>Ga0163144_10014578_pt1 | contig 16302 bp, 17 predicted proteins | sample OliLak19BULKMAT1_FD_123175 | JGI IMG/M metagenome (GOLD analysis project Ga0163144, IMG submission 123175) | Freshwater microbial mat bacterial communities from Lake Vanda, McMurdo Dry Valleys, Antarctica - Oligotrophic Lake LV.19.BULKMAT1 | ecosystem: Environmental > Aquatic > Freshwater >... | reverse complement strand
GTGGCCCGCTTGGTCGCCCTTGATTATCTCGCCGCCATCGCCGTCTTTCTGCTGGTCTTCCTCGCCACTTTTCCCATGACCATCCCCTTCATCTTGATGAGCAACGTAACCCACGCGCTGCGCGCCAGCCACAGCATTGCAATTATAATGCTCTTCGGGCTTGGTTTCATCTTCGGCCGCCACGCCGGGCGCAACCCATGGCTCTACGCCCTGGCGATGGTGGTCGTAGGATCGATCCTGGCAATCCTCACGATGGTGCTGGGCGGCTAGCACGCCCGCCACCCACTCCACCCCTTTGTAGGCCAGAGCGGCTTAGATACCATCCAACCATGAATCTGACTTGGCCAGAGCGAGCCCCATCTCCATGAACGGCCAGTTAGCAACGATCGGCACCGAAACGATCGAGGCGGAAATTGTCTTCCTAGTGAGGCAGGCGGGCCAATGGCCCATCTACCAGACCGCAATTTACTTTTCACCGGTAAAACGCCGACCATCGGCGGATTGCGGCGGATATCATGCGACATTATGAACCACTGCCCCATCAAACAGAAAAATAAATAGCATGAGAGCGATCCTTATTCGTGTAGGTGCAGACGGAACTGCCGATGGCGGCAAGTGGAACGCCCCCGTCCATACCGAGTCGGGGCGGTTCGTTTACATTCCCATCACCGAAGATACGGTGCCGTTCCATCCGGAGTGCGAGCGCCGCTTCGATGAAGTAGCCGAGCCGCTCATGAGATTTCTACGCGAGCATGGGGAGCCTAGCGCATCCTGGCAACGGCGACTGCAGGCCAAGCGTGGTCACCCGATGCACCTGGACCCAGACTATGAGCACCTCACTTACGGTGACAATGGGGCAAAGCGCGGGAGCACACTGCGTGAGTTCCGCGGCGGTGATCTCATCTTATTTTATTCTGGGCTCAAGGCCGTACCCTCCGCGAATGATCTGATATATGCGCTCGTCGGGGTGTACATAATTGATGAGGTGGTGAAGTCCGCACCGCTTGTGGAAGCATCACGCCGGCACGAGAATGCCCACACAGGAAAGGCCAACGTCCACCCCGCCGATATTGTGGTTCGCGCCCGCCCAAGCGTCTCAGGACGGTGCGAACGGTGCGTTCCAATCGGCGCGAAGAGAGGACAGGACAGGTCCAACTACTACCTCCTCCCGGATGTCGAAGCAGCATGGGGTGGATTCATCACGGCCGATGGCGCTCGCTGGAAAAGCTCGTGTCTGAATCGAAGTGCGACACCACCGCTCCTGGGCAATCCCGAAGGATTTATGGCATGGTGGGAAGCGCAGAAGGTGCCACTTATCCGAAGGAACTTTATCATATGAAAACCACAAACGTTATTATCGTGCATCTTCGCAAACCAAAGAGAGGCGATCCTAACGAAATGAGGTCAGACCCGTTCTATGAGCTGGGTAGTTTCGGGTGTACCAAGTGCCACTCCCGCAACCTCATGCATCCCCGCCGGGCTCATGAACTCGACGGGGTGCGGTTCGCCTTCGCCCAAGGTGGGCCGCTTGGCTTCCGGCTTGTTCACCTCACACCTCCGGTCCAAGTGGTCGTTCATATTGACCGATGCGAACTCGTGTGGACGCCTGCCGATGCACCGTTTCGTTATGATGCCGCGCCCGTGCTTGTAAACGCGGATGAGAAGGAGTTAGACTTCCCATTATTGGTGGCAGATCTGAAGCCGATCTTGCGTAAGACGTGGCCCGCCCGCTTCAGCAGCGCTTTCCGTTCTCGGCGGAAGCGGCTCCCGGCATCTGTGGCCGCCGAAGTTGCCCGTGTGTTCGATCGCAAGCGGGCGAAGGCGAAGCCGGAAATGTTGGCAGGCTCGTATGTCGATACGCTCCCCTACCCCCCGAATAAACGCGATGAAACTCGCAAAGCGACCCTCGCAGCATTACGTGCCAAGGCGAAGGCCCTTCGATAAAGAAAACGCAAAAGCAGTTGCTCGCCCACCTCCGCCCCCCCCAATCGCAAACCAGCCAGACTCTCGCCAAATTAAAAAACGGCCCCATAAAAGGGCCGTTTCTAAACGAGGCGGACGGGAATCGAACCCGCAACCTCCGGATCGACAGTCCGGTGCTCTAACCAATTGAGCTACCACCCCAATCTGCACACTCGCGGCTGGTTTAGCCCCTTACGGGAATCTGCCAGACTCAAGGCCCGCCGCGGCTTGCGCTTGTGGCGGGGGAGAAAGATAGTCGTGGTCTGGGGGATTTTCAAGACTAAGCGGGGCGGGAAGAGGCAAAAAGTCGTATGGGTCGCTGCGGAGGCTTGGAGTGAGGACGGGTATTTGATGGGTGGGCGGGGTGAAGAGGGGGGATTGTGGATATTTGGATGGGCTGGGGCAGGGGGACTGTGAGACGGTTGGGGTTGGCGACGCCGGGCTGAGACCGCGGATTGACTTACTTTGGCGGTGATGAGGAAAGGGCGCGAAAGCAGGTTGGCGAGGGTGAAGGCGGGGGGGGGGCTTAAGACGCGCATTAATTATAACGCCCGCCACAGTTGCAGCGGGCGGGGGTTCAGGTAATATTATGTTAGCGGCTCCTCCGCTGCGGGGCGATTAACCCGTAGAATCGGGTATGGCCACGAGGGGAAGAGGGGGAGACGGGCCGGTTATGGCTTGGCGGGGAGGGGGAGCTTTATCGACTTACGATCCTGCAGCTCCCAGGCGGTGCCGTCTTTACCTACCTTGGAGGCTCCGGTCCACATGACAACAACTGCTGCCGCCAGAAAGACGCACGCGATCAAGGCGAGGCCGGTGTAAACGTCGGGCGCCGAGGCTCGCCTGCGACCGGCGGGCATTTGCATTCCAAAGGTGCTCATGGCTACTCCGGGTGAAGCGCGTGCGGCTTGCACGCTTAACTTGAGTCTGATGGAAACGGTTTTAAGACAACTGCTTCCGCGATGTTACGTTATATTACTCGATCTTGCTTATAACCAAGTCGCCGACTTGGACCGTCGCGCCGCGGTTGATGAGGGTGACTTCCGCGACGGACCACTTCATATCTGGCTGGGAGACTACAACGTTGGCGACGAACTCATCGCCGCGGACAATGAAGAACTTCATGTTCTTCGAAGCTTTGTCGTTGGTGCCGACGCTGAGGCGGACAAGAGACTTACCGGTGGCGGGGTCAATGCGGACTTCTTCAACGCGGCCCTGGATGCGGGGGCCGGTGTAGACGAACGATTGCTCCGCAGCGCCGGAAACGATGCCCGCTGCGGGCATTCCACCCGCGCTGCGCTTGGCTTCTGCGAGTTGTTCCTGCAAAGCCCGGAAGTTCTGCTCAAGCACTTCGCGCTGGCTTTCCAGATCGTTGAGGCGATTATCCATATCGAGCGCACGATTGCGGTAGTCTAGTTCCGCATCGCGCAGCGTGGTCACTTCAGAGCGGTAACTGGTGATGAGAGCTGCTTGAGTCTTGGCGGTTTCGCCCAGCTCGGAGATCTTGGAGGTAATCGCATCACGCTCGGTTTCAGCGCGGGCCTTGGCGGCCGCGAGCGTGTTACGTTCGTTCTCCAGCGTGCTGAAGTTTGCCTTTAGGCTTGCGGCGTCGCGGTTTAACTGCTCAACAGAACTGAGGAGAAGGCCGCGTTGTTGCTCGGCGATCACTGAGGCCGTGCTGTACTGGGCTTCAATAGTTGCTTTCGCGGAAGCGATATTCTGATAGTCTTCGCGGATGCGATCGGTGTTGACCGCGAACGCAATAACCAGCGCCGAGAGGGCCACGCTTAAGATCGCGGCGATGACAACAAACACTTTGGTCAGAACGTGCACGAGCTTCTCCTAAAGACCCCCGACAACCAATCAACGAACGGTAGACAAAAACCATCGAATCCGCGAAACATCAAGAAACGAACCACGCTGCGGCAATATCCATAGACAGTATTGGACTACCGCCATCCTTTGCAAACCTACCCAGCCAAATCAGTGCGCTGGCTTTGGCCTTGGGCAGCGTGCCCTTAGCTATCTTAAGAACCAGCATGCAGGGTCAGACTCCCCTTAAGCAATTCGTCAAAGTCACCCGAGGACGGACGACCTGTAGAACCGACCCGACATGCAATCACCGAGACTGAAACCCAATAAGCAGTTAGCTAAGTTAACCCGTAAACAGCTCAACTTAGGCAATGCCTGAACTTACGACTAACTCGACTGAACGCAAACGATCTGAAGCGGGCTGATGTCAGGCGGGCACCCCCGCGCTGATCGACTTAAAAGTTGCCAACTCCTTGCGTTGGACCAGACTTACACCCCCCGGGGCACCAGCAGGCCCTGATCACCCAGCATCCGGTGGAAGGGCATGAGCGTAGCCGGGTCTACCTCGCCCCGGGCGTAAGCGTGGCTTTTTTTTCCCGTTTGGCCAATCACTCGGCTAGCGCAGCCACTCTAAGGAACTCTTGCGAGTGACTTGAGAATAGCCCCCGCCGCGGCAATGCGGACTTGTGCATCAGAATCTTCGATAAGTTGGGCCAAGCGGTTGCCATTTTGAGGTCCTCGAGTGGCACCATACACAAAAGCGACTTGCGAGCGGACGTTCGCCGCGGGATGGTTCAAATATTCATCTGCGACAAAGCTCCCCTGTGTCATACCTAGTTGTGCCAGTGAAGTTGCTACCGCGAGTCGGACTTCAGGCGGATATCGCTGTCCGGTGCGGTCCTTGTATTCGGCCAAGCTTTTTAACTGAGCGGCGGCTTCGCGGTCTTCGAGTTCTCCCAGCAACTGGATCGAGAAGACCGCTGCCTCCAGCTCGTCCGCAGACTGTGGGTAAAGAGCAGCACGGATAACCGGACGTTGACCATCTTCCCCCAGTCGCACGAGCGCGGCCGCGATTTGCAACTGAAGAAGTCTAACTTGAAGCGGCGAGAGTTCGGGAAAGCGCTCTTTTGACGCAGCTTTCAGAAGAGGCTTCGCGGAGCGATCACCCAGAAGGCCCAATATTTCGGCCGCCTGGCGTTTGGCCGAAGGCGATGGGTCGGTCAGCAGGATTTGGGAAATCGGGGACCGATCAACTTGGGCACCGTCTCGAATCATTGCATAAATGGCGCAGACCCGGGTGATTGCCAGCGAATCGGTGACGAGCGGCGAGACGGCGGGGCGAAAGCCGGAGAGCTTGGACTTCCCAATCGCGGAAGCAGCAACGGCCCTCACCCCTGAGTTGGGGTCACGAAGAGCGCGGTCAAGTACTGATCGAAGGCGGGCGGGGGCGTACGCCGCGGCTTCGGCGGCATTCGCGCGGAGAGTGGGATCGGAGGCGGTCGTGGTTTCCTCGACAACCTGAAGCGCCCGTTCGCGCAGTGCTGAGATCGAAACATTAGAAAAGGCGGCGCTCGCGTTGCTGGAGACAAATATGGGCTTGCCACCCCCCGTGCCTGACGGTGACTCCGCGGCCTTGTTAGGCGGCTGGCACGCGGCGAGTAGCGCAGCGGCACCCAGCAACAGCAGTGCGAGGCCGGGGCGACCGGGTACCCGCTGCAATCGGGAGTGGGATTTTGTCTGGGAGTTTGATTGTGAGTGCATGATGATGCTTCCCATAGCGGGATATGGCGCAGGAGTGCTTTAACTGGAGGACTTAAGCGACCGCGGGCGGGCTGGTTCTGAGTTTACCGAATTTTCGCGGCAAGAATGAAAGCAGGAGCGTGGCGAGCAGGGTGGACCAGGGAACGATATCGCCGACGATGCCGTAGAGCGAGGATTTAATGGGGCGAGGGAAGGTTGCGAGCAAAATTCCCTCTTCGCGCGGGGGCAGCGAATCAATGAACTGGCCGCGTGCATCGATGGAGGCGGAGATGCCGGTGTTGGCCGAACGGATGATGGGGGTCGCGAGCTCGATGGCTCGCCAACGCGCGATCTGGAGGTGTTGAGCGCGTGTTGAGTCGAACGTTCCGAACCACCCATCGTTCGTAACATTAACAATCAAGTCGGCGCGGCGCTTTCCGCCGGGCCAGGATCCGTACACCATGTGACGGCTGTATGGCCCCACTGTTATTTCGAAGCAGATGGGCGAGACACATCGGAGCGGTCGGTCGGGGGTGGCGGCGAGGGGGACGACAAACTCAACGTCGCGTTGTCCTTCGCTTAAATCAAACTGCATGCCCTTTGCGCCCAAGTCTAGAAGCTTTTGTTGAAGGCCGGGGATGGAGGCGATGTAAGGCATCGTCTCTCCGAAGGGGGTTAGCCTAACTTTGTCGTAGCGCTGCTGGGACTGAACGCCAGCGACGTAGAGATAGACGCTGTTGTAACGCGCATCTTGCGAGAAATCCACTTCCTTTTGCGTTATAATTGTCCGGAGATTGATACGGCTCTCTTCGCCAATGAGCATGGGGGTTTTGACAGCCGCGGAGAGTTCGGCGAGGAGCTCCGCGAAGATGGTTGGCCGGACCTGGGACTCGCCCGTGGTGGTGGCCTGGCGGAAATAGATTCCATCCCGAACCATGACGTCCAGGGCGGCCAGTTCCAACGTAATTCCAGGCATCATCGTCTCGGGCCAGATGATCAGGTCGGGCTTGGGCATCGCGGCGGGCTGGCGTGCGTTGAGGCTGGGCAGTCCCGTCGCGGCACGGATCGTAAGTTCGGTGAAACTTTCGAACTCTTCCAGTTCCTGCTCAAAGGTCCAAGTAAGTTTGGTGCCTTGGAGCACGTTGGTCTGGATCGCGGCGACGCTGAACTTAGGATTGTCAGCGGGTGCTGTCTGCTTCGCCGTGGTGGGCAAGAGCCATGCTGAGGAGGCTGAGGCAAGCCAGACAGCAAGTGCCGCAATCCCGTGGGCTCGTTTGCGGGTGAGCAAGGCCACCAAACCCGCGGCGAAGAGGGACGTGAGGAGCGAAACGAGGTAGACGCCCCCCAATGCTGCGGGGGCGGCGAGGGGGATGCAGTCGATCAGCGGGTAAGCGATAAGGCTCCACGAATAGCCGTGACCAAAGAGGTCGCCCCTAAAGAACTCGATCGCGGTCCAGAGAAGAGGTAATACGAAGACGCTCGCGACGCGGGTTCTTCGCAGAATCGTCACTGCCAGGCCTATGAAGAGCCCGGTCCATGAGGCTTCAATTAGCATTAAGATGGGGGCGCCGGGGGTAGAAACCCCCGTGATCCACCACTGATTTACGATCCAGAATGGGAGTGCGCTGGCCCAAGCAAAGAGCCCAAGCCACCGGGCGCGAGCGTGCCGCACGTTCACACGGGCACGTTCGAGTATGCTCGGGGCTGAGGGGCTTGGTGCCGCGGGGTCAGAGCGTCCTGCGAACTCGGCCAGCAGGAAGAGAGGAACGACGGCGACGAGCGAGGCGGGCCACCACCCCAAGGGCGCAAACATAACAACCATCAACACGCTATGCACAAGCCCCACCATCATCGTAATAGCAAAGGTAACCCACTTGCTGCTGGCGGATAGCGGCGCGAGTACCGTATTTACGGGCGCCGTACGCGCTGGTACGGTGGACGAGAGGGGCGTGGACAATGTTTACTTATGTTCCGGAATAGTCGATGATGCGGGCCAGCTCGTTGCGGAGTTGAGAGCGATGAACCACGCGGTCAACCAACCCGGATTTTTTCAGGAACTCGGATCGCTGAAAGCCCTCGGGCAACTCCTGGCGGATAGTCTGCTGAATAACGCGAGGTCCGGCGAAGCCGATCAACGCGTTGGGCTCAGCGAAAATTACATCGCCCAACATGGCGAAAGAAGCGGTCACGCCGCCGGTGGTAGGATCGGTGAGAACTGAAATGAACAATCCTCGTGCACTATCCAAGCGTGCGAGCGCCGCGCTGGTCTTGGCCATCTGCATGAGCGAGAGGCCCGACTCCTGCATTCTGGCGCCACCAGAGCAACTGATAATGATCATCGGCAACCGCTCGGCGGTGGCCACTTCGATCGCGCGGGTAATCGTTTCACCTACGACGCTACCCATCGAGCCCATCATAAACGTAAGATCAAGGCACGCAACCATTGCATCGCGGCCCTTGATGAACATTCGACCGGCTTTGATGGCATCTTTCGCGCCAGTCTTGATCTGCTCAGAGAGCAACCGATCTTTGTATGACTTGAGGTCTTTAAAGCCCAGCGGGTCCGCGGCGGAGAGGCCGGTGAACATTTCGTTGAACGAGCCTGGGTCCGCTAACTGCAGCACACGTTCGGCCGCGCCGATGCGGTGATGAAAGTCGCACTCCGGGCAGACATTCAAATTCGCCTCGAGGTGTCGCCGGTAAATCATTTTTCCGCAGGCTTGGCAGCGGAGCCACAGCCCTTCGGGGATTGCGGAACGTCGCTCGGGCCTTACTTCTTTCCACGTCCGTGTGGTCTGTTCAGCCGCTGATCGCGCCATTCATAACCTCTTTATAGGTGACAGAGAAAACCAAGAAACTGAAGACGGCCGGGGGCACCTCAATACGCGATCCTGCGCAGAGAGCGTGAACGTGCCATTCATCAGGAGACTCGAAAACCGATTTCGCTTCCGCAGAGTTTATGCCAGTGGCACTGGCTGAAACGGATGTTATCCGGCGTAGGCGGTGATGAAAGGGATTACCAAACTCTACACTAACATACGCTCCTGAGACTCATTTGTTCGGCTTGGCATGGGATAACCGCTGGTCAAGGCTCATGAACTGCGCCGGCTACGTTTCCAAGTGAACCACACCAACAGCGTCTTGGCATCGATGATGTCGCCATTTACGATCATCTGCTCAAGAACCTGAACCGGAACCGGATGAACTTCGATCCGTTCGTCGTCTTCAAGTCGCTGCTGGAGGGGGGTAAGGTCGGTCGCCACAAATGCGTGCATCAGCTCGTCGGTTAAACCGGGGGCTGGGTAGAACCGAGGGAGTCCGGGTAGCGGAGCGACGCTTGCTGCGGCAAATCCGGTCTCTTCGCCCAGCTCGCGCTTCGCGCAGGTCTTTGGAGGTTCACCTTTGGTCATGGTGCCTGCTGGCAGTTCCCAGATCCAAGATTCTGTCGAGAGCCTCCAGTTACGAATGAGCACCACTCTGCCATCGGGGAGGAGTGGAAGCACGATGACGGACCCGGGATGGCGGATGCACTCTCGTTTGAGCGTCTCGCCGCGATTCCCGGTGAAGCACAGGGTTTCTATGTCAAACTTGCTGCCACGATGTAGCAACTCGCGGCGTACCGTTCCATCGAAGTTAGTAGGCACACACATACCGTAGCAGACGGGTTGCTTCGCGGTGCGGTTGCGGCGGCAGATCGTTGGAAAGGCGGCATGTTTGTGGAGAAGGTGTCGGTTTGATGGAGGCGGAGCATTGGTCGCTGTGTCCGACGACGTGGAGGACAACCGGGAGGGTGTGGGGGCAACGAGCGGGTGAAGTATTTTGGTCAACTTAATATAGATCGTCAGCGATTTTTAATTCAACAGATCAACCAAGTGGCATGGGCTCCGGGCCGGGGATGAACGACCCGGCGGTACCTGCGCGCACGAGGAGCGTGGAACCGTCGATCCTCTCACTGCGGAACCTAAACAAGCGGTTTGGCGATCAGCAGGTGCTGGATAACTTCTGTCTGGAGATCGAGGCGGCCCAAACGCTGGTGATCATGGGGCCGAGCGGTTGCGGCAAATCGGTGACGCTGAAACACATCGTGGGGCTGCTGCGGCCTGACTCGGGGGAAATTTACTTTGACAATAAGCGGATCGATACGCTCAAAGAGGAGGAGATGAAGCCGACGCGGCTGCAGATCGGCTTGCTTTTTCAGATGTCGGCGTTGTTTGATTCGATGAGCGTGTTTGAGAACATCGAGTTTCCGTTGATTGAGCACACGAAGCTGAGTCCGGTGCAGCGGGCTGAAAAGATTCGTCAAGCGTTGCTTACAGTTGATCTTGAAGGGGCGCATGAGAAACTGCCTTCTCAGCTCTCGGGGGGTCAACGTAAGCGGGTGGCGCTGGCGCGAGCGATTGTGCTGGGGCCGCGAGTGGTGTTATACGATGAGCCTACCACAGGGTTGGACCCGGTGCGGGCTGATGGGATCAATCAACTGATTCTCAAGTTACGGCGGGAGATGGGGGTAACGAACATCGTCGTGACCCACGACTTGGTGTCGGCTCGCAAAATAGCCGACCGCGTGGTGATGATGCTCAACGGGAAGATCGTCGCGGCGGGCACGTTTGATGAGGTTGCGGCAAGCCCCGACGACCGGGTCCAGCACTTCCTGGCAGGGAAATATGTGAAAGCGGACGACGCAGATGAGCAGCGGCTGTTGCAGCGGGCTAGCCGCGGGACCAAGAGCATCCGGGAGGCGGTCAAGGCAATTAGCAGCGAGCGGCGGGACTGATGAGTGCCAGCTGGGGTAAAGGGGGTGCGGCGCAGGAGCGGAGAAATCAGGAGTCGCTGGCTTAAGCGGCGGCAAAATAGAAATTAACGTGCCGGGGGGCTTGACGGTGAAAATGAGTTGCGTAGAGAGCAGAACTGGGTAGACCTATGAAACCGCTGGCGAGAGATTTTCTGGTTGGGCTTACAGTACTTCTGGGCGTGGCGGGACTGGTGCTGCTATTGCTTTTCTTTGGCGAACTTACCTTCGATAATAACTATAAGTTTGGAGTTCGGTTACAGTCCGCCGGAGGTCTGGCGCAGGGGTCGCGGGTCACTATGAGCGGCGTCAGTATCGGCCAGATTCAGAAGGCGGAGATTCTCGCGCCGTCGGTGGGCGGGGTTCAGTTATATTTGAAGGTAAACGACACGATCAAGATTCCGCGCAAGAGCCTCGTGAATATCGAGAAGGGGCTTATCGGCGATGCCGCGCTGGATTTCGTAGTGCCAACGACGCTGACGGAAGCAGAGCTTAAAGACGTTGTGACTTCGGGCGATATCTTCGAGGGGGGTAATCCCCGGTCGATGTTTGACAAGCTTGCATCGAGCATCGATAAGCCCCTCGCGCAGCTGGAATCGACGGCGAAGAAGATCGAGGCCTTCGCGGATGTCTACACCGAAGTGGGGCGCAAAGTAAGCGATGCGTTAGAGCCTCGTACTCAGGCGGATGTCCGTGCGGGTATGGCCCCCAATATCCGATCGACCATTGAACGGATCGATACGTTTCTCGCGAGTGCGGATGGCCTGATCAATGATGAGCAACTTCGCAATGACCTCAAAGGAATTGTAAGCAAAGCGCACAAAGCGATGGATGACGCTTCGGCGGTCGTCGCCGACGTGCGCAAAGCCGCGGCGAAGGCTGAAACCATTCTTGATTCAGCGGATAAGGCGGTCGCGAGCACATCTGCCGCGATAACCACTGCGGCCCAGACGGCAACGGAGAAGCTGGGCAGCATCGGCGAGCAGGCCAACGCATCACTTAAGAGCGTGGAGGACGCGGCGGCCAAGCTGGGTGCTGCGCTCGAAAAGGCGACGCAGGGCGGGGGAACCGTCGGTCAACTTATGAATAATCCTGATCTCTACAACTCACTGCGCGACGCGGCAGTGCGGCTTGACAGAGCATTGACAGAGTTTCAGCTTATGGCTGAGAAGATCAAGACCGAGGGTGTGCGGCTGAGGTTATAACTCAGCGGGGATGCAGGGTGCCGCGAAGGCGTTGCGGGGGGAGGAGAGAGATAGTCTGGTTGATGATGATACCGCGGATCGCACAGTTTCCATCGGAGCTTGCCGCGAGGGCACAGCTAGCGCGGCTGGGCGGAACCCGGGTTCCCGCAGTTCTCGTACATCCTAACTGGGAACGGCCCGCGCCGACGGTCATATGGATGCACGGCCGTACCGCGAACAAAGAGCTGGACCCCGGTCGATACTTACGATGGATGCGAGCGGGCATCGCGGCAGTATCGCTGGACCTGCCGGGGCATGGGGAACGGAGCGATGAAATATTACAATCTCCTGATCGCTCGATGCAGGTGCTGGCGCAGATGAGGGCGGAGATCAACGGGGTGGTGGCTGCACTTGCGCAGCCCGAGTATCAGGGTATTTTCGATCCTTCGCGGCTTGCGATTGGCGGGATGTCGCTGGGGGGAATGGCCGCACTGCGGCGGCTGTGTGACCCACATCCGTTCGTCGCGGCGGCGGTTGAATGCACGTGCGGCTGGCTGAAGGGACTCTACTTTCCGCCGCCGGATCAGGCCCACTTTCCGCGGTGGCGGGGGCCGCATGATTCCGAAGAGGTGCGCAAGAACGATCCATCGGAGCATCTTGGACTTTGGCGGCCGATTCCGCTGCTCGTCCTTCACAACCGGGGAGACGAGATTGTGCCGCTGCTCAGCCAACTGCACTTTGTGGAGCTGCTGAAGGATCATTATGTTTTGCGAGGTGCTGATGTCGGGCTGATCCGTACCGAGATCTTTGAGCGGACGGGCGCGGTGCAAGAACATTCTGGGTTTGGGCGGTTGAGCAACGAGGCAAAGAATTTGCAAACCGAGTTTCTCCGCGGGGTGCTCAAGCCCGAGTAACAGGCGGAGCGCGCCGCATACGCTGTGAGCCTTGTGACGCCTTCACTTGCCTCCATCCGTACCTCGCTCGGCGTGCTCGTCGCGATTAATCTGATCAATTATATCGATCGGTACATTCTATCGGGGGTTGAGCCGCTGATCCGCGCCGAACTTCTGGGGCCTGATGATCCCAACGCCCGTACCAAGATGGGGCTGCTCGCGCCGGCGTTCTTAATAACTTACATGATTGCTTCGCCTGTTTTCGGGTGGCTGGGCGACCGGTACAGGCGATGGACGATCGTAGGAATCGGAGTCTTAATTTGGACGCTCGCGACCGGTGGCTCTGGGTTGTCTACATCGTTTGGGATGTTGCTTGGAATGCGGGTGCTTGTGGGCATCGGCGAGGCCGCGTGGGGACCGATCGCCCCCACCCTCATCGCGGATATGTACCCTGTGAAGAAACGCGGATGGGTGCTCTCGTGGTTTTACATCGCCATTCCGGTGGGGAGCGCGCTTGGTTACATTCTCGGCAGCGCGATCGCGGCGAAATCGAGTTGGCACTGGGCCTTCTTTCTGGCAGTACCCCCGGGAATCCTGCTGGGTATCTTGGCATTTTTCCGAGCCGAGCCGGTACGCGGCGGGTCTGAGTCTGCGGCGGAGCAAGTGGGTGAACGGCCTCGGCCTGTCGCGCTGAAGGCCGCGCTTAAGTCGCTGTCGAGGAACAAGCCCTTCGTCTCAAACACCGTGGCGATGACCGCCGCGACATTCGCCATCGGCGGAATGTCGTTCTGGATGCCTACTTATATCCATGAGTACCGCTTGAAGGGCGGGGTTGACGAGGCGGGGAAGCAGCAGCTTTCTCAAGTTAATTTTCTCTTCGGGGCTATCACCGTAGCGGCGGGCATCGCGGGCACACTGATTGGAGGTTATGTAGCCGACCGCCTGCGGGGCAAGATCAAGGGAGCGTACGCGGCGTTTTCCGGAGTTACGATCCTGCTGTCGTTCCCCTGCCTTCTCGGCGTGCTGTTCCTGCCCTTTCCTGCGGCGTGGTGGTTCATGGGTTTAACGATCTTCTTTATGTTCATGGGCACGGGTCCGACCAATACGATCACGGCGAACGTAACACGCCCGGAGATACGCGCGACCGCCTACGCGATGAACATCTTCATAATTCACGCGCTGGGCGACGCAATCTCGCCCTTGCTCATCGGCTGGGTAACAGATGCAACTGGGAGCATGACCAAAGCGTTCGCGCTCGTGGCGATTTCGATCCTGATCGCCGGGTTCGTATGGATCGCGGGGGCTAAAAACCTGGAGAATGCGCGGCCCCAGTAACAGATCGCTTTGCGGGGCGAACAAAAACTTGACTATCTTGTACCGTTGCGCAATCGCTTTCGCGAGAGGCCTTGTTGCCCCGCGTCTGAGGCGCGCGAATGAACAGCGCACGATGGCGGAGGCAAACTGTCCTCACACAAGATTAAGATTCAATTGTTCGGGAGTTCATCAGCGTGCCCTCTTATGCCCTGACTTGCCTTAAGTTGGTTTGCCTTAAGTTGGTTTGCCTTGAGTTGGTTTGCCTTGAGTTGGTTTGCCTTGAGTTGGTTTGCCTTAAGTTGGTTTGCCTTAAGTTGGTTTGCCTTGAGTTGGCTTGCCTTGAGCTGGCTTGAGGTGGCTTGCGTCAGCACAGAAACGCGATGCCGTGGCGAAAATGCACGAGGCCGGTACGCACAGGGGATCGGGCTGCATTCGTGGGCAGCCTGGTCCCTCTTTGTTTGCATCTGCACGCACGTCAACTCCGCCGTCACACCTGAATGATCGCTGGGTTGACGGCCAAGTCTTGGGCTCAAGCAGGGCACCACGCATCCAAAAAGGGCCGCTCAGCCTTTGGGGAGCCCGGACGCGCCTCCGCGACCGGCCCCGAGTCTGGTCCAAAAGGGGGGCGGCCTGATGATCGACAACCAAGGTGCTTTTTACCGCAATATTTCTTTCCAACTACTTCATGCGTCCGAAGCAGCGGCGGTATGATCGGAAGGGGGCAACGGTCCCATGCAGAAGTTCCAGGAAACCCCTACGTTCGGGTCTGAAACAGTTACAAAGGATTATTCAATATTATGGCCTCAGCACCAGCCAAGTCAGCACCTTTAAAGTCCGCCGGTCTTGCCGCGAAGAACGCCAAATCTGCGTTGCTGGCAAAGGGTGGGAGCAAGAGCGTTGAACCAAGTAAGTTCAGTGATGGAAAGTTAGGTGATGGAAAGTTTAGTAATGGAACCAGGCCCTCCGGAGGGGGCACGCCGGTGATGAGTTCCAAGCCGGCAGTGAAAGCCGCGAAATCTGCGGTACGGAGCGGGGGGCCGCAATCGCCCTCGAACGCCGACCTGCTGAAGCACCCTATCTTCGACGAACTGGGCTTCCCGACCGATCCAAACAACTTATATCGGCAAACAGTGGCGAGCATGCTAGCGGCTGCGGACCTGATGAACCTTCCCCACCACCTTCAGATCATTCTGGCCCAGCCCAAGAATGAGATCATGGTTAACTTTCCTGTGAAGATGGACGACGGCGAATATAAGCTATTCAAGGGGTACCGTGTTCAACATAATAACGCGTTGGGCCCCTTCAAGGGGGGCCTGCGATTCCATCATGATGTGCACCTGGACGACGTCAAGAGCCTCGCGTTTTTGATGACGATGAAGTGCTCGCTAGTGGGTGTGCCCTTCGGCGGTGGAAAGGGCGGGATCAAGGTCGATCCCTACAAGCAGAGCCGGGGCGAGATGGAGCGCATCGTCCGGAGGTTTACCGCGGCGATTGCTCATCAGATCGGACCAGATTACGATATCCCGGCGCCTGATGTAGGCAGCAACAGCCAGCACATGGCGTGGATCGCGGATACGTACAGCTTTCTTTCTGAGGTAGGCGGGAAGCAGCCAGAGGCGGTGATTACGGGCAAGCCGGTTGAGTACGGCGGATCGCTGGGGCGTGAAAAAGCCACCGGACAGGGCGTTGTTGATACGCTGGTTGAGATGCTTCCTGAGATCGGTATCGACATCCGGGAATGCACTTTCAGCGTGCTGGGCTTTGGTAACGTTGGCTCGTGGACCGGCCGCATCCTGCAGGATAAGGGCGCAAAGATGCTGGCCGCGATGGACCATACGGGTGCTATTCACAACGAAAGTGGAATCGATGCCCATTCGTTGGCGTTGCACGTTCAGAAGACCGGCGGCGTCTCCGCGTTTAAGGGAGCGGAGCAGATTGAACGCACCGAGTTCTATGAGACGAAGGTTGATGTGTTTGTACCAGCCGCGCTCGAGCAGATGATTACTGAAGTTGAAGCAAAGATGCTTAACTGCAAGGTCGTGGCTGAAGGCGCCAACGCTCCCACCACGCCTCCGGGTGAGCGGGTGCTCGAATCGCGAGGCATCGAAGTGTTGCCCGCCATCCTTTGCAACGCGGGTGGGGTTACGGTCTCATACTTTGAATGGGTGCAGAATAAGACCTGCCATCAGTGGGACCTTGATCGCGTGGATTCAGAGTTGAATAAACATATGGTAAAGGCGGCAAAGCGTGTGCGCGATGCTCGCAAGAAGTACCGGTGCAACCTGCGGACGGCCGCTTACGCCGCGGCACTAGAACGCTTGCAAGCCGCGTACGCGGTGCGTGGCCTCTTCCCGTAAGCTGCGGATGCTTTAATTGTCCCTAGCTTGACGATGCGTCAAGCGAAGAGCATCGTTTAGTGAAACCGGCCACACTTCCTTACGAGGTGAGCACCCCCTCGCGCTGTTTTTTTTATGTTACGTTCGCCCACGAGGAGCGAGAGATTGCACCGCTCCGTCGGTAACGATCGCTGATAATGCTTCAAACACCGGTACTGCCGCACATGATGACATAACTTGACTGATCACCCCCGTAGATAAACGACGGCATC
>Ga0163144_10014577_pt1 | contig 16303 bp, 12 predicted proteins | sample OliLak19BULKMAT1_FD_123175 | JGI IMG/M metagenome (GOLD analysis project Ga0163144, IMG submission 123175) | Freshwater microbial mat bacterial communities from Lake Vanda, McMurdo Dry Valleys, Antarctica - Oligotrophic Lake LV.19.BULKMAT1 | ecosystem: Environmental > Aquatic > Freshwater >... | reverse complement strand
TGGGCGTCGTTGAGGCGGTAGAAAAGCTCCCTTGCCTCAGCCCTAACCTTGAGATTCAACTGCTCGCTCCTGCCTGTCCTGTGACGCCTGTCCGGCCTCTTTGCGGGTTTGGGTGCTGGTTCCCTGCTCTGAAAATTTACCTTTTCGGAAACCTCGCGGATCGCCTCTGGCGCGGGTTCCACCCTGGCGACTTTTTTAGGGGCGAACCCGGAAAGGTCCAGATCTTCCTCAAATATTCCAGCGCGCTCAGCCATGGACAGCTACCCCCATCTCTTGTGGCCGGATCATCCGAATCAATTCGGCCGCATACTCCCGCGCGTTCGCGATCGCGTTATCAAGCCCGCCGACTTGCCTCGAATCGAGCGACTCCAGTGTCCCTCCAAATGAGAACAGCGCCCGAAAAGCTTCTCGCTCGTGCAAATGAGTATGAAACACCCTCACATTGTTCTCCCGGAACTGCTCCTGGATAAATCCAAGACTCCTGGTGCGAATCGCGGAACTTGTCCGGGTGAACAGAATGGAGAACGGTATGGATTTGCGAAATGCCCGCTCCTGTTGTTTGATCAGGTTCACGGCCCGTGCCGCCTGTTTGGCGTCAAGCTGAGACGCCTGGGTTGGAATGACGACCAGATCGGCCCTCGAAATCGCGTAGGCGACCATCATGGAGGCGGTTCCTTCCAGATCAACGATCACAAAGGACGTTTTCTCGGCCGCCGCATCGATCTCGTCAATGATGGTCGCCTCTGAGATGTCCGCGATCACAGAAAGGTTCTCGGGGGTGCCGCGCCTGGCCCACTCGGAAACAGGCTTGTTTGGGTCGGCATCCAGAATCGTAACTTCAGCCCCGTTGCGCGCGAGCTGCGTCGCAAGGATCACGGCGGCGGTGGACTTCCCCGCCCCGCCCTTAGGATTTGCAAATACGACCGTTGGCATGTGAACCCCTCGCTTCTTACGGCAGGCCTTCCTGACAGCTCCCACAGTATCGGATAGCTTCCGGGTAGTCAAGAGATATCAATAAGCTACCAGCTACCTATCAGCTATCTGATACTTTATAGATATCAGATAGCTACCACCTACCATACAATAGTAAGAGGTAACTGGTAGCTATCCGATACCACTGTACCTTACGAGGTGCCGCCGCGTCGCGCATATCCCGTCATCCTCAGACCAGCCCCGCCACCGCACTCCCGGAAGACGCCGAAAACTCAGGGCAGGGAAGCGCACACAAAGACGGTCCCCCCTCGGACGCACGTCACCTGCACCCGGCTGCAATGAGAGGTGGATGAGAGGTGCTGTAAGAACGAGAGGTACTGTAAGATTGATAAATCCGGTTATGCTGATACCGCTGCCGAGCACCGCCTGCGTACTCACACCCACTGATGAAAGGCATATCCCTCCACACAACGGGGGTTTATAACTCGAGCGTCCAAACCCGAGCTATCTCAGAATGTTTCAACTTCCAGTTGCGCGGACTGTAGTACTCCTGCTGCTATCCGAAGCAGCCATTATTTTCGCTGCTTACTTTGCCGCGTTTCAGTTTCTTGAGTCGGATCCGGAGTTCTCGCTTTACCTCTTATACGAAGGCGGTCTTGAACAGATCTCCATAGTTATCGGGATAGTGCTTCTGTACATGTACTTCATGGACATGCACTCCCGGTTCATCAGATCCCGAATCGAGTTGGTTTACCTGATTGTCTCCGCCTTCGGCATTGCTTTTATAGCCGAAGCCTTGCTGAGCTATCTCTGGCGTCCCTTCTCAATCCGCTCGTCTTATATGATGCTGGGCGCCGGAATCGCCATTGTGGGTCTGGTCGCGTGGCGAATTGTGTACACCCGGTATGTGCGTCACATGGTTGGCTCTGAATCGGTAGTGTTTGTGGGAAACAACCCACTGATCCAGGAGATCACCACCGAGATTCTGGGGCGCCCGGAACTGGGCATCAGCATCCTCGGCTATATCAGCAACGACGCAGCAGAGACGATTCCGATCCCGGAAAAGCACCTCGGCCCGATTGACACACTGCAGAGTCAGATCCATAGATTGCAGCCGAACAAGATAGTGGTGGGCTTTACCGACCGCCGCGGTCAGCTACCTGTGTACGAGTTGCTTGCTTTGCGGTTTGCCGGCTTTGTTATTCAGGAAGCGGCCACGATGTTTGAGGTCACATGCTCCCGTTTGTCGCTGTGGGCACTCCGGCCCTCTGACCTCATCTTTTCCGGCCGGCTTAGTCCCCGGCGTCGAACCGAAATTGTCCACACAATCACGGACGTCGTGGTTGCCGGAATCGGAGCGCTGCTGCTGCTGCCGGTCATAGTGGCTGTGGCGCTCGCGGTCAAACTGACTTCCCACGGCCCTCTTTTTTATGTCCAGAAGCGCATCGGCATGAACGGCAAGCCGTTCGACATGCTGAAGTTCCGCACGATGGATGAGCCTGCCGACGGTTCGCACGAACCCCGCCTGACCAGCATTGGCAATGTGTTACGAAAGTCCAGGCTCAACGAGTTACCCCAGCTTTTGAACGTGCTTAAGCGGGAAATGTCGATTGTAGGCCCCCGGCCCGAGCGTCCGGAGTATGTCGCCGTGTTTGTGGAATCCATCCCGTTCTATGGTCACCGACATTCGGTACGGCCAGGTATCACGGGATGGGCACAGATCAACTACAAACATGCCGACTCGGTGGAAGATGCGGTACGCAAGCTGGAATATGACCTGTACTACATCAAGAACATGTCCAATGCTCTTGATGTGTACATCATCTTCAATACCGTAAAAACCGTATTTCTCGCTCACGACGCGGGATAAACGCCCTTAAACGGCGCTTACCTGCGCTCCTGAAAACACTCGGTCGCGGTACCACGCGTAGGTCCGGGCGACGCCTTCTTCCACACTTACCAGCGCAGTGTACCCGGTCAGTTCCGCAGTCTTCGTCATCTCCGGAGCACGGCGCTGGGGTGAACCCGGCGTTTCCGGCATCGGAGCGATTTCCAGTTTCTTGCCGACCGTATCGATAATGACCCCGGCCAGTTGCCCAATCGTGATCTCAGGGCCCTGCGCGCCGCAGTTCAGAAGCTGATTAACGCAGGCCGGGCTCTCCGCCATACGGGTAATCAGCTCAACGATATCGCTGATGAAGCAGAAGCTCCTGCTGTGGCTTGTGGAAAAGACTTCCATTTGCGACCCTTCCGGCAAGGTGTGTGCTTTGCGCAGAAGCTCCGGCACCACATGCGACAGCCCCATTCTGGGCCCGAACGCATTGTGTACACGAAAGATAGTGAACGGAAGACCGGAGAATCGGACCAACTCCTCGCCGTAGACCTTGGACAGCATGTAGGAGACTCTGGGCTCGGTCAGATCCATCAGCGTGATGGGTGTTGTTTCCGGCGTCGGGATCGGCAGCGAGAAGTAGTGCAGAGTGCCTGCGTAGATCTCGCTGGTGGACGAGAAAAGGAAGCGCGACAGGTGCTTCTGACGGCGCCCGAGCTCGATTGCCGCCTCCAGCATTCGGCCATTCCAGATCATGGTTTCGTAGGGTCTGGAACGAACGTTCTGTACGCCTAAGAGCGCGGCGAGATGGAAGATGTAATCGTAGTCGGTGTCTTCGTCGTCAAGGGCGCCCGGTTTGAGGAGATCGCAGGTGTGCAGAGACACGCCCGGCGTTGCAAGCAGATCCTCCATCTCAGGGTCGCGGACTCCGCGGGCGAAGTTGTCGGCCAGCACTACTTCATGGCCATGCCGCAGCAGCACCTGCGCAAGATGCAGGCCAATGAAGCCAGCTCCACCAGTGATCAGCGATTTCGGCATTGAATCAGTTTCCTCTTCCTACAGACATTGACCGGCAACCGGACTCACGCAGAGCCTGCCGCTGCACGGGGGTCAAAACATTGTTCGCATCCAGCACCACCGGTTGTGAGGTGCCCAGCCACTGACGCAGGTCGATGGTCTGATACTCGGCGTGGGCCACCGCGAATACCACTGCATCAAAACCCTGCGGGGCGGGCAGTTCAGCCGGAAGCTCCTGGTTTCTTTCCTGCCAGAATGTGGTCAGCGGATCGTGCGAAACCACCATTGCGCCCTCAGATTCCACCGCCCGCACAAACACTTCTGAAGGGGAGTAACGAGTATCTGCCACGTCGGACCGGTAGCTTACACCCAGCAGCAGAATTCGTTTCCCGCTGAGGCTGCCTCCAAAGGCATCGCGCAGCAACGCCCCGGAGTGTTCCGACATAGCCGCGTTCACTTCCACGGCTCGCTGAGAGAACGGGAAATCGATATGGTCAAGACCGAACAGCTCCCGGGCACCAATTCCTGCCAGCAGAGGATCCTTGGTCAGGCAGTAACCACCGACGCCGAACCCGGGCTGCCGGATATTGCTGTGGGTAGGTCGAACCCGAACGGCGTCAATTACTTCAAACAGATCGATACCGACAGCTTCGGCGAAATTTCCCCACTCCGCTATGAAGGCGATGTTGGTGGCCCGGTAGCTGTTCTCGAGTACCTTCGCGGTCTCTGAAGCTGTGGTGGAATGGAGCCGTCTGAGGGGGAATCGCTCAGTGTCGATTACCTTCGTCAGAAACGCCTGACAAGCGACCGCCGCAGCCTCGGTGGTGCCCGAGAATACCCGCCAGAAGTTCACAATCGAGCGGTAATACTCTTTTCCTGGCATCACCCGCTCATAGGAATGAGCAACCAGGATGGCATCCTCAGAGAGGCCGCGGGCGCGAAGTCGCTCCATAACCAGCGGCCGAACCACTTTCTCGCAGGTCCCCGGGGGAACTGTTGTTTCCACCACAATCAGCGATCCCGGCCGCATGGTATCGCCGAGCGTCGCAATGGCCTTTTTGAACCCGTCGAAACGGACCGTTGGCATCCCATTTTCGTGACGGCTTACATCCAGATGAATATCGACCACGGTAATATCGGCCAGTTGATAGACACGATTGTCGGTAGTCGCTCGCAATGAGCCATTCCGGAAGGCCGAATCGAAGGCAGCCACCAGTTCTTCATCCGTGGTTGCAAGTGGGAGAACGCCGGAGTTGACCGCCTCTACTTTGGCCCGTCCTTCGGGAGTTGGTAAGTCGACGCCGATTACATCGAAGATGAAGCCGCCTGCAGAATTCCGGGCATTTGCGACAGCTGTTGCCATGGCCATTCCAACGAATCCAAGGCCTTGTACACATACCACCGGCCGGGTGGAAGGGGGGTGCGGCTGTGTGCCGAAAACACTGTCGCGAACCTGCTGATGCTGAGAGTCTTCTTCCATGAGTAGTCAGACTTCAGGATAGTCGACCGGGCCGGCGGCATGCTATTCTACAAACTCGCATATCCCTTCTGGATGTGTGTCTAAGCGATGATGCCAGAAAGACGTGCGGTGATACTTGCAGGCGGAAAGGGAACTCGCCTGCGTCCTTATACAGTGGTCCTGCCAAAGCCACTCATGCCAGTAGGCGATCATCCCATTCTGGAAGTCATAATCAGGCAGCTGTCGAAGTGCAAGTTCAGGCGCATTACGATGGCGGTCAACCACCAGGCGGACCTGATTAAGGCCTTCTTTGGCGATGGCGCCAAGTGGAACATCGATATCGAATATTCACTGGAAACTCAGGCGCTCAGCACGATTGGCCCGCTGAAGTTAATCAAAGATTTACCGGAAAATTTCCTCCTCATGAACGGGGATGTCTTAACCGATTTAAACCTGGCAAAGCTGTATGAGGACCACGTCAACTCGGGTCGCCTGTTTACGATCGCCGCATCCCGCCGTAATCACACAGTCGACTATGGCGTGCTGGATGCGAACGAAGCTGGATCGCTCGTCAGTTTTCGCGAAAAACCGAGCTTCGACTATACCGTCAGCATGGGTATCTATGTAGTCAACCGGAAGATTCTCGACATGGTTCCGGAAGGCCGAAAGTACGGATTCGATGAGCTCATGCTCGACTGTCTCCGCACCAATAACCCGGTTCACGTCGAGGTCCACAACGGCTACTGGCTGGATATTGGCCGTGTGGAAGACTACATGAAAGCAATCGACGATTTTGAGGAAAGACGCACCCAGCTGATTCCCGAGAATGACTGACACTGTCCTTGTAACCGGTGCGACCGGTTTTGTCGGCCGTAATTTTGTTCCGGCTTTGCGTGAAAACGGGCTCAGGGTTCTTACTTTTTCGACGGCAGACGGAGATATTGCCAGTTCACCACTGCCCTTCGACGGGGTAGGTCATGTGTTTCATCTGGCTGCCAAAGTGTTTGTGCCGGAGAGCTGGGCAACACCGCTGCCGTTTTACTCAGTCAATGTGCTGGGCACGCTGAATGTTCTCGAGCACTGCCGCAAGTCCAAAACGCCGCTGACGCTGGTTAGTTCTTACGTATATGGTCCTCCGGACTCATTGCCGGTCCGTGAAGATCATCCGCTTCGGGCATTCAATCCGTATGGCCACACCAAAGTCATGGCTGAGGATGTTTGCCAGTTTTTCCAGAAGGTCTACGGCATTCCCGTAACGATAATTCGCCCGTTCAATCTGTATGGCCCAGGGCAGGATCAGCGATTTCTCATCCCCATGCTGGTGGGTCAGGCACTGGACCCGGCACAGGATGCGTTTCGCGTTCAGGACCCGCACCCAAAGCGCGATCATCTGCACATTGCCGACCTTGTGAGTCTGCTGGCGGCCACCATCGATGGCCCGCGGTCTGTCTGTAATGCGGGATCCGGCGAATCGGTCAGCATTGCCGATATCGTCAGTGTACTGAACCGGCTCACGGGAAAGAACAAACCGCTGATTGCCGAAGGCCAGACGCGGCCCAATGAAGTGATGGACGTCTATGCTGACGTATCCAAAGCCCTTAAGGATTTTGGCTGGTCCCCACGTGTGACTCTGGAACAGGGTCTCGGGCAGTTACTACAGGCAGGAACGTAGAATTTCGGCCTGGTTTTAGCATCCAGACCCGGATGTTAACCTAAGCTAGAGCATAGAAACTGGGAGAAACGCTTGCATTTTGCCACTACCCAAACCTGGACCTCCGAATCTGAAATCAAGAGCGCCGGTGTAGCCGAATCGACGGCTCCGGCGTCGCGGTAGGCATCCTATGTGCGGTATTGCCGGCTTTGCCGTGACCCGTGAATCCGGTGCTTTCCCGCAAGGCCCGGCTGTCCTTTCCCGAATGACGGACGTGATCCGCCACCGCGGGCCCGACGACGAAGGTTTCTTTTACCAGGACCGTGTTTTCCTCGGTCACCGGCGCCTTAGTATCATCGATCTTTCGGCCGGTCATCAGCCGATGAGCAATGAGGACAAAAGCGTCCACATTGTCTACAACGGCGAGATTTTCAACCATTCGGCCGCACGCGTGGAGCTGGAAAAAGCAGGCCACGTCTACACCTCGCACTGCGATACGGAAACCATTGTCCATGCCTGGGAGCAGTACGGCGCGGCGTGCCTCGACCGCTTCCGCGGCATGTTCGCGTTCGCTCTCTGGGACACGCCGGCGCAAACCCTGTTCTGCGCCAGGGACCGGCTCGGCATCAAGCCGTTTTACTACTACTGGGACGGGCGCCTGTTTGCCTTCGCTTCGGAAATTAAGGCGCTGTTTGAGCACCCGGCCATTTCGCCGGAGCTGGAAGAAACGGCGCTGCCCGAGTATTTGTCTTTCGGCTACACCACAGGCGAGCGGACCATGTACCGCAACATCCGGAGACTGCTTCCGGGTCATCACCTGACGCTCGATTTGTCCCGCCCGTCACCCGAACTCCGGATTCGCGAGTACTGGGATGTGCCGAACGTCGTTCCCGACAACTCGGTATCGGAACAGGAGTGGATTCGCGACTGCCGCCGGCGACTGGAAGAGACCATCAACATGCGCCTGATGAGTGACGTACCTCTCGGCATGTTCCTTAGCGGCGGCGTCGATTCCAGCGCGATCGCGGCGCTGATGAAGAAGATGGTTTCCGGGCCCGTAAAGAGCTTCTCGGTCGGCTACTCGGAGCAGGAATTCAGTGAACTGTCCTACGCGCGCCAGGTCTCGCAATCCATCGGAACCGAGCATCACGAAGTGGTCGTCGGCATGGACGAGTTCTTTAACGTTCTGCCGCGCATGATCTGGCATGAAGACGAGCCCATCGCCTGGCCTTCCAGCGTTTCTCTGTACTTCGTTTCGAAACTTGCTTCCGAGCAGGTAAAGGTAGTCCTCACCGGCGAAGGCAGCGACGAACTTTTTGCCGGATACAGCCGCTACCGGTTTTATCTGTGGAACAGCGCCTGGCTGAATCGCTACCAGGCTGTACCGGCTCCGCTGCGAAATGCGATTCGAAGCTTTATTGGCACCTCGAACCTGCTTTCCGGGACCGTCCGGCGCAAACTGCAGCATACGTTTCTTGGGCTCGGGGAAAACATCGAGTCGCTGTATATCGACAATTTTTATTCGGCGTTGTCCTCCGGCGCGCAGGAGCAGCTGGGGTTCAGCGGCGGACCTTCGCCGTATCAGGGTTTCCTGGATTACTGGAACCGCAGGCCGAACGCCTCACCTCTGGCACGCATGCTCTACGTCGACCAGAAGACGTATCTGGGAGAACTGCTGATGAAGCAGGATCAGATGAGCATGGCCACCTCCATTGAGAGCCGTGTTCCCCTGCTGGATCACACGTTTGTGGAGTTCGCCGCGGGTCTGCCCGACCACATGAAACTACGTGGGTCAACAGGCAAATACATCTTCAAGAAGGCGGTGGAAGACCTGCTTCCGCATGATATTCTTTATCGGAAGAAAATGGGCTTTCCAACGCCGCTGCGCCAATGGCTGATGAGCCCCGGCGCTGATTCGCTGTTCCGGATCCTGAAGCAGAAAGACGGTGTGGTGCAGTCCTGCATCGACCAGAAGCCGCTGGAGCATTTACTGCAGCGGCACCGCTCGGGACAGATCGACGCCACAGACCGTATCTGGCGTTTGCTGAATCTCCAGATTTGGGGCAACACGTTCCTGACTGGCAGGGGAGTATCGGAGCCGCTGATCGCGGCCTCGGGCCGCCAGCCATGAAAATGAACCCAGGCGGTGCCCCGCTGCCGGGCTTGGTCGAGCTCATCCGGTCGGACGTTCACGCCAAAGCCGAATGGCTGTATGGTGACAGTTCCTCAGCCAGTGTGACCAAGGCGTGGCTGACCGACGGAACGCTGGCGATGGTTGTCTACCGTCTGATGCAGGCCTGCCAGCGCAAACGGCTGGCTCCTTTGTCGATGTTCTTCAACAAGGTGAATGTGGCACTGGGGTGCATTATCGGCCGGGGCGCCGATTTTGGACCTGGCTTTGTTCTGATTCACAGCCAGGGAGTGGTCATAAACTCCTCCGTACGCGGCGGACGTAACGTCAAGCTGGAACACCAGGTAACGATCGGGGCGGAGCGCAATCAGTCACCCGTGCTCGGTGACGACATCTTCGTCGGTGCCGGGGCCAAGATTATTGGCCCGGTGTCCATAGGGTCACATTCGCGAATCGGAGCCAATGCGGTGGTGATCGCCGATGTGCCCGACGGGGCGACGGCGGTCGGTGTCCCGGCGCGAAACATCCTGAGTAAGTCGACCACATCATGAGCTGGCTGGACTGGGCGCTGATTGCCGTTCACGTTCCGATCGTGTATTCCTGGGCGGTTTTCCCGGTGCTTCTGCTGGCAGCCAGCCGCCTGAGCTCGCGCAAGGCGGTCGAAGCGAAAGCGGATTACACCCCGCGCGTGGCGGTGATCCTTTCGGCTTACAACGAGGAAGACTCCATCCGGCAGAGGCTGGAGAATTTGCTGGCGATGGATTACCCGCGTACCCACTGGCGCGCTTATGTGGGAGTCGACGGCTCGCGCGACCGCACCGCCGCGGAAGCCCTGGACGCAGCACACGGGCATGACGAGTTGGTGGTCTTCGATTTTGCCGAGAACCGGGGCAAAGTGTCTGTCCTCAAGGATCTGGTGACACGGGCCCGGCAGGCTGACCCGGCGGCCGAGATCTTAGTCTTCACAGATGCCAATACCGATTTTGCAGCAGACGCCATGCGGATGCTGTGCCGATCATTTGCTGACCCCACGGTGGGCGGTGTGTGCGGCCGGCTGGTGTTCGTTCGGGGCAACGGCGCCCAGACTGAGGAGAACGTCTACTGGCGTTTTGAGAACTGGCTGAAGGCTCGTGAAGGCTCGCTGGATTCCTGTCTGGGCGCGAACGGAGCCATTTACGCCATTCGGTCCTCTCTGTTCTGGAAGGAGATTCCCGGCAACACGATCATCGACGATTTCGTGATTGGGATGAAGGTTCGCGAGCAGAACTACCGGCTGATCTACGAAGGTGGCGCAGTTGCCGTTGAGGAGCTGCCGAAGCAGATTAAGGACGAATGGAAGCGGCGAGTCCGGATAGGGGCAGGGAACTTCCAGGCTTTCCGCCTTTGCGCGCCATGCCTGAGCCCGTCGTACGGCCTGTTTTCCTGGGTGTACTGGTCCCACAAGGTGCTGCGCTGGTTCACGCCCCACCTGATGCTCGGTGGGTTCGTTTTGTCGATCTCCGCGGCGCTGCTGTCTCCCGGATGGCTCGGGCTGCTGTTCCTGAGCGTCTACCTGGGTGCACTGGTGCTGATGGTGTCGGGGCAACGGCTGGTTTCGGGTAAAGGTCGAGTCATCCAGCTGGTCCGGGCCGCTCAGTATCTGCTGCTGATGCAGGTGGCGATCTTTGCCGGTTTCCTGCGGTTCTGCCGCGGCAATCTGGAAGGCCGCTGGCAGCGTACCAGCCGCAGTTAGCTTAGCTAGCTAGCTAAGCCAGGCCGACGGCTGACGGACGTAACTGGATCCAACGGCAGCCAGCACCTTCGATCCGGCAATGCAAAGGAACGCAGCGTCGGTTTCCCAGCCTTCAAAAGTCCATGGACCGCCGCCCGTGCCAAAGCAGAACAGCTTACGATCCCCGCCACAGACGTACTCATACACAATGGGTTCGTTTTGCAAAAGCCGCAGCGTCGCATCCGGGGCAGGGGCATCGAGCGCGATCGCGGCGGCAGTCTCGGCGGGGCATTCAGAACGGAAACGAGTGCGCGCCACCGGCGCCGGGATACATTGTCCATAGACTGGCGAGTACTCGCCCGCCTCGACGGCGCAGACCCTGTCAGAGACCAGCGTGAGGGTATGGCTGCCATCGGAGGCGATGACGCGGCTGCCGGTCGCCGTCACATTGAGGTCGGGATGGAAGTGCCAGTGCACGCCGATTTCGTGCTCACCCTGACCGGTGAGCACATCCCGCACCAGCCAGAGGCTCTCGCCAGCCCGAACCACCCACCGGTGATGAGTAACGGGCGCGTCCAGCCGCTGATAGCCGGTGTGCTGGCCGTGATACAAATCGAACCCATTTCCGGTGACCCACTCCTCGGTCCGGGTAACCGGAAGGATGCCCCAGGAAAAGGGCGTCGCGGGATCGGCCTGGTCGCGTCCGTCGACAGTGACCGTGTTGTGCGCCGCGGTGCCGCGGAACTCGGTTCGACGGGAGTCGGGGCCCAGATACCAGCAGGTACCGGGATCGACCAGCCAGAGCCGGCCGCGCCAGGCCAGTTGGACGCTGAGCGCGTCGGCGTGGCCGTGGCCGGCCGCCAGTGACCCCTGCTCGCCGGCATCGACAAAAAGCTGGGCGGGCGATTCACCGGGACCGACCAGACTGTAAAAGCCGGATTCTTTGAGTGCGGTGCTGCGGACGGCAGGCGGCGCGGAGGGCAGGGAATCGAACACCCTCTCACTCTCCGGCCCCAGCAGCCAAAGCGTTTCCTCTGTCAGGCCGGCGGAGGCGCTCTTCACCGCCGCATCGCGGTACAGGACGGCGGTGACCGGCAGAGGGTCCAGCATCTGCGCCGGGGAGTTCCGGCTGCTGTCGAAGAGCCGTCCGCCGTCATCGTCTCCGTACCTGGGCAACACACCGGCTACGGACAGTTCGGCGATTGCCGAACTCATGCGCCGGATGGTCGCGTCGAGCAGCTCCGGAATGGCTATGCCGTTGCGCGCGGCCGTCAGCCGGGCACACAGGAACAGATCGAGGGCGTAGACGTGATAGTACGTCGACTGCTCAAAGTAAAAGCCGTCGGGGCGAACCTGCGTGGTACAGGCCTGATCGATGACGGCCCAGACGGAATCGCGCCACCGGGCCGCATGGCGCAGGCCGGGGTAGCGGCAGGCGATCAGGAAGAGCACCACGGCTTCACCCAGCAGGTGTGTATTAGGAGAGAAGTAGGTGGAAAGGTAGCGGTCGATATACAAGCCGGCGCGTTCGGTCTCACGGGCTATGTCGCTCTGGAATTCCGGGGTACCGGCTGCAGTTCCTTCAAGGAGGAAGGCGGTCCACATCCACGACAGGGCCCTGTAGGCGACCTCCAGCGTACTGGCCCAGTTGACACCGAGCGGGTATGGGTTCTTGCGTTGCCAGTCCTGCCACAGCTCCCTGGCGGCCCCGGCGTAGTGCTCCTCGCCGGTGATCCGGTAAGCGCGGGCCAGTGTCACCAGAAACTGGTGCCGGCTCAGTTCCCAGATGACTTTGTGATCACCGGCGACATCAAAATTCAGGTACGGAATGGAGGGCCAGGGCGCGAGGGGCAGGGAACGGGCGTGTACGGGATCGAGACTCCAGTCGATGTCATCGCCAAAGCCCAGATTCTGATAGCCGAGCAGACGGAAGCGGCCGTTGAGAACGGCGTCGGCCTCGGCTACGATGGCGCGGGCTTCGTCCGGCATGCGTCGGCGGATGATTTCGGTAATTGCCGGGACGGCGGAGGTATCGCAGAAGAACTTCCCGAGCCGCCGGGATCCGTCCGCCGTTGTGCGAAACGAAGCCATTCCGAAGCGGTGATACAGAACATCGGTCCGCTTTGCGGCAGCCTGGCGGCCTCGGGTCCAGATTTCGTGCCAGCTCATCCGCGCGAGCCGGCGAAGCACCTTGCCTGCGCTCATCGATATTGCGGCGATGCCTGAAGAATGCTGTCGAAAGAACGGGCGATCTGCTCCCAGGAGAAGTTCTCGGCCACCATATTCCAGGCAGCTGAGGCCACCCGCTCACGGGCTGGCACATCGGAGAGCAACTGCAGGCACTGGCGGGCGAACTCCTCCGGCGTGTCCCCAATCCGGATATCGGCTGGAGGATCGATCTGGAGACCCTCGGCACCAATGGTCGTAGAAACAACAGGCACACGGGCGGCCATCGATTCGTAGATTTTCAACCTGGTGCCTCCCCCAATACGCAGCGGAACAACTGAGATTGCCGAGTTCCACAGCGATGGCCGGACGTCGGGAACGGTTCCGGTGACGGTAATTTTCGGGTCCTGCCGCTCCATGTCTTTAATCGACTGCGGCGGGGTTCGCCCAACGATGGTGAGCGTGGCGCCGGGCCTGCTGCGGCGGATGATGGGCAGCACTTCACGAACGAACCACTGCATACCGTCGACGTTGGGCAGCCAGTCCATGGAACCCACAAAGGCCATATCCGTAACCGGCGGTTTGGTGTCGGCCGGGGGGGCGAAGTAGTTGATATCCACGCCGGTGGGAATGGAGGTAACACGCGTTGCGCCCATCTTGCGGAATGCTTCGGCGTCCTGATCCGATACGGCGACTACGTGCCCGGCTTTGCGGCAGATGTCGGTTTCGTAACGGAGCATTCGGTCGACCTGCAGTCCGAAATAGAACTTTGCCGCCGGATTGGACGCATGCTGGGCGTATCGCTGGCGCACCTGAGTTTCCACATTGTGTTGAAACAACACGGCTTTCTCAATGTTCGGGAAGTAGGAAACAGGGGTGAGGAAGTCGCAGACAGCGCGGTCGAACCGCTCTTTTTCGGAGAGCTCCTTGAGGAATCGGCCAAGAGAGGGGACTGAGAAACGGGTGATTCCAATCGGCACGGGGTTGAAAACGCTGGCGAAGACTTCGAGGACGAATCCTGCCGACCGCTTATCGGGGAAGGCATGTCGAAACGGATAGGAGCGGGTCGAGTATTCCGGGGCTCGCTGCGGACCCTCGGGCTCGAGGGGGTTCTCGATCGCTACGTAATGTACCTCATGCCACTTGTGCAGACACCGCAGCATCTCAAGCGTGCGAATCTGCCCGCCCTTGGTGGTAGGGTGCAGGAAATTGGTATTCACCCACAGAATCTTCATTGGAAGTGTGTATTTAGCCGGCAAGCAGTTGCTTCCCTGGAAAGGAAGTTGGCAGGCCACTCGTCAGGTTAACATCCCGATTCTTCCACGCAACTACACCTGTTAGTGCAGAGTGTAGTTGCGTGGAAGGATTTCAGAACAGTCGGTGTTGGGCATTCTGCTTGCACCACTGCTCGAAAGCGGGAAGACTGAGCCCTTCCCGAATCGTTGCAAGTAACCGGGCCATGGCCACTTCCTGGCGGATGGAGTCAGGAACGCGGGCAAACCACTCGGACTGTTCCCGGCGGACGACTTTGAGTTGATCGCGGAGGGCGTTCTGAAGCCGCTCGGTTGGGTAATCGTGATCCAGGCGCTTTTGTACCTCTGCCTGACAGAACTCTTCGTAGGTATTGCGGAGCTGAGCGGCTCTCAGTTGTTGTTCGTTTTCGGACTGCCACTTTTCTTCACGCAACAGCGCTTTTGTTGACGTTTCGAAGGTCGACGGCACCGCCAGATTGCTTTCAATGGCCCAGATCAGGAACCCGGCGGGGTTGGAAATACGGCCACGACCGCGTCGGTCCTGCTGTATGAGGTGCTCGGCATACTCGATTTGATCGGAAACCGGTTGATCGTCGGCAATATCGAGTGCCAGTTGCCGCGCTTTCCGCTCAGCTACACCACATTCGACCAGTTGGCCGACCCATGCGGGCAAACGCTGTTCCAGATCTGCCCGAGCTTCCGGGTTGACGAGGGAGGAGAAAGTCGGGAGCCGCAGCAGTCGCTCGCCGGGCGAGAGAGTGAGTTTGAAATCGCAACCCCGGGCTGTATGGGCAAACTCCCAGCTGGACAGGTATCCGATACGGGTCAGCTCATTGAGTGAAGGTTCAAGGACGGCCCGTGCTTTCGACAGATGGGGATAGGCCCGGATGTTGAGCAGCTGACAAAGATCGACGTACTTCTTTTCGATGCTCTGACCGCGACTGGCGTAGAACCAGACACTTAGGTGCCCAAACAGGGCTTTTGCGATATCACGCTTCAGCTTCAGGTAGGCATTGAAGTCGAGCGGTAAGAGGTATCCCTGGTTAAGGTTGGTCAGCTGCCAGTGGGACAGGTAGACCTGGTAGAACTCCGAACGGGTCCCGTCATGCAGCTCCTCGCCGACCAGAACCACCCGGTCAAACACGTGGAATGTGTCGGTTGCATACTGCCGGCGGTCGGCCAGAAAGATGGAAGCTTCCGACATGATGGTGGTGGCGACCATGCGCTTACACCAGTCGTTGATCTCATCGTAGTGAAAGCCACCCTTGCGCAGGCGCAGGAGCTTGATCATGTCGGCGCCGCTGAACCGGACAGGGTTGGCCACTTTGCCCTGAAACTCCCGCTGATCGAGGGCTATCTTCATGAACGCCATATACTTGTCGCGGTCGGCTGTAGTCGGCAGGCCAAGGCTGGGGATGCCTTCGATGACTGCCTTTGCCTGGATCTTCTGGCCGTCCGGTCGGCGAAAGATCTGGACTACAGTCCGCGAGATCTCGCGATTGGCAGTGGAAGCGAAGAACCCCAGCGAGTGAAGGCTTTTTTCGACCCTGACAAGGTCAGCTTCCTCAACAACAACCGGCAGGAGTTCTTCTGTTTCGCGCGGCGGTAGATTAGTCATCCGGTGCGGTTACCAAATGGTACGGGTCGGTCGGTTATGCTGTTGTGAAGTTTACTATGAACAAACCTGTAAAAACCTTTGGTAAAAGCTAAGTGCATGATGGTCAATAGGTTAAGGGCGATATTTTTCCACGGACCTACACCGTTTGTTCCACGGACCTACACCGTGATTTCCATGGACCTACACCATTTCTTCCACGGACCTGCACCAAATTTCCTCTGACCTACACTATTTTTCCACGGACCTACACTCGGGGCTGGGATCCGATTGGGGTCCAGAAGGCGGCTGAAATGACGGCAGATGCTGAAAATTTCCACGGACCTACACCCTTTGGGAGCGTGGTGAACGGCGAGTATTTTCCAGCGAGGGGGAGGCGACCCTAAATTTCCACGCCCCTACACCGTCTTGTCAGGGCATTTCCAGCGCAGGTTGGCATTGCGCATTTTGAAGTGCAACCAGCGCGGCCCGTGGTACCGTGAAGGTGAAATTCACCTTGAATACGGTTCTGTTTATTTTTGGCACACGCCCGGAAG
>Ga0163144_10014576_pt1 | contig 16303 bp, 14 predicted proteins | sample OliLak19BULKMAT1_FD_123175 | JGI IMG/M metagenome (GOLD analysis project Ga0163144, IMG submission 123175) | Freshwater microbial mat bacterial communities from Lake Vanda, McMurdo Dry Valleys, Antarctica - Oligotrophic Lake LV.19.BULKMAT1 | ecosystem: Environmental > Aquatic > Freshwater >... | reverse complement strand
TCAGTCAGATCCAACTGATTGTCGGCAGCCTTGTTTCTGAGTTCAACGACAGTCTGTTCACCGCATGGCCCCGGACACGCCCAGAAAATCGTTCATCCCAATCGTGTTCAGCGCGGGCGGCATCGTACAGCTGCTGGCCGCGGGGGCCTGCTTTCTCGGGGCATTCGTTCTGCCCACGAATTACCCGGAGTTCGGAGCAACCTCTCGCAACATCCTGCTGATCCTGGGGTCAGTCCTGCTGACTTCGGCGGTGCTGTCGATTCTGCTGCGGCCATGGCTGTCGAGACTGGCTCAACGCATCGGCATCCGTTCTCGAGTCCTGTTGCCGCGTGAAGGCATGGTCTATCTGGGAATCATGCTTGTGATCGCCGTCGGCGCACTGACAGGCGGCAATCCGGATACCGGCAACATGCTGCTGTTGGTCTTCGGGATGATGGCCGGGCCGTTCGTGTTCAACGGCTGGGTGGTGGTCGCCATGCTGGCTCGGGTCAGCGTCGTCCGCAGCCTGCCGGCTGCCGCCCAGGCCGGATCGTTTTTCAGCGTCGAGATCGCCCTTCAGAACGGAAAGCGATTTCTGTCATCGCGCCTGATTGAGGTCCGTGATGTCGTTGCAGGACATCGGCTTCGTGAAGAACCGGCCGTCACGTTTGTCAGGGTTGGGCCTGGGGAGGGGCGTTCGGGACAATATCAACTCTGCATCGCCAGGCGCGGGCTGTATCAGTTCGGACCGCTCAGGATCAGCTCGCGGTTTCCGCTGGGCATCGGCGAGCGAGGCCACTCGGTTGCGGGCCGAGCTGAACTGGTGATCCATCCGGTGATCGGTCGTCTGCTGCCGGGCTGGAAGCGTCGTGAACGCGACATGGCTGAATCCGCCAGTCTCGCAAACGCCCGAATGGGGATCTTTGACGACGAATTTCACAGCATCCGCGGCTACCGGTCGGGCGACAACCCGCGAGCCATTCACTGGCGGAGTTCCGCGCGGCACGGTCAGTTCATGGTGAAAGAGCATCAGCAGCATCGGGAGGCTGATCTGATTGTGCTGCTGGATTTTTTCGCCACTTCGGAGTTCACGGAGACACTCCAGGAACAGGCTGTCAGTCTCGCGGCGACATTGTGTGTTGAGCAGACGCGTCAGACGGCATCGGGAACGTATCGGCTGGCCGTCGCCGGACGAGAGTTGCAGTCTCTGGAAGTCTCCGGTGCCGGTCGGTTTCGCGATGCCGCGCTGCGAACACTTGCTGTGTGTCAGGTGTCGCCGAAGGCCCAGCTGGCATCGATGATGCTGGCCGTGTGTCAGGGACCGATTTCAGCCGGCAGTCGCTTCGTCCTGATTACACCTCGTCCCGAGGCGGCGAAACTGCTGTCCGAAGCGATCGCCCGCGACGCGATGCAGAACGAAGTACTGCTGACCAGCCGATTGATGATTCTGAAATGCGATCAGATGACTTTGTCGGAGGTCTTTGCGCCAGTCGCGGAAATGACTTCCGGCGCGGCAGCCGGAGCGATTCCACATGGCTGAGGTGACAGCAGACATCAATGATCAGCGACTGCGGTCGACGTTTTTCCGCAGCATCACGCTGCTGACATCGTGCGCCGGGATTATTCTTTGCGGCAGTGAAGGCCTGCTGTTTCCGTCGGCGATGACTCCGGTGTTTGCCGTGCTCGGATGGATTCTTGTTGATCACCTGCGCTGGCTCCGCGTCCCACCGCTCGTCGGTAACACGATGGGACTCATTGCACTCGGTGTTGTCACGAACGAGTTTATTGGCGGCACGCTGGAGCAGAAGCTGCTGTCGGGCGCTCATCTGATCGTCTACATGACCTGGATCGTACTGCTGATGCCGAAAGGACATCGTCAGTTCTGGTGGCTGATTGCGCTGAGCCTCCTGCAGCTGGCGATTTCCGGAGTGCTTTCGACCGGAGCCGGTTTCGGTGCAGCCATGCTGGCCATGATGCTGTTGCTGCTCTGGACGATGTCGGTGTTCTCGCTCTATCGGGTGCAGGACCAACACGCCAGCCGGCAGTGCCCACCAAATACCGGCCGCAGCGGGATTCTGGTTCGCAATGGACTGCAGCAGAATTTGGCCGAAGTCTGGGTAGGCTGGCGTTTCAGCTGGATGGTGCTCGGTTCCTATCTCATCTCGCTGGGGCTGGCGTTGTTTGTCTTTGCCGCGTTTCCCAGAATTTGGGTTCCGGGCGGAAACCTGTTCGGAACTGCCGAATCGGCCGCTGCAGGATTTCGGAGCCGTTCCGGTTTCAATGAAAACGTGGAACTCGGGAGCGTCGGACAACTGATGCTGAGTAATGAACGAGTCCTGACGTTTGCCATCACCGATCAGCACACCGGCAAGGCCGTGACCGCAGAAGCTTTTGCCGAAGCGATGAGCATGGACGAAATCCGCTTCCGCGGCAATTCGCTCGCGCACTATTCACGGGGGCAATGGATGCAGGAATCAAACAACGATGAAGCATTGAGACGGGACCGACGCCTGCAAAATTCGACGAGTGTCAACGAGTCCGGCGGATTCGCTGCGGTCAATGATCCATTCTACGATCCGGAGCCAGCGTCGTTTGCAAAGCCTGCCCGGCGATTGGCGGAATTCCGAGTTGAGATTGTCCATGATCCTCCGATTGGCGATTTTGCCTTTGCTCCGTATCCACTCACGAATGCGTACGGCAGCGAGCCGTTTCGCATCCGCTACCGGCCATACAGCGGTGCGCTGATCTGGGGCGGCACCCGGGATGCCGAACGCCCGATGCCCCGCACGCTGATCGTCGAATGCGCCCGGCTTGACTCCTCGACTGCCGCCGATTCGGAATCCCGCGGCACTCCGACGAACACATCGAAAGAATTGATGGCACGGATACCTGGTGTAAAGCCGGATGGATCACGACGCGGGAGTATGGCCAGGCACGTCCGCCAGCGACTTCCACTGCTGTATCAGGCCGCACAGGAACTGTGCACGACTGACGGGCAGTTGGTTGATGAACAACAGCGAGTGGATCGCATTCTGAAGTACCTCAGCAACGACAACGGCTTCGCGTATTCGCTGAAGCAGACACGGCAGGATCGATCCCTGGACCCGGTGGAAGATTTCCTGCTGAACTCGAAGTCGGGCCACTGTGAATATTTCGCATCAGCCTGCGCCCTGATGCTGCAGGCCGTGGATGTGCGGGCTCGTCTTGTCAATGGATACTACGGCACCGAAATCAACTCCCTGACCGGGACATACGAAGTCCGTCAACGGCATGCACATGCCTGGGTTGAGGCATTGATCGATCACGGCTGGCGGACTTTGGAGCCGACGCCGTCCTCAGAACGACGCGACGCTGTGACCAGCAATCGTCCGGTTTCGCTGATGTCGGACTTTCAGACGGCGATTTCAGACCTCTGGAACGACGGCATTCACCGGATGTCCGCAGAGCGGCAACAGCAGTTCTTCGCGCCGGTGATTGCAACGTCGAAGAATCTCTATCAAACAATCCGTCAGCACGGACTGTGGAGCACCATCAAGACGTTCTTTCAACGATTCATTACATCACCCGAATCGTGGGTCAGCTGGCAGGGCGGCGTTGTCACGTTTGTTCTGCTGTTCGTCGTTGCCGCACTCCGCCGATTCAGCGTTGTCCAGCGGCTGCTGGCCGTGCTGCGGTCGTTCCGTCACACTTTTTCGGAACAGCACCGGGCAGCGCAGTCGGTGATTCGCTTTTATGCGCGCTTCTGCTGGCTCTGCGAGCGCCACGGTCTGGTCATTCCGCCGGCAAACAGTGCGCTCGAGAACGGTCGAGCCGCCGTCCGGACGTTCAGTGACCGCCTTGAATCCAGCGAACTCAAGGACCTGCCGTTGCGGATTGCGCTTGCCTTCAATGAAGTCCGCTTCGGTAGTGTCACTCTGTCGGAAGACTATGCTGCCGGCCTCGGACGGGACCTGCAGCAACTGGCCGAGGCGCTGAAATCGCGGGGATCGCCCGTCTAAGGCCCAGCCGCCGGCCGCCGGCACTTCACGCGCCGGGCACATCACAATGCGGCGGCTGCGGCTGGACGTTAAACTGAACGAATTCTGACTACTGTACTCGTCGGACTCGCCGCCGCAGCAGGCGCTGGATTCCCAGCCGAAAGATCACCCATACCGCAGTCAGGCATTCTTTCAGGTTGATCTTGGTCACTCCATACCGTCGGTCTTCAAAGACGATGGGAATTTCCGCCATGCGGCAGCCGACGGTCCGACATCGATACAGGACTTCTTCCTGAAATGCATAGCCCGTGGCAAGCGTCAGATCCCAGTCGATCTCGGCCAGCTTTGAAACTCGGTAACAGCGATAACTGCCGCTGTTGTCGGCGGTGGTCAGGCCAAGCAGCGCCTGAGCCCAGAAGTTGATCAGCTGGCTCATCAGTTTCCGCCCGCGTGTCCAACCGGAAACTCCGCCGCCGGCAACGTAGCGTGAGGCGATCGCGACGTCGCTGTCACTCATTCGGGCCAGCAGATCAGGAACGTATTTCGGACTGTGACTGAAGTCGGCGTCCAAATTGATCAGCAACTCAAACTGGTGTTCGATCGCGAACCGAAAGCCGGCCAGCGTGGCGGTGCCGAGTCCGAGTTTGCCCTCCCGGTGCAGTGCCTGAACACGCGAATCGGCGAGCGCCAGCGCATCGGTCAGCTGGCCCGTGCCGTCCGGAGAATTGTCGTCAATGACAAGAATGGACGCCAACGGCGCGTGCCTGTGCAGTTCAGCAATCAGCTCCCGCAGATTGCCTCGTTCGTTGTAGGTGCACAGCGTGATCAGGATCTTTGTCATCCGCCTCTCGTACGGTGTCGCAGCCACGCTCGCCAGAGCGCGGGGAACTCCAGGGCCGAATATCCACGCTCTGGCGCGCGTGGCTGCGTCTTACTTTTGCCCGTGCGAGGTATCAACATCGGAAGGGCAGACAAGCGACAACGGCAGATGTCCGGATTCCATCAGTCGCCTCTCCAGTGTCAACCGAGGTAATGACAATTGCCGGCTGAGTTCCTGCACATCCTGCAGTGCCTTCGTCACAACGGCGTCCGAGACCGTGCGTTCAACCCGACGAACGCATCGAATCAGCAGATTCTTCGGAGTGTGTTCGGTGTCGATGAACTCCATCAGTTGCGTCTGGTAGCCTGCCGCAGTCAGCAGCGATGCGCGCAGGGCGTCCGTGGCGAGAGACGCAAACCGTTCTTTGGAAACTCCATACGCCGTCAGTGGTCCCAGCGAGGATCTGGCAAGATAACTGTTCAGTTCGTGCTGACAGCATGGCACGGCGAGGATGACCGGACTCTGCCACCGCACGGCCTGAGCCAGCGCTTCATCCGTGGCCGTGTCGCAGGCGTGAAGAGAGATCACCAGGTCGACCTGGGCTGAAGAGGCATATCCGGCAATATCTCCGACCTGAAACTCCAGATTCGTGAGCCCGAGTTCCTTCACGATCTTCGCACAGGTGTCGACAACGTCTGCCCGTCGGTCAAGTCCGATAATTCGGCACTCGCGTTTCAGGAGTGTCGTCAGCAGATAATGTGTGGCGAACGTGAGATAGCTCTTCCCGCAGCCGAAATCGATAATCTGCAGCGGCCGATTCGACGGCAGTTCGTCCACAATATCCCGAATGAATTCCAGGTAGCGGTTGATCTGTCGAAACTTACGCGAATGACTTGCGCGGACGGAGCCATCCTTCGTCATGACACCCGTCTGGATCAGAAACGGACACGGAACACCTTCGGGGATCAGGTAATTCCGCGTCCGATCATGCGGCACTGCTTCCGTCGGCACCGGCTCCTTTCGTGATGCTTCCTGCCGCAGAAAGCATTTGCCCTTTCTTGAAAACCGAGCGTCGCAGGTCGCAGTCGTCGTTGAGAGGCGGATGTTGCGAAAAGCGAAACGCGCCAGCCGGATGAGTTCGACGGCGCCCTCTTCGGCATTCAGATTCGCATGCTGCTGCTGTGTCGCCGTGTGTGACGTAAACTGCAGCAGTCGCTGACCGCGGACTTCGACCGGTCGAACATCAACTCGCTGGAACTGCCGTTCGGAGGTTCGCGGGCAGCTGAACACGCATTTCACGAGCGACCCCTCCGAGGTCGCGTCCTTCAGCAGTTGACAGAGTTCTTCCGCGTGGTCTGGCATCATTCTCAGCAGAACAGAACTACAGTAAGCTTCCTGAAATGACTCGTTCGAGACAAAACGGCCATCACCGGGATTAGAGCCAAATGGCGCTGAACAAGAAACAGCAGAAGCAGATTGAGGCCGCGAAGAACAAGATTCAGCGACTGCGTCAGCTGCTGGCGGGGGCGAAGAACCAGCCCGATGATCCTCAGGAAGCACCACGCCTGGAAAAACAGATTTCAGTGCTGAATGCTGAAATCGAAAAGATTCGCAAAGAGTGAAGATCAGTGGCCCCGCCGACCGTCATCGTTGTGCATCCTCGCGAGCGCCGCAGCAAGTGTTCGGTCGAACCGCTGCGGCAACACGGCGAATTTCTCTTCTGTGCATTTCCGCAACCGGTTCCGATCGAACTGGACAACTACGTCCGACTGGGGATCGGCGGCCGATTGCTGTCAGCTGAGGATGCTGATCGCGGACTGCTCCTGCTGGACGGCACCTGGCGGCTGGCGGCAAGAATGGAGCCGTTCTACGCGCACGTCGAAGTCCGATCCCTGCCATTGGTTCACACCGCGTATCCTCGCAAGTCCGAAGTGTTTGAAGACCCCGCCGAAGGTCTCGCAACCATCGAAGCCCTCTATGCAGCCCTGCGGATTCTGGGGCGAGACACCACGGGACTGCTCGATCAGTATCACTGGAAGCAGGCGTTTCTGGAGCGGAATGGCTGGGAACACAAGCGATGACACCATTTGTCAATGTCGGGCTCGAATGTCATGCGACAGCCACGGGTCTGCCGCCAGCACGTTGGCGATTGTCGCGGCGATTCGTGGTTGCAAATCGACGTCGGCTGGCACAGTTCGCATGACTTGGATTGTTTGATCGCGGATCGAACCGGAAATGCATGACAGTCGCTGGTGCAGCAGTGTTCGAAAGTCCGACAGTTCGTCGTGGCGGAGTTCCGATCGCTGCAGCTGAATGTTCGTTTCCGTGCGGACACGCTGGAGTCGGGCCAGCGTCGTATGCTGGCTGCGGTAAAGAAATCCCTCCACGAACGCTCGCCGCAACCGCCCGTCCGGATCGAACTGATAGACAGGATCCTGACCGATGAAAATGCTCATGGCAGCCGTGGAACGGAATCCGACAGTGACCAGTTCATCCAGTCCCGGAACGCGGAACTCACCGCGATCCGGCATTGCCACGGCTTCGAGGATGAGGTCTTCGCGATCAGACTCCTGACGACTCATGGTTCGTCATTTCTGCAGTTCATCGTTTTTCACGACGACCAGATATTCAGGAACGCGGATTCAACACACGGGAATGCAGCACTATGACGGGTTTCCGACAGCTTGCAATTGCGCTGCCGGGACAGGCTCCCACCCGTTTGGTAGACTCAAACAGTTGCGACTGCTGCCGGAAGCAGCCGCGGACTCATTCGAATCTGTCTGTTTGCAGGTGAATCATGCTGGTTCGGCCATACTGTGCAACTGTGGCGTGTGTGTTACTGACAGGGTCCATCGTCGGTGCGGGAGACTGGCCGTCGTGGCGCGGCCCGGCGCGAGACGACATTTCGACGGAAACAGGGCTGCTGCAGAAGTGGCCGGAAGGAGGACCGGAGAAACTCTGGACCTCGACAGACGCGGGTTTGGGCTACTCAGGTTTCTCAGTCGTCGGCAATGTGCTTTATACAATGGGCGCCGACGGCACGGAGAGCGACTCCAGCGAGTTTGTGATCGCCATCAACGCTGAGACCGGCGAAAAACTCTGGCAGGGCAAGGTCGGTGCGTTTCTGACCGACGGCCGTGGCGGTGGACCGCGGAGCACACCGACGGTTTCCGGGGATCGGTTGGTTGCCATCGGCGGCAAAGGCGACGTCGTCTGTCTTTCGATCGCTGACGGTACCGAGAACTGGCGAGCGAGCCTGACGGAACTCGGTGGCGAAGTTCCGCACTGGGGTTATTGCGAATCAGCTCTGATTGATGGCGACACAGTGCTCGTCACCCCAGGCGGAGCTCAGGGCACCGTTGCGTGTCTGAATCTGCAGACCGGCGAGAAGCTCTGGCAATCAACCGACATGACTGTCAATGCACACTATTCATCCATCATCGCCGTGGATCACTTCGGCAAACGGCAATACATCCAGATTACTGAAAGCAAAGTGTTCGGGCTGAACGAGAGCGGCAAACTGCTCTGGCAAAACGATTTTCCCGGACGTACCGCGGTGATTCCGACGCCAATCTATCGTGACGGCCTCGTCTATGTCACCGCGGGCTACGGCACCGGCTGCATGCTGCTGAATATCACGGCGAATAACGATGTTGAGAAAATTTATGAGAACAAGGTCATGAAGAACCATCATGGCGGTGCGCTGCTGCTCGGTGATTTCGTCTATGGCCACAGTGACTCGAACGGAATCGTCTGTCAGAATCTGATGTCCGGTGAACAAGTCTGGTGTGATGACAAAAAGGACAAGAGCAAGGGTGCCGTCGCCTATGCCGACGGAATGTTGTACTGCCTGGAAGAGAATTCCGGAGACTGCTTTCTGGTCAGAGCTTCACCGGCCGCGTACGAAGAAATCAGCCGTTTCAAACTCGATCCGCAGACGAAACAACGCGCCGAGAAGGGCAAAGTCTGGACTCATCCGGTGATCTGCAACGGCAAGCTCTTTCTGCGCGATCAGGAGATCATCTGCTGCTACAAGATCACGGAGTAAATCACAACCGCCAGGTGCGATGATGCGATGGATCCTGCGGAATGCGGACTCACGAGGACACCTGACGAGCCTTCAGTACGGTATACACTTCAAACGTCTTCTCAAAGAATTCGCGAACTCCGGAGGCAGCGACGCGGCGATTCTGAAACCAGATCACCGCACAGTCGTGGCAGGTTTCGAGACAGAGACCGTCGAACACGGTCAGCGAAGTTCGGCGATCTGCGTCAAAGAATTCCCGGATCGTGAGTTCACTCGTACCGGTAAGCACGAACTTCTTTGAGAATTCCGGGGACTCGTCAAAGTCGATGTCCTGAGTCCCAAACATCTGCGTCAGCTTTGACAGCCAGCCCTCAGGCGACAACCGGAACTCGGGCAGGTTCAGTTCCTGCGACCAGAACATCGCAACGGTCTGATGATGCGTGTGCGAGTGCTTTCCGCTGCCCGTGGTGTAGGAGTAGTCGTAAAGCAGCACATGTAAACCTTCGACCTGCCGCCGCAGCACATTGCTGACTTTGCGTCCTCTCCCGGAATTGAAAAGAGAGAAGCGGCTCCTGCAGACATCCATGTCAGTTGGCAGCGTTTCCAGTACTTCAAAGCCCAGCTCAACCGCAGCTTCCCGAATCTGCTTCGTCCGCCGCTGCTCGATCCAGATCGCGATTCCGATCACGCCAGCCACGAGTGAGAGTACACCGGCAACGATCGCCCAGACTGGAATGTCCATTGTTATTTGCGGAACGGATGTGAAACGGAGTTTGGGGCGGAGTCCACAGGACGTCGACATCAATGCAGGATTACACGAAAGCGACTTGCGAAAATCAAGAGTACTGCAGTTTTCAACGCATCAGCCGGCTGGATCAGCTTAAAATCTCGCTGCCCGTCACCGCGTAGCAGGCCGGCAGGACTGTCTGTCCTTCTCTTTGCCATCCTGATCGAGAAGAGCAAATGAACTGGGAGGGTTGACCTCCCGCGATTCAACACCTGGCGGAGCGTCGTTGTTTTCCAAACAAAAACGGGCCGTCAAAGGACGGCCCGCAGGGATTTCGGCGACTCAACGGTTCACGGCATCAATACCGATAATGCGCCGGCTTGAACGGTCCCGTCACTGGCACACCGATGTACTTGGCTTGGTCCGGCGTCAGTGTTTCCAGCTTCACGCCGAGCTTGGCAAGGTGCAAACGTGCCACTTCTTCATCGAGTTCCTTCGGCAGCATGTGGAGGCCGATCTCGAATTTCTCGGATTCCGTCCACAACGCCAGCTGAGCCATCACCTGGTTCGTGAAGCTGTTGCTCATCACGAATGACGGATGACCGGTCGCACAGCCGAGGTTCACGAGTCGACCTTCGGCGAGCACAATGATCGCTTTGCCGTTCGGATAGACATACTTGTCGACTGGTCCGCCTTCGTCGGCCGATGTCTTGATGCGGATCTTTCGGATCGTCTTGCTGTTATTCAGGTACGCGATCTGAATCTCGGCATCAAAATGGCCGATGTTGCAGACGATGGCCTGATGTTTCATCTGGTCGAGGTGACGCGCGCAGATCACATCCTTGTTCCCGGTCGTGGTGACGAAGATATCGCCGATGGCTGCGGCTTCGTCCATCGTGATGACCTGATAGCCTTCCATACAGGCCTGCAGAGCACAGATCGGATCGATCTCCGTGACGATGACTCGGGCACCGAGTCCGTCCATCGCGTCGGCACAACCCTTGCCGACGTCACCATAACCACAGATGACAGCAACTTTGCCGGCGACCATCACATCGGTGGCGCGCTTGATGCCGTCTGCCAGAGATTCGCGGCAACCATACAGGTTGTCGAACTTACTCTTTGTGACGGAGTCGTTCACGTTGATCGCCGGCACTGCCAGCTTGCCCGCTTCCAGCATCTGCTGCAGACGATGCACCCCCGTCGTGGTTTCTTCGGAAAGTCCCCGGATGCCCTTCAGCAGCTCCGGAAACTTTTCGTGAACCATCGTCGTGAGGTCACCGCCGTCGTCCAGAATCAGGTTCAGCGGCTGACCGTCACGGAAGAACAGAGTCTGCTCAATGCACCAGTCGAACTGTTCGTTGTCCATGCCCTTCCAGGCATAGACCGGCACTCCGGTCGCAGCGATGGCTGCGGCGGCGTGGTCCTGAGTCGAAAAGATGTTGCAGCTGGACCACTGCACGTCAGCACCGAGTGACGTCAGTGTCTCAATCAGCACCGCAGTCTGAATCGTCATGTGCAGGCAGCCCGCGATGCGGGCACCCTTCAACGGATATTTGCCCGCATATTTTTCCCGCAGAGCCATCAGGCCCGGCATCTCAATTTCCGCGATTTCGATTTCCTTACGGCCCAGTTCTGCCAATTCGATGTTTGCGACTTTGTAAGGAAGGGCGGACACCATGCTCATGAATCATTCTCACTTTGTTTTTTGGAATACGGAACGCAGTCGGGCTACCAGAAAACGTTGATCCGGGCGAAAATGCCACGATTAACCGCAAAACAGCCCAGAGTCCGGGCACGATAGGGAAACGCGCGGCCCGAAAGCAATACGCACTCTGCGGAACTCAGGATTTTCGCGTTTCAGATACGTCCGGGGTTCGCCGCGATCCGACAACACCAGGTTTGGACGCCACTGGCCCTGCCCCCTTGATTTGGCGGCTTCTGCGGCAGTTCAGTCGCAGATACGGAGCATGCTGAAGCGGAAAAGCCCGTCACACCCCGACGTGATCTCGGGGACTTCATTCGCGTGATCTATCGTGTGCCGGAAAGGAACAGCGTGCCTTCCAGTGGATTGCTGCCTTTGCGATAGACCTGGCACTTCATGGCGTTCGCCTTCTTGATCCGGGCGTCGCCAAGAATATAGGTCAGATTGGGCGGACCAAGAGTTTCATAGCCGTCGAGCCCCAGCAGAATGTCGCCCTCTTTCACAAATCTCGCGGCAACGCTGTTCTGCCGGACTGTGACAACTCGCAGACCGCCGTTGTACCGTACTGGCTGCTTTGAACCGGGATATGTGCGGCTGGTGACTTCCTGTCGTTCTGCGTCGCTCAGGCTCTCCAGCCGCAGGCCGAGGACGTCCCACGCACGAATCATGATTTGTTCGTCCGGCCCTGCTGTCGAAACTGCGGCAACCGGGGGCAGCGTCGGCAGTTCGGCAGACTTCGGTTCGTCGCTGGCCACGATGACATCCTGCTGTGACACAGCGGCCACCGGAGTGCCGGCCTGCTTTCCCACTCCGACCGTGAACTGCATGGTCTGTTCCCGGCCTTCGCGGGCGAGCACCACGTCGACGACCTTGCCGCGAGGCAGGTCCAGGAGAGAACGTTCCAGGTCAGTGCCGTCGAGAATCGTGAGGCCTCTGACGCTGCGGATCACGTCGCCCGATCTGATTCCGCAAAGATCGGCTGCGCTGTCTGCAGAAACTGCTTCGACGACCAGTTTTTTCTCCGTCGCGGATTTCACATCCGTCGTTGCCAGACCATGCGGCGTCCCGTTCAGCCGTTCCACACTCATCAGCCGGGCAATGGTCTTGCGGGCATCATCAATCGGGATTGCAAAGCCGATCCGCTGAGCTCCCGAGCGAATTGCGACGTTGATGCCGATGACTTCCCCGTTAAGATTCAACAGCGGTCCTCCGCTGTTGCCGGGATTGATGCTGGCATCCGTCTGAATCAGATTTTCATATGACTGAGTTTCATCGACTTCCACATCCCGATGCAGGGCGCTCACGATGCCGGATGTAATCGTGTGCTCGTAACCAAAAGCGTTACCAACAGCATACACCGTCTCTGCCAGCATCAGATCTGACGATGTGCCCATCTGCATGACCGTCAATGGTTCGGTGGACGTCACGCGAATAATGGCGAGGTCGTGCTTGCGGTCGTAGGACACCGGACGGCCTTCGAAGGATGCTCCGCCGTCCAGTGTCACCGTGATCAGTTCGACGTCCTGAATCACATGAAAGTTGGTGACGATGTACCCTCGCTCATCGACGACAATTCCCGTCCCCATCCCGGTCACTTTTCGGGACTTCGGTGTGAAGAATCGCGATTCCTTGTCGTCCGCTGCCGTCTTCTCCGTGTGGATATTCACCACGGCGCGTCGTGACAACTGCGCGGCGCGGACCAGAGGCGTTTCGCGGGCGTCCGTGCCTGCAGCGATGCATGCATGATGCAGGCTGCCAGAAAATGCAGTGGCCAGCAGCATGCTTCGCAGAATCAGTCCGGACATTCAGAACCTGCACAATCTTGAGAGCTACGTTGGCTCGGATCCATGTCAGTGCTCAGAAATCCGGGCTGGCCCCGCATCGCGGTGCCAATTGGCCCATCGATACCGCTTTCTGCGATGTCTGCCCGGTTGCTGAATCTTCAGTGCTTTGAAACCGGTTACCCGGTTTCTCTGTGGAGCATCGACTTCACGAGTTTTGCCGCTTGAACTCAGTAAACTGACGACGCGAACTCTCGCCCTGTTTAACATCTGTTAAAACAGATAAGCTGTAGAGCGTGGGATCAACAGCAATTCGGCCAGGATGGAATTCCCTGAACCCGCCTCAACTCGTTACAAAGCCCGGCGATGAAGCATCTTCCGCCGTGTTAAGAACATAAATTCTGTTCATTTGTTCCCATTCCATAGCCGCAGGACCTGCGATTCTTGCCGGTCCAAAGCCGAAGGCTTTGCCGACGTCGGGCGGCGTGCCTGTGTTTTCGGAATCTTCCTGAGTCATCCGGAGAGCGACCATGAGTCAGCCTCAGACATTGACCGGCGCGCTGCAGCAGGGACGGGAAATGATCCGCAGCAAAAAATATGCAGAGGCTGTCGAGCTGCTGCAAAAACTGCTGGAGACTGACCCGAATGAAGAAGACGTGCTTGAGATGCTCGGGATGGCCCACTTCCTCAGCAAGCAGCACGGATTGGCACGTGACACTTTCGAACGACTGACCAAAGCCAATCCGATGCATCTGAACGGCTGGGTCAATCTGGGAGCGATCCTCAACCGGCTTGGTGAGCACAAGAAGGCCATCGACGCGCTGCGCCGCGCCGTCCAGCGCGACCGCCGATGCGCAGAAGGCTTCTACAACATGGGTATCGCCCAGCGCGCTCTGAATCTGAACACGATGGCGATTTCAGCATACAAGGAGGCGATCAAGCTCAAGCCGGAATTGATCGAAGCGCATCTGAATCTCGGAAACATCTACGCCGACATGAAGAACATGGGGCTCGCGTTGCAGTGTTTTCTGAACGCCCTGAAGCAGGATCCGAATTCGGCAAAGGCCAAAGCGTCTCTGGAGAAGGCTCAGTTGAATCAGAAGGCGGCCCGCAAGGAAGCTTCCCCTTTCGGTCGTCTGGTCGACGTCAAGGAACTCGACAAACAGCTGCGGGCGACAGGTCCGAGAACCCTCGATGCGGCTCCCAGAATTGAAGAGCGGGAACTGGTGCAGACTGTGACAAAACAGATCCGTCACAGTGCAAAGGAACTGGTCCCGATTCTGGAGGATTCTCTGCACGCTCAGTTGCACCGTCTGCAGCGGGTTGTCCTGCAGACCGAGTTTCACCTGTCATCGGCGGAGCATATGGACTTTTTCTCACAGACAATCGCGGAACTGGTGCGTCTGAAGAAGATCGTCTCTGATGGCCTTGGCCATATTCGTGATCACCTTGCGAGCCGCGAGTAAGGACCGTTGCCGCGGGAAGTGCTGTGGCGCATACCGCTGCGGTTTAAAGTGGGACGACCGCGTCAGGTAGAGGTTAGTGGGCCATCAATCGAATCTGCTCCGCCGACAATGCTCCTCGGTAGATCCGCACATCCGCCATTTTCCCCTGGAAATGGTCCTGAGCACCGAAGCCGATCCGCAGCGGATTCGGATTCGAGACATGCAGGTCATCTACCGGCAATGCAACAGATTCTGCAACCTGCTCACCGTCAACATACAGCCGCAGCCGATCCGCGTCGCGAACCGCGGCGACATGATGCCAGCCCGGCGGAAACAACTGGTCGTACGTCGCGTTGCGGCCAGCCTCGATCGAGAGGACTCTTCCGGACGGCAACGTGCCCACGAACAGCCGACCCTTGTAGACGGCCATCGACCAGGCTCGACGGTACTTCACGTCCGGAGTGAGATCGACACGGCCGATATTCGTCCAGTCCGTACCTCCGTCGTAACGATAAACCTGAGCCAGAGGCAGCGTACCGCCATACATCCTGCCGTTGTAAACCAGCAGTGGCATCGCTTCGAGTTCATTTCCAAGTTTGCCCGCATCCTCCCAGGTTGTCCCGCCAGCGTAACGAAACACATGGGCCTGAGGCCATTCGCTGACAAACAGGCTGCCGGTGTGGACTGCGAATCCGTACGTCTGAGTCGCATTCGGAATCTTGCCGACTTCCTGCCACGTTTCGCCATCGAACCGAAACACCAATCCATCGTCGTAGCAAGTTGCGAACAATCCTCCATTGAAGACAGCTAGTGCCTCGACGCGCCGGCCATCAGGTGTCGGACAGGCCGTCCACGACCGGCCACCTTCGTATCGAAAAAAACCGGCGGGCTTGTAGAGCGAGCTGGCATAGAGCTTTCCCCGGTATTCGATGAGACTCGCCACCGCTTCTGTTTCTGATGAGACGGTGCCGCACGAAATCCACTGGTCCCCAGGACCAAGCCGAAATACTTTTCCGCCGATGTTCGGATTGTCCGATTCGGCCAGCGATGATCCTGCCAGCCGATACTTTGACGATGCGACAAACAGCGATCCGTCAAACACCGTCATCGCCGAGATCGAATTTGCGATATCGGGGCTTCCCAGATCTGTCCAGCGAACGTCTCCGTCAAATCGAAAAACATGCCCGGCTTCGTCGGCTCCTGCACTGCAGGTCGACGCATACAGCCTTCCGTCATGGACGCACAACGAAAACACATAGACCGCCGAGCCGAGGCGGCCGTGATCCGTAAACTCCGGCTCAATGAGCCCCTGATCAATTCCGAAATGAAGCTGCTTCGTATTCGCCTGCGAGTTTGTCACACCGCCATGAGAGTACAGTCCCAGATGAAATCCCGTGCGTGTTTTTGAATCATACTGGCTAAGAATGTCACCCGGCACATCATCGATGTCCTCCTTGATGCTGATCCACGCAGCCACGGAAAACGGCTGCGTCCCAGGCTGCAGTGCCTGAGTCTCCGTGATATCAATCACGGACGTGCGCCCATCAAACGTTGCCGCGCGGAGCAGTCTCTTCGTTGGTCCGTCCGCAGTGAATTCAATCCCCGTCGCCGCGGACTGCAAGTGGCCGGCAGAATGATCGGCAGCGTCATTCTGCAGCGGCCAGTGGCCGATCAGTTCGTTCTGTCCTGCAACCACGTTGCCGAACAGAACCCATCCCAGGCAGATTTGGCAATATCGCATCTTAACATCCTCCGCCCGGAGGATATGCTGAAGCGACACCGCCTGCCATTGCCTGAAATGTATGAGAAGAAACTATGGTCCACTTCAATTCTGGTCGTTGC
>Ga0163144_10014572_pt1 | contig 16305 bp, 21 predicted proteins | sample OliLak19BULKMAT1_FD_123175 | JGI IMG/M metagenome (GOLD analysis project Ga0163144, IMG submission 123175) | Freshwater microbial mat bacterial communities from Lake Vanda, McMurdo Dry Valleys, Antarctica - Oligotrophic Lake LV.19.BULKMAT1 | ecosystem: Environmental > Aquatic > Freshwater >... | reverse complement strand
TATGATCAGGATCTGGTCACCTTCGAGGAGGGCATCCAGGCCTATGACCACAATGACGCGGCGGGCTTCATCAAGCTGAACGCCCTGCGCCTGCGGGTGCTGGCCAGGCGGGACCGGCGCTGATCGAACGCGCCCTCGCGCGGGTTCAGTACCGGGCTTGCGCAACGGCAACTTCGAGGACATCGTGCCGCCGTTATAGGGGAGTCGGGTCATGCACAGTTTGATGTTTCTGGCGGTCGCCGCCGTCCTCGCCGTCGCGTCGCCGGCGGTCGCGCAGGTTCCGCAGCCGATCCCTCCGGCCGATCAATGGCGCGACGTGCCGGCCCTGGCACCGGCGATGACGGATCCCGACACGCGGGCGCGAATGAACGCCGAGATCGTGCAGGCAATCGTGGCGGCCAACGGCGATCAGGAAGCGGCGCGTGCCGCCATCACCGCCATCGCCGCCCGCTACCAGGAGCTCGCCTTGCCGCAGGGTGCCCGGACACGGCCCGGCCCGAAATAGTCCGGTGCGCCTTGCGGGGCCTGCCTCCGCGCATGCCGCTGCCTCTCGCCGCGCGCCGCCCTCGTGCGGAACCGCGCCCGGGGTGTGGCGTTCAGCGGTCAAGGCCTCTATTTATGGCCAAGCTGACACAACGGAGCGCGCACCATGGCGACGACCAAGGCTCGAGAAGACATCAAGAATGACCTCAACGCCCTCAAGGAGGACCTGAAGGTCGGCGCGCGCGAGGAGGCGGCCAAGTTGAAGGCCCGGGCGGCCCAGACCGAGGCCCGCCTGCGCGAGAAGGCCGCTGACGCCGATGCCCGGATCCGCGAACGCGCCGACGAGATGCGTGACCAGGCCCGCGACTACTACGACCAGGCGCGGGTCCGCGGCCGGGAATACTACGACGACGCCTCCGAGCGGCTGGACGAGGCCCAGCGTTACATCACCGAGCGCGTCCAGGAGCGCCCGGTTCAGTCGACCGCGATAGCGCTCGGTGTCGGCGTCGTGCTTGGTCTTCTGCTGGCGGGTCGTCGCCGCTGATGATCGGCAAGGGTCTTGTGAAAAAGCTGACGGCGGTCCTCGTGGTCGCCGCCAGCGCCTTCGTCGCGGTCATCGCTCTCGGAGCGACCCTGTATTACGCCCTGCAGTTGATCCTGCCGCCCCTGGGGGCCGCCGCCCTGACGGCGGGCGTGTTCGCCCTCATCTCGGTCATCGTCGCGCTCGTCTTCTTGAACGCCTCGGGTGCCATGGAGGAGGATCTTGAACAAGAGCCCCCGGGTCTCGGCGGTCGGGCCTATGCCCTGTTCCGCCAGCGCCCGATCCTCGGCACCGTCGCAGCCCTGGCCGGCGGGTGGATTTTCCTGCGCAACCCGGCCCTGGCCACAATGGTCGCCGCCGCATTCACCGAAAAATCGCAGTCCCGTAACCGGCGATAGGTGGAACGTCGGGGCTTCTGGAACATTGTTTCCGCAGACGGTGCCGTCTTTCGGCAATGCCGTCCCCACACTGTTTCGGAGGTTCTCAAATGCTTCGCTGGGCCATCATCTTTCTGATCGTCGCGCTCGTCGCCGCCGTCCTCGGTTTTGGCGGCATCGCCAACTTCTCGTTCGATATCGCCAAATTCGTCGCGATCATCGCCTTGGTCCTGTTCGTCATCTCTCTCATGGCCGGTGGGTTCAGAGGGCGGGGCGGACGCATCTAACGTTACCGCAAACACGGCCGCTTAGAGCCGCGATCCGCCGGATCGCGGCTCTTTCTGCTTAAGCGACGGCTCAGACGGCTTTTGCTTCACGGACACCCGGAGCCTCCGGATCCGGCGCCGTCTCCGCATGCCGCGTGTCCTGACGGCGGGTCAGCTTCCACGTCTGGCGGGGTTCGAGGCGATCGCCCGTCCAGGCGATAGCGGTGACAATGATGGCGCGTTCGTCCCACTCGATCTGGTTGAAGCTCGGCGGGCTTCCGCGTTCGCGATGCGACAGTGTTCCGCACCCGATGGCGTAGGAGCATCGGTCCGAGAGATCGATCGGCAGCGCGAAGGGGATGTGCACATGGCCCGTGGTGATCAGGTCGACTCCCGCCTCCGCAAAAATGGTCGCAGCGGAGGCACCCCGTTTGACGTCGCCGGTCATCGGCGCGCCGATCATCTCGACCAGCGGATGGTGGCAGGCGAGGATCCGAAGCGCCCCGACCGGGGCCTGGCGCAGCGCCTCGGCGGCCCGGCGGGTCTGGTCCAGATCGATCACCCCCTTGGACCAGTTAGTACGGGCCTGCCATCCCCGCGCTGTTGTGACGCCCCGGACCATGACCGTGTCGGAGACGAACTCCCCGTCGTGGGCGGGATGGCCGGTCGCGGCCTCGAAGGCCCGCCAGGGCCAGAACAGCCGGGCGGCGGCGTCCCAGTAGGGCACATCGTGGTTGCCGACGATGACGAAGCGGGGCCTCGGCATGGCCTTGATCCAGGCCCCCGCGGCGGCGAACTCGTCTGGATGGCCCTTCTGGGTGATGTCTCCGGTGATCAGGATCAGATCGCTGGGCGTGGCGTGGGCATAGTCCAGTGCCGCAGCACAGGCGTGTTTGTGCTCCACCCCGAAATGGACGTCCGAGAACTGCAGCAGGCGACGCGGGCTCATCGGCGAACCGTCATGGGGCGTCGGCGCCAGTTGTCGCCGGTTCCGGAACCAGCGCCTGGAACGCCTTGGCGATAAAGGTCACCGTGGTGTCGTGAGGCAGGAGCACGGGTTCCCCGTCGAGCACGGCCGGGATGCGCGACCGCGCGCGGATGCGAATCTTCCGGGCGGACTGGGTGATCACCGAGGGGTCCTGACGCCAGTCGCTGAAAAGGGCGGTTGCCGCCAGCCGGAAGACTTGCACGGCGTCGGCGGGATTCATCGCCGCCGCCTCCAGTCCGTCGGCCTCGTCCACGGCACGCGAAATCAAGGGACTGATCAGCGCCAGGGCCTCGCTGCGTCGGGCCTTGCCGCCATCCAGTTCGACGCGGATCTTGCCCGAAAAGGCGCGGCGCAGGGCCCGCCGGCCGTAGGTCCAGGCCAGGGCGACCTTGCCGGTCCGCATCGCCTCGCGGGCGGGGGCCCACAGCGCAGGGGAGCCGAAGATCCCGGCGCAATAGAAGGCCTGGCCCTCCACAGCGCCGCCGGAGACGCACTGCGCAGACCCGGTCTCAAGGGCGGCACGCAGCGCGGCCTTCCAGTCGGTCGTGCCGTAAAGAGCCTTGGGCAGCATATTCATGGTGCCGCCCGGAAGCGGTGCCACCAGCGGCCCCCCGGGCCCCGCGCGGGACGCCACGGCACGCGCCGTTCCGTCGCCCGCCAGAACGAACAGTACGTCCGGCGCGGCCGCGAGCGCGGTGTTGATCTGCGCATCCATGGTCTCGCCGGCCAGTTCGACCACCTCGGACTGGCACGGATACTCGGCCATGATTTTTTCCGCCTCGGCGGCGGCGCGCGGTCCAACCGACCCGGACAGGGGATTGACCAGAACCATGACCCTGCGGATCACCGCGTGCGGGGTCAGAACCCGCAATGGCAGACCGGAATCATCGATCGCCCCCGGGGCGTCGATGTCAGGGATGATCGTGTCGGTCATTCGCCCCGAACGCGCCGGTTTCGCGAGCGTTCCGGCAAAGCTTTGCTATTGACGTTTCAGCTCTTCGGCCGTGGTCGCTGCCCCGGCCTCCAGCGCGTCGCCGGTCTTGCCGGCGGCCTCGCCGGCCTTCTCGGCCGCGACTTCGGCGGCTTCAGGGGCCTGGCCGGCCAGCTTGCGGGCCTGATCCACGCCGGCGGCGATCCAGCCGTCCATGAGCGCGCCGCCCTCGGCCAGCGACCGTTCCTTGATCCCCAGCACGGCGGTCAGCACGCCGAACAGGGCCAGCAAGGTCACCAGCAGGCCGACGAAGCCGCCTCCGCCGCCCGATCGGCGGCGTTTGCTGCGGGCCCATACCGGACTGGCGTGATCGTCCGCCATCCGGACCGGTTCAGGAAAACGCATATGAAAAATCCCCTCGAACTGCCGTCCCGATCACGCCCCTCGCGCAACCAGCCCGCAGTCTATGGCATCGTTAACGCAGAGCATAGGCCCGGAACCTCAGCCATAATCCAGCGTTCTCGCTCCCGGGGCGAACATCAGGAACAAAGGACCATCCCATGAACAAGGCGATTATCGCGATCGGGGCCGCCGGCCTGCTGGCTTCGGCCTGCGCCAGCGACCCATACGGCTCCGGCGGCAGCGGCCCGAACCAGACGGTCCGCCAAGGCGCGATCGGTGCGGGTATCGGAGCGGTCGCCGGGGCCATCATCGGCAACAACGTCGGCTCGGGCAATGCCGGAACCGGGGCCGCCATCGGTGCCGTCGTCGGCGGCGCGGCGGGCGCGATACGCGGCTCGCAGCAGGACCGCAACAGCCAGCAGCGCTATCGGGACAACCGTGGCAACTACTACTATTGCTACGACAACCGCCAGGACGAGTGCTATTGGGAAAACGGTCAGCGTCGCTACTAGGGCGTTGAACAGCTGAGACTTTTCAGGGCGGCTCGTCTCGTGGCGGGCCGCCTCTGTCATGAGGGGAGACGACGATGAGATCGATCACGACGCTGGGCGTGGCAGTACTGGCCTTGGGCCTGTCGGCCTGCGCCGGTGGGGGTTTCCCCAACCGGGACAAGCTGGTGACCATGCCGAACGCCTGTGCGGCGAAGCGGTTCGACATCTATTTTGCCGAGAATTCGGACACACTGACAGCCGCGGCGCGGACGGCGATCGGGCTGACGGCGACCCAGCTGCAGGGCTGTCGGATCCGCTCGGTGCAGGTGCTGGGCCTGGCCGACGCCACGGGCACCGCGGCGGACAACCAGGCACTGTCTGAGCGCCGCGCCCTGGCGGTCGCGCAAGCCCTGGCCGCCGCCGGCTGGCCCGCCCCCGCCTTCGAGATTGCCGCCGCCGGAGACGCCGGGTCTGTGACCGCTTCCGGGGTCGAGGAACCCCTGCGCCGGCGCGCCGAGGTTCTGGTCGAGGCCGCGCCCCTCTAGCCCTGTCCGGTCCGGCCGTGCTCGACCACCCCCAGCGCGTCGGCGAGGCGGACCTGCGCCGAACCTCGAGCAAGCGGCCGAGGCTGACTGTCGTGCGGGGTCCAGCCCGCCAGGTTGATGATCTCGAAAGTGGCGGGGATCCGGCCGTCGGTCTCGCCGTGGCGGTCGGCATAGAGCGCGGCGGCGCGGGCGACGATCGACCGGGTCAGGGGCCGGGTCAGGCCCGCCAGCACATTGGTCTCGCCCATGGCGCGCAGGTCGCGAACCAGGGCGAACAGGTCCGGATAGCGCACCGTCATCCGGTCCACATCGACGACAGGGAGGGCGAACCCCGCCCGTTGCAGCAGGCCCGCCCCGTCGAAGCCATCGGCGAAGGGCGAGACCCGCGCCTGGGCCCCGCCGCGCTCCGCCAACTCAGCCTCGGTCAGAACGCCGCGCAGCTCCTTCAATGTGCCCGAACCCAGAAGCGTGCCCAGGAACAGGCCGTCCGGTTTCAGCGCCCGGCGGATCTGGCTGAGGGCACCCGGCAGGTCGTTGGCCCAGTGAAGCGTCATCAGGGAAACGATCAGGTCGGCCGACGCCGCGGGCAGGTCGAGGTCCGCCGCCCCCGGGGCGGCCCGGGCGGCGCGGTCGCCGCTCGCCTGCGGGGCACCCACCCGGTCCGCAGCGTCGCTGTCGGCCAGTCGCGAGGCGAAGACGTCCGGATGGGCCGACAGGTCGACGGCCGCCGGAAACTGTCGCAAGGTCGCCTCAAGGCTGAGCACGGCGTGGTCGGCCGCGCGGCGATGCAGGAAGTCGGCGTCGGGAAAGCGACGCGCGGACCGGGCCAGCCGGGCCATGCGGCGCGCGGCGTCGAAGATCAGGGGGGGGCCGGACACGGTCATGGGCGTACAGAATGGAGCCTGGCGCGAACGTTGGGAAGCGGGCCGACTGCGCCTGAACGCGCTCGGGCGCGGCCTGACCGACCTGATCCTGCCGCCGGTGGCCCACGACAGCCGTGAGGCGACGGCAGCGGCGGGCCTGAGCGCCGACGCCTGGAACCGGGTGATCTTCCTCGAAGACCCGGTCTGCGACGGCTGCGGGGCGGGGTTCGAATATGATGGCGGCGACTTCGCCTCGGAGCGTTGCGCCGCCTGTCTGGCCGAGCCCTACCGGTTCGCCCGCGCCCGCGCCGCCTGCGTCTATGACGCGGCGTCGCGCGGACTGATCCTGAAATACAAGCACGGCGACCAGCAGCAGTTTGCGGGTCTTTTCGCGCTGTGGCTGGGCCGGGCGGCGGCACCGCTGATCGCCGGGGCCGACGCCGTCGTCCCCGTGCCGCTCCACCCCTCGCGGTTGCTGGCCCGGCGGTTCAACCAGGCGGCCGAGATCGCGCGGCCGCTGGCCCGGGCGTCGCGCCGCGACTATTTGCCCGACGCCCTGATCCGCGCCCGGGCGACCGAGACGCAAGGGGGCCGCAGCGCGCGCGGTCGCCGCATGAACGTCAAGGCGGCCTTTGCCGTCACCGAGGCGGGTGCGCGCCGGGTCCGGGGCCGCCGCATCCTGCTGGTGGACGACGTCCTGACTACAGGGGCGACGGCCGAGGCCTGCGCCCGGGCCCTGCTGGACGCCGGGGCCCGAGCCGTTGATCTTGCCGTGATCGCGAGGGTGCGCGCCGCGCGTGAAATGCCTAAGTAGTGACAGGAGCCCGGCCGTCGCGCGTTCAGACGGGCTCTGATCTTTGTTTTGCGGAGTTTCGCCTTGGCCGACGTCGTTCTCTATACCAAGCCCGGTTGCCCCCACTGCGCTGCGGCCGTGAGCCTGCTGACCCGCAAGGGGGCCGCGTTCACCGAGATCGTCGCCTCGAACGATCCGGCGAAGAAGGCCGAGATGGTCCAGAAGTCGGGCGGCAAGGCCACCTTCCCCCAGATCTTCATCGGCGGGAAACACGTCGGGGGCTCCGACGATCTGCATGCCCTCGAGCGGCGCGGCAGCCTCGACGCGCTTCTGGCCGCCTGAATGGGCACCGGCCTCGCCATCGCACTGATCCAGACCCGCACCCCGGCGACAGCAGCGGCGGCGCTGTCGCACGTCGAGCCGCTGATCCGCGAGGCCGCAGCAGGAGGGGCGAAACTCATCCTGACGCCAGAGGGCTCGAACCTGCTGGAACAGCGCCGGGATCGCCGGGCGCTGGCCATTGCCGACGAGGATCAGGACGCCGCCGTCATCGGACTGCGCCATCTCGCGGCCGAGCTGGGCGTCTGGCTGCTGATCGGTTCGGCCATTGTGAAATCGGCTCACACGGGCGACGACCGCGCCGCCAACCGGTCGCTGCTGATCGACCCGGGCGGCGGCATCGTGGCCCGCTACGACAAGCTGCACGTCTTCGATGTCGACCTGCCGAACGGCGAGACCTATCGCGAAAGCGCCACGATCCGCCCCGGCGACGGTGCGGCTGTGGCCGCCACGCCCTGGGGCCGGCTGGGCCTGACCATCTGCTATGACCTGCGCTTTCCGCATCTGTTTCGCCAGCTGGCCAGGGCCGGGGCCTGTATGATCGCCGTGCCCGCCGCCTTCACCGTGCCGACGGGTGAGGCCCACTGGGAGGTCCTGCTGCGCGCCCGGGCCATAGAGACGGGGGCCTTCATCCTGGCCCCGGCCCAGGGCGGAATCCACGAGGACGGACGCCGCACCTGGGGTCGCTCGACCGTGGTCGGACCCTGGGGCGAGGTGATTGCCAGACTGGACCACGACGAACCCGGCATTCTGCTCACCACGCTGGACCTCGCCGCCGTCGAGATCGCGCGCGCCTCGGTGCCCCAGCTGCGCCATGACCGGACGTTCGCCGCCCCATGATCCGCTATGCGCTGAAATGCGAGCACGATCATCCGTTCGAGGCGTGGTTCGGCTCGTCGGGCGACTATGACGACCAGGCCGTGCGCGGACTGGTCGAATGCCCGTTTTGCGGCTCACACGCGGTGTCCAAACAGATCATGGCCCCGGCTGTGGCGGGCACGCGGCGCGAGGCCGCCGGACCGGACATGGCCGCCAGGGTCCAGACCATGATGATGAAAATGGCCCGCGAGGTCCGCAGCCATGTCGAGACGAACTTCGACTACGTCGGCGACACCTTCGCCCGCGAGGCCCGCGCCATCCACGAGGGGGCGACCGTACGGCGGGAGATCTACGGCGAGGCCACGCCGGCAGAGGTGAAAGCCCTGAAGGATGACGGCGTGCCCTGCGCCGCTCTGCCGCCCGTCCCGCCCGATCCAGCCAAGATCAACTGAGGAGCCGCGTTCTGGAGGGTGAGCGGTATCAGGCGTTCGTGCCGCCCGCGTCGCTGGCGTCCTCGGTCAAGGTCGTCTGGACCTAGGCCTGCCCCGCGCCCTCCGACACGCTGCAGCGGATCGCGCCTGATGGCTGCCCGGAGCTGATCCTCGACATCGGCGCGCCCTATGAGGAGCAGGGTCTGGACGGCGTGTTCCGGCTGCAGCCTCCGGCCCTGTTCGCCGGCCAGATGACCCGGCCCATCGCGATCCGGCCAACGAGACCCGTCGAACTGGTGGCCGTGCGCTTTCATCCCGATGGCGCGCGCGACTGGCTGGGGGGACCGTTGAGTGCCGAGAATCCCGATAACGACTTCCCCCAGCGGGTCCTCTATGAGCGGACGGGCGATGTCTTGACGGCCCGGATCGAGGGTCGCCTGGGCGATCGCGAACGGGCGATGGACTGGCGCTTCGAAAAGGCCGCACTGAACACGAGATGCCCCCGAACCTGACCATGGCCTGCGGCTGGAGGCCGATGACGGAGGCCGATCTGGACCGGGTCGCCGAGATCGCTGTCATTGGCTTTCCCGACCATTTCGAGGGGCGGGACTGTTTCGAAAACCGGCTGGCCCTGAACCCTGCCGGGTGTCTCGTCCTGACCGGACCGGAGCGGCTGGAGGGCTATCTGGTCGCCTATCCCTGGCGTGGGGATGCCGCTCCGGCGCTGAATACGCGGATCAAGGCGATCCCGGCGCACGGCTCGGTACTCTATCTGCACGACCTCGCCCTGAGCCCGGCTGTCAGGGGTCAGGGCTGGTCCCGGCCGGCCATGCAGGCGGTGCTGGAGCTGGCCAGGGCGAGCGGCTGGGCAAGCGTGGCGCTGGTCGCCGTCAACGACGCCGTCGATTTCTGGCGCGGTCATGGCTTTGCGGTGCGTGAGACGCCGGAGTTGGCCATCAAACTGGCCAGCTACGGATCGGATGCCCGTTACATGACCCGGCCGGTCTGAATGCGCCGGTCAGTCCCGCGTCGCGACCATCATGAAATTGACGTCCGCGTCCGCGCTTTCGGTCCAGCGGTCGGTCAGCGGACTATAGACCAGTCCGAACGGTCCGCTGACGGCGACGGGCTCGGCCGACAGCATCCTGCGGATTTCGTCGGGCTTCGGAAACTGGCGCCAGTCATGGGTGCCGGCGGGAACCCAGCGCAGAATGTATTCGGCCGCGATCTTGCCGAGAGCCAGCGACTTCAGCGTCCGGTTCAGACTGGCCACGATCAGGATGCCGCCCGGCGCGATGAGCCGCGAACAGGCGCGAAGGAAAGCCTCAGGATCGGCGACATGCTCGATGATCTCGAGCACCAGCACGACATCGAACGGCCCCGCGCCTTGCGCTTCCATCTGCTCGACCGTTGCGGCACCGTAGGCGATCTCGAGACCCTGTTCGGCCGCATGGGCCCGGGCGGTGCCGATGTTCTCGGAAGAGGCGTCAATGGCGGTGACGTCGAACCCGAGCCGCCGCATCGGTTCGGCGATCAGGCCGCCGCCGCAACCAATGTCGATCAGGCTGAGGCCCGAAAAGGCCCGGCGTCGGGTGGAATCGCGATGGAACCGCTCGGCCACGTGGTCGCGGATGAAGGCCAGTCGGGCGGGATTGAACTTGTGCAACGGCGCGAACGGCCCCCGTGCGTCCCACCATTCTGCGGCCTGGGCCGAGAAGCGCGCGACGTCGGCGGGGTCGATGCTGGACCCCTCCGCACTATCGGTAAAGCCTTGCCCTGTTTGGGGTTTGCGCCGTGGCGAGGGGTCGTTAGAAGCGGCCATGACGCAAGGGTGAACCCCTTTTGCGCCGACCATGCAAGACGGGGATTTCCGGCACGATGACGCGGGCACCATGACGCGACGGGCAGCCAATCGACTGGTGATGAAGTTCGGCGGCACCTCGATGGGCGATCTTGAGCGGATCCGCCGCGCCGCGCGCATCATCGCCGCCGAGGTCCGGGCCGGCCATTCGGTCGCGGTGGTCGTCTCGGCCATGGCGGGCAAGACCAACGAACTCGTGGCCTGGACCGACGGCGCGGGCGGCGCGGCCCCAGGTCTGCCGCTGTCCGACGAAGAATACGATGTGGTCGTGGCGTCCGGCGAACAGGTCACAGCAGGCCTGCTGGCCCTGACCCTGCGCAACATCGGCCTGAACGCGCGCAGCTGGATGGGCTGGCAGATTCCCATCCTCACCGACGACGCCCACGCCCGGGCGCGGATCGTGGATGTGCCGGGCGCGGTGCTGGGCGCGGCCATCGACAGCGGAGAGATCGCGATCGTCCCGGGTTTTCAGGGCGTGACCCCGGGCGGGCGGATCACCACCCTCGGGCGCGGTGGTTCGGACACCTCGGCCGTGGCCGTGGCGGCGGCGCTGGGATGTCCATGTGATATCTATACCGACGTGGACGGCGTCTATACTACCGACCCCCGTATCGAGAGCCGGGCCCGCCGGCTGGAGAAGGTCTCCTACGAGGAGATGCTCGAGATGGCGTCCCTCGGGGCCAGGGTGCTGCAGACCCGGTCGGTTGAGCTGGCCATGGCCAAACAGGTGCCTGTGCGGGTGCTGTCCAGCTTCCTCGAACCCGACGACAACGGCGCGCTGCCCGCCAAGTCCGGCACCCTGATCTGCGACGAGGAGGAAATCGTGGAAAAACGCATCGTGTCCGGCGTCACCATGAGCCGCGACGAGGCCCGCATCACCTTGCTGGGGCTGTCCGACCGGGTCGACGCGCCCGCCGATGTCTTCACCCGCCTCGCCGAGGCCAGTGTCAATGTCGACATGATCGTCCAGTCCCAGGCGAGGAGCGAGGGCGCGGTCAACCTGACCTTCACCACCGGCCGCAGGGACGCCGCCCGCGCGGCGGACCTGATGCGGACCCATCAGACCGACATCGGCTTCGAGGAGATCCGCGTCGACGAGGACGTGGCCAAGGTGTCTGTCGTCGGCGTCGGCATGCGCAGCCACGCGGGCGTGGCCCAGACCATGTTCCGCGCCCTGGCCGACAAGGGGGTCAAGTTCCAGGCCATCTCGACCTCGGAAATCAAGATCAGCGTCCTGATCGACGCCGCCTATGCCGAACTGGCCGTGCGCGCCCTGCATTCGGCATATGGGCTGGACGCTGTATAGGGTCGGGTGAGGCCCCGCCCTGTCTCGGGCGCGGACAGGAGAGGCCATGCCGGTAATGGGCGGATCGATGACGAGGGGGCCGCGCGTCCTCCTGCGCCAGATCCGCGAGGCGATGGCCGACGGCGGCCCGGCCCAGGGCCGGCTGGACGTGGTGGTCACCACTATCGCCCAGTCCATGGTGGCCGAGGTCTGCTCCATTTATTTGCGTCGCGCCTCGGGCGAACTGGAGCTGTTCGCCACCCACGGGCTGAACCGGGACGCCGTCCACACCACCCGGCTGAAGCCGGGCGAGGGATTGGTGGGCGAGGTCGCCCGCATGGCCCAGCCGATCAGCCTGTCGGACGCGCCCAACCACCCCAGTTTCTCCTACCGGCCGGAGACGGGCGAGGACCCCTATCACGCCTTTCTGGGCGCGCCCCTGCTGCGCGGCGGCCGGGCCATCGGGGTTCTGGTGGTGCAGAACCGGGCCGAGCGGCGCTATGACCCGGACGAGGTCGAGGACATCCAGACCATCGCCATGGTGCTGGCCGAAACCGTGGCCTCGGGCGAGCTTCTGGCCCAGGACGAGTTGCGCGACATCGAGGTCGCGCCGCACCGCGCCGAGCGCATCACGGGCCAGAGGTTCGCCGAAGGGCTCGCCTTCGGTCACGTCATCCTGCACGAGGCCCCCCTGCCGCCCGAACGGCTGCTGGCCGAGAACCAGCAGGTGGAGGAGATCCGCCTGCGTGAGGGGCTGCACACGCTCAAGGCCTCGATCGACACGCTGCTGGACGGCGGACAGGGCAAGCTGTCGGGACAGTCCTATGAGGTGCTGGAGACCTACCGCATGTTCGCCGACGACCGGGGCTGGAACCGGTCTCTGGAGGAGGCGGTGCGCGGCGGCCTGACCGCCGAGGCCGCCGTGGACCGGGTCAGGAACGAGCACCGCGCCCGTTTCGCCCAGGCCCGCGACCCCTATATCAAGGAGCGGCTGCACGATTTCGAGGATCTGGCCAACCGCCTGCTGCGGGTTCTGGCCGGCGATAACCCCGGCCAGCGCGACCTGCCCGAAGACGCCATTCTGGTGGCCCGCAATCTGGGGCCGGCCGATCTGCTCGAATATCCGCGCCACAGGCTGAAGGGCTTGTTGCTGGAAGAGGGATCCGCCGCCAGCCACGCCGCCATCGTCGCCCGCGCGCTGCAGATCCCCTGCGTCGGCCGCCTGCAGGGCGTGCGTGACCGCCTCAGCGAGGGCGATCTGGTCATCGTCGACGGCGAGGCGGGCGAGGCATATCTGCGACCCCGGCCCGATATGCTGGAATCGGTGAAGTCGCGCATGGCTGTGCGCGACCAGCGCCAGGCCGAGTTCGCGCGGCTGCGCGATGTTCCCGCGGTCACCGCTGACGGCACGCGGATCACCCTGCTGACCAACGCCGGCCTCGCGGTGGACCTGGAGAATCTGGACGAGACGGGGGCCGAGGGCATCGGCCTGTTCCGCACCGAGTTCCAGTTCATGGTGTCCGAGGAGTTGCCGCGGCTCAACTCGCAGACGGCGCTCTACCGGATGGTGCTGGATGTGGCGGGCGACCGGCCGGTCACCTTCCGCACGCTCGACATCGGCGGCGACAAGGTCCTGCCCTATATGGAGACCACCGAGCGCGAGGAGAACCCGGCGCTGGGCCGCCGCGCCATCCGGCTCGGCCTCGACCGGCCGTCGCTGCTGCGGCTGCAACTGCGGGCCCTGCTGGCGGCGGGGGCGGGGCGCGAGTTGCGCGTCATGTTCCCCATGATCGCAATGGTGGACGAGTTCCGCGCCGCACGCGAACTGGTCGAGGTCGAATGCGCCTGGGCGCGGCGGCGCGGTCGGCCGCTGCCGGCCCTGCTGCGGGTCGGGGCGATGATCGAATGCCCGTCCCTGCTGTGGCATCTGGACGCGCTTCTGCCCCTGACCGACTTCGTCTCGATCGGGACCAATGACCTGTTCCAGTACATGTACGCCGCCGACCGCACCAATCCCCTGGTCTCGGATCGCTACGACCCGCTGTCGCCCCCGGCGCTGCGGGCGCTGCAGGCGATCCAGAAGGCCTGCATCGAGACGGGTACGCCGGTCTCGGTCTGCGGCGAGCTGGCGGGCCGTCCCCTCGAGGCTTTCGCCTTGATCACTTTGGGGTTTACGCGCCTGTCGGCACCCGCGGGTGGCGTCGGTCCGGTCAAGCGGATGATCCTGTCGGTCGACCTCGCGGCGGCGCGGCGCGGTATGGCCAATCTGCTTGGATCTTCGGCCGGGTCCATCCGCAACGAAATCGAAAGCCTGGCCCGCAAATTGAACGTCGGTCTGTGAACAGTCCCGCTCCGGGACTGATTCAAGCTTAACAAGACGTTGAAGCGGCGGCTGAAATGAGTTATCCACAAGACGGCAAGCGTGTGCCTCCGGGGGGAGGCGGCTTCCGTCACACCGACGTGGTAGGCGGAAACTGGTCGAGTACGGCGGGACGCGCTTTTGCGGTCGCGCCGAGTGTGGGGTTAGGCGTCATGGCGCTGGATACGGGGACCGTCCCCGACGAGTTTCGGGCTCATCCGGACTGGAAGGACCCTGTGCCCTCCATCACCGACGCGGCGACTCTCGGCGACGGCCTGCGAAAGGCCCGCGATCTGTCGGGCAAGTCGCTGGCCGAACTGGCCGCAGACACCCGGGTGCATGAGCGTTATTTGCGCGCACTCGAGGAAAACAACATCTCCGGCCTGCCGTCGCGGGTCTTCGCCATCGGCTATGTGCGCGCCTACGCCGGTGCCCTGGGTCTCGACGAGCAACTGGCCGTGGAGCGCTACAAGCGCGAGACGCCGGACGGCTCGGTGCCCCTGCAGGCACCGACCGGCGTGGCTTTCGAGGAGGTCCGACGCTATTCGCCGCGCATCGTCGGTGCCGTCCTGATCCTGGCCCTGGCAGTCATCGGCTGGAATGTGTTCCAGCGCGTCAGCCTGATCCGCGCGCCCCAGCCTTCCGACATCGTCGAAGTGCCCGAAAGCTGGAGCCTCGGCGCCGTCCCCGGACAGACCGGTGCGGGACAGTCGCTTCTGCGCGTCGGCGCGCCCCAGCCCGCGCCGCCCGACCAGACCACGCCCACCCTCTACATCACGCCCGGCCTCGAGGCCCAGCTGACCGGCGTCGATCCCGCCGATCGCGACGCCGTCGCTGCGGCCGCCGCCCCGCCGGTGCAGGCCGCCTTCAATCCGCGCGGTGCCATCTACGGTGCCTCGGCGACCGCCTCCCAGGTCGTACTGCAGGCGAGGAAGGCCGGCGCTCTCGTCGTCCGCATGGCCGACGGCCGGGTGCTGTTCGCCCGACAACTGGCGGCCGGTGAAGCCTGGCGCGCGCCCCCTGGAGTCGCCGCCATCATCGACGTTTCCGATCCGACCGCCTTCGACGTCTATCTGAACGGCGAACACGGGGGCGCATTGACCGGCGTGCTGACCCCGCTCGGCCAGCTCAACGCCCGTGCCGAGGTCCTGGCCCGTCAGACGACGGCGCAGATACAGGCCGAGGCGGTGGCAGCCCAGGCCGTTGCGGCCCGCGCGGCCGCGGCGACCCAGGCGGCCGTGAGCGACACGGTCGGCGGCGCCCAGCAGGCCATGACAACGACCCTTGCGCCCCGCTGATTGCTCCGCTGAGCGCCGCGTCAGCCGGCGTCATGGCCTTGTCTTCGCCTCGCGCCTATATTGATCCCGTCATGAGCGATCTTTCCCACATCCGTCCCTGGCGCCACATCGAGCGCAGGAAGAGCCGCCAGATCATGGTGGGCTCGGTCCCGGTCGGCGGCGACGCCCCGATCAGCGTCCAGTCGATGACCAACACCCTGACGTCGGACGCCAATGCGACCATCGGCCAGATCCGCGAACTGGAGGAGGCCGGGGCCGATATCGTCCGCGTGTCCTGCCCGGACGAGGAGTCCACCGCCGCCTTCCGTACCATCGCCCGTGAAGCCAAGGTGCCGTTGGTCGCCGACATCCATTTTCACTACAAGCGCGGCATCGAGGCGGCCGAGGCCGGTGCTGCCTGCCTGCGCATCAATCCGGGCAATATCGGCAATGCCAGCCGCGTCCGCGACGTCATCCAGGCGGCCAAGGACCATGGCTGCTCGATGCGGATCGGCGTCAATGCGGGCAGTCTCGAGAAGGAACTGCTGGAGAAATACGGCGAGCCCTGCCCCGAGGCCATGGTCGAGAGCGCCCTCAGCCACGCCCGCATCCTGCAGGACCACGACTTCCATGAGTTCAAGATTTCGGTGAAGGCGTCCGATCCCTTCCTGACTGTCGCAGCCTACCAGCAGCTTGCCGACGCGATCGACTGTCCGCTGCATCTCGGGGTCACCGAAGCAGGGCCGCTGCGCTCCGGCACGATCAAGTCGGCCATCGGCATGGGCAATATGCTCTGGGCCGGGATCGGCGACACCATCCGGGTCAGCCTCGCCGCCGATCCGGTCGAGGAGATCAAGGTCGGCTTCGACATCCTGAAGTCGCTCGGCCTGCGGCACCGGGGGGTCAATATCATCGCCTGTCCGTCATGCGCCCGTCAGGGGTTCAACGTCATCGAGACGGTCGGCATCCTGGAAGAGAAACTGGCCCACGTGACGACGCCGATGTCGCTGTCGATCATCGGCTGCGTCGTCAACGGCCCGGGTGAGGCGCTCTATACCGACGTCGGCTTTACCGGCGGCGGCAAGGGGGCAGGCATGGTCTATCTGAACGGCAAGATTGCCCACAAGCTGGCCAACGGCGAGATGGTCGAACACATCGTCGAACTGGTGGAGGCCAGGGCCGCCGAACTGGACGCGGCGCGTGCGATTGTAGCCGGGCCGCTCGTCGCGGCAGAGTAGCAATCGGTTGCGGGCT
>Ga0163144_10014571_pt1 | contig 16305 bp, 8 predicted proteins | sample OliLak19BULKMAT1_FD_123175 | JGI IMG/M metagenome (GOLD analysis project Ga0163144, IMG submission 123175) | Freshwater microbial mat bacterial communities from Lake Vanda, McMurdo Dry Valleys, Antarctica - Oligotrophic Lake LV.19.BULKMAT1 | ecosystem: Environmental > Aquatic > Freshwater > Lake... | reverse complement strand
CGCCAGACCATGCAGTCTTTGAGGGTCGCGTCAATGTCGTGCTCGGAGTGCAGGCGATGGTGAACGACCTCGATGTTATCAACGAGGCAGATGAAGAGGTCGGGGCGGAGGTTCTCGATCTGATCGTAATCAAACGCGCTAAAGAGCCCGTGACGCCAGCGGAAGGTGGCGTGGGTATTGACCATTAAATTAACATCGTCGCGTGATTCGGCGTAGATGTCTTTGAAGGCGGCCCGGCGGAGCGAGTTGAGGCGAGAAATTGGAAGGTCCAGAATCTTGCCCGGCCGGACGTCCAACGCCTCCTTGTACATCAGGTCGCCGACGTGGAAAATTGGCATGGGTTCGCCCTGCTCACCGGCGAACTTCGCCGCGGCGTGAAGGTACGGTTTTTTGTCCATGCCGATCTGGCCGGTAACAATTGCGCGCATGCGGCATGGTAGGGGGCAGTATGCAGGTTGTAAGCCGCCGGAGGTGGCAGCGACTGTCGGGTTGGTCAAAGGTGCAAGCCGCGAGTGTGGTCGCGGTGGGGTGGCAGGAGGAACATCTGCATGGGGTTCCGCAAACGTACCCTCGACGGGCTGAGGGATGGAAGGCTTCCCGATGTTCCGAATTCGCTGAGGGCCTTAGAGGAATCACATGAGCGTACTGATGTTGGGCGTTTCTGGTTGTCGCGGGTTGGTTGGTTCTTCGTTGAGCCCGGCAGTGATCGCGCGGTACGCGGGTGCGTACGGGGCTTGGCTATCGGCGAGGGCTAATGGAGGTGGTGGGGGTAGTGGGGGTGGGCCAGCGCGGCGGGTGAGGGTGGTTTTGGCACGAGACGGGCGTGCGGGGTGCGAGATGGTTTGGGCAAGTGCTGTTGGTGGGTTGCTGGGCGCGGGGTGTGATGTCGTTGATCTTGGCGTGGCCATGACTCCAACGGCGGCGATCATGACCGATGCTTATGTGCGCGGTGAGTATGGCGGCAAGGAGATGTATACTGCTGGGATGGTGCTTACGGCCAGTCATAACCCCCAGGAATGGAACGGGCTTAAGTGTTTACTTGCGGATGAGCCGGGCGAAGAGGGTGCGGCGGCGTGCGCGCCGCCCGCCGCGTCCGCCGATGAAATAATTAAACTTTATCATCGCAGCGCGACCGAGGCTGTGGGGTTGGCGGGGTGGGACGGGCTTGGGCGGTTGGTGAATGAGGAGGGGGGCGTTGAGTATCACGTGGCGCGCGTGCTGGATGCGCTGGAGGAATCGGGGCTTACATCAGATGCCTCGACGCTGGGTGGGGGGTTGCGGGTGGCGGTTGATAGCGTCAACGGATCGGGGGGTGAAGGTGCAAGGCTTTTGTTGGAGGCGCTGGGGTGCGAGGAATGTCTATTGCTTGGAACTGAGGAGACAGGGATTTTTTCACACCCACCAGAGCCGACTGCGGAAAACTTAAGCGGCGCTGGCGGCCTCGCGGATGCGGTGCGCGAAGCGGGGTGCGATGTGGGGTTTGCGCAGGACCCGGACGCGGACCGACTGGCGATTTTGGATGAGCGGGGGAGTTACATCGGCGAAGAGTATACATTAGCACTCGGGGCGCGCGCGGTGCTCGAGCGAGGGGTGGGCGGGGGTTGGGTAGTTACGAACCTCTCCACGAGCCGCATGCTCGAGGATGTGGCGGGCGGCGTGAACGCGAAGGTGGAGCGCACGCCAGTGGGCGAGGCTCATGTGGTGGAAGCTATGAAGCGAACTCGCGCCGTGGTGGGAGGTGAGGGGAACGGCGGAGTGATCTGGCCGCGCGTGACCTATGTACGAGATTCGCTGGCGGCGATGGCACTTACGATTTGGCTCATCTCGGCCAAGGGTGGGGGACGCGGCGAAAAGCGGCCGTTAAGTTCTATCGTTAAGACGATGCACTCGTACGCCATTGAGAAGCGTAAAGTAAGCCTTCAACGTAAGGAAGACGCGGCCCCCGCAGTGGCGGCGATCGCGAGAGCGCACGCGAGTGAGAAGGTGGACACACGCGATGGCTGCCGGGTTGACTTTGTGTCGCGTCGCGCGTGGCTACACGTTCGGGCGAGCAATACCGAGCCGATTATGCGGCTGATTGCGGAGGCGGCGGACCGCAATGCAGCGAACCAGATACTGGATGATGCGTTAGGTATCATCGCTTCGAGCGGGTCTTCTGCGGCTAACGCGCGGTGAGACATGTTGGCTGTGGTTCCAGTGTACCAGCCCCTACCCTTCCCCTGTGCGTTTTGAGCAGCCCTGGTGGCTTCTTTTGTTGGTTGTGCTGGTGCCGCTTACCTTTTTAGGTATCGGGGCGTTGCGCGCGATGAGCGGCGCGCGGCGATGGGGGGCGGTGACTATCCGGTTACTCCTCATCGGCTTGCTGGTTGGGCTGCTTGCCGGCCCGCATAGCGTGAGGGTGACGAAGACTCTGGCGACCATAATTGTGGTAGATAACTCTGAGTCGGTGCGTCGGTATTACGGTGCGGGCGGTCAGGCGAGGATTAAGGCGTTTATTGCGGGGGCGAGCAAGCAGGGGAGCGAACTGGGGGGTGCGCGCGGGCCTGATGATTTGCTTGGGTTGGTAGTGTTCGACGGTCGGGCGTGGGCGGCGGCGTTACCGGGGCGGCGCGAAGTAAGCGAAGTCTCTTTAGAGGTGGCGCGGACGGGGGGAACGAATCTGGCGGATGCGGTTCGATTGGCGTGGTCGCTGGTTCCCGCGACGGCATCTGGCCGAGTTGTAATATTAAGCGATGGGAACCAGACCCGGGGCGATATTCTCGCGGAGTTGGGGCGGGGTGGGGGGAGCGGCGGGCCGGTGGATGTGGTTCCACTGGTGTACCGCGTTGAGAATGAAGTAAGTGTTGAGCGCCTGGATGCTCCGCCCAGTGCGCCGGCGGGGTCGGTGGTTCCGCTGAGGGTTGTGCTTAACTCAACTGGCGTGGCGAGGGGCTTTTTGCGGGTGCTCTCGGGAGACGAGGCGGTTTCACTGCCCGGTGGGGTGGGTCCCGCCGCGACGTTGGTGCCGGTTGTACTTAAGGCTGGCAAGAACGTCGTGCGGCTGGATGTGGCGCTTGATGAGCGGCGCGTGCATCGGTATCGCGCGATCTTTGAGCCCGAAACCGGAGTGCCTGTCGGCACTGATAATACCGGCGTAAATAGCGATACCGGCGTAACTGGCGATAGCGGCGTAATCGGGGCAGCCGGTGGACCAGGCGAGGCCGGGGGGGCAGTCGGCGACACGGTGGATGAGAACAACAGCGCGGAAGCTTATGTTATTTCTCCCAGCAGCGGAACCGTGCTGCTCGCCGAGGGTAACTCAGAGAGCGGTAGCCCACTCGCCCAAACCTTGACGAAAGCCGGGCTTACGGTTAAAGTGGTGCCGCCCCAAGGGCTGCCCGGAGACCTGCTGGGCCTTGAAGAGTATGACTGTATTATATTAGACAATGTGCCCGCCGATGCGCTGCCGCCGGGCACTGCCGCGGCGATGGCTGCTTATGTTTCTGATCTGGGTGGCGGGTTAATTATGATTGGCGGGTCGGAGGCTTTTGGGGCTGGCGGCTGGCGCGGGTCGCCGGTTGAACCGCTTCTACCCGTCAGGCTGGATCTGCCCGATCGGCTTCTTTCGTCGGAAGTCGCGATCGTGTTCGTGCTGGATAACTCTGGGTCGATGTGGCGGCCGGTGATGGGGTCCAGCCGGACGCAGCAGGAGATCGCGAACGAAGCCGCGGCGATGGCGATCCGATCGCTGGATAGGCTCGACCAAATAGGCGTCATCGCGTTTAACTCTGATGTTGAGGAGATCGTACAGCTCGCGCCGAACCAGAACCCGGCGGAGGCCGCAGAGCGGGTGAGAGGAATTATGTCTGGCGGCGGTACCAACGCGGGGCCTGGCATTGCGCTCGCGGGCCAGTGGCTACGCAATGCGACAGCGAAGACCAAGCACATCGTGGTGCTCTCCGACGGGCGTTCGCAGAACTCGGGGGGATTGCCGGGGCAGGCACAGGCCTTGAGCGACGCCGGAATTAAGGTTTCGACGATCTCGGTGGGGGACGACGCGGATGCCTCGACCATGGCCGAGATGGCGCGGCGGGGCGGGGGCAAGCCGTTTGTTGTAACAAATCCACGAACGCTGCCCCAAATCTTTATGAAAGCAGTGCGGATCGTGCGAACGCCGCTGATCCGGGAGGAGCCGTTTGTTCCGGTGGTGCTTCCCACGGGCTCTCCTCTGACGGGCGGCTTGCCGACCCTGCCCGTGTTACGCGGGCTTGTGTTAACTCAGGCGCGTACAGAGCCCACGATCATCAACGCAATTACAACTCCCAGGGGCGAGCCGGTGCTGGCTCACTGGCAGGCCGGGCTGGGCAGGTGCGCTGCGTTCACTTCTGATTCGGGGGCTTGGTCAGCGGATTGGATTAAATCGCCGGTGTACGACCAGTTCTGGAAGCAGGTCGTGCGAGGGGTTGCCCGTTCGGCATCGGTGGCGCAGGGGCTTAGTGTAACCATAAGTCCGGTTGAGGGCGAGGGGGGTGGAGGGGGAAGCGGGGCGATCCGCGTGCGCCTGAGCACCACGGGCTCGCAGGTCTGGGGAAAGGATCTTTCTTCGAAAGTGACATTATATTCTCCGGGTGAGGAAGAGGGGATAAGTGTTGACGCTAGCATGGCGCCAGTGGCCCCAGGGGTCTTCGAGGCGATCATTCCGCTGCCTGAGGGGGGGGCTGGCGGAGGTGCTGGAAGTTATGTTGCGGTTGTCAAGCCCACCGCGGCGGGTAAGCCGTTGCCGCCGCTGGTGGCGGGCACGAGTGTGACCGATGGGGCGGAGTTACGTGTTCTCGCGAGCGATGCCGCAACGTTGAGTGCGATTGCCGCTCGCAGCGGGGGCAAGGTGCTTGATATTGATGCACCTCAACTAGCTAAGTTATTTTCAAGAGATGGAGTGCCCCCGCGCGAGCGTTTGCTTCCCATGTGGCCGCTCTTGCTCTGGATTGCGGTATGGTTGGGGATTTTGGATATCGCCAATCGCCGCTTAGCTTGGGATCGGTGGGTGAGCGCTCTCTTTGGCGGAGCTCGGGCGACGGAGGAAGCGCCAGCAGAAGCCGCAGCGCGGGTCGCGGCTCTGTTGGCCGGAGCTACGACGCGCGAGGTGAAGGAGCGTGAGGAGGAGCCCGCGATTGCGCTGGGCGAGGCTGAAGCGCAGCGGCTACGTGAGCAGGCCAAGGACCGCCGCCGAGCCGTGAGGTTGGCGGCGAATCAGTCCGCTAACGTTCAAGCACGCGAAGAGGTAAGCCAAAGTAACCCTGCTCAGCCGCCGATTGTAACGAAAGACGGCGAGGCGACGGAAGAGCCGCGCGAGGCCGGGGGACTGCTGGCCGCCAAGCGGCGGGCTGCGGATCGGTTCAAGGAGGAATAGTCAAGTGCCCTTAGGCAATAACGCTAATACTTCATAATACCACTACACCATTATTGGGCATCGAGCCAGGTGCTGCCCAGTTCCAAACCCACGAGTTGATCAACCCGCTCTCCGGCAATCCTCAACAGCCGTTGCAGAGGCTCCTCGCGAGGCTCATCACTTAACTTAAATGTGGAGTGGTGCATCGGCATCATTCGTCTGCCGCCCGACTGCCTGAACATCTCCCAGGCTTGCTCGGGGGAGGCATGGTTATGTATCCACGGGTCGTAAGCACCGATCCCAAAGATGGCCAGATCGATCGGTTTGCTCTCTCGAGCCAGTGGAGCGAAGCAATCCGACATCGCGGTATCGCCCGCGAAGAGCACGCGTCGATCAGAGGCATCGATAACGTAACTGTTATAGCCGCGGTGACTATCAATGGCGGTGCGTGCTCCCCAGTGGCGGGGTTGCATGGCGCGTAGCTGAACGTCGCCCAGGCTTAGGTTCTGGTTCCATTTGAGTTCATCCACCTGCGCGAAGCCCCGGGGAACCAGCCGCCCCGTTCCCGCAGCGGTGATAACGCGGGTGTGCGGCCCGGCAAACCTGCGGAGCGTGGGTTTATCCAGATGATCAAAGTGAGCGTGAGAAAGTAATATTACATCTGGCCGCGGCAGGCGGGAGGGGTCTGGCGGAGGGGAGAGTCGCCCAAGACCGATCGTAAGTGGACCGACGGGTATTCCGATCCGGTGAGAAAAAACCGGGTCTGTGAGTACCCACTGGTTGCCGATCCGGATGAGCACGCTGGCGTGGCCAAGCCACGAAGCGGCGAGGGTCGCCTCAACGACCTGTTCGGGCGGGGTGAAGGGGAGCGTGCCACTGGGGTGCGAGACGCCTTGGCGATGCCGGAGCGCGTGCGGGATTTCCTGCCAGTAGCGACGCAGGCGACTTACCGCGCGTCGCGACTTCTCTTGCCAGGCTGGGAATGGCTTGGCGGGGTTATCTGGAGTTTCAGGGGCCGTCATTCGTAATCAAAAATAGTAAGGTGGAGACTAATGAGAGCGAGATGAGGATCGGATGAGAGGCGAAAGAGAATGGAGACGCGGATCAAATTTAGGGCGGGGAGCCGCACAATAAAGAATCAAAGTACCTCGCGTTGGGGTCTCGCGACTATCGCTCGCCTGGCTCGGTCTCTTGGTTCGAAGGCGGGCGACCAGAGGGCGGGGTGTAATCAACCGGGTATTCGGTACGTTTAGCGTACATCGCTTTTATCCAATCTACCGCTTGTACGAAGCGTTCGTCTTTCTCGGATTGGAATGCCGGGCGCAGGCGGGATTTGGCCGAGAGTGCGGGGTGCTGAAACTTCGCCTCTGAACGCGGGAGCCCCATCTGCAGGAGGGGCGAGTTGGCCGGCTCGTTATAATCAATCAGGGGGATGGGATCTTTGTTATCGGCGCTGCGGACACGGAAACGCTCTAGAATGAGGAAGTTGGTGTACGCCGCGACATCGGAGGCGGCTTTCTGATTATAGAGCCGCAGCCGCCCGGCCTCTTCGCCACCATGGCATTTGGTGGTGGCGCAGGAGTTAATTAGCCAGGTTTTGTTCACCTGGTCGCGGAAAATCTGCATCGACTTGGGGTTTTCAATAACCTTAACCTGCGGGTAAAACTCGCGGGCCTTGAGCGCAAACATGTCGGCGAGAATTTCGACCGGCTTTTTCCTCAGATAGATCCGCCGGCCTTGTTCAGACTGCGGTAACGCGGCGTTGCCATCGGCGCGTTGCCCCCCGAACTTATCGAGGAAGGCCTCTATGACCGGCTGGGGAATCGTCATTTTCGGGGGGTCCGAAAGAGAAACCTCGTAGACTCGAATGACATTAATCTGCTCGTCGGTCAAAAGCGGGAAGAGAGGCTGCTTTGATTTGTTAGTATCCTTTTTTTCCGGATCACCGTCGGGATCCGGCGTAGAAGCCAGGTCGGCCGGTGTTTCTGCTTTATTGCGTTTCTCGCCGGCCGCCTTTGACGCGTCCACAAGTTTCTTTTGCTCGCTGATCAACCGCTTGAGTTCCTGGGCATCGGGGTTACCCGGGTCGGCTTTAAGGGCGAGGTTAATCTCGGTGAGGGCCAGGTCGTAGCGGTCATGCGAATGTAACCATTGAGCCAAACGCATCAGCCCGGAGGCATCGGTAGGATCGATGGCGGTCTTCAGCGCGGCGTAGCGGGCTTCGACGGTCGGTAGTTCCTTGATTCGATCTACGCTTCTCAGAGGAAACTTGGTTGCGACGCCGCCCACAGTGAATATGACGTGCTCTTCAGTTTTTTCGATCAACCGCCCAGTGATAATCCGCCCATCGCGTAGTATCAGTTCATACTCCTGATCCGCCGATTTGGCATCGGGTTTGGCAGGCAGGCCTTGACCATCAGAAACGGGAGGCTGCTGGTTAGTTATCGGTGACTCACTAGCGTGGAGCAAGCCGTTGCCTAAAACAGTTCCAGCGTAAAAGGTTGCCGCAACCGCTATGGCAATCGCCGCGGGCACTGCGACGAATTGATGAACGCCGCCTTTGGTGGGTCCAAGACCGAGGCGGCTACTTCGCAAGGCGGAGGGTCCTGGGGAGTTCGTGGGGCGGTTTAACAAACTCATAGGCGACATTCTGCAAGGGCAGGGGGAGAAGCTGGGGCGGCGGCAGGCATGATTCGTATGGTAATCGGACTGAAGTGGGCGAACCGGCTCTGGGCGACGATCTTGGAGTGGCCTTAGTTATACGCACCTGAAGCTGGAAGGTTGTGACGGCACTCTGAAGCGGAGTTGAGCGAGCGTGCCGCGAAAGCAGTTGTAGCGGAGGTATCTTGCAACTCTTACCCAGTTTGGCGGATGACTCAACTACCATTATCGAGGAGATGGGCGCACTCGGCTAGAAAGCCTTGTGACAAAGGAATCTGACCACAATAGTAAACGGCAGGGCGAACCTAGAACCTTCGTCCGGCTAACTGTCTTGTTCCGACACCGGTTGTCAGGTGGGCCTGAAAATCTACATGGACTCACAGGGAGTATCTGTAGAAGCAGGAGGCGAGTGTTCCCGACCCGCCGCGTGCCATTCGATTAGAGCGGGCTGAACGTGCGGCAAGATGAACAACAGTGACGTAACACAACTCATTGAGAAAGCGCAGGCTGGCGATGCGGGGGCGGCGGAAGCGCTGCTGCCGCTGGTCTACAGCGAGTTGCGTCGGCTCGCCGCGAGCGAACTTGCCCGCGAGTCGCCGGGGCACACTCTTGCGCCCACGGCGCTTGTTCATGAGGCGTACTTGCGATTGGTGGGAAGCGATGTGGTTTGGCAAGGGCGGCGGCCATTCTTCTGTGCCGCGGCGACGGCGATTCGTCGAATCCTCGTGGACCACGCGCGGCATCGCAACTCGCTTAAGCGAGGCGGAGGGTTGCAGCGGGAGGCGCTGGAGGTAGCCGAGTCTTTGATAAGTGATCCGACCCCCGCCCCGGGCGAGCCCGGGATGGATGTGTTACATCTGCACGATGCGTTGGAAAGACTCGAGAAGATTAATCCTCGTCAAGCCGAAGTTGTTTTGTTGCGATATTTCGGCGGCATGGGTGTTGAGCAAACAGCGTTGGCGCTGGAGGTATCGGCGGCGACCGTGAAGAACGACTGGTCGTTTGCCAAGGCGTGGTTGCGGCGGGCACTCTCACAACGGATGGAGATCTGATGAACAAAGCCCCTTTTATTGTCACACACCCTCGCCCGGCGGGTGAGCTGGCGCAGCAGCCACTGGAGCCAGCTGCCCGAGAGGACCTGGCGGTGCGGCTTTTTACCCGCGCGGCCGGACTTACATCAGCACAGAGGACGGAGCTTCTGGATCGGGAGTGCGGGAGTGACTCGCCTCTTCGCGCTGAGGTTGAATCACTTCTTGAGTTTCATGATCCGCAAAGTAACTTTCTCGAACAGCCGGTGCTGGGTGATAACTCTGCGGAACTGCTGGCCCAGTTGAGTGCCCAGGAGTGTGGCGGCATGGGCGACGGTGAGCCCACGGTGGTGGCGGGAACGCGGATCGGGCAATATACGCTTACGAAGGTGCTGGGCGCGGGTGGAATGGGCGTGGTCTACGAGGCGGAGCAGGACATGCCGCGACGCAGGGTCGCGATCAAAGTCGTTCGCCCGGGGCTTCTGCACGGCCATCTCACGCGCCGGTTTCGCGCTGAGGCGCATGCGCTGGCGAGGTTGCAGCACCCGGGAATCGCGCAGATTTACGACGCGGGTACGGCGCGGCTGGGGGGGGTAAGCATTCCTTACCTGGCGATGGAACTCGTGGAAGGCACTTCGCTCACCTCCTACGTCAAGACGCAGAAGCTTACGATGCGGGCCTCGCTCGAGCTTTTTTTGAAGATAACCGAGGCGGTGAGTCACGCTCACCAACGCGGGGTAATTCATCGCGACCTGAAGCCAGCTAATGTTATGGTTACGTCGGGCTTGGACGGCGGACAGCCCAAAGTTTTAGACTTTGGTATCGCCCGCCTGACGCAGACCAGCCTTGCCACGGGTCAGCGCGGCGACGCGGAGGGTGCAAGCGAGAACCCGCGGGGGCACAGCCCGACACATGTTACGATGGTCACGAACACCGGCCAGGTGATGGGAACACTCGCTTATATGAGCCCCGAGCAGGCCGGGGGCGGGCTGGTCCCGGTGGATGTTCGTTCCGATGTCTACGCGCTGGGGGCGATGTTATATGAGCTGCTTGCCGGCCGTCCGCCGCTTGATCTGAGCGCGTGCTCGCTGATCGAAGGGGTTCGACGAATCGCCGACGTAGAGCCTTCTTCTCTAGGAACGCTCGACCGCTCGCTCCGAGGCGACCTTGAGAATATCGTCTCTAAGGCGCTGGAGAAAGAGCCCTCGCGGCGGTATCAGTCCGCCGCGGAACTCGGCGAGGACTTACGTCGATACCTGCACGATGAGCCGATCACAGCGCGGGCACCTTCGACGTGGTATCAGTTACGAAAATTCACCCGTCGCAACCGCGTGCTCGCGGGTGGGGTCGCCGCGGTAATAGTCGCATTGATTGCGGGCCTTGCGACAACGCTGAGGCAGTCTGGGCTTACGCGTGAGGCGTTAGCGCGGGCCAACGCGCAGCAAGAGAATACGACTCAGGCGTTACAGTTTCTGGGTGAAGTAATTTCGAGCGGCAACCCGGATATTGCACGCGGACGAGAGCCGACCCTTCGCGATGCGCTCGAGATGGCTGCGGTGCGCCTCGAGCGAGGAGATGTGGCCTCATCCACGGTCGCGGCGAGTCTGAACGCAGAGCTGGGAAGGGCGTTTGGCGGGCTGGGTGATTACGTTCGTGGCGAGGCCATGCAGCGCCGGGCACTTGCGCTTGAACAGCAAGTCTACGGCGACACATCGACCAAGGCACTGGCGCGCGTTTCCAGCGTGGCGCGCTTCATGGAGTTGCAGGGGCGCGCGGTACAAAGCCAGCCAATGCTCGTTGAGGCGATGCAGAAGGCCATCAAAGCCCACGGCCCCAAAGCGCAAGTTACATTCGACGTTGTGGCCCAGATGGGCAACGCCTTCCCGCCCGAACGAGGCGGCTTAGACTTTGCCAAATGCGCTTGGAAGTTGGGGCAGCAGATCTTCGGCGACGCCGATCCGCGCACGCTAATGGCTGAAAGTAGCTATGGCGATGCGCTCACGCACTTGGGAAAGCCGCAGGAAGGCTTCGATGTCCTCAGGGCTTGTTATGAGGTCACCCATCGGACGCTGGGTGCCGACCACCCCCAGACACTGGATACCGGAGCAAGTGTTGGCCTGGCTTTGCTGCGGCTGGGCCGTGTCGATGAGAGTTGCCAATGGCTGGAACGATCGCTCATATTACAACGCAAGGTCCTGGGGCAGAACCTCTTTAAAATAATTAAAAGTACCAATAACGTCGCCACGGCGTTTATTCAAGGCGGGCAGCATGAACGCGCTCTAGAGTTAACTACCCAGAGTCTGGCGGATTGCCAAAAGTTCTACACCGCCCCCTCACGCGATGAGCTTAACGCTCGCGGCCTGATGACCTCTGCGCTCATCGGCCTGCACCGTTTTGACGCGGCAGAGATCTCGGCGGGCGAACAGCTCCGCCGCGCCGAAATGTTCGTGGCGAGCGGAACCGCTGCTGGTGAAGTCGAACACCACAAAGATCCGCGGCCCGCCAGCAAGACGGTTGACGCGGCCGCCCCTTCGCAACAAACCGGCACCCAAGCCCCTGCCGTCACTGCGGCTGCGCCCGAAACGGGGGCGATCGCGCCGGGTGATGGGAGCACTCCGCAACCGCCAGCCCAGAATATAAGCGATGACGTGGTGGACGCCTGGGCGTTACATTATGATCTCTACGAAGCCTGGAAGAAGCCGGGCGAGCAGGCCAAGTGGCGGGAACGCATCGGCGCGACGCCGCGCGGTAAGAAGCTCCTCGAAGCGAAAGAGCAGAAGCTGGCAACGCCCCTCCGCCCCGAATCTCCGGCGGTAGCCGCGCAGCAGAAATAAATGTAACATAATATTTCTCAGTCGCCCTCTGCGTTCCCCCCGCCGAGTTTGTTATGCGATAAACACGCCAGCTACCGCCGCGGTCATCCAGCACGCGAGTGCGCCAGCCACCATCGCGCGTGGAGCTATTGAGGCCAGGTCTCCGCGCCGTGATGGTGCCAGGGCGGAGAGGCCCCCGATCTGGATGGCGATCGAAGGTATGTTGGCAAAGCCGCACAGCGCATACGTTGCGATCTGGCAAGCGCGCGGGCTCATCGTGCCGTTGGCAGTGTGTTTAGAAAGCTCAAGATAAGCGATAAACTCGGTTGCAATAATCTGCTGGCCTAGCAGCGACGCAAAGAGCGGCGCATCGGGCCCGGAGATTCCCAGGCACCACGCGATAGGCCGGAAGAGCAGGCCAAGGAGGTTCTGCAATGTAAATGTTGAAAGGCCATGCGCCTGCCGCCACTGAGCCACTGGCTGCCATTCGCTGAAAGCAGCCAGCGGCCAGTTAATTAAAGCCAGCAGCGCAACAAACGCGACCAGCATCGCCGCGACGTTCGCGGCCAATCGCAGACCATCGCTTGCGCCCGCCGCGGCGGCATCCACCACGTTCCGAGATGTGCGGTTGTCCACCAGAAGCGAAGCGAACGACTCATCCGCGGGAGATTCAACCTCGGGCAACATAATCTTGGCCATTACAAACCCGGCGGGCGCGGACATAAAGCTGGCGGTCATAAGGTGCTTTGCGAAGAGCACCCGCGCTTCCTCGTCCTGGCCCCCCAAAAGACCAATATAAGCAAATAGCACGCTCCCAGCGATGGTCGCAAACCCCCCCGTCATGATGGCCATAAGCTGCGATCGCGTCATGCCCGCGATATAAGGTTTCACCATTAGCGGGGCCTCGGTCTGCCCCACAAAGATGTTCGCCGCCGAACTGATCGCTTCGACGCCCGTAACGCCCAACGTGCGACGCAGTCCCGTTGCTACCAGCGAGATCAGCCGTTGCATGATCCGCAGGTGGTAGAGCACGCTCATCAACGCGGCGACGAAGATGATAACTGGCAGCACTCGCACCGCGAAGATAAAGCCCCAAGGTCCGCCCGCATCCGCGAGGTTTCCGAAGAGAAACCGCGTGCCCTCGTCCGCGAAAGAAATGATTCGCGTTACTCCGCGAGCTAAGGCGGTGAAAACGATTACGACGGGCTCAAAGCGCAAGCACGCGAACGCGATAATAAACTGTAACAAAAGCCCCGCCACCACGATTCGCGGCCGCACCGCGCGACGGTGGGCACTCAGGGCAAATGCGATGAGCAGCAAGATTGGAATGCCCAGCAAGGTTTGAAGGAGGCTCATCGCCGATTGTACCCGCACGCCCTCTTCGCACCTCACTGATCATAACATCAAGCGCACGGCATCGCCGCCCGCTCGGGCGTAACTCAAACGCTCAAAGCCCGCCCAAGTGCGGCGTTGCGCCCTGCACGGCGAACGCGGCGGGTTTAAGTCAGCCCACCGGTGAGTGCTACTTCCAGAGCCTGCCAAGGCCCATCGAAACAGCTAACGCGTGTACGCTGTCAGCAAGCTCGTACCGTCTGGGTTTTCTGCTCCCCGCCGTCTCATGGTGCCGCATCGCCATCTCAAGCCTTAAAGGGCGTGAGGGATCTAGCGCGAGGTGCGGGTGTTTCGCCGCGATCGCCATTCGTAGGCGGGTCTCATGATCCTTGCTCATCGAATGAAACATCGAGTCCGGCCGCATGCGATAGTAAAACAAGAACTCAGGAAGGATGGCACAGGCGTGCCCGCCAGCCGCGAGCCGGCACCACAACTCCCAATCCTCGAAAGCATCCAGCGCCTCATCGTAAGCATTGGCCGCCGCGACCTCGCGCCGCAGCAGGCACGAAGCAGTGCAAGCGAAGTTAATAAATGGGAGCAGGTCGCGGTTGAACCCCATTGGAGTCCAGCCGCCACTACCCCGGGTGGGCTCATCTACGAAGCTGCGCATGAACGTCCCCACGACGGCCAACTCCGGATGAAGTGTCGCGATAGCCCGAACCCGCTCCACGTAAGTCTCGTGCAACAGGTCGTCCGCATCCAGCACCAGCGTGTGCGTGGCCCGGGCCGCGGCGATTCCCGCATTACGTGCGCTGCTGAGCCCGCCGTTTGACTTACGAACCACACGCGCTTGCCCGCGTTTTTCGATTGCTAGGAGCAGTTCCACGCTCGCCGCGTCCGTCGAGCCATCATCAACAATTAAGATTGAAAAGTCGCGGTCTGATTGGCGTGCCAGGCTCTCCAAAGTTGCGGGAAGATAGCGGCCCAGATTGTAAAAAGGAATGATTACATCGATGGTTGCCCGGCGAATGCTCGCAGGGTCCGTGGCGTTAGGCGAGGTTACTACGCGGCTTTCGCCTGCGCGTGTACACCACTCCTTAACCCCGGCCGCGGACCAACCGGCTTCGCCGCCTGACTCGCCCGGGTCCAATGCTGGTTCATCGCAAGTAACTCTCGGCTCAGACCGTTCAGCCACAGCCCGCCCATTCATTCCCGGCAATGCGGCGAGGTCGGTAAGCCAGCGGATGCGTGCCTTTGCCGGCAGCGCGGCCACGATCTCGCGGTGCTCAGCACTCGGAACTATCCAAACGTCGCGGGCACAGCGGAGCGAAGCGAGCAGCACCGTTGTGTCGATAATAGAGGTACCCAGAATAATAACATTACGATCTTCAACGCGAGCTTCCCAGGCAATCTCACTGCTTAGCGATGCCGCGCCCGCACCCTCCCCGGCAAGTACTTCTAGCACCACGTTGCGTCCCAGCCGTTCGGGGATGAGCCCAATGAGCGACTTCGCGGCGGACCGGCTTGATCCCGCCAGCGGCCCGTCCACTCCTACGAAATGGAAAGTAACGCCACCCTCATCCAACGTGCGGGCCAGTTCGCGCATCAATCCCTGCGCAGCCCGATGCGACGCGAACGCATCAGGTATAACGTAAGTAATGGTGTCCGGCCCACTCAAACCCAAGTGCGAGGAGCGGCCTGGGGTGCCTTGGTCGGTGCCTTGTTCGGTACCCTCATCGGCTCTCTTTGAGGTGCTTTTGTCGCCCGGCCCATCCCAACTGCGAATCCCTTGGTCGCTCGGCGATGCGGGAAGCACGCGGCGAACGAATCGCGAGTCAAGCTTTGCGACCGATCCTGACTCTGTGGGTGTTAATAGACGCTTCAGTGCAGCCCGCGTAAGACCCACAACGTAATCAATTATGGGGCGTTCATAGTCCCCCTCCCGTGTTCCCGACTTCAAGGGTCCGATCAGCGAGCTCTGCTCTAGTTGATCGACAAGGGCAGTCGCAAGGTCCCACCACACCTCGCCGTGCGCTTCGCGTTGCGATGCTTGTGTTTGGTCGAAAGCCGCGGCGATGACCGTGCGAGCGAGCGCCTGGTCGCCTAGCCACCGTCGCTGGGTGAGGGCATATCCCGCTCCGCCTCGTTGCTGAAACTCGATATAAGCGTGCTCCGAGGGCGATCTCACCTGGTTTTCCGCGATGATCGTCACGATCTCCGCCGCGGCGGCGGCACTAAACCGCAACTGCGGCAGGGGGTATGCATCACCCATCTCGCGCGCAGCAAGCGAGACGTCATCAAGCACTACGACGCGGCACCCTTCCACACTACAGGGCTGTGCAGCAATAATTACAACCGAGAATCCCGCCCGCGCCAGTGTTCGGGCTGCGTGAGCCATCCCGGCATCAAACTCATACCACAGGAAAACGGCGAGCATGCGAGCAAGCGTATGAGAGGGCCTCACCACTCGCAGTTAGCCGCGGAAGGCGTTGCGGGGCTTGTTGTCCACGCAAAGTTCCTTCGCCAAGAAGTGTTGACTGGCTACACTTGTCGCGCAACGGGTGTGTGTTCCCCGGTGCAAGCCCGGGTGTAATTAAATACTACATACCGGCCAAAGCCAGCGATGATTAGCGTGAGAGAAACGTGACCATTTTATAGAAAGGCCTCTCCCGGGCTGCCGCCCGGCAAAGGAGATTGTTTCGCCGATGCTTCCAAAGCCCCCGCCACGTGAGCCGAGTCTTGGTTTTCTCTACTGTCCGCCCTTCCGGGTTTTCGGCGAGTCGATCGCGGGTGAGGCCACCTGCCTTCAAGTTCCCGAGTTTGACTTAGGCTTTGACATGGGCAGTTGCCCGCGTGCCATGCTGCCATGCAAGCACCTCGCGATCACTCATGGACACATGGATCACATTGGGGGCCTTGCTTACTTCTGCTCTCAGCGGCGATTTCAGGGCATGGGCAACGGTCGAATCTTGTGCGATGAGCGAATCGCCCCCGCGATTAAACGGATGATGGATGGGTTCGTAGACCTCGAACGCCAGCGCACGCCCTACGACCTGATCCCGCTCAAGCCCGATCAGACCATTGAAATTAAGAATAACGTGCT
>Ga0163144_10014569_pt1 | contig 16306 bp, 12 predicted proteins | sample OliLak19BULKMAT1_FD_123175 | JGI IMG/M metagenome (GOLD analysis project Ga0163144, IMG submission 123175) | Freshwater microbial mat bacterial communities from Lake Vanda, McMurdo Dry Valleys, Antarctica - Oligotrophic Lake LV.19.BULKMAT1 | ecosystem: Environmental > Aquatic > Freshwater >... | reverse complement strand
GGGTGTCGCGGGTGTCGCGGTGGTGTCGTCGTCCACCCGCGCGCCGTGGTCCGCAGTCGCCGAAACGTCCGACGTGTCGGTGCTGGCGGGTGCGTTGGGGTCCAACTGGGGCTCGGGGCCGCCATCCAGGCGCGGAGCGGACCACGCGTCAACGCGCGGGATTGCGTCTGGCGCGCGGGCTGGGCGCACCGGCTGCCAACTCTCGCCCGCGAGTTCCCGCGCACTGCGCTTCGCGTCCCGCTCCGCGTCCTCGAAAGCGCGACGAGCCTGGCGGAGCTCTTCGTCGATGCCCGTTTGGCGTCGCAGGTCGTTGAGCGACCGGCGGGCCTTTGCGAGCCCGCTCGCGGCCTGCCCAGCGACCTCGGGCAGGCGCTTGCCGAACAGCAGCACCGCGACCAGCGCGATGACCGCCAGCTCGACCAGATTCAGGTTCTGGATGATGGCGAGCACAGGCTGGATTCTAGCGCCGGTTCGACCCTCCCCGGTTGCGGAGCGCTCGACCCTGCCTGGGACGCCCTGCCAGGCGCGGGCGGTGGAGGGGGCGCCCCGTCTTGGACGCGCCCCACCGGTCGGGGTCGTGGAGGGCTTCAATCGGTCAGCATCACGGGCGGTCGCCGTTTGGCCGTGAGGATCGGGCGCAGACGGAGGTTGATTGACGTCCCGCCCTCGCCAGATCGCTCCGCCACTCCGATCTCAAACACGACGTCGTGCCCGAAGCGTCGCAGGATGAGCCGCGAATCAAGTTCCTCGTCCTCGCTCAGCGAAATCTGCTGGCGCCCCTCGAACTCCCACTTGGGCGAAAAACGGTAGAGCGCCCCGAAGCTGGCCGCCTCGAAGAGCTGCGCGCCCGCGGGGTCGCTGCCCTGCGTGAAGGCGAACCGCAAACTCAGGTTCTCGGTGGGCTGGATGCCAAACTGCGACCGCGAGTACACCGTGTCACCCGTGTCGAGGTCGTAGCGGCCGTCCTGCGCGATCGCAAACGGCACACCGCCGATCTTGCTCTCGAGGCGCGCAAACACACCGAGCGGCAACCAACCGTCCGGCGCATCGTCCGCGAGTTCCGACGCGTGGGTCGCGCGCACACCCGTGTCGAGCTCGAACGGCCACGCGCTGCCAAACCAGCGCCCGCGCAGCCCCACCGTCGTAAACTGACCGTCGATGGGATCCTCGACGCCGTCCAGGAGGTCCAAGGGAGTGCCCGAGCCCTGCTCGACGACGGCATCGCGGCGGTACTCGACGAACGGGATGACCTGCTGGAGGCCACCGCCTTCCGTTTCGCGCCAGAAAACCGTCGACACCCGCGAACCGCCGACGAGCGCGGCGCGGCCAAGCGGCGCATCGTCGTCGCCGTCCTCACCCCAACCAGTCAGCCGGCCATCGACGAAGGGCACCAGCGTGGCGCCGAGCACACCCAACGGCACTGGCGCTTCGAGCCGACTCGTGTGGTCCGCGCGCAGCACCGTGCGCTCTCCGAAACCGTCGGGGAACGGACTCTCGAAGTCGGGATCGCCCTCGGTGCGGTCGTACACGCCGATCGAAGTCGACGATCCGTGGAGGAGCGGCGCGATGCCGAGGTCGGCGATCGGCACACGCTGGCGCTCGCGCAGCGCGGAGGGGAACGACTGAACCTCCGTGCGGAAGCTGTCGAGCGTGCCTCCGAAGGTCGCGCTCGTGTAGTCCGCGCCGTCGGCTTTGCGCCAGTGCAGGTACGACCGCCGCTCCGCAAAGCGCAAATACTCGTCTTCAAAGAACTCGGATTGCACACCGGGGTCCGTCTGGACGCTGACGGCAAGGTCGACCCACTCGTCGCGCTCGAGTTGGTAGCGGCCACGGGATCGAAACCACGCGCGCAGATCTGAACGGTCACCTTCGGGCACACGCACGAGGCCTTTGTCCTCGCTGGTGTCGGGGACTAGGCCAAGATCGCTGTTCCACTCGTAGACGCCGGGGGAGCGCAGACGAAGACCGAAGTCGAGCAGCAGTCCGCGGGAGCCCAGGTAGGAAGCGGAGAGGCGCAAACGCGCGCGGAAGTTCTCTGGATCACCCCGCAGGATGCGGTTGACGCGATCGCCGATCTCTTCGCGGATGTCGCGGTTGTACTCAAGGCCCACTACCGTGCCAAAGCGCGGGTTGTTGCCGACCTGGAGCCCGCCGATCGTGAGATCGCCCTTCTCATCGATCAAACCATCGACCGGCGGCAGCGGGATTTTGAGCCGCTTCCCGATCCGGATCGCGTTGCGCCGCGCGAGGACGCGCAGCGGACGATCCGGGTCGTCGGTGGGGATGAGGCGCAAGCGTCCGGTCGTGATGTAGAAGTGGGGCTCCGCGAATTCGCAGGTCGTGAGCCGCGCGTCGCTGCTCGTCAGTGCACCATCGCGGGAGAGCCGCAGCCAATCGGCCTGCACCTTGAACGCAAAGCGGCTGCCGCCGACGCGTTCGAGCAACTCGTAGTTGGCGTCCGCGATCCAGCCCAACCGATCGACCATGTCGACGTAGAGCGCGTCCGCAAACGCGGTGCGGTCCTCGCCGATGAAGTATTCGACCGGCCCTTCGAGGTAGAGCTCGCGGACGTTTGCAAGCTCTGGAATGTCCTCGATGAAGTCCCACAGCGTGCGCGCGCGCGCCTTCGTCGGGGGCTGCTCCAGGACGGTCGCACCACCCACACGCAAATCGGGCGTGCTCGCGGGTCCGCCGAGCAGATTGGCCGCGTCCTCGTCGAGCCACAGGATGGCCCATGTCGCGCGAACGGTCTCGTTGCCGCGCGCTAGGACAGGTGCGCGCAAAATGAAAAACTTCGCGTCGCCTTCGGCGCCGGAGACGAACGACGCGTAGTCGAGTCGCGAACTCGACTCTTCGGCGATCACGATCGCCTCGGGGGCATCCGCCAGGCGCACCGCGGGTTCGCTGGGTGCCACCGCGCGCACAGTTTCCGGTGCGGGATCCTGCGCCGAGGCCACACACGCGGCGGCAAAAAACGCCCAGCCGATCACCAGCCGTCGCCCCCCAAGTGGCGGTCGGCGTCGACGCGCTGGCGCCAAGTTCCCGGCCCGGAGCTGGGCAGGAGGTTGTGCGTGTCGAGCTCGATCGAATCCGCTTCCCAGATCGTGCGGCTATCGAGGAACACGGCGCGGCCGTTGGGCCCGCCTTCGAGCCGCAGACGGCGCGACCAGCCTTCGCCAATCAGTTTGTTCGTCAGTGCGCGTTGACCTTCGGAGAAATCCACGACGACGTTGCCTTCCGCGATCAGCTCTTCGAACGGTGCGGCGGCCTTGCCGGAACCGCTCCGCGCCAAGAGTTCGGCGCGGTCGCTGGTCAGCGACCACGGCCGACCGCGTGCCGTTTGCCCATCGAAGCGGCAGTTGCCGAACATCCGCATGCGGCCGGTTTCGGCGACGAGGCGATTCGCAGAGGCCTCGATCCGCGGTGCGATCACTGCCGTCACGTCCTCCGCGCTCGCTTCCGCGCCCAAGTCAGGGAGGCGGATGCGCGGATACCAGGCTTCGATCCGCTCGGCTTCGAACTCAAGCGCCGCGGCATCCAAGTCGAAGGGCTGTTCGCCGTCGGGGAGGCGACCAAATGCGATCACCCGCTCACCCGGCCGCGGCTCGAGCCGGCCCGTGCCCGTGTGGTCGAGGATCAACCGGTCACCCGAACCGGTGATGCCATCTTGACCCAATCGCCCAAGCTCGACTCCGCCGGTCGCGATCAACTGCCCGCGTGGATCGATCGGTTCGTCGTCGGGTCCGAGGCCGAGGTCGGACGATTCCGCGAGCACTTCATCGGCGCGCAGGCGGAACTCGCCGGCCTGCATGTCGAGGTCCGCGCGCACTCCCCCGCGCGCTGCGAAGTAAGTCGTCCCCGCCTGGGCGTCGCGCGTCGGGCCCGGCGCACGCTCGATCCGCAGCGTTTGGCAATTCACTGCGTAGCGCGCATTCGCTGCAACGAAGGAGGCCTCGACGCCGCCACTGGCGTCCAATACCACGGGCGCTGCCGTGGCGGAGCGCTCGTCGTCGGGCAAACCGGTCACGACCAGCTTCTGTGCGCGCACCCGGCCCTGCAACGTCGGCACGTCGAGACGCGCATCCACGTCGCCATGCGCGGTCAGCGCATCGCCGGAGCGCTCGATGGACTGCGCCCGGACTTCACCTTGGGTGGAGGTGTAGGTCGCGAGCGCCAGTTCCCCGTCGCCAAATAGTTGCGCGTCGCGCGGAGACGTCGCAACGAGCCGCTCCCCACGCAGGAAGTTGTCGTCGCTCTCGACCTCCACGGCTCCCGTGGCCTCAAATGCGAGCAGGTCTTTTTCGAGGTCCGCGGTCAAGTCCTCGATCCGATCGGCGCGCGCGAACAATCGGCGCTCGCCGCTCCAATCGAGGTCGACACCGCGTGCGACGGGCACGCTCCACGTATCGTCGTCGAAACTGAAATCGAGGCCGTCGCGCGCGAGCACACCGAGCCGCGTTCCATCCTCGCGCTCGCCACGCAGCACACCCGGGCCCGTGGCCGCAAGATGCAGTTCGCGCTCGTTGCCACGCCCGCGCAGCTCCGGCGTTTCCAGCGTCCAACCCTCGCGGGTCACTTCGACGTCGCCCCACGCTCGGAACGACAAGCCCTCGCCATCCGCATCCGATGCAGCGGATGCTGCACCTTCATTCCCGACGCTACCGTCATTCCCGACGCTACCGCTGATGCCACCCGCAGCCCAAAGTTCGGAGCCCTCCCAGCGCAGTTCCGCTGGACCTGCAACTTGGAAACGGCGCTCGGGCCGCCAGGAAAGGGTCATAGGGCCACGCCCCCATACCTCGATACGCACCTCGTCCTCGAGGTCGGTGCCCGGCGGCGAAACGAGCAACGCACCGCGCGGATTGCCGGTGAGGGTCGCGTTGGAGAGCTGCGCTTCGGCGTCCAACGCAAAACGCGCCGATTCGGCGCGGAAGACGTTGCCGCGGGAGCGCAGTACGACGTCGCGTGTGGCTTCGAGGTTCTCGAAGACGAGCACGTCGCCCTCCGCGCCGCTTTGGCGGGCGCGGATCTCGATGCGTTCTCCGCTCAACACCAACGGTTCTTCACCCTTCACCGTCAGTACGGCCTTGCGCAGCGCGACCACACGCAGCGCGCCATCCTCGATCTGTTCGAACGATAGGTTGCCTTCGCATTGCAGCGTGGCGTCGAGCCGCAGCTTGCCGTCGCCCGTACTGCCGCCCATGTCGTCGCCCGCGACGGGGGAATCCTCCTTCGGCACGCGGATTTCGAGACGGCCTTCGCGCTGGAAATCAAGTCGACCGCGGATCTCGTCCGCCAGCAGGCCGACGCCGCGGGCGTCGAGGCCGACACCTTCGATGCGTGCCGGACCGTCCGTTTCGAAACGCCGCGCTTCGAGATCGCCATCGAGGCGTGCGGCGCTGAGGGTCAGCGGAAGCAAACGCGACCCCGCTTCGGCACGCAGAACGGCGTCCTCGAATTGGATGGTGTCCGAAAGCCGTGGTTGAGTGTCGCCGCCGCCAAGTGCAACTTCGATGCGCGCGCGCCGCGCTCGCAGCAGGCTGACACGCTTCAACCCGCCATCCTCATAGAACTCCATGCGCGGATCCTGGAGTATGACGCCCCCATCCTCGGAGACACCTGAGTCGGGTGCATCGATCGAAAAGCGCCGCACGCGCTCGCCACCCTCGAGGTCGTCGAAGTTGACGTAGAACAACGGACCGTTGGGCCGCAGCCGCACGTCGGAAAAATCGGCGGCCACGTGGACCGGTCGGCGCGAGTCGACACGCGGGGTGCCGACCCGATCGAGCTGCAGCAGCACAAAGAGGCCGCTCCCGAACAGCGCCACGAAGGCGAGCACACGCCGGATCATCGCGTTGCCCCGACGCCCGCCGGCGGCCACTGGCCCTTCGCGCGCAGGATGCGCTCGGCGACGTCACGCACAGCGCCGTGGCCGCCGTCCCGGTGCGAAACGATCGGGCAGACCGCACGCACTTGTGGTGCCGCGTTGGCCGGACAAGCGGCGAGTCCTGCCTCCGCGAACATCAGGAGGTCCGGCAAGTCGTCGCCCATGGCGAGGGTTTCCGCGCGCGGGATGCCGTGATCCCGCTGGATCGCCGCCAGCAGCGCGTCCTTCGGGCCCGCGTGCATCACGAGTACATCGATGCCGAGCTCTTTCGCGCGGCGCTGGGTCGCGGGCGAGCCGCGTCCGGTGATCCATGCGAGCACCACACCCGCGGACTTCAAGCGCGTGAGCGCATACCCGTCCTGGACGTTGAAACGCTGCACTTCGAAGGGCCCCGCGGCACCGTCGCCGTACACAATGCTCCCGTCGGTGAGCGTCCCATCCACGTCGAACGCGGCAAGCCGCACGCGCGCGAGTTGGGCTTCGATGTGCGGGTCCAGGGTCACGGCGCACAGTGTCGCGGGGAAGGGGTCGACGAGTCCACGGCCGACACCCGCGGTGGCACTGCGGCACCCGCGTTTTCCCGCGCTGACGCAGCGCGGGAGAACGCGGACCCTCCGCCGAGCCCCAGCCCGCGAACGGAGTCCTGTGCCTTGGTCACACGCCGAGGTCCAGCACGTCCTGCACGTCAACGAGGCCAATCGGACGCCCGTCGCCGTCGACGACCGGAAGTTGGTCTTTGCGGTGCTCCCGAAGCAGCGCCATCGCTTCCTCGACGAGCTGGTCCGGCCGCGCGACCCGCGGGCTCTTGCCCATGTGGTCGTCCACGCGGGCGTCGTTGGGCCGCGTTTCGACCCGATCGAGGAGGCGTCGCAGATCGCCGTCCGTGAAAATGCCGACGAGCCGACCGTCCCCGTCGACGATCAGCGCGGCCCCGGGTCGACCGGGCGTCCGGTTGGTGACTTCCAGGACCTCGCGGATGGTGCTGCCCGCGCGCGCGAGCGGCAGTTGGTCGCCCCGGCGCATGATTTCATCGACGCGCAGCAGTCGGCGACCCAGCGCTCCCGCCGGGTGGAAGAGCGCATAGTCCTCCCGGCTGAACCCCCGATCGGACAGCACTACCATCGCCAGCGCGTCGCCCATTGCGAGCATGGCGCTCGTGCTGGCGGTCGGCGCGAGGCCAAGGGGGCAGGCCTCGTCGAGGGGGCCGAGCTCAAGGACACAATCCGCATAACGCCCAAGAGTCGACTCCCGCGACCGCGTGATGGCGATCGTCAGCGCGCCGATCCGTTTCGCCACGGGGAGCAGCGACTTGAACTCCGGCGTTTCACCCGAGTTAGACAGCGCGAGCACGAGGTCTTTGTGGCGGATGCGCCCCAGATCGCCGTGGAGCGCTTCGGCGGGATGCAGCACGAGGGACGGTGTGCCCGTGGACGCCAGCGTTGCGGAGACCTTCGCGCCGATCAGCCCGGCTTTGCCCATGCCCGTGACGACGACCATGCCTGAACACCCGAGAACGAGGTCGACGGCGCGGGAAAAATCGGCTCCCAAGCTCGCCGCGAGCGATGCCACGGCGCGGGATTCGATGCCGACCACCTCCTGCGCAGCCGCGATCCGGCGCTGGATTGCACCCGTCGCGAGCCGATCGGAGGGTTGCGCCGCGGGTCCCGGGGTGCGATGGAGTTCCCTCGGAGTCGGCTCGGCAGGGTCGGGGGGGCGCGTGGGGAGGGTCAAGGCAATGGGGCCGCAAAAGGCGCGCGGACTTGAGTCTAGCAGCCGCCGCGGCCCGGACTCGCGCCCTGGGGGCGGCTCTTCGTACCCTCTTTCCTCGCGCTCGAACGGGCCGATCCCATGAACCCCATCTTCGACCAACTCGGCACACCCGGGGCCCTCGTCGTCCTCGGCCTGCTCGTCCTCAGCCTGACTTTCCACGAGGCTGCCCACGCGTTCGTGGCGTGGAAGTTGGGTGATCCCACGGCAAAGCGCCTGGGGCGGCTCACCCTGAACCCCATCCCGCACATCGACCCGATCCTGACCTTGCTGGTCCCGGCGATCCTGGTGATGACGACGGGGTTTCTGTTCGGGGGCGCCAAACCCGTGCCCGTCGACCCGCGCAACTTCAAAACACCCCACCGCTCCAACGCTCTGGTGGCGATGGCGGGCCCTCTGTCGAACATCTTCCTCGCGTCGGTCGGAGTTCTGACCCTCAAGCTGCTCAACGAAACGGACGCGTTCCAAGGCCGGCTCTTACCCCTGATCGTCAGCTACTTCGTCTTCTTCAACGTGCTGCTCGCGGTCTTCAACGCGCTGCCGATCCCGCCCCTCGACGGCTCGCGCGTCGTGAGTTGGCTGCTGCCCGCCACGGTCCGTCGCGGCTACGACGCGCTCGAGAGCATCGGCATCTTTTTGATCTTCGGACTGCTCATTTTCGTTCTTCCTTTCCGCGCGTTCCTGGGTCAAACGATCCATCAGGTTTCCGAGTTTCTTGGGGACGTCGTGAGCCTGTGGGGGCTCTGGTAAGCGTGGTGGCCAAAACGCGGGATCACGGCGCGGATGAAGCCCGCGATCCGGACATCGCCGAGGGTGGCTTCACCGTCACCGTCGATCGGGTGTTCGCCGGTCCGCTGGACCTGCTCTTGCACCTTGTGCGCGAGCAGGAAGTCGAGATCCACGAAATCGAGATCAGCGCGATCCTGCGCGGTTTCCTGCGGCACCTCAAGGACATCGAGAAGCTCGACATCGAGCACGCCGGCGACTTCGTGTTGATGGCGGCGACGTTGATGGCGATCAAGGCGCGCTCGCTGCTGCCGCGCGAGGAAATGGACCTGGCGACGGAACTCGACCCGCGCGACGAGCTGATCCAGCGCCTCGTCGAGTACCGCAAGTTCCGCGCGGCGTCCGAACGACTCGAGGGGCTCCTCGGGGCGCGCGAGCGCCTGTTCGAGCGCGGCTGGCGACCAGCGGATCCGGGCGGTGAGGTCGAGCGCACCTTGGACCTCGGCGAGCTGACCGCCTGGGATTTGCTCGGCACCTGGTCGCGGCTCGTGCGCGAAACGCTCGTCAATCGGCCGCACCGCGTCGTTTCCGAGGGGCGTCCGATTCGCTTTTATGTCGATCGGCTCGTCGAGCGCCTGCGGGAACGGGGTCGCGTCGAGCTCCTCGCATTGGTGCGCGCCGAGCGCGGAGACTCCGACGGTCGCGAGTACCTGATCGGCTCGTTCGTCGCGGTGCTCGAGCTCGCCAAACTGGGCCTCGTCGGTGTCCATCAGGACGATCCGCGCGGCGAGCTTTCGATCGAACTCAAGGACGGTTTGGCGCTCGACCTCGACCAGGTGCTGTCGGAGGCCAAGCTGGACGAGGAGCTCGACGCCGAAGTCGATCCGGAGCGCCAGGCCGCGGCCGAGGCCCAGCTCGACGCCCTCGGACTCGATCCAACGCTCGACGGCGACGAAACTGCGCGCGCGGGGGGGCGCGCGGCGGGTTCTGATGACCCGAACGGTGACCCGCGAGGCGCTCCCAGCCGCAATTCCGAGGGAACCCCCGCGGATACGCTTCAACCCTAGGGTGGCCGTACCGGCGATGCCCGGTATCCTGGCTGCCCCGAAGTCCGGGCGCCCGCCCGGGAATTTGCCCGCCCCTCGCTCCAAAGAGATTCCCATCATGAGCCAAGCCGCCGAAGTGACCGACAGCCAGTGGGAGACGACCGTTCTGCACAGCGAGGTGCCGGTGTTCGTCGATTTTTGGGCCGAGTGGTGCGCACCCTGCCGCGCGATGTCGCCGTACGTCGACAAGCTTGCGGGGGAGTACGGCGCCAAGGTGAAGGTCCTGAAGATCAACACCTCGGACAACAGCGAGGTGCCGGCGCGCTACGGCATCACCGCGATCCCGACGTTCCTGATCATCAAGGGTGGGCAGGTCGTGAAGCAGCTCGTTGGCAGCCAGTCCTACGCGAACCTGAAGGCGGCCGTCGACGCCACCCTCTAGGGCGCCGCTCGTTCCCGTGCGCGTCGTTTTTTTCGGGTCGCCGCCGTTTGCGACACCGATCCTCGCCGCGCTGATCCGCTCGTCGTTCCGGCCGGTTGCGGTTGCGACCCAACCGGAACGCGACGCGGGACGAGGGCGCAAACCCGCACCGTCCGCGGTGGCGGACCGCGCGGCGCAAGCGGGCATTCCCGTTGTGCGCCCCACGAGCGCGCGGGACGCGGCTTTTAAGCACAGCCTCGCGCAGTTCGAGCCAGACGTGCTTGTCGTCGCAAGCTACGGCGAACTCCTCGACGACGAGCTGCTCGCGATCGCACCCCGCGGCGCGCTCAATGTGCACGGGTCCCTTTTGCCCCGCTGGCGCGGGGCATCGCCGGTGCAGGCGGCGATCCTTGCAGGTGACCTGGAAACCGGGGTTGCGGTCCAGCGCATGGTGCGCAAGCTCGATGCGGGCGACGTCCTGCTCGAGCGCACCACACCGATCGGCGCGGACGAAACCGCAGGCGAACTCGCCGAGCGCCTGGCCGACTTGGGTGCGCTGGCAATCGAAGATGCGCTGGCACGTGTCGCCGCGGGCACTGCGGTCTTCACCCCTCAGGACGAATCCCGGGTGACCCACTGCCGCAAGATTCCGAAGGCCGCGGGGACGATCGATTGGCACGTGGACGCTGCGAGCCTCGTGCGGCACGTGCGCGCCTACTCACCCTGGCCGGGCGCGCGCGCGGTGCTGCTTGACGGTCGCGAGCTCGTGCTCGCCGAGGTCGTTGAAGCTGCTGGTGTCGGAGCGCTCGAACCGGGCGCGATCGATCCGACGTCGCTTCGCGACGGTCGTTTGGTGGTGGCCGCGGGAACGGGAGCGGTGGAGGTTCTGCGTGTTCAGCCCGCCGGCAAGCGGCTACTTCCCGCCGCCGAATGGCTGCGCGGTGCCCGCTTGGGCGAAGACGCCGTTTTCGCGACCGCACCCACATCTTCGAAGGATTGACCACGTGCCCCGCCAACTTGCGATCGAACTCTTGCGCGCGGGTCCCGCTGGGCCGACGGAACCGATCGTGGATCGCGCGCGCGCCGCGGGCCTGGACGATGGGGAATGTGCGTTGGGCGAGCGCCTTGCGCGGCACGCCTGGCGCCGATTGGGGAGCACGCGCGCGCTCGTGCGAGTCTTCGCACCGCGCCAGCCCAAACCCGACGTCGCCGCGTGTTTGCACGTGGGTCTCGCCGAGGTCTTCTTTCGCGCCGATGCGGACGATGATGAGGCCAGCGATGGGGTGGTCGCCGCGACCCGCGAGTTGCTCGACGAAAGCCGTGCGCGCTTCGTGCACGCGGTCCTTTCCAAGGCTCTCCTCGCGCGCCGCCCCGGGCACGTAGGCAACTCGACGCGCGACCTCGTCGCAGTGCCGTGGCACTTCGCTATCGATGTCTTTCGCAACCCCGCGCCACACCGCTTCCTGTGGGTCGAGGACGCCCTGTCGCTCCCCGCGACCCTCGCCAAACGCTGGTGTGAGCGGCACGGCTGGGACTCAATGCTCGCCATGGGGTCCCGGGCGCTCTTCGAAAACGGGGGCGCGACGTCCAGCGCGGTGCTAACGGCGGCGCTCGATTTTGCGGGCGCCGCAGCCAGCGGGACTTGGAACGTCGTTGGCGATGGGGCGGAGTTGTTTGCCGCCCGCGCAAAGGCCGGTGGTGCCCGCGCGGACGGGGATGCGGAACCCGGATCATCCGACGTGGTGTTCGTCGTTCCGCCCACGAGCGAAACCGGACGCCTCGCGAGCAGGCCCCACGCGCGCTGGGCCTTCGGCCCGCAGGCGCTGCAAGGATGGTCGGCCGCGCAGGACGCGATGTTGGCGATCGGCGCCCCACGCGTCGCGCCCGGCGGGCGTCTGATCTACGCGACCCACTCGCTGGAGCCGGGCGAAAACGCCGTTAAGGTCCGCGCGTTCCTGCGCGCCCATCCGGCATTCGAGCTCGAAGGCGAAATCGCACGCGATCCCGCATCGGAGCCTTTGAGCGAAGGCGGATACGTCGCGTGCCTCGTCCGCCGCGCGGACGTCAACTGATCGCCTGATCGACGTAGTCGCGCATCTTGGGTTTGGGTTGCACGCGCGACTCGATGCGGTGCCACAGACCCAGAATCTTGGCGTCGATCGGGATGCGCATTTCGTCCTTCTCGAGCCGCCACTTCGCAAGCCGCCCGAAGACCGGCTGGCGACCCTGATGCAGCTCCTTGTAGAGCGTCGTGTAGTGGTTGTGGAGCGCGCGCGAGCGCATGACGCTCTCGGGGATGACATTCCAGGTCTGGTGCAGGTGGTACTCGCCGATGTTGCCCCAGGTGTGGATGTCATTGGGCGGGCGAAAACCGAGCTCAACCGCAAGCTCGTACATTTTCGTGCCGGGGATGGGGCGGAAGGGCAGCACGTGCGTCGAGGAGTTCGGGCAGCGCAGTTGCACACGCCGTGCCTCGTTCAGCGTTGCGTGCATCGACGCTACGGGTTCGTTCGGGAAGCCGATGATGTACGTGATGGACGCCCAGATGTTGCGGTCGTGCAGCCTTGCAGCGGCGTTGAAATTTGCGTCCCCTTTGATCGGCTTGCCGATGCGCTGCATGGTCTTTGGATCGCCGGTTTCGGCTCCCACTTCGGCGACGTAGTAACCGGACTGGGCGCAGGCGTCGAGCGTCGACTCCTGGTAGTTGTTGACCGAATACGTCTCGATGAACGCGTTCCAGCCAAGGTGCAGGTCGCGCGCGAGCAGCCCTTCCGCGAACGACCTAGTCCGTTTTTCCATGACCCCGAAATTAGCGTCGTGGAAGCGCACCACGTCGAAGCCGCCCCAGCGCTCGCGCAGCATCTGGAGGTCGTCGAGGATCTTGTCGGCGGGTTTTGCCTTCCAGCGGCGGTCGGTGACGAATGGGCTGCAACAGAACGTGCAGGGTTCGGGGCAGCCGAAGCTCGAGAAGTACGTGATACCGACGTAGGGTTTTTTGCGGCCGATCCACGGCGGACCTGGCATGCGCACGTAATCCCCCGGGCTCGCGGCGCGCAGTTGGCGCACGCGGTAAGGGGCGAAATCGATGAGGTGCCAGGCGGGATCGAGAAGTTGGTCGAACCCCACGACCTTGCGGTGTTCCGTGAACATCACCACGCCGTCGCGCCAGAGGGCGAGCCCGGGAATGGACTCGAAGTCGCTGCCCGTGCGGACCGCTTCAATCAGGTCGCGGAACGTGAGCTCGCCCTGCCCCAATGCCACCGCATCGAAGACGCTGTCGCGCAGGTAGATCTCGGGCATCACACTGGCGAACCAGCCACCGACGAATCGCTTCACCTGGGGGTGGGCTTTTAGAACTCGTTCCGCACACGTGTACGCATCCGAAACCATCCAGCCGAGAATGCCGGTGGTCGCGAACACGTCCGCGTCGGCACAGTGCTCGACGACGAGCCGGTGAGCGGCGTCCTGGTGGTACAGGCTGCCGTCGATCAGGACACACTCGTGGCCGTCCGCAATCGGAAACGCCGCGATGTGCATCATCTCGAGCGGGAGCATGTCGCCGCTAGACTGGCCGTCCCGGGGTTGGTTGGACTGCTGGGGCTGGTAGAGGACGATCTTCATCGGTAACGGGGGGAAAAGCGAGGGGGGGTGGACCTGTGCGTCATGCCATATAGAGATGGTGCGCTTACTTCTAGAGTATCTGGTTCGAGACAATCATGTTTTAAGAACGACTTGTGTTTAGTCGGCCGGGCGCGCTGCTTTGCGGCCCCGGCTCCCGTTGAGGAAGGACGGGGCGATCGCCAGAATGGAGGGATGGGCGACCTGGACAAGCGCCTCGAGCTCGCAATCGACCTCGTGGACCACGCTGGCAGGCTCCTGCGGCCGCGCTTCCGCGCGCCCATCGCGATCGAGACCAAGGCCGACTTGAGCCCCGTCAGCGAAGCCGACCGGGAGGTCGAGTTGGCCATGCGAGCACTGGTGGAGCGCTCCGCCCCAGGGGACGGATTCATCGGCGAGGAGTTCGATCCGGTCCGCCCCGACGGGGACTACGTGTGGGTGGTCGACCCGATCGACGGCACGCGGGCGTTCCTGGCGGGGTTGCCGACCTTCGTCATCCTCGTCGCGCTGCTGCGCGGGGGGGTGCCGGTGCTCGGAATCATCGACCAACCCGTCACTGGCGATCGCTGGGTGGGGGCTGTCGGCCGTCCGACCACCTTCGGCGGCCGTGCCGCGCGCACGCGGACGTGCTCAGCGCTCTCGAACGCCCTGCTCGCTTGCACGGACCCCTTTCTGCTGCCTCCTTCGGCGGCCGAGCCCTTCGCGCGGCTGGCGGGTGCGGCGCGCACTCGGGTTACGGGTGGCGACGGACTGCTCTTTGGGCTTCTGGCGAGCGGGCACGTGGACGTCGTCTGCGAGGCCGGGCTCGGGCTGCACGATTTCGCCGCTCTCGGTCCGATCGTCGTCGGGGCGGGTGGGTGGATCGGCGATTGGCGTGGAGCTCCGCTGGCTCGCGATTCCGAAGGCCTTGTGCTCGCGACCGGAGATCCGAACCTCGCCGCGGAAGCCCGGGCGCGCCTCGCCGCTGCGATCTGAAGGAGGCGGAGCGGGGAGAAAGCCGCGCCTTTCGTCGAAAAAATCCGCGGCGGTTGCAACCGCCGCCGGCGCCGAGCGTCTTTCCCCCGGGTGGGTGGGGGCTCGGGATGGTTAAGGGGGCGAAGCCCCGTTCGAAGCCCCGTTCGAAGCCCCGTTCGAAGCCCGGCGAGATCGGTCGAAGCGCAGAACCGCTCGCCGCTCCTCGGTTAACCTCCGCCCATGGATTCGATCGAGCAACTCTTGGACAACAACCGCTGCTGGAGCGAGCGGCTCCGTCGGCAAGATCCAGACTTCTTCCCGACCCTTTCGCAGCGCCAAAACCCCGAGTATCTGTGGATCGGCTGCTCGGACAGCCGCGTCCCCGCCAATCAGGTCGTCGGCCTCCTGCCAGGAGACGTGTTCGTCCACCGCAACGTGGCGAACGTCGTCGTTCACGCGGACCTCAATTGCCGGTCGGTGCTGCAGTACGCCGTCGACGTCCTGCGCGTGCGGCATGTCACCGTCTGTGGGCACTACGGGTGCGGCGGCGTGCTGGCGGCGCTGCGCAACGACAAGCTCGGATTGGTCGACAACTGGCTGCGCCACGTGCAGGACGTCCGGAACAAGTTCCAAGGGGACCTGGATGCGTTCCCAAACGCGGCCACGCGCCACCACAAGCTGTGCGAGCTGAACGTGATCGAGCAGGTCGTCAACGTGTGTCAAACGACGGTGCTGCAGGATGCCTGGGCCCGCGACCAGTCCGTGGGCGTGCACGGCTGGATCTACGGGCTGTCCGACGGCCGGTTGCGCGATCTCGGGCTGCGGGCCAACCACCCCGCAGAGTTGAGCGCAAGCTACGCACACTCGCTCGGCTCGCGGGTCGTGTCGTCCTAGGGCTGACTTTCATCGTGTTTCGCCTCGCCTACAACACCAACGGCCTCGCGCACCATCGGCTCGAGGATGCGTTCGCGCTGCTTGCCGACCTGGGCTACGAAGGGGTCGCGATCACGCCGGACGTCGGGCAGCTCGATCCGCTGCGCGCCACGCCCGCGGACGTCGTTCGCGTGCGGCGCGAAGCGGAGCGCCGCGGCCTCTCGCTCGCGCTGGAAACGGGTGCTCGCTACCTGCTCGATCCAAGGCGCAAGCATTTCCCCACGCTGCTTGAAGACGAGGGCGAGGACCGGGCGAAACGGCTCGACTTGCTCGAACGGACCATCGAAATGGCCGCGGAACTCGGAGCGTCCCTGGTGTCCGTTTGGGCCGGAGCTGCGCCCGATGGTGTCACCGCCGACACCGCCGACACCCACGACCCAGACGACGTGGCCCGCGCCGCGCGCCGCGAGGTCCTGTGGCAACGGCTCGTCGATGGGGTGCGGGTGCTGATGGAGCATGCCACCGTGTGCGGTGTCGGGCTCGCGTTCGAGCCCGAGCCGGGGATGTTCATCGAGCGCCCGAGCGGATTTGTCGAACTGCGACGCCGGCTGGGCGTCGGCAGCGAAAATCTCGGGCTTTGCCTGGATGTCGGCCACCTGCTCGTCACGGGCGATCGCCCCGAAGCGGACGTGGTTCGCGCGCACCAGGATATGCTCGTGCACGTGCACTTGGACGACATCGCGAACGGCGTGCACGAACACCTGCCCTTCGGTCGTGGGGACCTCGACCTGCGCGGGGTGCTGCAGGCGCTGCTCGACATCGGTTATCGCGGGATGGCTGCTGTGGAGCTCAGTCGCGATAGTCACCGCGGCGCCCGCGCAGCGAGCGAGGCCATGCAAAGCCTCCGCTCCGCCCTCTTTCCCCCCCCCCCCCCCCCCCCCCCACCCCACCCCCCCCCCCCCCCCCCCCCCCCCCCCCCCCCCCCCCCCCAACCCCCCCCCCCCCCCACCCCCC
>Ga0163144_10014567_pt1 | contig 16308 bp, 15 predicted proteins | sample OliLak19BULKMAT1_FD_123175 | JGI IMG/M metagenome (GOLD analysis project Ga0163144, IMG submission 123175) | Freshwater microbial mat bacterial communities from Lake Vanda, McMurdo Dry Valleys, Antarctica - Oligotrophic Lake LV.19.BULKMAT1 | ecosystem: Environmental > Aquatic > Freshwater >... | reverse complement strand
TTGGTCTTGCCACTGGTGGTTGGCGAGCGGCTGGCCGGCGTGTGGCTGCTGGGCCGCCGCGCCCCGGACGACTATTACGCCCAGGCCGAGGTGGAGGTGCTGGGCGCGATTGCCCATCAGACCGCCCTGGCGCTGAGCCACATTGACCAGACCGAGCGGCTGCGCCGCCTGTATCAGGCCAACATCAGCCAGCGCGAGGCGGAGCGCAAACGCGTGGCGCGCGAACTGCACGACGTGGTGTTGGGCGAGCTGGCGGTCGTCATCCAGCGCCTGGCGGATGAGCCCGTTTTGGAATCCGTCATCACCGGGCTGCAAGCCGGCGCCGGCCGCCTCCGCCAGATGATCGAGGACCTGCGCCCGGCCACGCTCGATTACGGCTTGTGGTTAGCCCTGGCGCACCTGGCCGATACGGTGGGCGCGAACGGCCACGCCCCGGCCGGCCTGGAGGTCCAGTTCGAGCTGACGCGGAGCGAGGCGCGCTACGCGGAAGAGGTCGAGCACCAGCTCTATCGGATTGTGCAGCAGGCGGTTGACAACGTGCGCGCGCATGCCCAGGCGCGCACGGTGCGCATCGGCGGCGCGCTGCTGCCCGAGCGCGTGGAAGTGTGGGTGGAAGATGACGGCGTCGGTCTAGGCCTGGACCCGGCGCTCAGCCTCGACCAGCACCTGGCCGCGCTGGTCCACGGCCAGCACTACGGCCTGGCCGGGATGGCCGAGCGGGCCCACCTGATCGGGGCGGAGTTGGGCCTGGACGCGGCTTCCGGCCAGGGCGCGGCCGTGCGGGTGGTCTGGCCGGCCAAAGCCATCCAGCCGCCCGCCGCGCCGCCGGACGCCGCCGTCGAATGAAGCGCCGGGCTATGTTCTTGAAGTTGCGGTTGCTCATCAAGGTCAGCAGTCCGCGCAAGTAGGTGTACACCGGCAGGCTGGCATCGCGCGTGCGATTTTGGAAACAAGTCCGATACCGTTGCCAGAACCGGTGCAAGCGCAGCCCCAAATCCCAAATCGCTTCTAGGCACAAGCCCCACCGGCCGGGCTCAAACCAATCCAAGGGGTCGACGGGCGGCAGCAGCGGTTGTTCTGTGTGTTTCTTCATCCGGCCAGGAATATCCCATTCCGGCCGGGTTTGCCAGTCACCCCTGAAAATCAGGTGGTTTTCGCAAATCTGACATTGTCAAATTAGGTTGTACTTCGTTTTCCTGCGGCCGCCATTGTTGCCCGAAGACGCCCGTTATATGGGGTCGTCGCTGGCCGAGATTCAGGCCGTTCTGCCAGGGTTGCTGCTCTGGCTGGGCCGCGTGTTCTGGGTGATGGGCGGTTACATGTTCGCGACTGGGCTTCTAACCGTCCATGTGGCGCTCACCAGCTTTCGAGCACGCACAAAAGGGGCGATGGCCGTTGTGTTGGTGGCCGGCCTGGCCTCCATTGGGTGGATGGTGGGCGTGAACTTCATCCTTGCCTCCGATTTTAAGTGGCTCCTCTTGGCATTCGCGCTCCGGTGGGGAATTGCCCTGGTGTTGTACGGCACCGAAAAAGAAGCTGATATAAAACAAACTGGGTAACTGTTGCAGCGACCATCGTGTCGCTCAGAAATCGGCAGGTGGCGGCATGGCCGGCTGACCGCTGGATGGGGCCTAAGGCAGCCAAACGTCCCCTGAGGATCAGCAACGCCGCTTGTCTCAAGCGTGCCAAATCGGGGCTGACTGGCAGGACTGTGCTCTGAGGCCGTGCTGCAGCGAGGCGTGAATGCCGGCCATATGGCCGATTAAGGCCCAACGCAGATTACTGTGGATGAGCCTGAATCCCGTCCAGCTTCGTGTTCTTCAACAGCAAGGCATTGATGGCCACGAGCAAGGACGAGCCAGACATGGAGATTGCCGCGATCTCGGGGCGTAAAATCAACCCAAAAGCCGGATAAAACAGCCCGGCAGCGATGGGGAAGGCGATGGCATTGTAGCCGGCCGCCCACCACAGGTTCTGGTGCATCTTGCGCAAGGTCGCGCGGCTGAGGGTGATGGCGCCAATGACATCGAATGGATCCGACTTCATCAGCACCACGTCGGCCGTCTCCATGGCGACATCGGTGCCGGCCCCGATAGCGATGCCCACGTCGGCCTGCGCCAGCGCCGGAGCGTCGTTGATGCCATCGCCTACCATGGCCACCAACTTGCCTTGGGACTGCAATTCCTTCACCTTGTCGGCCTTTTGGCCGGGCAAAACTTCGGCAAAGATCGTCTGGATGCCCAACTCGCCCGCGATGCGCTCGGCCGTGCCGCGGTTGTCGCCGGTGAGCATGGCAACCTGTATGCCCATGGCCGTCAACTTCTCGACGGCCAATTTGGCATTGGGGCGCACCGCATCGGCAATGGCGATCAGGCCGGCGAACTGGCCGTCAACGGCGGCATAAATAACGGTGCGGCCCGCCCCTTCCAGCGAGGCAGCGCGCTCGCTTTGCCCGCCGAGTGCCAGATTATTGTCCGCCATCAGTTTGCGATTGCCCACCAGCAGGGTCTTGCCGGCCACCGTCGCTTTCAGCCCGTGACCCGGGATGGCTGCGAAACCGGTGGCGGTCTCGAGCGTCAGCGTCTGCGCTTTGGCCTTATTGACGATCGCCTGGGCCAGCGGATGTTCGGATGACTGCTCGGCCGAGGCGACCAGTCGCAGCAACTCGTCGGGCGTGAGTTGACCGCCCGCCGCTGCGATTTCCACGACCTGCGGTTTGCCCTCGGTGAGCGTGCCGGTCTTGTCGAAGATGATGGCCTGCAGCTTGGCCGCCTGTTCGAGCGCCGTGGCGTTCTTGTACAAGATGCCGTTCTGCGCGCCGAGACCGGTGCCGACCATGATGGCGGTCGGTGTCGCCAGGCCAAGCGCGTCCGGGCAGGCAATGACCACGACCGTGATGGCCAGCGTGAGCGCCCACACCGTCTTGTCCATATCGGCCGGGATGATTGACCCGCCCAAGAAATACCAGCCGAAAAACGTCGCCAATCCAAATACGACCGCGGCGACCACCAGCCATTGCGCCGCTCGGTCCGCCAGGCGTTGCGACGGGGCCTTGGAGTTCTGGGCCGTCTGAACGAGCTTGACGATCTGCGCCAGCGCGGTGTCGGCGCCCACTTTGGTGGCGCGGAACTTAAAGGTGCCGGTTGTATTGATGCTCGCGCCGACGACACTTGAGCCCGCTGCCTTCTTCACGGGCAAGCTCTCACCGGTGAGCATGGATTCATCCACGCTCGACTCGCCTTCCGTGATCGTGCCGTCCACCGGGACTTTGTCGCCGGGGCGGATAAGGACGATATCGTCCAGCAGCACCTCGGACGTTGGCACTTCGACCGGCTGCCCGGCGCGGATGACGGTGGCCTGGGGTGGCGTCAGGTTCATGAGGGCCTGCATGGCCTGGGAGGCGCCGGCCCGGGCGCGCATCTCCATCCAGTGGCCGAAGAGGACGAAAGTAAGCAAAAGCACCGCGGCTTCGTAGAACACTTCGCCCTGGAACAGGAACGTCGCCGCGACGCTGAAGAAATACCCGGCCAGTACCGAGAGTGTGACCAGGACGGCCATGTTGAGCGTGCGGTTCTTCAGCCCGCGCCACGCGCCGATGTAGAACACCCAACCGCCGTACACGACCGCCGGCGTGGTCAGCAGGAACGAGAGCACTTCGTTCGACAGCCCGAACGGCAGGGGCAACTGCACGTTGAAGTAGTCAGTGAACAGCGGCGAATACAGGAAAACCGGGATGGCGATCAAGAACGAGACGAGGAAGCGGTTGCGCATGTCGCGCGCCATGCCCTCCATGCCCATACCGCCGCCGTGGCCCATCTCGTGGGCCATCGCCTGCATCTCCCCCGTTGGAGGGCCTGGGGGCGGCGTGCCAGCCGCCGGCGCCAGGGCCGCATGAGCAGCGTGCGGCTCGGCTTTGGCGGCGGGCACACCCGCACCGGACGCGGGTGCCGGTGTAGCGTGTCCGGTATGTGCGTCGGCATTGGCAGCCGGTTGGGCCGCCGCCATGGCGTGTCCGGCGTGTCCATCCATTTTTACGGGCATCGATTGACCGGCATGCGCCGCCCCGTGGCCGGCGCCCTTCGCCGCGGCTGTGGCTGGCTCAGCCACGTGCGCTGGCCGGGCTTCGCCCGTGCACCGGTATCCGCAGTCGGCCACGCACTGCTTGATGTCGGCTAGGGTTACGGCCTCGTCGTGATGGACGGTGGCCGTGCCGGTCATGAAGTTCGTCTCAACCTGGTGGATGCCGGGGTGCCGGCACATCTTCTTCTCCACCCCGGCAGTCGCCAGCGGCGTTTCGATGCCTTCCAAGTTGACCACGGTGGTTTTCACAGGGTTCATTTTCCTCGTCTTCAAACGCCGGCCTGCGCCGGCCGAGACTGTTTCTGCCTTTGCACGAAGGTCTGAATGGTAAAGGCTTCGGCGATGTCCTCGATGCTGATCAGTCCCAGATAGGCCGGCCCGTTTTGCACAGCCGCAACCCGCGCGCCGCTCGACTGCATGGCCTGGCGCACCGCGTCGAGTGATTGGGCCGCCTCCACTTTCAGGAATTCACGCGCCATGATTTCGGTGATCAGGGTGTCATCGGGGTGTGTCGCGAGGGCCTTCAACACGTCTTGGCGGGTCACGATACCGATGAGGCTGCGGCCCTGGATTACGGCGAAGTCGGGCTGGTAACTGGTGAGGATGTAATCCACCACGCGGCTGACCCGGTCGCCGACGGCCAGCGTGAGGGCGTGCTTGTTATAGGCGTCGCCCACCCGCAGGGTATCCAGCACGGTTTTAGCCTGGGCTTCGGAGTTTTCCGCGCCCGCGCCGAAGAAGATGAACACGGCCACCAGCGCCAGGATGAAGTGGCCATTGAGGACGGCGTACACGCCCAGGAGGACGGCGATGAGCTGGCCGATGGCAACCGCCGCGCGCGTGGCGCGTGGCAGGCCCATGACCATCGCCAGCAGCGCGCGCAACATGCGCCCGCCGTCGAGCGGGAAGGCCGGGATCAAATTGAACAGCACCAGGCTGGCGTTGGCTGTGAACAGCCAGACCAGCGCGGTGTCGAGCGTGGCCGTGTTTCCGAGTTCCGCGGGCAGAAGCCCCTGGTTGGTGAGCAGCAGTGGGCCGAGGCGCGCCCCCAGTGGCACCGCCAGTATGCCGGCGATGATGACGTTAACCAATGGCCCGGCGGCAGCGATCAACAATTCGTGCAGCGGCTTGTCGGGATTCTTCGTCATCTGGGCGACGCCGCCGAGCGGCAGCAGCACGATCTCGCGCACCGGTACACCGAAGCGGCGGGCGACCAGGCTGTGCCCCAACTCATGCAAGATCACGCAGACGAACAGCAGGATCATCAGCGCCAGGCCGAACAGAGCCCCCACCAGCGTGCCGGTCAGGCCGTACCATTGATACGCGCCCAGGAACAGGATCAAGAAGAAGGTGATGTGGATGCGGATAGGGATGCCGGCTACAGTGGCGAACCGAAATGACCAGTTCATAGAATGCCTCCTCCGAATAAGTCCGCTATCTTAGCCTTCTTAATGGATGTAAGACCGCGGGGCCAGTAGATAGCTCACACCGGGGCGTACAGGTCAGTGCGCGTCAGCGGGACCCGGCTTTGTCCCTTGTTTAGCTTGGCCAGCAAAGTCTGATTGACGCTGATGCTGCCAGAGTCGAAGCTGTGCCAGGACGCCGCCAGGTACAACCGCCAAGTGCGGTATGTCGCTTCCCCGACCGTTTTGACGGCCTCGGCCTGACGTGCTTCCAACCGGCGCACCCATTGGCGCAGAGTCAGGGCGTAGTGTTCGCGTAGGTTCTCCACGCCACGCACTTCGAACCCCGCGGCCTCGGCCACCACATTCACGTCGCTCAGCGGCGTCAACTCCCCGTCGGGGAAGATGTAGCGCCACACAACCGTCCCGGTTCCGAGAATGCGGCTGTTGACCACCTTTTGCCAGGCCGACGGCCCCGGACCTCGTTTCGGGGGGTCACAGCACAGCGCGGCCTCACCGCCCGCCGTATGCACGACCGGCGCGCGGCGCGCGATACCGTGATTGAGAAACAGGCTGCCCGGCCGGAGCAGGCGATAGGCCTGGGCAAAGTACTTCGGTAGATGGCTCCGGCCGACGTGCTCGAACATGCCCACGCTGACGATCTTGTCGAACGGCTGCGCGTTCAAATCGCGGTAGTCCTGCAATTTGACTTGGGCCTGGCCGCCCAGATTTGTGCGTGCAATCTCATGGTTGGCATACCCATCTGGTTCTCGCTCAAGGTGACGCCCAGGACGTGGACGCCATAATGCCTGGCAGTATACATCGCCAAGCCACCCCAGCCGCAACCGATGTCCAGTAGGCGCTCCCCGGGCTTCAGCCGCAGTTTGCGGCAGAGATACTCCAGTTTGCGCTCCTGCGCGGTGTCTAGGTCTTCCGCCCCAGTGGGGAAGTAGGCGCACGAGTATTGCCTGTGGCGGTCGAGCCACAGGGCGTAGAAGTCGTTACCGACGTCGTAGTGGTATTGAACGGCCGCCCGGTCACGATCGCGGGAATGGAGCGCGCCGCGCAGGCGAGCCGGGCCACGCCCGCTGGGTCGGGTTGGGCCCGACTTCGGCAAGCGAGTAACGTCGCGAGCCAGGGCGGCGATGCCCGCCAGAGTGAAGTTCCGGGACGTGAGTTTGTCAATGAGCGTGACAGCGGCAAAAACGTCGCCTTCGATATCGAAATCGCCGTAAATGAAGGCATTGCTTAGGGAATGCTCAACGGGTGGTGTAAACATGCGCCGCAATGCGCCGGCGTGATTGAGGATCAGGCTAAAAGACGGGCGTCCAGAGGTGGGGAGCTCGGTTCCATCCCATAAGCGCACACCGAAAGCGCGCGGCGGCAGAAATAGACGGTCAAGCAGCGAAACGGCCCGGCTCAGAGTGGGATTGATGGATGAGCGGGTAAGCGATTGGGACATGGCGTCCTCCTACCGAACGGGCGCTGGTTTTCCGGTACAGTGGTCAAGATAATCGTTTGCGGGGTGCCTCACAAGGGCCAAACGGCCCATCGGGAAAAGCGCGACGCAAACCCCAAATAGCATGTGGTCGACCGCTACCGTGCCCCTGGGGCACTCGCGGGGGTTGCCAGCACATCGTTGCGGGGCACAATGCCGATCGGGTTCCGGGCCAACTTGTGGATGCCAGGTGCGATTCGGCGGCCGGTGTCGATTTTTAGTTCACGGGCGGATGGGGCGTGAGCCGCGGGATCATCTCGAAGTCTTCATTGACGCCCAAGTTGACTGGCGTCGCCACAATGACCAGCCGATGCGTGTTGCTCGCGTATGGCCAGCAGGTGACCAGCGTCAGCCGTTTGTCTTGGGAAGGTTGAATCCACTGGGCATTCGCCAGCCGCACTGCCACTGGCTGCCACCGTTCCGGCAGTATGGTAATCAGGATGATCCGATAGACATACGATCTGGCCCCGGAATAGACCCAGATCAAGTCACCTTTCTCGAGATCGACCAGATGCCCGAAGACTTCGCCGTGAATGTTGTGATGCCCATTGAGAACCGTATTGCCGGCCACCCCCAGCGGGGCCGAAGTCGTATGCCAGCCGGACGCCTTCACGTCCGGCGCTGCCCACTGCTGATACAACTTGCCCCCAGACTCAACTTCCTTTAGCGTGGCGGGTACCACCGGAGCGTCCAACTGAATCGCAGGAATGACAATCCGGTCCGGAGTCCAGATGGTCGATGGGGTTGCAGTTGGCCGAGGACCCTCACCCGCCGCCGGATCCGGCGAGGTGATGGGTGGCGAGGCGCGTATGACCCCCGTCGGCGAGGTGTTTTGCGCCGCCTCCCGCAGGCCGCTCGTTGGCGGGGGAAGCGTCGGGGCGCCCTGCGGCTCGGCGAGCCCTGCTGCGGGAACAATCATCGGATCAAACCCATCGCTCTGGTCTGGGTCGTCCACCTTTTCGAAGGGCGAGGTGTGCGCCTGCGCATCGGCCAGGCCGCTCACAGCTGCGGCCAAGCTGATGAGTATGCCCAGCCCAATTATCAGGCTGCTTGCTTTCAGCGGAATTCGCAAATGCTACCTCCACTAACGATCTGATGATAAGACCCGAACAGATCGAACGGCCGCTCAGCGGCCGTTCGATCTCGGTGAGCAATCAGAGCGATGAAATCATCGCCATGCTTGGCGAAGGCGGTCGGCCTCATCTGTCATTTCTGCGTCAGCCTGCCCGAGGAAGACGACCGCGCAGTTAGTCCTATTCTGCTTGTTTGCGCCTCAGCATGAATCCAAGCAGCACCAGGCCCAGGCCCAAGGCCCCCATGCCCATACGCATCCATTGGCGCGAGGCGAGCGCCCGCACTTCGGCCAGGTCAACCCCGGTGACGGGGAGAAGGCCCGGTGCTGCGGCACTGGCCGCCGTCACACCGGGGGTGGGCGTAAACGCTGCGGCTGCGGTTGCAGCCGAACTACATTCGGCCGCCTCGACGACCCCTTCGGCCGCATTCTGCATGTAGTGCCCCGAGGGAGGCGTGGCATGCCACTCGTAGCGACCCGGGGGAAGATAGCGCACAATCCTGTTCTCGGCCGTGTCCTGGACCGAAGTGATATCGGCTCCAAGACCATAAACCGTCACGCCGGCTGACAATCCCACGGTGACCGCCACGCGGCCATCGTCAACACATTCATACTCCACACCGACGTAGGAAGGGCCAGTACTACCGGCAGCACCGCAGCTGGGGCCGAAGATGGAGTTGTTGATTAACGTCACATTACCCGTTAGCGCCCAGGCTCGACCGTCTAAGCTTGCGGCGTTGCCGAACGTCACACTGGTGCCCGCGATGATAGTGCCGACGAACGCACCGCCGGTGATCGCTGCGCCGCTGTCGATATGCCAAAACACGTCGCAAGCCGAAGCCCCATTGATCAAGTTGATGGAGCCGCTGGCCGTGAGGTCGGTCGCCAGGAAGATATAGACGCCTGGACCATTGAGCGTGAGTACTCCCGGCAACAGTGCCGACCCCACATCGTATACGCCTGGGACGAGGTTCGCTCCAGTCAGATTTGGACCGGCAGGTATTGCACTACCTGCTTGGGTCATTAAGGCATGGTGCGCAGTCATGGCATCCGCCTCGGCCTGGTTCACCGCCGGCGCTAGGACCTGCGTTCCTCCCGTGGACCCCGGAGGAAAGCCAGTGATGGAGCTGTCAGCCCCAACATTTCCGGAGAGTACGGAGGGGCCGGTATTCGTCACTCCCGCCTTACCCAGGACCGAGAAGCCGGCCGCCGCTCCCAGTCCTGGCGCGGTCGCGGCCAAGGGCGCCGCCAGGGCGACTCCACCCGACGGGCTGAACGCGATAGTGAGTACGAGGCCTACGAGGGCAGCCGCATACGTAGGACTGGCTAAGCGCCTGGGTTTATGGTTTGTTCCGATCCTTTTCATCTGGCAACTCCTTGATAGCGGCCCGTAGGCCGGCCTGTTTCCGCACCCCACCAAAATCAACAACGGCGCCGGTCGTCTGCGGCTTGGCTCTGCCCTCAGCAGTGCCTTGGACGGCCGTTTGCCCAGCTGCGCCAGCGGGAGAACAACGCTCCATTTGCCCGTCGAGCAGATCTTGACTGCGCCGCTGGATATTTCCGGCCCGTTGCCGGATTTGGTCTGTTTGCTTGTGGACGCGGGCCTGCACCATCGCACGCGCCTTACCGTCTACCGTCTGATCGTATAGGCCCCCGCTATTCCGCCGAATTTGGGTCCGAGTTCGTTGCCCGGACCGCAGCGTCAGCAGCAGCATCGTCCCTGCGCCAACCCATTCGCCGATCTATATTCCGGCCAGGAAACCCCTAGCAGTCTGCCCGAGGGGCTCATGTCCGTCGTTGTAATCTTCCAAGCCGGCGTCTCCGATCGTGGCTATCGACTACAACCAGCCTTATGGGGCAAAGCCGCAAAATCGTCACAAGCGGCGCTCCGGCGCCAGGCCAGGCGCCACCATCGGCGTGCTTGTGTTTGACCCAAACGCGCGGCCTGGGGCGGCGGCTGCGCGTTTGAGTCAAACTTGCGGGTGTGGGCCAGGCGTTGGCTGCCAAACAGACGGAGCATTGCGTAAGTCGAAAGATTAACTCTCGATTCTATAGTTCCTCATCATGCCTGCATCCCCATGTTCGAGATTGTGGCAGTGATAAAGGAAAGTTCCCGCGTAATTCTCGAAGCGAACAAGGACCTGGACCTTTTCACCAGGCATGACCAGTACGGTATCCTTCCATCCGTCGTCGACAAAGCCGCCGCTCAATTCCTGATACTCGGCCTGATCGCCCTGCGTAATATGGCGTCCGAGTATCTGAAATTGCACGCCGTGAATGTGCATGGGATGCGGCATGGCCATATTCATCATGCCCATTCCCATGCCGCCCCCGCCGCCTTCGAGATTGGCGAATTCCCAAATTTCCAAATCGCCCAGCCGCACGATTTCATCGCGTGCCACCGCGTCCATCTCGAAAACGCGGCCATTGATGGTGTGGAGCATGCCCTGCATCGCCAGCGTAAGCGAGCGCGGGTTATTGCGGTTGGCAGCTGCTTCCACGCGATGACGCGCAATCGTCGCGAGACGGGTCGGGAGTGGGAGAACATCGGCACCTTGCTCGACGATTCTCAAACTCGCGATGTCGAAGGGCGCACCGTTGGGCAAGTTGGAACCGCCGCCCATCATCTCGCCGGCGCTGTTGAACCCGGAAAACGGCAGGCTGACCAGTCGCATTTCACTGCCCGTCGTTCGCCCGCTGAAATCGGCCCACAATTCCACGCGTTCACCCGGCGCGAGCGTAATGTAATCACGGGTGACTGGCGCTTCTAGCAATCCGCCGTCAGTAGCGATCACGGTCAGGGCTGTGCTATCCTGCCAGGCCAATTTATAGAGGCGTGAGTTCGAGCCGTTCAACAAACGCAAGCGATATGCGCTGGCTTTAACCTCCAGGGCCGCGTTGGGCGCGCTATTGACCAGAATCGTGTCGCCCAGAAAGCCGACCATCTGATCCATCATGCCGTTCGCCGGATAGACCATCTGGTTTTGCGAGTCAAACGTGCGATCCTGTATCACCAGCGGAAGGTCGTATTCGCCCGCCGGCAAACCCAGCGCGGTCTCCTCGTCGTCGCTGACGATGAACAAGCCCGCCAGTCCGGAATACACCTGCCGGCCAGTCAGCTGGTGCGGATGGGGATGGAACCAGTACATGCCCGCGCGGTCGATCACCCGAAAATCATATTCATAACTCGCGCCAGGTGCGATGGTGTAGCGCGGGTGTCCGTCCATCTCTTCTGGGACTCGCAATCCGTGCCAATGGATGATGGTGGGATCGGGAAGTTCATTCTTAAGTCGAACCTGGACACGTTGACCCTTGGCTACTCGGAAAATGGGACCAAGATATGAGGCGTGCAACGTCTGGATTGATTCTGCGTTTCCCTCACGCACCGACGCCTGATACTGCCAAACTGACGTTTCCAACCCCGGGAATATTGGGAGTGCGGCTGGTCGAGCGGTCAGGTCAACGGCCAGGGATGGGGGAACAGGCGCGGGCGTGAATGAGGGCGAGATAGCGGGAGCGGGTGTTGGGCTGTGGGAAGGAGGTGGATTGAGAGAACACGCGCCGAGCGTCAGGGTCCCAGCGCCCATCCCCATCAATTTGATAAAGTCCCTGCGAGTGAGTTTGTTAATGTTGACGTTCTCCTAGAACGTAATATGGGCCCGGATGGGAATATCGACTACGTTAGCAGCCTGGAATGACCAATTCAAAAGGCACTCCCACACAGGTAGCACGGTTGACGCGCCTATCTTACAGGATGTAAGCCCTAAGGGCAGCTTTCTTCAATAGAAATGGTTATGGGAGTGTCTTGAGATACTCCGCCAAGTCTGCCAGGTCTTCATCACTTATGCTCCAGCGAGGCATGTTCGTGCTGAGCGACATGCCGTCGGGAAGTTTTCCTTCTACGATAGCGAGGCGGAAGGTTTCGAGGTTGTATTCACCGCTTTCCTGTCCCTCTTCGCTCCCGCCGCCGTGTTCGCCTTCCATACTTACCAACGAGCACCGACCAGCGAATGTCGTGGGCGGGCGGAATCCCTAAAAGTGTGGGTAACGCTAGCATTTGCCCGCTGCGCGCTTGTTGGGTTGTGGGGAAGGCTTGCTACGTGGGTCCCACTAGTCTGCCGCCGCTTTCCCGAAAAACAGCCGGTAGTACCACGATCCAAGGCACCAGAGCGTAGTGGTGAGGATTGTGCCCCCGATGACAACTACGCCTCCCAAGATAAACCCCACCAGCGGTAAGCCGTAATAGAAGGACAAGGCTGAACCGGTCAGACAGACAGTGGAAAGCAGGTAGGAAAACTGTCGCGGCTTTGGCGTAGGCGGCAGCGGCGGCGCACGGAATAAGTGGCGGACCCCAAGGTTGTAAACCAGGTCAATAAGCATGCCGCTGGGTAGTAGGGCGCCACTTAGGGCGACCAGGGCCATTGATCCAATCCAAATGGGCGACTGTAAGGCCAGACCGATCACAATCAAGGTGGTGCCGACTCCCGGCGTGAACCGCAGTGGCAACGCGGAGCGCGCTTTCGCCTCATCGTCAAGTTTTCCAAACCCTTGCTTGTTGAGGTTATTCTTTGTAAAAGCACTTAATCCCGCCATTTTCAAAATCATCTCTCAGTCTGGAATCGATCGCATGGATCAAGGGCATCACCCAACCTCGATGGTGCTACTCGGGTTGGCCGACCTTACCTTACGACTTGGTCGCCAGTGCGCGTAGGAATCGGGCCGAGTTCAAGCGCAGTGGGAAAGGCAACTAACGTTAACCTAAGCACAACGCCGAATAGCACCCCTCTTGCCAAGCCCGGGTGCATGGGTGCTAAGAGCTTGCCACAGTTCTGGTGCCCCGACCACTAAGGCGCTACGTCACTTATATTCTTACACAGTATAATAGTTTCGGCGGCGCGCGCCTGTAGGTCTAGGGGCGGAGTCGGTGTAGGATCAGGCCGGGAACTGTTGTCGGGTTCTGTCTTACGCCCAACCCGCTGGCCAAGCGATGGACAATTGCGCCAGCAGTTGGAGCGGAGTTTGCGGCACCCGCGCCCGACAAACTGCCAACCCCGAGGGCGGGCGCTGCCAGGAAAAAAGCCCCGGCCCCGAACTGCGACGACGGGCCCAAGGGCTTGATAGGGTTACACAAGCTTGGCTCTGGTTCGGCAACGGCCAGGGAGTGATCAGCCGCTGGGCTAGCCCAGCGGCCCATTCGGCTATCTGCCCAAAGGGGAGTGAAGACTGCCGATTCGCGCTGCGGACCGAGGACGTTAACGACCCAGGCCAGCGCGATCAAACGGACGCATGTCGTACCAGTGCCGAGTAGAGCCGTCAGCCGTCCTTCCGTTGGCGTGCTGGTAGCCTGCGCGCCGCAGTCGCGTCACCACAGCGCCGAACTGTTGCGGCAGGTTCAGATCGCGCAGACGATGTCCAGCAATCTTCGGGTTCGAGACGAGGATGCGCCGGTAGTCGAGTTCGCTTCGGTCGAGATCGAGACGCTCTTCGCTAACTTCTCCCAGAAAAGCGACAACACGATGCAGGTCGTCTGGTGTGCCCACGACTGTGACCATGTCGCCCGCTTCGAGATGGATTTGCTCATGTGCCACCGAAAGGCGGCCCGCCCGCCGAACGCGGCCAAAAACGACCTGCCACCCCTGCGCGTGACTCAGTTCCTTAATCGACTGGCGACTTACATCGGGGCGCGTGACATGAATGGTGCGATTGCGCAGCGGCCGGTTTATGGCCCCCGCGAGGCGCATCGCGCACAAGCAGCGCTTCGGCGGCGTAATCCACCTTTCCACCTGCGTTGGGCGAGGGTAAGCGCCACCAGTGTGCCCACCACTCCCATTGGATATGTAACGGAGTAAGCGACCACGGGCTCGGTGAGAATTGGGGTCACGGCGGGCGCGGGAACGACGGCCTTGATGTTTTCCAGCCCAGCGGCGAGGGCGGGGGTGTTCGTGAGACTGCCGGCAAACATCCCCGCGGCCGGCGTGGGCTTAAGTCGTAATAGGCCGGCGACTGCAGCGGTCAGCGCCGCCGCCAGGACGAGCATCACAACGATGAGCAGATTGTCGCGCAAGCCCTTGCGCCGCAGCGCAGCGAAGAAGCCAGGCCCGCTGCTAAGTCCCACGGTGTACACAAACAGCACCAGCCCAAGTTGATAAAACAGTTCGGGGAGTTTTAGATTGGGGTCGAACGAACCGAAGGCCAGGCCCGCAAATAGCACAGCGGCCACACCTAAACTGCCACCAGCGATCTTGATGCGCCCAAGCGGGTAGCCAATGGCGGCGACTACGAACAACAGTAAAAGGGGGTTGTCAATCAGGAACTGGATCACGGGCCTCAATTCAGTTGCCGAATTCCATGTCCTTTGCTCGTCTCAGCCGCTCCAACCCGTCATAGACCGCGGACTTATACGCCTCCGACAGCGTGGGATAGTTGTAAACGGCATGAGTAAAGGCGTCGAGTGTGCCGCCGGTCGCCAGCACGTTCGCGCCCAGGTGGATCAGGTCGGAGGCCGACTCGCACATCACGTGCACGCCCAGCAGGCGCCGGTCGGCCGGCGCAAACAGCAACTTTAGCATGCCGCTAACGTTGCCCGTAATTTGTGCACGCGGATTGTTTTAGAAGTAGGCGCGCCCAATCTGGTAAGGGAGGATTTGCTGCTGGCAGGCTTCTTCCGACAGGCCTACCATGGCCAACTCGGGGACGGTGTATACCGCGAGCGGGTAGACCGCCGCGGCGGCGCCGTCCGTTTGGTCGAAGGCGTGCGCCATGGCGACCCGCGCCTGCTCCATCGAGGTGGAGGCCAGCGCCGGCCAACCCACCACGTCGCCCGCTGCGTAGATATGCGGGACAGTGGTTTGGAAGCGGTCGTTCACAGGGATCAGGCCCTGGGATGTGGCCGTCAGGCCGGCACCTTCCAGGTTCAGGTCCGCCACGTTGCCGCGGCGTCCTACCGCTACCAGCACGACGCCCACGTCCACCACTTGGCCACTCGTAAGCGTCAGCCACACGCCCAGCGCCGCGCCCGCAGTTCCCGCGAATCCAGGCGGTTCGCGGCAGTCAATGAGCTACATTTCTTCTTGCGGTTTACCCGCGCGCATCTGACGCAGGTATGCGGCCCTCGCCTGCGTGGGAATGATGGCGGTAAGCAGGCCGTTGGCGAAATGGGCGTCGGCGTCGGCGTATGCCCAGTCCCCTGGCGGCAGGTCAAGCACGCGGCCTAGCTCGCCATCCGGCAATTCCGAAAGTAGGTAGGCGCGCGCCTCGTGGATCGGTTCTTCGCCCAGATGGCGTTCGGCCTGGATCAGCATCTTGCCAGGAGCCACGGAGACGTGGACTTTTTCCGGCAGGCAGCAGGGCAGGCCGGCATTGATCACCAGATAGTTGGCGGTATGGTAGAGACTCACCGGCATGCCGTTCGCTCCCGGGGGAACGGCGTCCAGGCGGTCATCTACGCGAACGGGAATAACGTGTTGGTCTGGCACGGGTAACTCCACCCATTAGGCAAGCGCACATCCAGGGGTTTACACGACTAGCGGATTCCATTCGCCGTACGTATTCTTGATCTTGCCTGGCCGAATGCTCAGCGCAACGAGGAGCAGGCCGACGACTAAACCGTTGATTCCTGAAGCCGACGTGGCGCCGCCAAGCAGCAACGGCAGCACGAAAATGCCGACCGCCAGGACGATGTTGATAAAGCGCGCCGCCCGCGTGACTTCTGCGAAGGCGACAACCGCCACCGTCACAACCAATGCCCCCAGAATGTGATCACTGTGCGCGGCTAAGCCCTGCGTTTGAAAAATAGACGGGGCCGCCATCAACCAAGCGCCGAGCGCTGCGCTGACGAGCAGATTCCACGGCACTGTGGCTCCCCAAAACATCTGGCCTGGATCAGTTGTCTCTGGGCGGTGCGGCGTCAGGTTGTCGCCCAGCGCGTCGCCGCCAAGCCAGAACGTGCGCCAAACGGACTTGCCGGCGCGGTGCGCCTGCTGCAAAAATTGGAGCATCGCAATCACTTCGTCGACCGAGAGCGCGATCATGATCAGCATGAACAGCGCCGTCAGCAGACAGATCGTACACCACGCCCCGACCATGACCGGCTGCAACATAATCAGCCCGACGCTGACGATGCCAAGTGGCACCACTAACAAGCCAAACATGGCCACCATCCACGGCATCGTACGCCAGCGGCGCGCGTCGCCCATGAAGCCTGACAGGAGTTCGACGAGATAAATGAAAGCGCCCAAGCCGGCATCGGAGACAGG
>Ga0163144_10014566_pt1 | contig 16308 bp, 16 predicted proteins | sample OliLak19BULKMAT1_FD_123175 | JGI IMG/M metagenome (GOLD analysis project Ga0163144, IMG submission 123175) | Freshwater microbial mat bacterial communities from Lake Vanda, McMurdo Dry Valleys, Antarctica - Oligotrophic Lake LV.19.BULKMAT1 | ecosystem: Environmental > Aquatic > Freshwater >... | reverse complement strand
TCGATCCACGCGAAACACCTTGCGCGAGCGCGACACCAGTCATAGCGTCGGCTCGACTCTTCGATGCGCCACGACCGTCACGTCATCGGCGATGGGCTGTGGGGCGCCACGCTCGCGGCGATGATGCTCGCCACAGCCGGATGCGGACGCACCGAGCCGGTCGCCGCCGCGCAACCGGAGCTCGCGACCCCGGCCCAGCCGACCGCGTCGGGCCCACTCGATGCTGCCCGTCGCGCGACGACAGTGCGCCCGGCCGACCTCCGACCGATCCGCGAGATCACGCTCGAGCTGCCGACCGGCGGCAAGGGCTTCGAGGTGCGCAAGCCCGGACCGCCGCGCACCGCCTTCTCGGCGCCACACCTGACGTTCGTCGGCGCCGGACCGGTCGCGCCGGGAAAGATCATCGTCGCGGTCAAGGAGTCCGAGGCGTACGAGTCGAAGATTCTCGAGACGCACCTGATCGATCTCGATCGCGGCTCGATCGCGAAATTCTCGCGCGCGTCGCAGTGGCAGGTGCCCGAGCTCGGGCTCGCCAAGGTGTTCGTCGAGATCGATGGCGTGGGGCAGCCGGCGTTGCTGCACGCGTCGGATGGTCACATCGTGCGGCTGTACGCCGGGCTCGATCCCACGACGACCGAGGTGGTCATCAATCCCGGCCGCGGCGATGGTTGGGTGTTCGCGCACGATGCGAGCGATCCCGCGGTGCCGACTCGCTATGCGCACTGGAAGGATCTGCGCTCGCCGCCGCCGCAGCCCGATCGTACGCTGCCGTTCTCGGTCACGAACATGGATCACTTCGCGGACGTGCGCGAGCCACCGGCGATGACGCGGATCGAGCTGCCGTCGGTCGGCGATCCGCGTGCGATCGATCCGATCGTGTTCAACGAGGCGCATACGGACGGCTGCAATCGACTCGAGCTGCGCGCCGACGGCAGCTTCGCGTGTGCGGAGTATGTGGTTGCGCTCGGTGGCGGGTGGCGAGTGGAGGAAACCGAACGCGAGACAGTGATGCACAACGTGCAGACGAACGAGGTGCAGCACCTCGATCTCGGCGAGCACTGCACGGGCAAGCAACTGTCGCTCGCGCTCGTGGCGTCGGTGTTCGATCCTCCACGGGTGTTGTTCGGGTGCGGCAAGCAAGGGTACGAAGTGCTGTGGTCGCCGGAGGCGGTGGAGATCGTCCGAGAACGACATCGGGACCGCCGACGCCGCGACGCCACACAGTACTGGAGCGCGGATGGCTCGCATCGCATCGTAGCTCGCCTCGATCCCGACGTCGGTAGGCTCCCGATCGATGGATGGTTCGACTTGGATGACAGGGTCTTGGTGATGACGACCGACCTCGACCACGCCCCTCCGCGCACACCAAGTGCAGTTCACCTGGTCACTCCGGTCAGCGCGCCCGGGGATCTGTATGCCGCGTATCCCGGCGTTGGCGCAGGTGTCATCGCGGCGCGGACGCGCTGCGTCATGCTCGGCGAAGAGGCCCGGCGCGACCCGTTCGTCATCCTCACCTGCGAGGACGCAGCCGAGCGCGCAGTGTCGACTGAGCTCATCGATACGGAGAAGCGTGTCCGCTGGCACCTGCCCGCTGCACGCGGCTTCTGGGAGGAGCGCGCGTGGATCGATGTCGCGAGCCACCGCGCCGTGATGCATCAGCGCCGCGGTGGCAAGAGTGTCGTCGAAGTCAGGGAACTCTAGCCTTCGCTCCGTGCCTCACTTCAACGATCTCTGTCGCAGCTCAAGGCGGACCGCATCAATCGGTGGCGGCGCCTTCTCGTCACCGGGCTCAACGGGACCCTGGAGCTCGACGCGGAGATCGACGCGACGGTAGTCCTGATCGAACGTCTTCTCGTCGCCGCCTTCCGGCTCGCCAACGCCGGCGATCTGGAGACGTGACCCGACCTCAGGACCCAAGAGACCCTCCAGGTAGTTCGCCACGCTGATCGCTCGGTGCGCGGAAAGGTCCTGATTCCGATACGACTCATCCGGTCGATCCGCGTGCCCCTCGAGCCGGATCGACGCCAGCGGATTCATCAGCAGCGGCAGCTCGCACGCTGCAAACGCCTGCAGTGCCTCGCGGACCTCGAGCTGCCCGTGCTCCTTCATCAGCCACTGCTCTGCCTCCGTCGGTTTCGGGAGCCGCGCACCGTTGATCGGGAAGAACACCGCCAGATCACCGATGTGCTTCGACCAGTAGCCGGAGAACTCGACCGGCACGCTCGCCTTGGGGAGCCACTCGATGTCGCCGCCACCCTCGGACGACATCAGCCACACCTGGCCGAGCGTCGAGTCGATCCCGACGCCGACGCCGGCCGACACATCGCCGAGCTCGCCATCGAGCAGCAGATGCATCCCGGCGCCGGGCGATCCATCGCCGTACAAGAGCAGGCCGCCCTTGCCTCCGCCGAGCTGCACGTCGAGACCGAAGAAATGGTCGGCGCGCGCTCCGATGAAAAGATCACCGCGGAAGTATCCGGCCGAGCCCTCGAGTTGTGGCGGCCTCGGCGGTGATGCGGAAAATGCCAGCCCAGTGCCCGCCAACTCGATCTTCGGCTTCGTCCCGACGCTCTTCGACAGTGCCACGCCGCCGAGCAGCATCCCGTAGTCGGCCTTCCATCCCGGCATCGGCGGGAACATGTCCGGCCCAGACTCGTACTCGACCTCGAGCACACCGATGTACGTGCTCGCCGGGAGGTACTTCATGATCTTCATGATCTTCATGATCTTCATGATCTTCTTGAGCTTCTTGAAGCGCTCGCTCGCCTCCTCGAGCGCCTTCTCGATCTTCTTGCGCACCTCGGCACCGAGCTTCTCGAGGAACTTGTCGAGGTCCACGAGGTCGAGCGCGGTGAACTTCACCTTCAGCTGGTGCTGCCTCGCACCGCGGGCCTCGACGCCGAGATACTTCTCGATCGCACGCAGATCGGTGGCGTCACGGTCGGCGCGGTCGAGCACGCGCTGCAGCACAGTCGCCATGTTCTCCCGCGGATACTCGTCGGTCGCCTGCAGGTACGTACCGTTGAGCACGCGGTACACGAGCCCCCGCTGCTCCTCGAGGTGTGCCTTGCCGAACCCACCCTTGGTGACCGGAAGCGACTGCGGGTGCCGTGCCATACTCGCGTCCGGATGGCCGTGCGCCCCGACGATCGCGAGGTGTGGGATCCGGACTACTTCCGTGGGCGGTTGTTGTTCACCGACGCGGAGCACGAGGTGCTCGCGCGGCTGCAGACGTTCGGGTTGGTGGATACGTTCCGCCAGCACGTGCCCGAGGGCGGTCACTACACCTGGTACGACTATAGAACGGGTGGGTTCTGGCGCAATCAGGGCTGCGGATCGATCTGGTGCTCGCGACGCCGAGCCTCGCGCCGCGCTGCACGAAGGTCGAGCACGATCAGACACCACGCACGTGGAACGTGCCGAGCGATCACGTGCCGGAGGTGGTGACGATCGACGGCTGATGCGCGGTCATCGACGGCTGCGTGAAGCCAGCGCGGCCGCGACGTTGACGACCACCGCGAGCACGATCGCGATGACCACCACCGCGGCGATCATCAGGGAGTCCGCCACGCCGGAGTCCGGCCCGCGCGGCTCTTGTGCGGTCAGATGGCGCGCCGCCGCGGCGATGCCCAGTGCTGCGGGCAACCACGCCCCGACCGGGGCGCGCGCGTCCCCACGGCGAATCGACAGCACCTCGAGCACCGCCACGACCGCGGTGATGCTCGCCAGTGCGACGAGGGGAAGCCACATGTGGCCCTGCGCCGCTCGCATGGACAGCGCAGTGACGACCGCCGCGCCGATGAACACCAGCGCCATCGTGATCGCCCGACCACGGTCGCGGTAGGACATCGCCATGGGCGCGAGCGTAGCAGAGCGCCGCTCCCGATGCGATCGATCGTACCAGCGGCGCGTGCACGTTGATCGCCGACGGCGACTATCCGACCTCGCTGTCGTTCGTGCCCGCGGGCACCGTCGATCCCGACGAAGAGGCGCTCGTCGGGTTCGTCGACGAGCAGTACATCCGCATCGCGGCACGTGGCTCACGGTGATCGGGCCCGGCTGCGAGACGGGTGATTGCATCGTGTCGATCGATCCGAGCACCGGCGACGTGCTGCAGAACTACGGGCCGCTTCCCTACCAGAAGGTCTTCGGCCTCGCGTTCTGGGCCGGGCGTGACCGACGGGACTGTCCTTCTACGGCGCGGGCTCGACGACCTCCGCGCCGCCGCAAGAACAGTAGGGCTCCGCGACGAGCGAATGCGCCAAGGCCCGTCACATCGGCGGGGGGCATCTTCTCTACGTGAACGAGAGCGCGAACGCGGCTGGGAAGGACCCGGCCCTTGGTCGCCGCCTCGGAGAGTCACATCGTCATGAAGAAGCTACTGCTTTCGCTGTTCGTGATCGTCCCCATGGTGCCCGTCACCGCTGCCGCTTCGATGCCCATCGGCGCCCTGGTCCCGTGGATGCTCGACGCGCCGACACGGCCGGGCGCTTCGGCCCCGGCCCCCGCGATTCCCGGCGCCACGCCCGGAATGCAGGTGCTGACCTGCGAGGGCGCACTCGACAAGATGGTTGCGGATCTCCAAGCCGGCAAGACCATCTCTTCGGTGAACAGCACGCTGATCGTCGGCGAGGTGGCGCGAGCCGAGTCGCCTCACTTCCCGCTGAGCGGCGGGTTCCACCTGACGAGCGGCACTGCGACGCGCTCGGGCAGCACGATCGTCGGGACCTCGCATGTCGCCGCGCCGGGCACCACCTCGGGCGCCGATCTCAAGTTCACGATCGACAAGTACAACAGCAAGGCCCGGCTCAAGTGGACGTACGCGGGGAAGAGTCACACCAGCTTCGTCGATGGTTGCGCGAGCGGCTACTGGATCGCGTCGAGCTCGACCTCGGCGATCGCGATCAAGATCGGCGCAACGGTGGCGCCCCCGCCGGCGCCGGAATGAGTGCGTGAGGGAGCGGTGCCGCGTCATCGCGGGCCGGCCCATCGTCAACGGGTCTGTGCACCCGTGGAACATGCGGCATCGCTCGACCTCTTCTGCCGGATCCGTCTGACGCCGAGCATCTCGCGCACGTTCTGGTCGACCGAGCGTGCGTGGCCCGGCGCGACCGTTCGGATCCACGTCGAGACGCGCAACGTGCCCGACGGCACCGCGATCGCGATCGAGATCGAGATCCGATCCGCCGACCCGGAGGTCACGACAGCGTTGCACACGATCGACGCCGTGATCGAGGACTCGCGCTGCGTCGCAGAGCACATGATCGACTGGGACCACGACGCGCTCGACAGCGTCATCACCGCGACGACGAGATCGGCGCTTCGCGCCAGGGCTGCGGCCTCGCTCGCGAGTCCTGCCACCTCGCCGAAGGAGTGCCAGATCGCTGACCACATGGTTCCCGAGAACAGATGCAACGTCTGCACGCGCGCGGCCGCAGCCTGCGCGGCCTGCAGCGCCGCGAGCTTGTTACGGCGGCGGCCCACATGTTGTCCGCGAGCCACGTGCGCCCGCCGAGCAGCCGCAGACCGGCGCGAGGTACAACAGACACGACGCCGCCACGAGCGCCGCGACGGCTGCGATCGGTCCTCGGCAAGTGGGCTGCGGTGTGCGGTCCCTGCCGATGAAAAACTCCCGTACGATGTTCGTCGCCATGCGCAGCTCGATCGCGTTCGTGTTCGCAATGATCAACGGCTGCACGATCATCGGCTGCACGTTGGCCGGCGGCGCCGAGACTTCCGAGAACGATCCGACCACAGGCGGGTCATCGGGCGCAGCCACCACGGCGCCAACCACCACCGGTGCGACGAACCCGTCCACCACCGCCGCGACCGACGGCTCGACGGTGGGCACCACCGGCGTGAACACCACCGTCGCCGAAACCGCGCCCGACGACACCGCCGATGACACGCCGCTCTTCGACGTGCAGGGCGCCGAGGTCGACATGGGCAGCCAACCCGTCTTCGAGGGCATCCCGCAGACGTGTGCGGAGGCGCTGCTCGCCCAGAGCACGGTCGGTTGCAGCTTCCACGCGGCGAAGCTGCAGAACTTCACCGAGCAGAACAGCTCGGTGGTCGTCGGCAACGTCACCGACGCCGCGGTCGCGACCGTGCAGCTCTACTTCGCGCCCGGCGGCGTGGAGGAACCGGTCGGCGATCCCGTCGATGTCGCGCCCGGCGAAGCGCACGAGTTCGTGCTCACCAGCCCGTCGCAGCCCGGCGACGTGTCGGTCCATCGCATCGGCGGGAGCTATCGTGTCGACAGCGACGCGCCGCTGGTCGCGTACCAGCACTCGCCGATCAACGCGCAGGCGACGAACGATTCGTCGCTGCTGATCCCCGATCACGCGCTCGGTCAGTACTACATCGTCGCGACGTGGGAGACGACGCTAAACGGCTACACGTCCGCGTTCGGCGTGATCGGCATCGAGGACAACACGACCGTGGAGTGGACGCCGCGCTTTCCGACGATTGGCGGCACCGGCGTCGATGCCGTCGCTGCGTTCGAGACCGGCATGGCGACGATCAATCACTTCGATCTGTTGCAGGTGCTCGCGCCATCCGATGCGTCGGGTACGATCATCGAGACCTCGAAGCCCGCGTGGGTCGTCGGCACGATCCCGTGCGTGAACGTGCCTTCGGGCGTGACGTTCTGCGATCACATCGAGGAGCTGCTCATCCCGCTCGACTACTGGGGCACCGAGTACGTCGGCGCGCACGCGCCCAATCGCGGCACCGAGAGCTATTGGTGGCGGATCTACTCCGCGAGCGACGGCGTCACCATCACCACCAATCCCCCGCAGCCCGGCACGCCGATCCAGCTCGATCGTGGCGAGTTCCACGAGTTCTCGACCCAAGAGAGCTTCATCGCGACTGGCACCGGGCCGTTCATGCCGGTGCAGTACCTCGAGGGCACCGACGGTGGTGCGGGCACCGGCGATCCCGCGTCGTATCAGATGGTGCCCGCGGAGCAGTTCCTGCCGCGCTACGTGTTCATCACAGGAACCGGCTACACCGAGAACTACGCGCAGATCATCCGGCCGCAAGGTGGCGCACCGGTCACCGTCGACGGCATCGTCGTCGACGGCTTCACCGACATCGGCGACTACGAGGTCGCGGACTGGCCGATCGCCGAAGGGGCGCACGTCGCCGACAGCGACGATCCGTTCGGCGTGATCCAGGTCGGCTACACCGACGTGACGTCGTACGCATACCCCGGTGGCCTCGCGCTCGGCTTCATCAATCCGAATCCCCAGGGCTGACGCGCGGCCCCGCGGGTTTTCGACGATCGACTACTGCCGGCGAATCGCCGTGGGCGCGAGGTCGAGTGCCGGCTCGCCGCCGACCTCGAGGCGCAGTGCGGTCGCATGCTGGGCGCCGTCCGGCACCGCCGAGATCACGAGCATGCCGTCGTCGTCGGGCATCGCCGAGCGCGTCGCCGCGCGCACGTGCTCCATGCCCTCGATCGTCCACACCACGCGCGCGTCGGTACCGATCGGCACGTCGTTGCTCGGCACGGTCCACCACACGCTGGTACCCTTGCCGTGCACGATGCCCATCAGCACTTGCTGGTGCGGCGGCGCGTGATCGCGATCGTTCCAGCTCGTGAGCACCTCGATCCGATCGAGCGTCTGCTCCCAGCCGTAGTCGCTGACGAACTCGTTGCTGCAGTACGTCATGTAGTCGCGCGCCTTGGTCGGCGGGCGCAGCGTGAGATCGTGGATGCCGAAGCCCCAGTTGCCGATGCGGCCGTTGTCGTGCGGGTAGTCGGTCTCGGGCCCGCCTTCGCCGCCGCTGCACGTGATGTGGCGACGACCCTGCGAGTGGCCGATCTCGTGCACGAACGTCTCGGCCGCGGCAGCACCACTGCCGAGCCAACGACCGGTCGACACCCGCGTATTCGCGACCTCCATCGTGGGCTGGTCGACGATGCCGAGCGCCTGACCGAGCAAGCCGCCCGGAAAGCCGTCGCACGAGTCGAGCAGGCCGTAGTAGTAGACGTTCGGCGCCGGTGCATCCTCGCCGCGACGGATCGCGAGCGCGGCGAGCATCGGCGAAAAGCCCATGTCCTGACCGCCGATCGGATCGGTGTACGGCATGGGCTCGCCGACCGATACGATCGCGCGCTGCACCGCGTTGCTCTGCTCGAGACTCTCCGCCATCGCCCGCACGTCGTCGTCGGTCGGCATCGGGACCATCTCGCAACCATCGAGCTGATGCAGCACGGGGATCAGCACGACCTCGAGCTCGAGCGGCACGTCGAGCAGCGGTACCTCGACGCTGCCGCCGTAAGGGAGGATCGGCGGGGGCTCCGACAGCTCGCCCGTCGCGAGCGCGGGATCGGGCTCGAGCGCCCACGCGCGTAGCGTGAGTCCCGGAGTCACCTCGTCGGGCGCGAGCAACCACTGGAACGACGGGCCGGCATCTTCGCTTTTGCCCGCGACCATCGCGGGCACGTCGTGCACCTGCTCGGTGCCGTCGGGATAGCCGACGACGAGTCGACCGACGAGCTCACGCGGGGTGAAGTCGGCGTGCAAGCTCCAGAACGCGCGCACGAGCGTGCGTCGTCCGCTGATGAAGCGCACTGGATACTCGGCAGGATCGACATCGATCCCATCGACGGTGAGATCGATCTGCATCCCTTGGTTCGCGACCAGTCGCGTGAGTCGGATGCCGCGGGCGTACTCGAGCTGGGCGACCGCGGGCTCCGTCGTGCTCGACGAGCTCTCGCCCGTCGTCGTGCCCGTCGTGTCGGCGGTCTCAGTGGTCGCGCTCGTGTCGAGCGTGCTCGACGACGAGGACGAGCTCTCGCCGCCTGTCGTGCCTTCCTGCACTGCGCTGGCGTCGTCGCCACAACCGCCCAGCCCCGCGCCCAGCCCCGCACCCAGAGCACCGAGCACGAACGTCCGCGCGATCTTCACCCGAGCACTGTACGGCGTGCAGTGCGATCTCGGCAAACGACGTCGCTTTGTGCCGCTCACGCGCCATTTTCGCGGGATTTGGTTCCACTGGTGACAGCGGGCAGCAGGCGATTGGTGATCTGCGTCGCGGTCGCGACACCGAGTGTGCGCTCTGCAGAAAAATTGCACGCGACCGGGACGCAAAAGTCCTCGCACCCCCGCTACCGGCAGTCATGGTGAACGTCAGTAGAAGTCGTCGTCGCGTCGCCTCTCGCGCCTCCCCCGGCGGTTCGAAGCTTTCTCGACGCCTCGACCATCCATCGCCACCGCTCGACGACAGGCACCAACGCCATGAACCTCGCCGCATCGACTCACCGCCACATCCCCATGTTCCTCCGCTCGATCGTGCCGCTGGATCCGGAGAGCGAGGCGCAGATGGCCGAGCTGAACCGGCTCGCCGCGACCAAGGGCTGGCGCGCCGCGCTGCAGCAGGTGACCGGAGAAAGCGGCGCCGCACCGTCGGCACTGCTCGCGTCGCTGCCGATCACCGACAAGAGCAACGTGCTCGAGATCGGTTGCGGGCTCGGCAACCTCACCGAGGCGCTCGCGCGTCGTGCTCGCTCGGTGTCGGTCCTCGAGATCGAGCCTTCGAGTGCACAGTTCGTCGCCGAGCGTTGCCGTCAAGAAGGGCTCGCGAACGTCTTCACGTTCATCGGCGGCGATGACTGCCGGCTGCCGTTCGGCGCCGACACGTTCGACGTCATCGTCGTGAACCCGTCACTCGAGCGCTGCGCCGCGCGGTTCCACGATGGCTCGGCCGCGGATGCCCAGCATCGCCTGCTCGAGGAGATCCGCTTCGTGATGCGTCCCGGTGGCACCTACCACCTCGCAACCAAGACGCCGCTCGCCGCGATCGCGTGAGAGTGCCGCGGCCTGCTAGCATGCGCGGCGCGTGAGTCCGCCGCGTTCGTGTCCCGCCTGCGCATGCGAGCGCTCGACCCCTGCGTTCGAGGTCGACGGCTACGCGCACGTTCGCTGTGCCGAGTGCGGCACCGTGTTCGTGTCACCGTTGCCGGAGATCGACGTGGTCCAGGCGACGTACCTGCGGCCCGACTATCACGAGACGGCCGAGGCCTCCGCGGCGCGCATGCGGGCAGAGGCCGATGCGCGCGTCGCGGTACTGCAGTCGATGGGCGTGCGCCGCATCATCGAAGTCGGCTGCGGCCCCGGGCACTTCCTCGACGCCGCGCGTGATCGCGGTGTGCACATCGAGGGTGTCGATCCGGCGCGCACGGCAGCCGAGGCGGCCGAGCGCGGGCACGTCGTGCATCGGGTATGGCTCGAGTCGTTCGCGCCGCCGCAACGGTTCGATGCGCTCGCGCTGTGGGAGGTGCTCGAGCACCTCCCCGATCCCGCGCGTGCGCTGTCGATCATGCGCGAGTGGATCGTGCCCGGTGGCGTGGTCGCGTTCTCGACACCGAGCATGTCGGGTCTGCCGGCGCGCGTGCTCGGTCGGCGCTTCCCGATGGTGACGCCGCCCGATCACCTCGAGCTGTTCACGCGCGCGGGTCTCGATCGGCTGCTCGATCGCGCCGGACTCCGCGCCGAGCGATGGACGAGCTTCTCGAACCTGGGCGTGGACTCGATCGCGCGCGGGCTCCGACGCTTCGCGTTCGGCGATTCGGCACGCGTGCGGCCGATCGTCGACGTGCTCGCGCGACTCGGCACGGTACCGGCGCGGTGGATCGACGCGGCAGGCTGGGGCACGTCGTTCGAGGTCTACGCGCGGCTGCGCTGACCGCCTGTGGCACTGTCGCGGTTGTCGTGGCAGGCTCGCGTCCGCCCATGAGCACGTCCGCGTCCAGATCGGCATCGGGTCACGACATCACGCCGCTCGCGGCGGACGAGCGCGAGACGCTCGCCGCAGGCCTCACCGCCGACGAGCGTCGCGTGATGCTCGACCACGGCACCGAGCGTCCGTTTTGCGGCGGCTTGCTCGACAACAAGGAAGACGGCGTCTACGCGTGCCGGCTGTGCGGGCTGCCGCTGTTCCGCTCGCAGAGCAAGTTCGAGTCGGGCACCGGCTGGCCGAGCTTTTTCACGCCGTTCGATCCCGATCACGTCAACTCGATCCGCGACTCGAGCCACGGCATGGCGCGCACCGAGATCCGCTGCCGCCGCTGCGACAGCCACCTCGGTCATGTGTTCCCCGACGGTCCGCGCCCGAGCGGCCTGCGCTTTTGTATCAACTCCGTCGCGCTCGCGTTCGTGCCCGCGCTGCCGCCGGGTCAGCGCTGATCGGGGATCGGTGAACCCGCGCATCGCGAAATTCGGCCTGAAGGCCGCCGGCGGCTGGCGCTACGTCGGCGAGGTGCCGACGGTGCGCAAGGGCGTGTGCCTCGCGCTGCCGCACACCGACAACATGGACGGCGTGTTGCTGGTGCTGCTGTCGGGCTCGATCGGCATGCCGATCTCGTGGATGGTGAAGGACACGTGGGGCAAGGGCATCACCGGGCCGTTGATCCGCGGCATCGGTGGCATCCCGATCGATCGCTCGAAGGCCAACGGCATGGTCGAGCAGATGATCGATGCGTTCGCGAAGGCCGACGATCTCTTCCTCGTGATCCCGCCCGAGGGCACCCGCAGCCGCACCGAGTACTGGAAGTCGGGTTTTTATCGCATCGCACTCGGTGCCAACGTGCCGGTGATCCCGGGCCGGCTCGACTACGTCACCAAGACCGGGGGCTTCGGTCCGCCGATCGACATGACCGGTGATCCACGCGTCGACATGGATCGCATCCGTGCGTACTACGGCGACGTCGGCAAGGTCGCGAAGTACCCGGAAAAGTTCGGGCCGATCCGCCTCCGCGAAGAAGCGCAGTAGCTCCGCCCCGCGGTCGCGCGGCGCGACAGGAGCGACAGGAGCGAATTGCCGATGGAAAGGGGGAGGGGGAAGCGGGCCGCTTCCCCTGAAAGATTAAATCTCGAAGTCGCCGGCGTGCAGCGGGCGGTTCGCGTTGACGAAGGCTTCGCCGGTCGTGCCGCCGTAGCCAGCCCACGCTGCGATCGCGCCCTGCGAAACCCCGGTGTCGCCGATGGTGCCCTGATAGCCGAAGGTGTGGTCGGGCACGCCGACCATGTCGAGCGCCTTCGTGAACAGATCGCCCATCGAGTGGCGCTTCGGCAACACGACGTGGCGACCCTGACCCTCGGCGAACGCGCTCGGCAATCCCGCCATCACGATCGGGATGTTGAAGTTGAAGTGGCTGCCGTAGCCGAGCTCGGACAGCCAGATCACCAGCGTGTTGTCGAGCAGCGGGTTGCCGTCGACGTCGGTGACCTCGGCGAGCCGCTGGATCAGCCGCGTGTACAGCATGCCGATCTCACCGAAGCCCTGGCGGATGACCTGCGCGGTGGTCGAGTCGGGATTGTCCGACTCGTGGATCATCGTATGGAGCTGCTCGGGCGGGATCGGCGAGGCACCGTCGAACGCGCTCGGGAACGTCGAGTGGTTGTCGGTCTGGAAGAAGTGCAGCGACGCGACGCGGGTGACGTCGCACGCGAGGCACATCACCAGGTTCTCGATCTGCCAGGGAGTGATGGTCGCGTCGAGCAGGCCGTTGCTGTTCGAGCCCATGTCGAACGCCGGGATCGCCGACTCCATCGGTCGCATGCAATCTGCGTTGAGCGAGCCACCGAGGTGGGTCTCGAGCGTGCGGATGAACTCGGCGTGCTGCTCGAGCTGCGCACGATCCTCCGCGCCGACCTTCTTCGACAGCGACGTGTACTCGCCAGCGACCGCGTCGAGGATGCTCGCACGTCGACCGGAGAGGCGATCCCTCAGCGTCTTGGTCGGCGGCGGCTCGGCCGGCATCGGCGGGCCGAACACCTCGACGAGCGCCTCGAGCGGGCTCGGTGACACCGCGTAGCCGGGCGTGCCGTTCGCGCCGTAAAACGGATACGTCGTGTAGCGCGAGGGATCCGAGGCCGACGCGGGGAACACGATCGACGCGCGCTGCGACGACGACGCGCGCAGCAGCAAGCCGGCCTCGTAGTCGAACGACGCTCCGCCCGGGGTGTACTGCGTTGCCGGGGGCACGCAGGTCAGGGCGGTGAGGTTCGCGGGACGGTGACCGTCGGCATCGCCGGTCATGTGCCGGACGAGATCGTCGACGCCGTCGATCGTGACGATGCGATCGCGGACGTCACCGATCGACGCGAGCAGCGGTGAGATGTCGCCGGTCGCCGGCAACGGGCCCGTCGATCCGCTCGGGGACCAGTTGTCGGCGACGGCGTTGCCTGCTGCTGCGCCGCCGGTCATGCGGCCGTGGAAGTGATGGACGATGACGATGCGCTTCGGCGCGACGAGGTCGCCGCCACCGAACGCGGATCGCGGTGCGAACGCGCGGAGCATCGGCAGCGCGAGCGCAGCACCGCCCGCGCCCATGAGGAAACGGCGGCGATCGATGCCACGGGCGTCGCGATTGGTCAGCCTGCGTGCCATCAGTCGGCCCTCCGGTACATGAACGCTTCGGTGCGGACGACGGCGAGGAAGGCCTCGTCGAGCCGACCCTCGGACTCGGTGAATGTCGCGGAGAGCTGCGCGATGGCGCAGGCGTCGTCGTCGGTCTCCATGCGCGACGCCTCGTAGCGGAACACCTGCCGCGCGAAGCAGTTCTGCACCTGCGGGAGCAGGGCGATCTGCGCCATCAGATCGATCGGTCCGTCGAACTCGAGCTCGTCGTCGTCGACCGACATCACGTCGGTCGTCTCGATCGACTTGCCGCTCGGGTACTCGCTGCGGTAGCGGCCGATCGCGTCGAAGTGCTCGAGCGCGAGGCCGGCGGGGTCGATGAGCTGGTGGCAGCCGAAGCAGTCGCCGCGCGCGAGGACGAGATCCGACAGCTCGCGCGCGGTCGGATCCTCCGGCTTGTCGAGCTCGTTGAACGCGGTCATCGCGTTGCCGGGCGGCGGCAACGCGGGCTCGCACAACAGGCGCTGACGGATGAACCGCCCGCGGAGCACGTACGATGTCTCGGTCGCGTGCGCGAGACCGGCCATCACCGCCGGCTGCGTGACGAGGCCGGCGTAGCGATCGGGGTCGAGGTCGATCTTCGTCCAGTCGTCGACGGGATCGACGCCATAGAACTCGGCGAGTGGCGCGTTGATGATCGTCTTGGGCTCGGCGAGCAGATCGGCGAGCGTCGTGCCCGAGCGCACTGCATCGGTGACATAGCGCTCGAACGAGTCGTTGATCGCGTCGGCGAGCGCCTCGTCGAGGAAGGGGAACAGCGTCGTGTCCTTGCTCGTGACCTCGAGCTCGCGGGCCTGCGTCCACTCGCGGAAGAACCGCGAGAAGCCGCGCCGCGCCTTCGGGTCGTCGAACATGCGCTGCGCCGCTTCGTAGACCGCGTCGGCGTCGTCGAGGTCGCCGTTCTCGGCGAGACCGAGCAGCTCGTCGTCGGGGACCGAATTCCACAGATAAAACGAGAGTCGGCTCGCGACCTCGAGCCCCGAGAGTGGCCGCGCCTCGCCGTCGTCCGCCGGTGCCTCCATCACGTAGAGGAACGCGGGCATCTGCAGCATCTGGGCGGTCATCACCGCGATCGCCTCGGGGAATGTCCCCTCGTCGGCGCGCTCGGCCTCGTACGTCGCGAGCAGCATCTCGCGCTCGCTGTCGGTCAGCGTGCGGCGGAACGCTCGGCGACCGATCGTTGCGAGGTACTCCTGGGCGCACGCACGATCGCCATCGCTCGCGCACGGGAGCAGGGCATCGATTCGATCGGGCAGCGCGAGCGCGATGTCCTCGGCCGCGATCATGAGATCCTCGACGCCGACTTCGCCGACGACGTTGACCGCGGGCTCCGTCGAGTAGCCGGTCTGTGACGCGCCGAACGGCCCGGGAAACTTCGCGCTCGGCACTACATCGAACAAATCGACGATCACGTACTCGTACTCGGCGCGACTGAGTCGACGACCGACACGGAAGCTCGCGTCGGGCTCGTCGGGATCGCAGCTCGCCGCGACGCTGCCGTCGTCGCCGGCTTCGCCGTCACCGTCACCGTCGCCGGACGCTCGTCCGTCGAGGCCGGTGTAGCAGCCGGTAGCAAGCGACAGCGTGAGCGCCAGTGCACTTCGCAGGGTACGAACAGGGGTCCAGATCACGTCGGAAACCACGAACAAGGCAGGGGGGAGCGGAGTATGCATCAACCGACGCCGACAAGACGGACGCGTCGGCAAAAAATCGCAGCGTCGCTTGTCTCGTATTGCAGTGATGCGAGTCGCGCGATGGTTCCACGCGCTCGCGCGCTGGCGCGGGCTTTCCGCCGATCGCACGGGTTTGCCCTGAAGGTGACGGGTCCGACGCTGCGGCGACAACATGAGGCGTGGCAGAATCGTGCCAGGTGAGTGTCCTCGACCCGCCCGCGCTGATGTTGGCTCCGCCGGTCGCCCTGGATGTCGCCTCGGCATTTCGCGAGCACTACCCGTTCGTGCTTCGCGCACTGGTCGGCCTCGGCGTGACGCCGATCGATGCCGACGACGTGGCGCAGGAGGTCTTCGTGGTCGCGCATCGGCGCCGCCACGAATACGACCCGACGCGGCCCTCTCGCGCGTGGCTCTACGGGATCGCCCGTGGCCTCGCCCGCAATCGCCGGCGTGCGCGCAAGGACGAGTCGCTCGACGTCTTGCCGGTCGCGACCCGCGGCGATCCCGAAAATGCCGCGGCACACAACCAAGCGCTGTCGGTCGCGCTGCGCTGCCTCGATGCGCTGTCGGTCAAGCTTCGTGAGGTCTTCGTGCTGACCGAGTTCGAGGGGCTCACCGCGCCCGAGGTGGCGACGGTGCTCGATCTCCCCGTCAACACCGTGTACTCGCGCGTGCGGCTCGGCCGTGCGCGCTTCGATGCCGCGCTCGCGAAGGTCCGCGCGCGCGAAGGAGTGAAGCTCCGGTGACACCGCAAGAAGATCGTGTGCAGTTGATCGCCCAAGCCCGTCACGCACTCAGGATCAGTGCTGCCGACGTCGATCACGCCGCGCGCAGATTCGCCGCGCGCATCGAGGTCGACTCGGAACGCGGGGGCTGGCGCAGCTCGTTCGAGCTCGCACCGATGTTCCGCACGTGGGGACGCGTGCTCGTGCTCGGAGCGATCGGCGTCGGGCTGGTCGCGATCAGCATGTCGAGGTGCCCGCTGTACGAGCGGGCGATCGCGCCGCCGGTGGTGAGCGAGCCGGACGAGTGATCACTCGCAGGGGCAGACCATCACCATCACCACCACCATCACCATCACCATCACCATCACCATCACCATCACCATCACCATCACCATCACTATCTTCACCACCATCACCGTCACCGTCACGATCGCCATTAGCATTCATCGCCATCAATCATCACTATCACCATCACTATC
>Ga0163144_10014565_pt1 | contig 16308 bp, 12 predicted proteins | sample OliLak19BULKMAT1_FD_123175 | JGI IMG/M metagenome (GOLD analysis project Ga0163144, IMG submission 123175) | Freshwater microbial mat bacterial communities from Lake Vanda, McMurdo Dry Valleys, Antarctica - Oligotrophic Lake LV.19.BULKMAT1 | ecosystem: Environmental > Aquatic > Freshwater >... | reverse complement strand
TGGCCGAGGAGGGCGTGCACGAGGACGTCGTGTTCATCGGCTCGGGCAAGCTCGGATTCCCCGGCGTCGGGCTGCTCGCGCTCGGGCTCGGCTGCGATCTGATCAACGTCGCGCGCGAGGCGATGCTCGCGATCGGCTGCATCCAGGCGCAGCAGTGCCACAGCGGCCACTGCCCCACCGGCGTCGCCACGCAGAGCAAGTGGCTGATGCGCGGCCTCGATCCCACGGCGAAGTCGGCGCGGCTCGCCAACTACGTCGTCACGCTGCGCAAGGATCTGCTGCAGCTCGCGCACGCCTGCGGCGTCGCGCACCCGGCGCTGGTGTCGCTCGACGCGCTCGACATCCTCGACGGCCAGTACGGCTCGCGGCCCGCCCGCGAGGTGTTCCACTACCAGCAGGGCTGGGGCATGCCCAAGCTCGACGAGATCGAGGCGATCAACGCGCTGATGGGCCCGGGTGGCGCGCGTATCAAGGAGGCTGCGTGACCGACGTGCTCGTGTGGATGGATCTGGAGATGACCGGCCTCGAGCCGGCGCGCGATCGCGTGATCGAGCTGGCGGTGCTGATCACCGACGGCGAGCTGAACCCGGTGGCCGACGGGCCGGAGCTGGTCATCCACCAGGACGACGCGGCGCTCGCCGCGATGGACGACTGGAACACCAAGCACCACGGCGCGTCGGGGCTGACCGAGCGCGTGCGCGCCTCGACGATCGACGAGGCCACGGCGGAGGCGCAGGTGCTCGCGTTCCTCGCGCAGCACGTCGGCGCCAAGGAGCGGCCGCTCCTCGCCGGCAACTCGATCCACCAGGACCGCCGGTTCATCCGGCGCTACCTCCCCGCGCTCGACGCCCGCCTGCACTACCGGATGGTCGACGTCTCGACGATCAAGGAGCTGGTCCGCCGCTGGTACCCCAAGGCGCACGACACGCGGCCGGCCAAGGCGGAGTCCCACCGGGCCCTGGATGACATCCGGGAGTCGATCAACGAGCTCCGCTACTACCGCGCTGCGGTGTTCGTCCCCAAGCCGACCTGACGCGCCCAGACGGCTTGTCCGGTTGCCGGCCACAGTAGACCCCAGCACCGTGATTCCAGCAGGTTGAACCCGGCACAGCCGTTGCTGTAGTGGCCGGGATGCGGTCACTCCTGTCGCTCGCCCTGGTCCCGGCCACCCTCCTCGCCGCCTGCGCGAGCCCCGAGGACGACATCGACGAGCTGGCGCCCGAGGACGGCATCATCGTCCCCGACGGCAAGGACGACGACTTCTACAGCCTGTCGGCCTACGAGTACGTGATCGAGGGGCAGACCACGATCACGCTCGACGCCGACGACGTCCAGCTCGCCGCCGCCGCCAAGCTGGCGCGCGTCAAGGAGCTGATCGGCTACAAGCAGGTCGCGACCGCGTGGTTCCTCACCCAGTACCTCGTCGACAAGGAGCCCAAGGACGCCAACGCCAAGTTCGGCGGGTTCGGCGGCCTGGCCAAGGGCGGCGCGTGGGAGGACCTCGACGTCGCCACCAAGGACGACCGGACCTACACGTTCAAGTTCAAGCAGCTGATCGCCGGCGGCAAGAACCTGATGTCCGTGCTGCCGCTCTTGACCAAGCAGAACAAGCGCTACTTCAAGCTCGAGGTCGGCAAGCCGAGCAACGAGGAGATGGCCGAGCTCGAGACCAACGGCGAGTGGTACCGCGAGGCGCCGTGGGACGGCTGGAACCCGACCGCGGTGCCCGCCGCGCAGAAGGAGACCCTCGAGCTGTCGATCCAGCGCGAGGTGTCGTCGACCGACGCGTGGTTCGACTACGACGGCCTGCTCGCCGACGGCAAGCTCGACATCGACGTCCACTTCGGCTGGGACTATCACGGCGCGTATCACGAGAAGCACGCCTCCGCGATGTTCACCTGGCTCAAGGCCAAGGGGTTCAAGGCGCCGGTGTCGTCGTTCGCCAAGCTCACCCGCACCAGCGGCGCGTTCACCCGCACGGTCAAGGTCGGCGGCGACACCATCCCCGTCGAGATCCGCGTGTTCTACGGCAAGACCGGCGGCGAGAACGACCCCGACACCGCCGCCGGCGGCAAGAAGCTCGAGGCCGACATGCGCGCCTCGCTCGCCAGCCGCGACGTCATCGTCTACAGCGGCCACTCGGGCCCGTTCTACGGGTTCGCGCTCGCCAACTGGAAGAAGACCGACGAGGGTGACGTCGACGACGCCGAGATGCGCACCGTGACGATGCCGGCGAACCGCTACCAGATCGTCGTCGCCGAGGGCTGCGACACGTACCAGATCGGCGAGGCGTTCCGGCAGAACCCGGCCAAGCCGGACGGCAAGCTCGTCGACATCATCACGACGACCTCGTTCTCCAACGCGTCGACGCCCAAGACCGTCGAGGACATCCTGACCGCGATCCTCGAGCGCGACTCGCAGGGCCGGCTCCGCCCGCGCACCGTCAAGTCGCTGCTCACCAGCCTCGACGCAGCGTCGAGCTGGGAGGGGTTCCACACGATGTACGGCCTCCACGGCATCGACGACAACCCGACGCTCCACCCGTTCGGCAACGCCGAGAACATGTGCTCGTCGTGCACCACCAACGCCGACTGCGGCGGCGTCGGCAACCTGTGCGTCACCGTCGGGCAGGAGGGCAAGCGCTGCGTCGCCGCCTGCACCGACGACCGCGGCTGCGGGACCGGCTACACCTGCCGCAGCATCGCCTCGCAGGCGTCGTCCACGATCTACGGACAGGCCTGCGTGCCCGATCGCCTGAGCTGCCCGCAGTAGTACACTGCCCGCATGGGCATTCTCGACATGCTGCTCGACAACAGCGAGCACATCGGTACGGTCGCCGCGAAGGTAGGGCTCCCCGAGGCGCAGACCAAGGCGGCGCTCGAGAAGCTCGTGCCGATGGTCCGCGACAAGCTCGGCAAGGGTAAGAAGCCGGAGCCGCACGAGGAGCAGGCGAGCGCGGAGCAGGTCGCGAAGGAGACCGGGCTCGACGTCGAGGCGGTGCGCAAGCTCATGGCGCTGACGCTCGCGGAGGCCTACAAGGATCCGCGGTTCATCGGCATGGACGCCGCCGACGGAAAGATCGACGGCAAGATCGGCACGCCGATCAAGAAGTAGCCGCGGCCATGAAGGACACGCTCGTCATGATCATGGCCGGCGGCCGCGGCTCGCGCCTCGGCCCGCTGACCCTCCACCGATCGAAGCCGGCGGTGCCGTTCGCCGGCCGCTACCGGATCATCGACTTCGCGCTGTCGAACTTCGTGAACTCGGGCTACCGCCGCATCTACCTGCTCACGCAGTACATGTCGTCGAGCCTGATCAAGCACCTCAACCGCAACTGGCGGCTGAGCGGGTTCGGCGAGTACATCGAGGTCGTGCCGGCGCAGATGCGGCGCGGCGAGTTCTGGTACCGCGGCACCGCCGACAGCGTCTACCAGAACCTGAACCTCGTCCGCGATGCCCGGGTGAACCACGTCGCCGTGTTCGGCGGCGACCACGTCTACAAGTTCGCGATCGATCAGATGGACGCGTACCACCGCGAGATGCACGCCGATCTCACGGTCGCCGCGTTCCCGGTGCTGCGCAGCGAGGCGAAGGACTTCGGGATCATCGCGTGCGACGCCAGCGGACGGATCACCGGATTCCTCGAGAAGCCCGCGGATCCGCCGCCGATGCCGGGACGGCCGGACTGGTCGCTGGTGTCGATGGGCAACTACATCTTCAAGGCCGAGGTGCTGCAGCGCGTGCTGTCCGAGGACGTCGGCGACGTCACGTCGCGCCACGACTTCGGCAAGAACATCATCCCGCGACTCGTCGCGCAGGGCGCGCGGGTGTTCATCTACGACTTCGCCCAGAACAAGATCCCCGGCGAGCCGGAGGGCGCGGCGCCGTACTGGCGCGACGTGGGTACGATGGAGAGCTACTTCACCTCGAACATGGAGCTGCGCGCCCGCGTGCCCGCCCTCGACCTCTACAACCGGCGGTGGCGGATCCGCTCGGCGCAGCGCGACTACCCGCCCGCCCGGTTCGTGCGCGCCGGCGAGGGCTACCCGCCCGCGGAGGTCGACGACAGCCTGGTGTGCGAGGGCTCGATCATCGCGAGCTCGAAGCTCCACGAGGTCGTGCTCGGCTATGACTGCTTCGTCCACGCCGGCGCCGAGGTGTCCGACTCGATCGTGCTGTCGGGCTGCGACATCGGCGCCGGCGCGCGGCTCGACCGCGTCCTGCTCGACAAGAATTGCAAGGTCGAGCCCGGCGCCGTGATCGGCGAGGATCCGGCCGCCGACCGCGAGCGATTCCCGTTCGTCAGCGAGACCGGGCTCGTGAGCTTCCCCAAGGGCACGTTCATCCCGGCGAAGGGGCCGGTGGTGCTCGCCAACGACGTCGCCGAGCTGATCGAGAGCGACGTCGAGCTGCGCGATCAGCTCCGGCCCGGCACGTACGCGGTGTCGATGCACGCGCGGCATAGCTACGACTCGGTGGGGCCGCGCTACAAGCGCTACGGACCGGGCGGCACCCCCGACGAAGACGAGTGAGTTGCTGAGGGTCCTCCACGTGTCGAGCGAGGTGGCGCCTTGGTCGCAGACCGGCGGCCTCGGCGACGTGCTCGGCGCGCTGCCCGACGCGCTGAGCGCGCACGCGCCCGACGCGCGGGTCGGCGTGATCACCCCGCTGTACCGCTCGACCGCGGCGAAGCTCGCCGCCGCGGGCGTCACGCTCGACGCGCCGATCGCGCGCGTGGTGCAGCTGGGCGAACGCCGGCTCGAGGTCAAGCTCCACGCGCTCAAGCGGCCCGGGCGCGCGGAGGTGTGGTTCCTCGACGCGCCCGCGCTCTACGATCGCGACGGGATCTACGGCCCGGGCCACCACCTCGAGTTCGGCGACAACCACGTGCGCTACGCGGCGCTGTGCCGCGCGGCGGTGGACCACGGCCCCGAGTTGCTCGACGGGCCGCTCGCGGTGATCCACGGCCATGACTGGCAGGCGGGCCTCGCGCCGGCGTACCTGCGCCTCGATCCCGCGCAGGCCGCGACCGGTTCCGTGATGACGATCCACAACCTCGCCTACCGCGGCGTGTACGGCGTCGGCGTCGCCGCGGAGCTCGACCTGCCGGCGAGCGAGCTGGCGCCGGGCAAGCTCGAGTTCTGGGGCCAGCTCAGCCTGCTCAAGGGCGGGCTCGCGCACGCCGACGCGGTGACCACGGTCAGCCCGACGTACGCGTCCGAGATCCTCGAGCCGAGCGCCGGCGAGGGGCTCGACGAGTTCCTCCGCCACGACGTCGGACGCCTGGTCGGCATCCTCAACGGGATCGACGATACGTCGTGGGATCCCGCGACCGACCCGGCGTTGCCCGCGCGGTTCAACGCCGAGGCGCTCGACGGCAAGGCGGCGTGCCGGCGCGCGCTCGCCGCCGAGCACAAGCTCGCGCTCGGGCCCGACACGATCGTGCTCGCGGTGGTGTCGCGGCTCGCGCATCAGAAGGGCATCGACCTGGTGTGCGACCTGGTGCCCGAGCTGCACGCCCTCGACGCGAAGCTGATCGTCCTCGGCACCGGCGAGACCTCGCTCGAGGATCGGCTGCGCTGGCTGGGCGGCACGTTCTCGCAGCACGTCGCGGTGTCGATCGGGTTCGACGTCGCGCACGCACGCCGGATCTACGCCGGCGCCGACGTGTTCGTGATGCCGAGCCGGTTCGAGCCGTGCGGCATCGGCCAGCTCTACGCGATGCGGTACGGCACGATCCCGGTGGTGCACGCGGTCGGCGGGCTCAAGGACACCGTGATCGATCCCGGCGACGACGAGCTCGCCGCGGGCCACGGCACGGGGTTCCGGTTCGAGTTCGCCGACGTCGCGGGCCTGCGCTGGGCGCTCGGCCGCGCGGTCGCGATGCGGCGCGAGCGCCCGGCCGGCTGGCGCACGCTCGTGCAGGCGGCGATGCGGCGCGACGCGTCGTGGACCGCGTCGGCCCGCGAATACCTGCAGCTCTACCGGGCGGTGGCGAGGGCGCGATGAGCAGGTCCGAGCGCGTCGCGGTCGGCGTCGCGCTGATCGTCGTCGCGGCGCTCGCGGTCGTGATGCGCGCGCCGCTGACCGACGCGCTGGCAGCGCCGGGTGGGGTCGGATCGCAGCGCTCGCTCGCCGGTGGCACCGCCGGGGTGAACCCGCGGCTCGGCAAGCCGCTCCGCGTCGTCGTGCTCGACGGCCTCTCCCGCGCGGACGCGCCGCGGATCCGGTCGTTCGAGGCGCTGTGCGGGCGCGGCGTCGCGCTCACGGTCGACGTCGGCTTCCCGACCAAGTCGCTCGCCGTCCAGCGCACGCTGTGGTCGGGCCTGACCGCGCGCCAGACCGGCGACGGTTACAACAACGACGCCGCCGCCGCGCCGCCCTCGAGCCTGCCGCTCCTGGTGCCGAGCCTCGCGGTGGTCGAGTCGCACGCGGTGATCGCGCGCAGCGTCGGGTTCACGACCGTGCTGCCGGGCGCGGACGCCGACGGCGCCGATCCGGTCGCCGTCCCCGACCAGGTCCGCGCGTGGGAGCGCGGCGAGTTCGTGACCTCGGCGCGCACGGCGGTCGCGAGCGAGTGGCCGCTCGTGATGGTGCACGTGCTCGCGATCGACGAGGCCGCGCATCGCGGCGGCCGGCGCAGCGACGACTACGACCTCGCGCTCGAGGCGGCCGACGAGGCGCTGGCCGCGGTGGTCGAGGCCGCGCCCGGCGCGCAGTGGCTCGTGCTCGCGGATCACGGTCACGTCACGCGTGGTGGGCACGGCGACGCGGAGGACGAGGTGCGCCGCGTGATCGCGTGCTGGGCGCCGGCGCCGGCGGGCGTGACCACCGGCGAGGTGCACCTCGTCGACGTCGCGCGCTGGCTCGCCGACTCCGCCGGCGCACCGCGCGATCCGCGCGCGGTCGGGCGCGCGCTCGCGGTCGCCGTCGCGCACCCGGATCCCGACGCGACCCTGCCCCGCCCGTCGTGGCCCGCGCGGATCGCGGCGCTGGTCCTGCTCGTGGCGGGCGTGGCGGCCAGCCTGCGCTGGCGCGTCCACCGCGGCCTGGCGGCGGCCCTGGCGACCGGCTGGCCCGCGCTCACCGCCGCCGTGGTGATGCTCGGCCACGGGGTTCCCACGCTGTCTTCCCCGGCCCCATTCGTCCTCCTGGCGGCCGCCACCGTCGTCCCCTGCGGGGCCGCGCTCGCTTACGGCTGGAGGACCGGCGCTGGCGGACGGGTGGCCCTCGCGGGTCTGTCGGTGACCGTGGCGCTCGCGCTCGGTGTCGCGATCTTGTCAGGCGTGTTGCGGGCGATCACACACGGACCGCCCGCGCGCGTCCCGTACTGGACCGGGATCCTCGGGGCGATCGCGGTGATCCTGGGTGTCGCGATCGCGACAACCGGTGGATTCCTCCTCGGAAACGAGGCGATCGCCGCGATCCGCCGCGTCCGGAGTGCCGGACACCGGCGTCCGAAACGCGGACACTGAGGTCCGACCAGCGGACGGTGGATGTCCGTGCGGCGGACACCACGTCCGCACTCCGGACCCAGGACGTCCGCCCTCCGGACTTCCGGTGTCCACACTGCCCACACCCCCCTGTGGATGATCGCCCCGACAACCCCAGTTATCCACAGCCGTTCACAGCCCAACTGCGCGGATCGCAAGGTGATGCCCTCCGGTTGTGGAGGCCTGTGAACAAGTTGTTGGTCTACCCCTGGAAGCAGCTTCCGGAGCGACGCAGCATCGCGGACTTGTCACGCATCTGTCGGTGATGACGACACGCCCCTTGACACATCTTCACCCATCCCTACCCACATCCACCCCCTGAACACCCGCTCCGGTGGTCCCCCTCACACTCCCGCTCGGTGCCACCCACCGATCGGTGCCACCTACCGATCACTTCGGCGGGCAGGCGGAGGTGTCGCCGTGGGCGCAGGCCTGCGTGAGCAGCTCCGCGGCCTTGGCTGCGTCCTGAGGGACGCCGGCGCCCGCGGCGTGGAGCGTCGACAGGATGTGGCAGCCGGCGCCGTCGCCGTGCTCGCAGGCCATCTGGAGCCAGACGGCGGCCGGCGCCGGGCCCTTCGGGAGCCCGCGGCCCTCGAGATAGGCGAGGCCGAGGTAGCGGCAGCCGATCGGGTCGCCCCCGTCGCAGGCGCGCTTGAACAGCGCGGCCGCCGACCCGTCGTCCTGCGGCGCGCCCTGGCCGGCCGACAGCGCCAGCCCGAGGTTGGTGCACGCGAACACCAGGCCACCGTCGCAGCCGCGCTGGAACGCCTTCACCGCTCCGGGGTGATCCGGCGCGTCGCTCTTCTGGAGCAGGAGCCCGAGGTTGCGGCAGCCGAGTAGGCTGCCGGCGTCGCACGCCTGGCCGAACAGCTTGGCGGCCCGTCCGCGATCGGGGTCGACGCCGAGGCCCTCCGCCATCACCAGGCCGAGGTTGTTGCACGCCGCGGCGACGCCGCCGTCGCACGCCTGGCCGAACAGCGCGGCCCCTCGCCGCAGATCCTGCGGAACGCCCGCGCCCTCGCTGTAGAGCAGGCCGAGCGCGCGGCACGCCTCGAGGTCCTTCGCGACGCACGCGGCGTCGAGCTTCGCGGCGCCGGCGCTCACGCCCCCGTCGGCCGCGGCCTCGACCACCGGCGCGGCCTGCTTCTTCTTGCACGCGGCCACGAGGACCAGCGCGGCGATCAGGAGGCGCTTCGAGGACACGCCACGGTAGGTACCACGCGGGGGTCGACCTCCGGCATCTCGCGCACGCGGTTCCAGTACACGCGCTCGGCCTCGCAGCCGCCGTCGCCGAACAGCCGGTAGCTCGCGACGATCGCGATCGCGAGCACCACGCCGAGCGCCGCCGACCGCCACGCCGCGCGCGCCGGCGCCGCCGCCCACACCACCAGCGCGATCACGCAGCCGAGCATCGGGATCAGCGACGGGATCCCTCGCAGGCCGATCAGCCAGCCGGCGTTCCACGGCACGCGCCCCTCGGTGAACAGCCGCAACGTCAGCTCGTACACGGGGTTCACGAACCCGATCGGCCCGTGCTTGTCGTCGGCCGGGAAGTACGGGTACAGCGACGCGGTCAGACCGTACGTGACGAGCCCGACCAGGCACAGCGCGAGCGCGCCGCCGCGCAGCCACCACGTCCGCTCCGCCGCGGCGACCGCGACGACGATCGGCGGCAGCAGGAACGGCAGCATCGCGATCACGTAGCGCGGGCCGACCTGCCAGCCGCCGCGCCAGAAGTTGATCGACGACACGAAGGCCATGTAGATGAGCGCGACCGCGAGGCTCACCACCGCGTGCCCGCGCAGCTCGGGCTTGCGCCACATCAGCACCCAGCCGGGGAACGCGAGCAACGCCATCGGCCACAGCACGAACAGCCCGTTGTCGGGCGCGATCGTCGAGCCGACCAGCGCGCGCCACCGGAACGCGTCCATCCCGAGGAAGCCCTTGCCGTGGTTGTGCGCGTACTCCTTCGACGTGTCGTAGCCGGTGCGCAGCGCGCCGCCGAAGCAGGCCGAGTGGTAGTAGAGCAGGATCGCGATCGGCAGCGCCGCGCCCGCGATCGCCGCGCCGACGACGCGAGCCCACTCGGTCGCCGAGGTCCGCTGGCGCGCGAGCGTGACGACGACCCAGATCGCGACCGGCACCGTGGCGAACGCCGCCTGGTAGTCGACCAGCGGCGCGCACGCGGCGAGGAACCCGACCACCGCCATGCGCTTGTGCCGCGCCGCGCCGGTGCGCTCGAGCGCGTCGACCGCGAAGATCCACGCGCCCGCCGCCGCGATCGCCGACAGCGGGTGCGAGATCAACAGCACCGAGTAGAGGAAGAACATCGAGCCCAGCCCGAACCCGACGAGCACGACGCGCCGCGCGGGCTCCGACCGCGAGAACCGGCCGAGGAAGCCCCACAGCAACCACAGGAACGCGAGCGCCGGGATCATCCCGGTGGTGAACCGGCTGACCCAGATCACCTCCGCGACGCTGACCTCGCCGCCCGCGACGCCGTGCCACGCCTTCAGCGCGAGGTAGCCCGGGATCGCCAGCAGCGACGACCCCGGCGCCTTGTTCGAGTAGACGTGGCCGCGGTACGGCGAGGTGTCGCCGGTCTTGCCCCACCGCGCGATCCGCTCGTCGATCGCGAACGTGCCGTCCTCGATCATCGCGGCCGTCAGGTACGCGCGCGGCAGCTCGTTCGCGCTGTGGATCGCGGGGAACCACGGGAACGACCACGCGTACGCGATCACGAACGCGATCACGTACCAGCGACGGCGCAGCCAGCCGATCACGCGGCGCAGCATAGGGGTCGCGGTGGTCCGACGGAAGTGGTACGACCAACGGCCTTCATGCTCCTTTCCATCCTCATTCCGGCGTATCAGGAAGAGGCCACCATCGAAGAGATCCTCCGCCGGGTCGCCGCGATCGACACCACCGCGCAGGGATTCACGAAGGAGATCATCGTCTGCGACGATGGCTCCAAGGATCGCACGTTCGAGCTGGCCACCGCGTCCGCCGCGGGCGACGCGCAGATCCGCGTCGTCAAGCACGACCAGAACCAGGGCAAGGGCGCCGCGATCCGCACCGCGCTCGCCGCCGCGCGCGGCGACTACGCGCTGATCCAGGACGCCGACCTCGAGTACGAGGTCACCGACTACCCTGCCCTGCTCGCCGAGGCCGCGAAGGGCGCCGACGTGGTGTACGGCTCGCGCTTCCTGACCAACCCGCGTCCCACCGGCATGAAGACCGCGAACTTCGTCGCCAACCGCGTGCTGACGTACACGGCGAACCTCCTCTACGGGCTGTCGATCACCGACGAGGCGACCTGCTTCAAGCTGTTCCGCACCGACCTGCTGCGCGAGCTCAACCTCGAGTGCACCGGGTTCGAGTTCTGCCCCGAGGTCACCGCGAAGCTCGGCAAGCGCAACATCAAGATCGTGGAGGTGCCGATCGCGTACACCGCCCGCGCCGTCGAGGAAGGCAAGAAGGTGCGGTGGACGGACGGCGTCGAGGCGATGTGGGTGCTGGTGAAGCACCGCTTCGGCAAGAGCTGATGGAGCCAGGCCCCCGCGCGTACCGCACGCTGCGCGCGGGCCTCGGCGCCGACGCGCGCCGCGGCGTGCTCGCGCTGAGCGGCGCGGTCATCGCGGTCGGCGTCGTCGAGCTGATCGCGACGATGGTCGCGTACACCGGCCCGCTGCGGTTCGGCGCGGTGATGCGGCTGATCCCGCTCGACGCGACGCTGCTCGCGTTCGCGTGGACGATCCTGCTCCCGATCGCGATGCTCGCGTTCGCGGCGCCGCGGCTCGCCACGTGGCTGGCGCGCGGCGAGGCCCGGGCGCGTGCGCTCGCCGGCCCGGGCGCGCGGCCGATCCCGGGCGTGTGGATCGCGCGCGGCTGGGCGCTGGTGTGGGCGGGCGCGGCGTTCGCGTACTGGTCGAGCAACGCCACGTTCCGCGCGTCGCAGGTCTACAAGGAGCCGCGGCTGATGGGGATGATGCTGGCGTTCCAGCAGCTGGTCGTCGTCGCGGGCTTGCTGGTCGTCGCCGCCCTGCTCGCGCACCTGCTCGACCGCGTGCGAGCGTGGAGCGAGCCCAAGCTGGGCCGCGCCGCGGTGTTCAGCCCGCTGAGCCGGGCCGCGCCGGCGCTGCTCCTCGCCGGCGGCGCGGTGTGCGCGGTGCTCGCGATCCTGGGCCACCGCCTCGTCGTGTTCCGGCCGCTGATCCCGTGGCGCCTGCTCCTGTCGGTCGGCGCGGCGATCACCGGCGCGGGGGGCGCGCTCGTCCTCGCCCGCCTGCGCGGCCCGGTGCTCGGCCGCGATCGCACGCGGCGTCGCTGGCGCGTCGGCCTCGCCGCCGGAGCGCTGGTGATCGTGCCGATGACGCTGGTCCGGTGCGGCGCCGACGGCGATACCAAGGGCATGGCGATCAGCGCGTCGCCGCTCCTCGACAAGCTGATCGAACGCGTCCGCACGGTCAACGACCTCGATCGCGACGGGTTCGGCTCGCTGCTCGGCGAGAACGACTGCGCGCCGTTCGACCGGAAGATCCACCCGGGCGCGCGCGACGTCCCCGACGACGGCGTCGACCAGAACTGCCACGACGGCGACTCGTCGATGCGCGACCTCGTCGCCCCGACCGGCGAGAAGATGGAGGTCCCCGACGCGTTCCGTGGTCAGGACTGGAACGTCCTGCTGATCACCGTCGACACCGTCCGCTACGACCACACCAGCTTCGGCGGCTATCGCGACGGGCCCAAGGCGCGCGACACCACGCCGCGGCTCGCCGAGCTCGTCGATCAGAGCGTGAGCTTCAACTGGGCGCAGGCGCCGAGCGCCGGCACGATGGCGTCGGTGCCCGCGATCCTCACCTCGAAGTTCTTCCACAGCGGGATCGCGCTCGACGAGAAGCGCAAGCCGAAGATGCCGCCCAAGCTCAAGGCCGAGAACACCACGCTCCCCGAGATCATGAAGCGCGGCGGCTACACGACGGGCACGATCCTCAGCCACGAGTACTTCAACGCCTGGGGCATGGAGCAAGGCGTCGACGACTACGACAACGCGATCGGCAAGAAGCCCGATCCGTTCCGGGTCAGCTCCGACCAATCGACCGACCGCGCGATCGCGTGGGTGTCGCGGCACCCGCGCGACAAGTGGTTCCTGTGGGTCCACTACCTCGATCCCCACGGCCGCTACGTCGCGCACCCCGACGAGGTCTCCTACGGCACCAGCGAGGAGGATCTCTACGACGGCGAGCTGCGGTTCACCGACACCCACCTCGGCCGCCTGTTCAAGCAGCTGTCGCGCCTGCCCGGCGCCGAGCGCACGATCATCATCATCACGAGCGATCACGGGGACGCGTTCAACGAGCACGGGTTCACCAACCACGGCCAGGCGCTCTACCGCGAGCTGCTCCACGTCCCGCTGATCTTCTACGTGCCGGATCTGCCCGCGCGCGAGGTCGGCGGCGCGGTGTCGCCGATGGACATCGTCCCGACGATCGCCGACCTGTGCGGGATCGACGTCAGCGACCTGACCTTCGAGGGGCGCAGCCTCGTGCCGCAGATCTTCTACGGCAAGGCGGACGAGGACCGCGTCGTGTTCGCGGAGACCAACTACCCCAAGCCGCTGCGCGCGGCGGTGAGCACGAAGTACAAGCTGATCTACGACCTCCAGAACAACCTCTACCAGCTCTACGCGCTCGAGGCCGATCCCTGGGAGAAGCAGAACCTGGCGTCGAAGGATCCGACCGCGCTCGCGGCGATGCGCGAGCACCTCGACGGCTGGCTCGAGCGCGTCATGTTCGCGCGCGACCCGCTCTACAACCAGGCGCAGACCAAGCTCGCCGGCGTCCTGCTCGGGACCCGGCCGGCGCCGCGGTACCCGGTCGACGGCACGGCGGTCGACGGCGAGCGGATCAAGATCCTCGGCTGGGAGCCCGACCCGGTCGACGCGACGTGGACGCCGGGCGCCAAGGTGAAGGTCGCGGTGTTCTTCGGTGTCACCGACCGGCCGAGCGGCAGCTTCAAGCTGCAGCTGACGGCGTGGTCGACCGAAACCGCGGCGTTCGACCCGCGCGGCGAGATCGGCAAGAAGGTCGCGCGGTCGTCGATGCGGACGACCGCCGAGGGCTACCTACCCACCGACCGGTGGCGGGCGGGCGAGTTCATCCGGGACACGTTCGAATTCACGATCCCCGCCGACTGGGTGGGGCTGCCGGGGGACGGGATCGGGCTCGCCGTCCAGCTCCAGGGCCCCGACGGCAAGATCGAGGCGACCGGCCAGGTCTCGTCATCCGACAGCCACCAGGCGATCCTGGGCGTCGCGCCGCTGATGAAACCCAGCAATGACGCGGGAGTACCTTCGCAGGGAACGAACCCGCCGGCAGGCCCGTAGTAGGATCGCCTCGATGATCACCAACCTCGCCAGCTTCTTCTTCCATCAGATCCAGGAGGGAGAGCAGGAGTCGAACCGGGTGTACGAGCCGGTGATCGGCATCGTCACGGACAACAAGGATCCGGACAAGCTGCTGCGCGTGAAGGTGAAGATCCCTTCGCTGTCCGCCGCGGATACAACCTTCTGGGTATCGGTGGTCTCGTATGGGGCGGGCAAGGACCGCGGCTGGTTCTTCATGCCCGAGGTCAACGACGAGGTCCTCGTGGCGTTCGAGCACGGGGACATCGACCACCCGATCATCCTCGGCGCGCTGTGGAACGGCAAGGACGCGCCTCCAGAGGACAGCTCGGGCGCCAACAACAAGCGCACGATCGTGTCGCGCTCGGGCTCGAAGATCGAGCTCGACGACGAGAAGAACACGATCACGATCACCGACGGCGGCGGCAAGGGCAGCATCATCTTCAAGGCCGACGACAAGAAGCTCTTGATCGAGGCCAAGCAGGGCGACGTGTTCCTGATGGCGCCCGGCGGCAAGCTGCAGATCGTCGCGAAGCAAGGCGCCGACTTCCAGGCGTCGGCGAACCTCGACATCCGCGGCGCCGGCAAGACCAACATCTCGGGCTCGAACGTGACGATCAAGTCGTCGGGCCCGCTCGCGATCACCGGCGGCACGGTCAACATCAACAACGGCGGCGCCGCGGCCGCCGCGGCGAGCACGTCACCGGCGGAGACGCCGGACCCGGTCAGCTGACCGAGCGGCGCTAGTCGTCGCGGCGCTGGTCGCTGCTGCGCTGGCTGGTCCGGCGATGCTTCGGGATGCTCTTGGCCTTCACGACCACGCGGAGCGGCGTCCCGCGGAAGCCGTAGCGGCGGCGGAGCTGGTTCGCGACGAACCGTTTGTACTGCGGCGACAGGCCGTCGGGTGCGCTCGCGAACAGCAGGAACGTGGGCGGGCGCGAGTGGCCCTGGGTCAGGTAGCTGATCCGCACCGACTTGCCGCGCCAGATCGGGGGCGGCGTGATCTCGCAGACCTCGGCGAAGAACCGGTTGAGCTGCGCGGTCGGGATCCGGCGGCGGTGCTGGGCGGCCGCGGCGTCGACGAGATCCATCAAGCGATCGACGCCGTCGCCGCGCTGCGCCGACAACATCGTGATCGGCGCCCACGGCGCCCAGTGGAGCTGGTCCTTCATCGCCTGACGGAGCGCGCCATGCGCCGCGTCGCCGGAGATCAGGTCCGACTTGTTGAGCGCGAACACCAGGCCCTTGCCGGCCTCCTCCACCATGCCGGCGAGCCGCGCGTCCTGCTCGCTCGGGCCGAGGCTCGCGTCGATCACCAGCACGACGATGTCCGCGCGCGCGATCTGCGAGATCGCCATCGTCACGGCGATCTTCTCGACCTCGGCCTCGACGCGCGCCTTGCGGCGGATGCCGGCGGTGTCGACGATCGTGTACTTGCGCCCGCCGAACGTCAGCTCGCTGTCGACCGGATCGGTGGTCGTCCCGGGGACGTGATGGACCAGCGACCGCTCCTCGCCGACCAGGCGGTTGAGCAGCGACGACTTGCCAGCGTTGGGCTTGCCGACCAGCGCGACGCGGAGCGGGCGGTCCAGCTCGTCGTCTTCCTCGGCCTGATCTTCGGCCTGGTCGCCCTCGCCCTCGGCCTCGGCCTCGTCGTCGTCGGGGTACGGCTCGAACTCGGGCTCCGGCTCGGGCTCCGCCTCCGCCTCGACCTCGGCGCCGGGCGCCGGCTCGACGAGGGCGTGGACGCGATCGGTGATCGCCTCGAGCAGATCGTCGCAGCCACGCCCGTGCGCGGCGGACACCGGGAACGGGTCGCCCAGGCCGAGCTCGTAGAACTCGCTGACCGCCGGATCGCGCTTGGGGCCGTCGATCTTGTTGACCGCGAGGACGACGGGCTTGCCGGTCGTGCGCAGCAGCTCCGCGACCGCGTGATCGAGCGGGTTGAGGCCGGCGGGACCGTCGACGACGAGCAGGATCAGATCCGCCTCCGCGATCGCGCGGCGCGCCTGGCGGTGGATGCCGGCGCCGATCACGTCGGACTCGGCCTCGGGATCGAGGCCGCCGGTGTCGACGAGCCGCACGGCCTTGCCGAAGTACTCGAGCTCGCCGTAGCGGCGATCGCGGGTGAGGCCCGGGGTGTCGTGGACCAGCGCGGGGCGGCCACCGACCATGCGGTTGTAGAGCGTCGACTTGCCGACGTTCGGCCGGCCGACGATCGCGACGAGGGGTGCGGTCATCGTTCACTCCGACGTTCGAACCCGAGCGCGCGCAGGCTGCGCTCGGCGCGGCTCCACTCGGGAACGACCTTGACGAACAGCTCGAGGTGGACCGGCCGGCCCATCAGCTCGCTGACCGCGGCGCGCGCGGCGATGCCGAGCTCCTTGATCCGCGAGCCGCCCTTGCCGACGA
>Ga0163144_10014563_pt1 | contig 16310 bp, 7 predicted proteins | sample OliLak19BULKMAT1_FD_123175 | JGI IMG/M metagenome (GOLD analysis project Ga0163144, IMG submission 123175) | Freshwater microbial mat bacterial communities from Lake Vanda, McMurdo Dry Valleys, Antarctica - Oligotrophic Lake LV.19.BULKMAT1 | ecosystem: Environmental > Aquatic > Freshwater > Lake... | reverse complement strand
GTGACCGAGTCGCGGGAGAAGGCCAAGCAAGCGGGCCACGCCCTGAGGCTCGAGTTCCAGGTCCAGGTTTACGGCAGGGCCCCGAAGATCGAAGTGCTGAAGGGCGTCGACCTGTTCAACGGTCCGGTGCCCGGCACGGCGCCGACCCATCGCCAGTTCATCGAGCACGTCACCCCGCAGATCTACCGCGCGCCAGGACTGCCACTGTCCGCGGCGGCCTTCTGGCTCGCCAACCAGTTCTGGGAGAAGAGCAAGAAGTCGCGGTGCGAAGACGAGATCGCCGCCTACCGTGCGCTGCTGATGGAGGGCGTCAGCGTGTCAGCACCCCGCTGCACGCAGTAGTCGGAAGCTACTTGGTCGGATACGTCATCTGCGCCGCGCTGACGAGATCGGCTATCGAGCCATCGGCTTTGAAGCCACGAAACGCGCTCGTCACCGTGTGGAAGCCGAGCAAGCGGTAACTTTCAAAACGCGCTTCGTCAAAGAACTGGTCGCTGGTTGGATCGTTCGGAAACAACGGGTCGGTCTTTGCATAGGTGAGGATGTCGATCGGTTCGTCTCCCGATAAAGCGGCGCGCAGGAACACGATTGTGCCGTCCGTCGCCTGCGGACCATCCATCACGCTGTAGCGAATCACGCCGACGGCGCCGTGTGCATTGCCCTGCAACTCGCCTTCCTTGGTGATGCCGAGCGATCCGAACTCGATCGGAATTCCCAGGTCGAGCCGGATCCGTCGGACGGCAATTGAGAGGCTGTCGAACGTGTAGTCGGGGTCGGCACCGGCGTCCGAGACCACGATCACCCGGCAGCGGCGGGCGACCATTTCCCACAGGCCCAGGTTCTCATAGTGTCCTCCGTCCGAGAGATAGACGAACGGGTTATCGTCGGTCGTCAATCCCAGGAGCTCGCGCACGATTGGGTCAACGCCAAGCGGGGGCTCGCTCGTCCGCCAGCTGGTTTCGTTCGCCGGATTGCCGAACCACAGGCCCAGCCGCGCGTTGGCCAGCGTCAGGAGAAAGGCCCGCGCTTTCGACGAGTACATGCCCATCGCCGAACTGGCCGCTGCCCCCGAGACCGTCAACGCCGTGCCAAGCGACAATCCGCTCTTGGGCTTGCCGGTATCGGCGCCGTAGCCCTCTGCGGGTCGATACCCGACCTCACGGTTGCCGGCGTGCAGCGGCGAAAACGTAAACGATTGCGACTGTCGTTCGTGCCAGCCGACCCTGGTTGACTTCACCGCGTTCAGCGTGGCGCACACCACGTGCAAGGGCCGCACGTCGCGCAGGTCGGTCACGCGCAGATCGTCGTCGCCATCGAAACCGGTGAACGGATTCGGCTGGCGGTCGGCGCGGGACGCGCCAAGAAATGTCCGGACGATTCGTTGGCGGTACATGCCGTGCAGCGAGAAGCGATTCACCGGCACGAAGAAACTCATCAAGAGACCGATCGCGACGTATCCAGCCATCAGGGCGACAATCTCACCGAGCCCGGCGCCGGGTGAGTGGCAGCCGCGCCTCACGCCGTCGCGAACCACGACGGTGCCCGTCAGCGTGCCGAGTTCGGTCGGACACCGCGTCATCGGATTGGTCTCGGTCGCGTAGGTGTGGTACTCGATGCTTCCGACCAGTCGCAGGTTGACCCACGCCAGCGACGTCAGCAGGCCGACGATCACCACGGGCATAACCAACGATGGCACCAGGCTGGCGATCTTCGATGGCTTGCCGTTCGCGCCAGTCGATCTGCTGGCCATGCCGGTGAGCGAGCCGAGCAGGGGCAACAAGGCGGTGAGGATCGCCGTCGCCCATCGCCGATCGACGCCAGCCCCGGCCATCATGGTGTGGACGCCTGCCTCGAGCGCGCCGGCGAGGTAGAACACCAAGGTGCCGGCGACCAGCCAGGCGCCTGCGGCCAATCCAATCCAAGCGGCACACCGACTCCACCATTCGAGCGCGGCGTCGTCCAGATCGTGACTGGCGAGCCCGGCAAACACGGCAATCGCCATGAGAATTGAGACCAGCGCAAACGGCACGGCGAGCAGCGCATAGAGCGTGGCGTGGCGCGCGCTGTTGAGGCCTGCGAACGCGCCGCTGGAGTCAAACGTGTAGGCCGCGGCGCCGACGAGCGCACCCGCGACGGCCGTCGCGATGAACGTGCGCCACCCGCCGCGTCGCGTCAATACGAACCAGCCCACGACCGGTATCGCCGCGCTGACGGCGACCATCATCCCCAGGTTCAGGTCGCAAGGAAATGCCGCCCAGAAGTTGGCACCGGCGGCCGCTCCGATAATCATTGGCGTCAGGCACCACACTAGGAAACGCCCCTGGCCCCAGGCCGCGCCACGTCCGCCGAAGACGAGGGTGATGTAGCCGAACGACACCAGCAACGACGCCACGGTCACGCCCAGCCAGATCATTGACCAGGGCGACGTGGTGAAGCATGCGGATCCGGAGAGCTCGCCGGTGCCGACCATCTCCATACTCTCGGTGATCCCGAAGCTGATGCGAGGAATCAGCAGGGTCGCCGCGACCAGAGGCAGGATCACAAGCCAGTTGAGAAACAGGTTGCGGCCCATCGTCGCCAGCAGCGTCCAAAAGTCGGCTGAGAGTGGCCCGCCGGTCGGGGCGAGGTACTTGCAGGAGCGGCGCAGGTAGTCGACCGGCGCCGCCTCGATGCGCCCGGTGACGACAGCCGCCTGTGCCGGGTCGAGCGAGCGCAAGGCACGCTCGCGGCCTTCAGGTCCGGCGCGCTGCAGCCAGGCGCTCAGCCACCCGCCGATGTAGCCGCCGCCGGAGACGGTCGACAAGTAGTCGAACTTGCCGAGGATGCCCAGATGCGCCAGGCCCTGAAGCACACCGAGGGCGAAGGTTCCACTGCGCACGCCTCCGCCCGACAAACACAAGGCGCTGGTCGGGTCGGAATGTTGGTGAATCGCGCGATGGATGTCATCGCGCTGATCCGCCGACAAGGGCCCTCGCAGGGCCTCGAATTCTTCCTCGAGCACCTGGGGCCATCCTAGTGGAGCGTCCGGTTCGGCCACTTGTGGCGGGAGTATACACGGTCAAGCTCGGCTGCTACTATGCGCCTGCGTCTGAAGAGCGCCCCCCAACTGATGACCATAAGCAGCGTTGGACCATATCGTCTGGACGAGAAGATCGGGCAAGGCGGCATGGGCGAGGTGTTTCGCGCCTTTGACACCCGGCTCAATCGCTCGGTGGCCATCAAAATGCTGCGTAGCGGGAGCGAAGGTGACGAGGTCTCGGTCCAGCGGTTCTTGCGAGAGGCGCGCGCGGCCTCCGCGCTGAACCACCCGAACATCGTCATCATCCACGAGGTCGGCGAGACCCCGTCGGGTGAGCACTTCATCGTTCAGGAATTCATCGTCGGCCACACCCTGCGGTCGCTGCTGACGCAGGCGCTGCTGCCCGCCAAGACGGTGGAGATTGGCGGCCAGATCGCCAAGGCATTGTCGGCAGCGCATGCCGCCGGCATCGTGCACCGGGACGTCAAGCCCGAGAACATCATGGTGCGCGCCGACGGCTACGTGAAGGTGCTCGACTTCGGCCTGGCGCACCAGACCGAGACCAGCACCGAGACCGGCACCGGGGAGCAAACCACACGCACCAATCTCGACACCGCTCCGGGCACGCTGCTCGGCACGCCTTCGTACATGGCGCCGGAACAAGCCAAGGGCCTGCCGACGGGTTCGCCGATCGACGTGTTCGCCCTCGGCGTGGTGCTCTACGAGATGGCCGCCGGCCGGCGGCCGTTCATCGCCTCCACGCACATGGCGATCCTGACCAGCATCATTTCGGACCAGCCGGTGCCGATGGGCCGCGTCAATCCATCGGTGCCGCGGGCGCTCGATGATCTTGTGCAGCAGATGCTCGACAAGGATCCGGCGCGCCGTCCGTCGGCGCCTGAGGTCGAGCGCCAGCTAACCGCGATGCAGGGCATTTCGAGCAGCGCCGAGATTTCGCCCGAGCAGACCGCAGCTCGAGCCGCCAACGTCGGTCGTGAGGCCGAGCGAACGCAGCTCTGGCAAGCGTTTTCGCGCGTCAAGGCCGGCCGCAGTCTGATCATGGCGGTCACCGGTGAACCCGGCATCGGCAAGACGACCGTCATCGACGACTTCCTCACCGATCTGGCCATTCGCGGCGAACGCGTGACGATCGCCCGCGGGCGTTGCTCAGAAAGTCTGGCCGGGGCCGAGGCTTACCTGCCGGTGCTCGAAGCATTCGACAGCCTGCTTCACCGCACAGTCGGCGCCTCACTCGACGCCGTCGTGCGTTCGGTGGCGCCGACCTGGTACGTCCAGGTGGCCACGCGGACGGTCGAAGAATCGATGGTGGGACGGCTCCGCGAGTCTGGGCCGGCGCCGTCGCAGGAGCGCATGAAGCGCGAGTTTGGCGCGTTGCTACAGGAGTTGTCGCGCGCGCAGCCGCTGGTCCTGGTGATCGAGGATCTCCATTGGGCGGATGTCTCGACGGTTGACCTCCTGAACTATCTCGCCAGCCGGTTCGCAGACCTGCGGCTGATGGTGGTGACGAGCTATCGGCCGTCGGACATGGAACTGGTCAAGCACGCGTTTGTCGGCATCAAGAGCGACTTGCAGTCGCGCGGCTTGTTCGAGGAAGTGGCGCTGAAGTTCCTGGCACCGGCGGACGTGGATCGCTACCTGTCGCTGCAGTTTCCCGGCCACCAGTTCCCGCCGGATTTCGCGCAGGGGATTCACGCCAAGACCGAGGGCAGCCCGCTGTTCATGGCCGACCTCGTGCGCTACATCCGCGATACTGGCGGCATCGTCGAGCGGGATGGGGCGTGGCGGATTGCCCAGACCCTGCCGGGCGAGGCTCGCGATCTGCCGCAATCGGTGCGCGGCATGGTGACCCGCAAGATCGAACGGGTGGACGAGAAGGATCGCGAACTGCTGTTGGCCGCCAGCGTACAAGGCCACGAGTTTGATTCGAACACCGTGGCCGAAGCGGTGGAGATGGACCCGGCCGAAGTGGAGGATCGCCTCGCCGTGCTGGAGCGCGTCCATGTGTTCGTCAAGCGTGGCGACGAGCACGAGTTCTCCGATCGCACGCTCACCCTGAAGTATCAGTTCGTCCACGTCCTGTATCAGAACGTGCTGTATGCCTCGCTGCAGCCACGCCGCCGCATTGCCCTCAGCGGCCGCATCGTCAAGTCGCTGGTGCAGCATTACGGCGAGGATGCGCCGAGCATTGCCGGCCACCTCGCGGTGTTGTACGAAACGGCGCGCGAGTTTGCCGCCGCCGCCCAGTATTTCTACGTCGCTGCACAACGCGCCGTCGCGCTCTTTGGTTTCGGCGAGGCCCTGTCGCTGGCCGATCGCGGCCTGGCCGGACTGCGGGCACTTCCCGACGGCCCCGAGCGGCAACAGCTGGAACTGGGCCTGCAGCTGACGCGCGGCACGTCGCTGCGGATGGTCAAGGGATGGGCGGCCGCGCAGCTCGAGCCGACGTTTGCGCGGGCCCGAGAACTGTGCCACCAGATGCAGGACCCGCCGCAGCTGTTTCCGGTGCTTTGGAATCTCAATTTCTTCAGCATGATTCGCGGCGACATGGCGCTCGTGCGCGATCAGAACACCGAACTCAGGGCCCAGGCCGAGAAGTCGGGCAACGATGCCTACCGGATGGCCGCCGACCACGTTTCGGGCGTGGCGCTGGAATTCATGGGCGACTTCGTCGAGGCCCATCGGCTGTTGGAGCAGTCGCTCGCGCGCCACGACCCCGCCAAGCACACGACCTACTCGGCGATCTACGGCGCCGACCCCGGCATGTATGCCAGACCGATGTCGAGCCGTCCGCTGTTCGCCCTGGGGTACCCCGATCGCGCGCTGGCGCGCAACAACGAGACCCTGGCGATCGGGCGATTCCAGCGGGAGCCCGTGACGCAAGTGTTTGCGCAGTTGATCGCCGGCGGTATTCATGTCTATCGCGGCGAGACCGGCGCGGCGATCAAGTTGACCGACGAGGCCATCGCGCTTTGCAAGGAATATTCGCTCGTGCAGGAAGCGGAATGGGCGCGTGGCTTTCGTGGCGCGGCGTTGTCGCTGGCCGGCCAGACACCTGAGGGGATCGCCGATCTGGAGCAGGCCCTGCGCACGCTGAAGTCCTTGCGAGCCGGTGTCGCCCGCACGATGTTTCTGTCGTTCCTGGCCGAGGCTTACCACCGCGCCGGCCGGGCGCAGGACGGACTGACCGCTATCGATGAAGGCTTTGCGTTTGTCGAGCAGTCACATCAGCACGGTTTTGATGCCGAGCTGCATCGCACCCGCGGCGAGCTGCTGAGGCTCGCCGGTAACGACGCCGGCGCCGAAGCGTGCTTGCAGGCTGCGCTCGGCCACGCGCGGGCGCAGCAGGCGAAGTCATTCGAACTGCGCGCCGCCACCGGGCTCGCGAAGCTGATGAAAGACCACGGGCGCGCTCCGGACGCGCGCGCCGTACTGGCACCGGTATACGAGTGGTTTGTCGAAGGGCACGATACGGCGGACTTGGTTTCGGCCCGGACAATTTTGTCCGAGATTGGATGACTAACATGGTGAACTTCGAGAAGAAGCGGCCGTCGGAAGATGCCGACATCGCGGAGATCGTCAAGGACATCCTCACCGTTCAGGCCGAGAAGGCCGCCCACCAGGGCCGGCCGCTCGGCCGCGGCACGCACACCAAGGGTGTCGGTGCGCGCGCGACTTTCGATGTGTTCGACCTCAGCATGACAATGAGCGATCCCGCGCTCGCCGCCAGGCTTGCCCAAGGTCCGTATGCCAAGCCGGGTAGCTACGGCGCGACGGTGCGGTTCGCGAACGCCGCCTCGCAGGTAAACCCCGATGGCAACAAAGATGTCCGGGCGGTCTCGTTTGCGACGACCATTCCCGCTGGCGCAATCGGTGCCGATGCCACCCGCCAGGACTATTCGCTAAACAACGCCACGGTGTTTCCGCTCAACGACGCGCGCGCGTTTGCCTCGTTCATGAAATTCTCGGTGGCGCAGGCGCGAAGCAAGGCCGGCGCGTTCAGGACGCTGTGGCTGATGACGTTCAGGGACACCATCGCGTTCTTGCGAACCGCGCGCCTGGGCGCGGGCCAACAGCGTCGGCCCCAGACGCCGTATCAGAAGGATCGTTACTGGAGCAACGTGCCGTTTCGTCACGGCGCCAACGACGCGATCAAGTATTCGCTGATGCCGTCGCCGGGCAACCCGAGTCAGCCCCTTGGGACCGGCCCGCACTTGCTGCGCGACGAACTGGTGCGGCACCTGAGCGAGGACGAGCAGATGAGCTCGTTCGATTTCGCCGTCCAGTTGCTCGACGCGGAACGCATGACGTACCGCGGGAGACACCGGAGCGCCTCGTTCTGGATCGAAAACGCCAGCGTCGACTGGAAGGAAGCCGAGGCGCCGTTCCACGTGATCGGTCGGCTCACGCTGGTCGCGAAATCGCAGTTGACCGATGACGAGTTGGCGGCGATGTACATCGACGTCACGGAGCATTCGACTCCCGCGACGCGGCCGCTTGGCAGCATCAATCGCGCGCGATGGTACGCCGAGACGGCGGGCCGCAAGGCCCGCATGGCCAACGCCACGCCCGGTCAGGCGCTGTTACCGGTCAGCCTCACGCCGCCCTCACGCGCGCCCATCACCTTGCGGTCGGTCTTCAAGACCGTGTCGGCGTTGGTGCTGCTGCTCGTCCTCGGCATTGCCGGGTTCTCGTTCTACTTGATGTACCACCTGGGTCCGGCCTTGCAGCTCGAAGAAGTGAGCGACACCGTCAATCTCGAACAGGGCTGGGGCACCGACTTCGACTCGCCGTCGCGGCAGACCTACTACTACACCGGTCAGGGCGCGGGCGTGAAGGGCATGCGCTACAGCTGGTTTGTGAACATCGAGAACCCGTGGGGCAAGACGCGGTTTGCCGACCCAGACAATATGCGCACCTACGGGTTCATCGTCGACCAGCCGAGCCCGGCGAATCCGGACCAGTTGCCGATCGGGTTTGCGAAGCACTTCGACCGCGACGTGAACGACCAGTTGCTCGACGTCACGTGCGCCGCGTGTCACACGGGCCAGCTGCGCGTCACGCGCGACGGCAAGGCCACGGCGATCCGCATTGACGGCGGACAGGCGATGCACGCGTTCACCGCGCTTGCCCCAGGCCAGTTCGGTCCGAACATGATCGCCGCGATGATGAGCACGGCGACCAACCCATTGAAGTTCAGGCGCTTTGCCCGGAAGGTGCTGGGCGACCACTCGCTCGGCGATTCCTTGCGGTTGCACGGGGAGCTGCGTGGCGTGATCGCGGCGCTCGGCGGTCCCGGGTTTACCGAGTGGTGGAAGAAGCTGTCGCCCACGCACGAAAGCTTTGGTCGCACCGACGCGCTGGCACGAATTGGCAACGCCGTGTTCGCCGAGAACCTCGACCCGGTGAACTATTCGGTCGGCGACGCGCCGGTCAGTTTTCCGCCGGTGTGGAATATCTGGAAGTTCGACTGGGTGCAATACAACGCCTCGGTGAGCCAGCCCATGGCTCGCAATATCGGTGAGGCAATGGGCGTGGGCTCGAAGTATGCGCTGGTCGGCGGCGACGGTCGGCCCCTGCCTCCGGACGAGCGCTTCCGCTCCTCGTCATTGCTGGGGAACCTCGACAAGATCGAACGGACGCTCCAGACGTTGCAGCCACCCACGTGGTCGGAGCAGTACCTGGGTCCCATCGATCAGGCCAAAGCCACTCGCGGCAAGACCCTGTTCAACGACTATTGCCTCCACTGCCACGGACCGTTCGTTGCACAGCCTGAGTTCAAGGCGGTGACCGCGCCGCTCAAGGGGCCGGACCAACCCTTGTGGCTGCTCAAGAACATCTGCGTGGATGAGATCGGCACCGACCCGAACGCAGCCATGAATTTCTACAACCGCAAGGTCAACCTGACCCGGACGGGCCTGACAGCCGACGACCTGCGCCGCGTCGCGCTGCCGGCGTTCGAGGCCAGCAAGCAGCGGCAGCTGACGTACCTCAATGGCCAGATCGCGCAAGTCACCGCGAAGCTGACGGCGTTGCGGCGAGCGGCAGGGACCAAGGCGTCGCCGGACGCCGATTACCTCGACCAGCAGCTGGCCAGCCTGCAGGCGCAAGTCGCGAAGGAGACCGTGAGGTCACTGGCGGCAATCGATCCCGCCAGCATTTCGGCCGGCGCCGCCCTCAGTTATCTCGGCACCATGATTCGCGTCAAGGCCTATGAGGATCAGGGCATCACCAGGGAACAACAGGCGGTGTGGGACGGCTTCGGCACATTGGATACGCCGCAGGTGCTGGCCGCATACCGGCCACGGCCGCTGGCGGGCCTCTGGGCGACACCGCCCTTCCTGCACAACGGTTCCGTGCCGACGCTGTATCACCTGCTGTCGCCGGTTGCAGAACGACCGGCGACGTTCCTTGTCGGCAGCCGTGATTTCGATACCAATCATGTAGGGCTGGTGTTGCCGGGCGCGACCAACGGCGCCACGTTCGACACGTCGTTGCCCGGCAATAGCAACAAGGGCCACGAGTTCAACAACGGCTACGTCAAGTGGACGCCCGAGAACCCGCCAACGAACGGCATTGTTGGTCCGCTGCTGGCACCCGAGGACCGGCTCGCGATTATCGAGCACCTGAAGGTGCGCAACGACGACACCGACGGCCCGCAGGACTACGAGTGGCCAGATTGGACGGTCTGCAAGCCGCCGGCCACGCTTGCGACCAGCCGGCCACGTTGAGCCGCGCACAATCGAGCGAACCGACGGCGAGTGAACCTGTGCTCAAGGTCGCGGAAGATCTTCGCGGCGTGAAGAAGGGCTCGCGGGCCTTTCCGTTGCTGATGCTTGTGGCTATCGTCATGGCGTTCATCGCCTATGCGATCGAGACGCCCTTCTACGAGATTCGTCTGATCACGGCCGAGGCACACAGCGATATTCCCGAGTCGGGCCGGAACCTGATGGTGATCGCGCGAACCGGGGTGAACGGAGGCGGAGCCTGGGAGTTCCGTCTCTTTGACCGTCGTGGACGAGACGTCGCAACCAATCACCGCGACTCAGAGGCGGCCGCGAACCCGAACAGTGCGCGATTTCTCGGAAGGCTCCAGAGGGCAATCGGGAATGGCGACTGGGACAAGCCGGTGACCGACCGCGACCAGCGCGTATTCCTCCTAACCGTTTTCCCGATGGTCGCGCTTCCGGAGTATTGGGCGTGGCATTTCCCTGCAAACTTTGTTCAAGCGGTGGCGGCGGACTATGCCGCCGACCTCCTGGCCAACTACCCGGCGATCCTGCGCGGACAGTTACTGACGCTCTGGGTGATCGCTCTCTATGCGCTCGGCCCCGGCCTCATCGGCATGATCTACCGCCGCGCCTTCTGGACCTGGTTCGGCACGGCGTTCGTTATCCTGTTCGCGATCAACTGGGCGTCGAACGCAATCAACTTCGGGTCCGTGGCGCCGGTGCATGACCAATCGACGGAGGCCGCATTTCAAATTATCGAAGAAGCCGTCGTCCTGCTCCTGGTCGCGTTTCGCCTTCGCCGCCAATCGGTGCTAGGCGTCGGGCTGCGCGACCGGCTCAACGCGGTCGCCCTCGCCGTCACCCTGTTCGGCCTGGCCGCATTTGTCCTCTACTGGTTCTTCCTCTCCACACTCATGCGGCAGTCGGTCGAGGCCGCGGGCTTGCTGGTGCTTCTGGCGTACGTCCTGGTCAGCCAGACGCGATCGAAGCCTCAGGCTCAACACGCCAAGAACATCGTCGTGTGCCTCGACGGCACCTGGAATCAGCCGGGTCAAACCGACTTCGCCCGCGAAGCCGTGACGAACGTGTTCAAGCTGTTTCGCATGTGCAAGGGCAGCGCCTCACGCGAGAGCTACCACGCCAGTCAATTCAAGGTCTACGCCGACCCCAACACCGGTACCAAGCAGATTGCCCTCTACTACCAGGGTGTCGGCAACAAGCTCGATAACAGCGAACTGGGTCAGCTGCTCGGCGGCGGATTCGGCCTGGGCGCCTCGGCGATCGTCGAGCGGGCGTATCTGGATGTCGTGAAGGCTTACCGGCCCGGCGACCGGATCTTCATCTTCGGCTTCAGTCGCGGCGCTGCCATCGCTCGGCTGGTCGCAGGCGTCATCGGCCGGCGCGGTGTTCCCATCAGTCTCTGGACGCTGCGGCTGTTCGGTCGGCACTGGTTGTTATGGAAGTCGCGCAAGACGCTCGACGTGAAGGTCGAAGTGCTCGGTTGTTGGGATACGGTGGGCTCGTTCGGCATCTCCAAGAATGTCCTCGGGATCCCGTTCCAGCGCGTCAACCTGCTCAAGGACCTGACGGTGTCGCTGTGCGTGAAACGCGCCTATCACATGGTCGCCCTCGATGAGACACGCGACTCGTTCGAGCCGACACTCATGGACCTCGATCCCACCGCGCCGGATCGCATCGTCGAAGTCTGGTTCAGCGGCAACCATTCCAACGTCGGCGGCGGCTACTCCACGGATCATCTCTCGGACGTCACGCTCGACTTTCTGCTCAAGCGCATCAGCAGCGGCTACGCCTGGGACGATGGGCACGGGCCGGGAGACGAGTCGTGGGGCATCTACCTGAACGCGCGGCGGACCGGGCGGCTCCCGAGTGGCGAAGTCGAAGACCTGGCAGACGTCAATCCAGATCCTCGTGGCACCATCCGACATTCAACCGGGCCGGTCTACAGCCATGCGCCGCGCAGACTGCCCGCCCATGCCGTCATCTACGATGGCGTCTTCGATCGCATGTCCGATTCGTTGCCGGTCTACGCCCCGCAGAGCCTGTTCGACCTGAATCAGGACTTCGTCAAGAAGCGCAAGATCATCGAAACCGAAGTGGGCCACCTGGTGGCGACTGCCTCGCTCGAAACCGAGGGCTCCAGTCGGATCCTCGATTGGAGCGGCAAGCACTTGTCGCTCATGAAGTGGTCGAAGTACGGGGAGCTGAACCTGGATGCGACGCCGCTGAAGCAGCGATGGAACCCACCGGCTGAGTTACAGAACCCACCGCTATCATGACGCCACATTCATGAAACCAAGAGGTCAACGTATGTCCGGTGTCGCTCGCCGCCTGCTCGCGTCTGCCTGCCTCACCGCGCTGGTTTCCAGTTGCTCGTCGCCGACGCCGACCCCGCCGGCGCCCGTAGCGCCGCCGCCCGGCGGACCGGTCGCTCGCGATGCGGGCTTCCTCAACGACTGGCGGCCGGGCTATGACGTGCAGGCTCTCAAGCGGGCGTGGTACGTCACGCCGCAGGGCTCGCAGTTGATCGACTTCGACGTGTTCCTGTCGATCGCGCGAATCGCCGACAACACGCCGTTTGCGTCCAGAGAGAGCCTCGAATCCTACGGGTTCCTCTACCAGGATCTCGGGGTTCGCCAGGCGGGCCTGCCCGCCGACGTCGTGCTGCCGATCGGTATCGTGAAGGATACCCGCGGCGACGGCGACGCGCCGCTCACCAAGCACGCGAAGGAGTTGACGAAAGACTTCATGGGCCTCAACTGCTCGGCGTGCCACACCGGGGAGCTGAAGTACAACGGTGAGCGCTTTCTGATCCATGGCGGGCCGGCGAATCTCGATTTCGAGCGGTTCATGGCGGACCTCGCCGCTGCCGTCGCCAAGACCGCGAGCGACCCGAAAGCCGCGCGCTACCTCGATCGCATGGCGGCCAAGGGTGCCAACGAAGAGCAAGCCCGGAACCGTCTGGTTGCGGCCAAGGCGCGGATCGATGGCTTCCGCGAGCGCGGACAAGTGCCGGCCGGCCGCGAAGCTGGACCCGGACGACTCGACGCCATGACGCACATCATGAACGAGGCCTTCGGCGATCAGCTTGCCGATCCCGCGATGGCGGGTGGCGACAAGAACAGCCTCAAGCCCGTCATTGTGCCGGTCAACCTGCCTGCGGTCTGGAACGCGGCGCGACTGGAGTGCGTACAAACCAACTGCCTGGCCAGAAATCCGCTCACCCGCAATGCCGGCGAAGTGCTCGGCGTGTTCGGCGATTCCGAAACCTATCAGGACGACGAGAAGCGCTGGCGTGTGCGCTCGACGGTCAAGTTCAAGAACCTCTACGAGACCGAAGAAGCCCTCGACTGGGTCGAGAGTCCGAAGTGGTCAGCGAAGCTGCCCGCGCCGGCCGGCGATCGCGCTGAGGGTGCGAGGGCGTTCGCGACGCATTGTCAGCGTTGCCACACGCAGCCGTACCTCGACTCCTTCAAGGCGCAGTGGAACAGCATCGGCGAAAACTGGAACGGCAAGAGCCAGACCGGGCCGATACCGGCCCGCGAACTCGCTGCTCATTTCACGCCGGAACCCAGCGGCGGCATCACTCGCCAGCTCTGGAAGGTCGAGAGGCGGCCGGTTGCGGAGGTCGGCACCGACGACCAGTTCACGCGCGTTCACGCCGCTCGCTACACCACCAACGCCAAGGCAACGGAGATTCTCGACGGCAAGGTTCGTGACGTTGTGGTGGCGACTCTCGCGGCCAAGGAGCCTGGTCCCTTTCGGTGGCTGGGCGCCCAGATTGCCGAACTCAAAGGGCGGCAACGCACCAGGCTCGCCGATGGCGCGATTGCGTTCGCGTTCAAGAGGGCGGTCGAGGGGCAGTCGACGGCCGGCAATCCGCTGCGCAAGCGAGACGGGTCGGTGATGACGCTCGTCTTGCTGGGGGGCGCGACCGCCAGCGCGACCGACACCTACTTTCTCGACGCCTATCCCGACGTGAAAGTGGCTGCCGGCGAGCGAGAGAAGTTCGGCTTCTACCGCGCGCGGCCGCAGCCCATCACCTATAGCGAGATGGCGGTTTATCGAGCTCGGCCCCTCAATGGCATCGCCTTCACCGCGCCGTTCGGTCACAACGGCGCCTGGCCGACACTCGAGTCGGTCTTGTTCACCGAGAAACGTCCCGAGAGCTTCTGGGTCGGCCATGGCGAGTTCGACCCGGCCGCCGTGGGAGTGGACATCACGAAAGGCGAGTCGATCTGCGGTGTGCCGAACGCGCCGGCCATGTGTTTCAAGATGACCACGACCGAGCACCGCGATGGTGTGGCCGACAACGGCAATAGTCGCAGTGGCCACGCGGGCGCGAGGTTCTACCAGGGGCGCGAACCCACGCCGGCAGAGAAGCGTGCCATTCTGGAATACTTGAAGTCGGTCTGAGGGCAGACGATGACGATGAGACTGCTGGCCACCACGCTTCTGCTGTCTGGGCTCACGCTCGCGCTCGCGCCCCTGATCGGCACGCAGTCGGTTTCCGAGGCCGGTCGGTCGTAGTCCCTTCGACATCGTCTGCGGCTGGCTGCCCGGGGCCGATGCCACCCGTTTGGTGGATCAGATCGACGTCACCAAGCTGGCGTGTCCCTGGCGCGCATCCAGAAGGGCTTGCGGGTCAGCGAATCACGCGCGAAAGATCAGCAGGCCGGCACGGCGCCGACCCATCGCCGGTTCACCGAGCACGTCACCCCGCAGATCTACCGCGCGCCAGGACTGCCACTGTCGGCGGCGGCCTTCTGGCTCGCCAACCAGTTCTGGGAGAAGAGCAAGAAGTCGCGGTGCGAAGACGAGATCGCCGCCTGCCGTGCGCTGCTGATGGAGGGCGTCAGCGTGTCAGCACCCCGCTGCACGCAGTAGGGCTGCGGACCAGGCCGGCGCTGCCGCCTGAGCACGTGGCGTGAAATAATCCCTGCATGTCATTTGCCCTTCGCGCGATCGCCCTGGCCTGCCTGACCCTCTCCACCACCACCATGGCAGCCGCCCAGCCGGCCGCAATCCCGCCCGCCATTCGCGCCGCCGCGGATGCAATCTCCGCGGAGCAGGTCGCCTGGGATCTGGCCTTCCTGGCCTCCGACAGCCTGGCTGGCCGCAACACGCCGTCGCCTGGTTTCGATACCGCTGCTGACTACATCAGCGCCCGCCTGGCGCGCGCCGGACTGAAGCCCGGCGGCGATCGCGGGGCGTTTCGCCAGCACTACGAACTGCACGAGACGCGCGTGGCGACCGAGGCCGCGACCGTGGAGATTGCCGGGCGCCGCTTTGCGTTCGGGCGCGACTTTGCCATGCGCTCCCTGGCGGGGCCGATCAGCGCGGAGCTGCCGGTCGTCTATGTCGGCCACGGCTGGGTGATCCCCGGCCGCCAGATCGACCCGTATGCCGGCGTCGACGTGCGTGGCAAGCTGGTGCTGGCGCACGGGCCCAGGGCCTTGCCGCAGGGTGTGGAGATCCAGCAACTGGGCCGGGTCGCCATCGGCGCCGAAACACCGCTCGAGGCCGCGACGACCCGTGGTGCCGCCGGCGTGCTCTTCATCACCCAGGCGAGTGAATTGATCCGCTGGGATGAGATCAAGGGCCAGAACGCGGTGCGCCGCGAGCTCGAACCGTCGGTGCCCTCTGCCTACGCCGCCCTGTCGATCACCTCGCTGCTGCTCACGCCGCCAGTGACGATGGCGCTGTTGGAGGGGGAGATGCTGACGGGCCCGGCGGCGCTGCGCGTCGGCGAGCCGGCACAGTTTCCGCCCTCATTCCAGCTCAAGAAAACTGCGCGGCTGCACCTGCCCGTCTCGGCCGCCGTCGTCTATCGGCCGTACAACGTGGTGGCCATGCTCGAGGGCAGCGATCCGAAGCTGAAGGACGAGGCCGTCACCGTCTTCGCGCACCTGGACGGTGCCGTCGGGTCGCGCGAGATTGCCGGCGATGCCATCTACAACTCCGCCGATGACAATGCGTCGGGCAGCGCCGCCCTGTTGAACATTGCTGAGCAGATGGCGGCGGCGCCTCGTCCGAAGCGAACCATCGTGTTCGTGTGGGACAGCGGTGAAGAGCAAGGCCTCTGGGGCACGCGCTGGTTTGTCCACAATCCGCCCATTCCGCTCGCGCGCGTGGTGGCGCACTTCAACGTCGACATGATCGGCGCCAGCCGGCGGCCCGGCTCGGCCGATGCCGCTTCGAACCTGGTGACCGAACGCAACGAAGTGTTCGTGATCGGACCGCAGGCGTTGAGCCGGCAGGCGAGCGTGCTGCTCGACCGTGTCAACCAGTCGTACCTGAACTTGAAATACAACCGTCAGTACGACACGCCCGACAGCGAGTTCTTCTACCCGCGCACCGATGCCGGTCCGTTTCTCGAACGCGGCATCCTGACCATTGGCTTCACCACCGGCATCCACAATCGTTACCACCTGCCGGCCGATGAGGCGCGAGCGCTCGATCCGGTTCAGGTCCACGTCATCGCCCGCACGGTGCTGGCGAGCGTGTGGATGCTGGGCGATGCC
>Ga0163144_10014558_pt1 | contig 16314 bp, 19 predicted proteins | sample OliLak19BULKMAT1_FD_123175 | JGI IMG/M metagenome (GOLD analysis project Ga0163144, IMG submission 123175) | Freshwater microbial mat bacterial communities from Lake Vanda, McMurdo Dry Valleys, Antarctica - Oligotrophic Lake LV.19.BULKMAT1 | ecosystem: Environmental > Aquatic > Freshwater >... | reverse complement strand
TCGAACCCCGTCTCCCGCTCCAATCCTTACAAGTGAATAGGCTCGTTGAGCCAGCGCAAGATCAGGTGGAGGACAACGAAGTCCCCGCCTGATTTTGCGTTGGCGGTCGAATCCCTCCACCGCATCGCGGTAGAGCCGTACGCGCCCGTTCCGATACGGTGTGACACGGTAGCCTTCGAGCAGCCCCTGCGCCCAGAGCCGCAGCAGCGTCGGCTTCGAGATGCCGAGTCGCTCCGCAGCCTCGTTCACCGACATCGTCGGGCGATCTTCGTGCAAATCGCCCTCCTTCCACCTGAGTGAAACAAGTGCGCTAAGCATACTATTTCTTCCGTTTGTGTCAAGCGCCGGGGGAGCCGCGGCTTCCCCGGCGCTTCGCTATCTACGCCGCCTTGCCTTGCGCCCTCAGCAGGAGACCAAACAGCTCCCAGGAGATCTGGGCCGGGGGCGGCCGGCTCCCCTCGGCTGACACGTCCGGCCCCGCCGCGAGCGGCGTATCGGCCGATGGTCGGCTCCAGGCGCTCGGCAGCAGTGCCAGAGCGCGCGCCGGGGCGGTATCCTCAATGTCGGCGTAGATCTGGGTGGTCTTCACGCTGGCGTGCCCCAGGAGCTTCTGGATCGCCAGGAGGTCGGCGCCCTGGCGAAGCAGGACGGTGGCGAAGGTGTGGCGTAGCTGGTGGGCGGTGCATTTGATGCCCAGCTTGCCCTGGATGAAGGTGCGGAACATCCCTGAGATGCCGTGGGCTCCGAAGGCCCCGCCGCGATACGAGCGGAAGAGGTAGCCGCTCGTGGTCGCTCCCTTATAGCTGCGCAGCCCACTCAGCAGGGCCGAGTGTAGCGGGATGCTCTGGGTGGCGCCACCCTTGCGGATGACCGTCGCCCTTGCGTCGTCGAGGTCGACGTTCTCCCAGGTGAGGTCGGCGCACTCGGTGAGCCGGAGGCCGGTGAAGAGGAAGACCAGGGTGACCATCCGGTCACGCTGCCAGCGCCACGCGGCGGCCTGGTCCAGCTCCTCGGGCGGGTTGTTCAGCTTGGTGACTAGCTCCTCGATGACGGTCTCCTTCACCGCCCGCCGGTCGGGCTTGTCGCGCCTGGCCGGCTCCAGGTAGGCGGCGGGCGAGGTGGCGACCAGGCCGGAGCGGGCCGCCCAGTTGTAGAAGCTGCGGAGCGCGTTGTCCATCTGCGAGACGGTCGTGGCGCTGCGGGTAGTGGTGTAGCGTGAGCCGGGGCGGGCCGGCCGCTGTCGGTGGCGACGGTAGACGTTGAGGAACGTCTCCTGGTCGTCCTGGGAGACCTCACTGAAGCTCACGCGCCGCTGCTTGAGGTAGCGGCCGAACTGCAGGAGCTGGTACTCGTTCGTAGTGACGCGCTGTCTTCTCGCTGTGGCCGCGCACCAGCAGGCGGTCGTAGAAGCGTGTGAGCGCGTGGGCGAAGGCGGGGTCGACGCCCGGGGTGGCCGATGTGCCGAACAGCTCGGCCCTGCGGGTGGGGCGCGGCGAGGGCCGCGGGGCGATCGGCGAGCGCTCAACCCACTGGTTGTGCGCCGCGAGCGCGAAGAAGGCGGTGAGCACGCAGCGGTAGATACGCGCGTTGGCCTTTGTGCGCCCCTCGGCATAATCGGCAAGATGAGCGGCGACCCGCTCCTCAGGTACCGTCTGCCAGTCCAGCTGCGCCCGCCCAAGCCACTGGCAGTAGTAGCGCAGGGCCTGGCGGTGGTTCTTGCGGGTCTTCGGGCTGCGCCCCAGCTCCTGGAGCGAGCGGAGGTAGCGCGTGACCGCGTCCTGAAAATCCATGCGACTCCTTCCAACAAATTGGCCTGGCACAACGCCAGAGCCGCCGATACAATGCTCATGCGTGTAACGCATGATGTAAACAGCCTATAGCTGTGTGTGGCGTCTGTGCGCGCACAACCCCGCACAATCCCCAGGTTGTCCATAAAATCCGAACACTCCACGCTGAGAGAGCTAGTCGACGAGCTGCGCGGGCGCACGAAATTATCGCAGCAGAAGCTCGCCGACGCCGCATGTATCTCGCGTGACACGGTGGCGCGCTACGAGGGCGGCAAGACCAGCCCGCAGGTGGGCTATGTGGCCTTTCTCTGCCGCGCTGTGTGCCAGCGGAGCGGCCGCGATGAGCCGCAGGCGCCTCGCAGCGGGTCGACGCCGGCAAGCGAGACTGCCTTGTCTGTTGATCGCTCAGCTGGAGGCTCCCGCCCCGCGCCCTGGCAGCTGCATGCCGACCGCCTCCCAGGCGCACCGGGCTGCCTTCCAATCGCCGAGAGCGGTGGCGGCGATGCCGACGTTCCACCAAACCGCCTCGTCCTCGGGGTCGAGCTCGGCGGCGCGCAGGGTGCAGCGCAGCGCCTCGGCCCACTAGCCCTGGTATTTGCGCACCAGCCCCAGGTCGATCACCAGCTGCTCGGACGGCAGCTGGGCGATTCGCGCGTCGAAGGTCGCGATCAAGCCGAGCTGTAGCGAGAAGGCGGCGCTGGCCAGGATCGAGAGCAGCTTGCGCAACGTGCGCCCGAAGCTGTCCTCGCCCTGGTGGAACAGCAGCGAGATCTCGTCGCTGTGGGTGGTCGCGTAGATGACGTTGCAGCCGCAGTCCATCAGATGGCGCGTGGTGGCGAGCATCATGTCGCGGAAGCGCGGGTCGAACGGCGCCTCGAAGGGATAGACCTCGCGCACCAGCCTGGTGAACGAGCGCCCATTGAGGCGCGCGACCATCCAGAGGCCGGGGAGCACCCGGTGATCGTGGGCGGTCTCGTAGACGCGCATCACGCGGTCAAGGGCTTCAAACTGCATCGCGCCACTCCTCGACGATGAAGCCGCCGGCCGGGTCGACGCGTACCTCGTGCAGCTCGTCGAAGCCCTCGCCGCGCTGCGGCCACTCCAGGCGCTTCTTGGTCCCGCCGATCGCCTTCGCCGGCACCTGCTCGGCCTGCGCTCTCCCAGCGTTGCGCGTGATGCTCGCCGGTACGTCCGCCTCGAAGACGTAGCCGACGACGCGGAAGCCCGCCACTCGCGCCGAGGCGATGTAGACGGCTCGCTCGACCGCGGCGATGTTGGTGTTGTCGACGACGAAGCGCTGGCCGTGGCTGAGGCACCAGGCCAGCAGCGCGCGCTCGCGGTGGCGCGTGCGCAGCAGGTCGAGGCTGATGCGCAGGTGCGTCTGAAAGAAGCGCTCGCGGTAGAACGTGGATTTCCCGGCGGCCTGGATGCCCACGAGGATCACCGCCTCCATCAGCGCTCCCCAAGGCGCACGCGCACGAGCAGGTCGTTCACCGCGTCGCGGCAGCTCGCCTCGTCAGGCAGATGAGTCGCCTCGCGGGCGTTAACGAGTTCACCCCGCAGCCGAGCGTACTCAGCGGAGAAGAGGGCCAGGTCTCCATCATCGATCGTGCCCTGCTCGGGCCCGTTCAGCTTGCGTGCTTCCTCTCGATGGCGGCGCTCTGCATCTTCTCGCAGCTGGCGCTCAAATTTATGCTCCTCGGCGAGCACGAGCATCTTGATAATCGCCTCATTCAGCTGATCTTCCAGTGGACGGCCGGCCTTGTCCTGAAGCTCGCGTTTACTCACCAGGTCGGCCTTGATCGTGAGGGTCAGCTTACCAGTAGGCTCGTAGATATAGCGTGGTGGCAGATCCCACACGTACTGCTGCGATTTCCCGCGGTCCGGGTTGTCGCTGCGGGTGAACTTTTCAGAAACCCGGATGGTGATTGCCTCACCTTCCACACTTATCGCACCGGCCTTATTCGCAAGCTTCCGCGCCTGTGCTGCCTTGATCAGCGCATTGAGGATGCGGAGCGCCCGATCAAGCGCCTTACGCGATACTCGAAGATCGATATATTGGTCTGCTGACTTAGGTGACAGCTAGCCGTATAACCCTGACTTTGCTTTAGCATAGGCGCGCTCAGTTTTGCGGACGAGCGAGTGGGCATCCTGAAGGCTTTCTGCGACCACGATACGCTGTTCTTCTGTACGCTCAGCCTCAATGCGCGCCATAATATCTGAGTTGGTCAGTTGAAATCGCGGCGGGCTTTCGCGCTCAGGCTGCTTCCCTGGGAAAAAGGCGCGCGGCGGGTCGCCGGCTTTCGCCTGCGGCAGGGCGGGCGGGGAACCATATGCCCGGTTTCGATGCGGCGCCAGTATCCGAGTGGTGGTTTCGGGATGTGCATACGTCTACAGATCTTCCCCAACCCTACATCCGAGATGCCCAACTCTGCCGCAAGCTTTGTCGCCGGCGTCGTCCAGATACGTTCGTACAACTCTTCGCGCATCAGCTGAATTTCGTTCATAGGTGTACTCCACGACGAACTGCTCGCCAGAATGGCTCGCGGCTAGGACTTTAGAGCGGCGGCGCTAGAACAATCTCCTGCTCCAGGCCAGCGTTGTGCTGCGCAATCAGCGCGATTACTTGCCGTACCTCGGCCGGGTCACCTGCTCGCGCTACCATCGGCGGCTGGCCCGCTAGCAGATTGTGACCGGCGAACTGCCGAAAAAGTGCGTCGATGTCGTCTGGCACGTAGAGCTCGATCTGCGGGAGCGCCGCCCTGATGCGCTGGTAGATCGCCAGGCCGGACCAGTCGTAGTCGCCGAAGTGGATGGCCCGTGCCGGCGGTGGCTCCAGCGCAGCCAGCATCTGCAGGGCCGCGCCGGCGATGTTGCCGCCGGTGTAGATCGCCACGATGTCGCCCTCCTGTGGCGCATACTCCAGCTCGAGGAACGGCTCCCAGTTCTCGATCGTCAACAGCGTCCAATTGGCGGGAAGTTCCAGGGTGTCAATGTGGGCCGTGGTCGTGCCGACGATCCCGCAGCGCCGGGTGAGCGCGGCCCAGGGCGCCTGCGGGTCGGGGCTGAACCAGCGCATCAGGACAGGCTGGGCCGCGTGGGTTGCCGTCCCCGCTTTGCTATGGCCTGCGCGGGCGATGTTGGACGCCCGCCGCCCAGCGACCGGCGGTTCCTCCGGCGCGGGGTAGGCCCCGTGGAGCCACTGGGCAAACCCCGGCTTGTCGATGATAACTACGATACGGCGGCTGTTATGCGAACCAATGGTGACCAGACGGAGCGCGCGCAGCTGGGCCAGGATCTGCTCGCCGTCCTGGTTCAGACGGCTATAGGCGACGCGCCCCTCACTGGCGAGCTGGGCTATCCACGCGGGCGGCTTCATCGGGAACCTCTCGCTCGGTCAGGATGACCTCATTGATCAGTCGGCTGCGGTCGCCGTCGCGCTGGAGGATGTATGAGTGCGGGATATCGCTGCGGATCGTCGGGCTGGCGAAAATTGGTAGGAAGTTGTGCTCCACGCAGTAGGCGATGATCTGGCGCACGTTATTGCTGGAGAGGCTGCCAACCTCGTCGAGAAAGAAGGGGATGCGGGTGACGGCCCCGCGCCGTGTCCCCTGGAGCAGGCGGATGAGTCCGAGGTAGACCACGATCTTGACGCCGATCGCCGTCCCGTTCGACTCGAAGCTGTGGATCTCAGTCACCGTGCGCTGCTCCCGGCTCTGGGCGTAGGTGACGCGGAACTCCAGCTGGAACAGGTCATCGAGGTTGAGCTCTTTCCCGTGGGCGCGTAGCGTGCCGACGAGGTAGTCCTCGATCTGCTGCTCGGCCACTTCGAGCGAGAGGCTGCCCGCGAGCGGCGAGAACATGTCGATCTGGAGTCGGCTTGTCTGCCGGATGGCCTCGACGAGCTGGCTCTCCTGAACGTGGAGCTCAATCCGCTCGATGTTGGAGATGCTCACCCGTCGGATATCGTTATTCAGCTTGGCTACCTGACTGCGCACAGCCTCGAATGCCTGGGTGAGTTTGTCGAGCTCGCCTTTCACCAGCGTCACCAGGTTGGTGTAGCTCTCGCGCAGCTGGTCTTCGAGTCGGACCACCTCGTCGGTGAGCCGGCGCTTCTCATCAACCCAGGCCTCGAAAAGCGTGTCTGGCGCCTCACGCTCATACAGGTCGTCCAGCCGCGTGCGCGGGTCGCTCAGCGCCTCCTGGGCGCGGCGCAGCTCGATGCGCTGGTCGCGATAGCGCTCACGGCACAGCCGAAAGGTCTCGGACAGCTCGGGCTCGGCCACGGCGGCAATATCCTCGGGGCATGCCGCCTGAACCTCGCCAATCTCCGTGCGCACCTGGCGGACATCACCCTGTTGCTGGTGAAGCTCGTGGAGAGCCGCCTGGATATTCACCTGATCTCGCTGATGCGCTTGGACACGCTCTGCCAGCGGCGGCTGCTGCGCGATAAGCTCCTGCTGTCGTTGTCGGCAGGCTACCAGCTCGCGGGCGATGGCGCCTGCTCCGCCCATGTGCGTCTCCAGCTCCTCCAGGCGTTGGAATGCGTTGAGGAGCTTGTCGAGATCGTCGCCCCGGCGGTGTAGCTCGCGGATCTGCTGCTGCACCTGCTCGCGGTCGCGGGCGATCGCCAGCTCACGCTCGTGGCCGACGATACGGCGCTCGCTCTCAGTGAGCCGATCGGCAAGCGGCTCTTCATCGGCGCTGGGGCGATACCAGACGCTGCGCGCGATGGCGAGGCCGAATCCGTGGAAGACCCCGTCAGCAGCTACGTTCTCGCTCGCGGCACGGGCGGCGCCTATGAGGGCAGCGGGATCGGGAACTGCCTCGACAAGGGGCAGGCTCAGCAGGCGCTCGGAGATCAGGAATCGCACCAGCGCACGCTGCTCGTCGCTCAGGTCGGCCTCGGCGAGCAGGTGGCTAATCGCGCGACTCTCGATCTGGCGGCGAATACGCTCGCGCTCCTCCCTGGCGGCGCGCAGGCGCCGCTCGATCTGCTCCACGCCCACCGTGATCGCCTGCTCGGCACGCGTCTGCAGCTCGATCGCCTGGAAGGTAAGCTGATTGCGCTCGGCGCGAACCACATCCTGCTGCCGGCCTGCACAGCGCTTGGTCAGATTCTGGAGCTCCTCCTGCGCGCGGCTCAGCTCGCGGTCGCGGCTCGCCTCTTCCGCAATTGTGTTCGCCAACTGCTGGCGCTCTGCATCGAGAGCGGCAAGCCTTGCGCTCATTGCGGCATTGCGCTCGCCCAGCTCCCGCCGCCGCTCCTCAAGCAGCTCCAAGACGCGCCTGGCGGCGTGGCCAAGCCTTAGCCGCGCGGTCTGCTCGTTGGCGAGCGCGCGCTCGCTGCGCTCAGTGGCTGCGATCCACTGGTCGATCAGCGGCTTAAGGCGCCGCAGGCTATTGATGCGATCACGGATGGTGCGGGTCTCTGCATACTTGCGGTCAAAATCGCGCGCGACATCAATGCGGGTTTTGGCGCCGGTGCTCTCCACGAGGACATTGAAGAACTGGCGGATATCGCGGGCGGTCAGCCGCTCAAGGCGGAGCAGGTTCTGGAGCAGGCGTCGCAGCAGGCGAAAGTTGCCGCGCGTCAGGTCGAACAACTGCACATTCGCCTGGTCCTCGCTTTTCTCTCCAATCAGCCCACTCTCGTGGTCCTCTGGGCGCATGTGCAGGTGGAAGCGCCGATCCGCCAGGCGAACCCCAAGGCGCCCCGGAGGCAGGACGTGCTGCTGATCGTCGAGGAAGTCCGCGAGGTCGAAGGGGCCATCAAAGGCGAAGACCTGGCGTGAGTCGGCGGTGCCGACCCCGTAGATCCCAAGGGTGCGCTGCGTCCCGCGCACGGTGCGCACGGTAAAGAGCACGTAAGAGCCCTCGCGCCGGAAGTAGAATGCCATAGACTCCGTCAGGCTCTTCGAGAAGTGCATCTCGCGCAGATCCGGGAAATACAGGAACTGGATCAGCTCGATCAGGCTGGTCTTGCCGACGTTATTGTCGCCCACCAGGTGGACCGCACGCACATCGGTGTTCAGTTCGAGCGTGTCGAACATACCACTGTTGATCAGCCCGATCTTCAAAATGCTGCTGACCACCTCACGCATTGGCGGCCTCCTCGGCGGCGCGCAGGCGCTGATGGAGCTGCCGGGCCATGGTGAGGATGCGTGCGGCGGGGTCGCGCAGGGTCAGCGTACGAGTCTCGGTATCGTAGTTCACCAGGCCCTTGCGGGCGCTGCGCCGCCAGAGATCTTCGAGTGGCTCCAGCCCCTGGAGGCCGACCTGGGTGAGATACTCCCGGCTATAGCCATCCCGTAGCCAGTCGAGGTCGGCCCAGCGGATCGGCATGCTGAAGAGATCCTGGTAGCTCCCGCCCTGCTCAAGCCAGAGATCGCTGAGCAAGAAGATTGCGACGATCACCTGGCGCTCTTCCCCAGTCAGCTCCTTCTGCTCCTTCTCAAGCAACATGACCTCACCGTCGCGCACGAGCGGGAACCCCGCCGCCGCGAGGTGGGCCTGGAACCAGGCGAAGCGCTCATCAAGGATGCGATAAAGCGGGCCAAGGTCGTCGGAAGACTGATCGGAGGGGCTGAACTGATAGCCACGCAGCAGGCGTTGGCAGATATCTGCGCTGCGGTGAGGTGTGTCAGCGGGCATGTGAGTCCTTCCAACGAAGGCCAAAGTCGCGCATATGCAACGTCTGCTCCGCAAGCTGGTAGATAAAGGGCCGGTCGCGCAGGGTGAGGGCCACATTGGGGTGCGGGCGTAGCAGCGGCAGCACCATTGCCCGGAGCTGCTCCTCCTCAGCATAGCTGGGGAATGCCCTAGTCACAAAGGCTGGCCAGCTCGCGACGGTGCCGGCGGTGGCGATGGTATGCCAGATTCGGCCTTCGGTCAGCACCAGGTCTTCAGCGTGGCTGCGCTCAGGGCGGGTAATGCTGATCTCGCGCGGTCGGGGCAGCAGTCGGCGGTGGACAATATCGCCGAAGAATGCCTCCATGCGGTCGAGCGGCGCTGCGTGGATAGTATTGCGCCCGGTGGCGACGATCGTGGTCGCGCTAATCTCTGCCCAGACTGTGTCGAGGCGCGCCAGACAGAAGGCCAGGGCGTCCTTAATCGACTTCTCGTCCATCAGCGAGCGGAGCAGCGTGCGGGCGGTGTCGATGATCGCCGCAAAGCCGCGAAGCAGCTCGTGATCGATAAAGTGTAGATCGCCGATCATACGTCGGCGGCGGCTATCGAGCTCCTGCGATTGGGCGAGCAGCGTATCGTGGCGCCCAAGCTCGGTGGTCAGGCGGCGCAGCTGCGCAATGCGCGGCACATACTCGCCGCTCGGGTCGATCAGTGCGCGCAGCGGCTCGATATAGCGGCGCTGAGCGGTTTCGAGATCCTGTAGGCGTTGCTCAAGCGTATGCTGGCCGCCGGTGCGTTTGATGTCGCCGAGCAGCCGCATACAAGCGACGTAGTGGTCGAGCCCCGCCTCTCGCACTTCACGCACCAGCCGGTAGAGATCGTCAATCGTGTCGAGGATCGCGGTGCGATCCGACTCGGCAGCGAAGAGCTCACGCTGGAGGCGGTCCGTAAGCTCGGCAATCTGAAACATCTGGTCGCGCAGGAAGGTCGCGCTGATCAGTCGGCCGCGGCGCTCGTAGTAATTCACCAGCTCAACCACCGCAGGGTTGACCGTGAAGCCCTGGTCGTGCTCGACCAGGAGGATGGCGGCCTGCGACAGCTCCTCGATCAGCGCGTCCTTTTGCGCGGCGGCCACGTCATGGTGCTCCAGATAGTGGAGCAGTTGGGCGCGGCTGAGCACATCAGGGTCGGCGCAGAGATCGACAATGAGGTCGGTGTGCTCGCGGGCGAGGGCGAGAAAGCGGGTGAAGCGGGGCATCATGGTTATAGGTCACCTCGCTCGAAGGTGTTACCCAGCTGAGCCTCGGCGAGTTCGGCGTAGCCCTGGATACCGCAGCGGGTAAGCATGTGCTGGACTATTCCGGGCACGAGCCCTCCGCGATCAGCGATGGCGAAGGTTCGCTCCTAAGATCCCGTGCTACTGCGGATCTCGCGCAGGATTGCCTCGACCTGCTCGGGGGATTGGCCGTGGCGTGCGAGCACCTGCGCGGTCAAGTCCAACACATGGTCGGCAAAGCGAAGTGCGATATCCTGGCGGAGGCCCTGCCCGATATACAGCTTGAGCAGTGCGTCGACTGACATATCGCGAGCTGCCGCGATTTTCGCAAGGTCCTCGTAGGTGTTCGTCGGCACCTTCATCTGGACGGTGGTGCTCGGCCGAGGGCGAAGCTTCAGCTCGGCCGGGAACTCAGGCTGACTCATACAGTCTCCTTTCGGCACGGGTCGCAGGCCTTGCCGAGATGATCCGCGTTCGGTCACGGCGTTCGGTGTAGACGACGAGCAGCAGGCGCTGCGAGACCGAGTAGCCCAGCATGAAGTCGCGCTGCTCTTGCACGCCAGCTGGCGTGGCATCACCGAGCTGGTAAAACGGGTCAAAAAAGACCTCGGCGGCCTCTTCGAACGTAACGCCGTGTTGCGCCAGGTTCAGCTGGGCTTTTTCGTCGTCCCACTCGAATACCACGCCTTGGAGCGCGAACGCGATATCCATGATAGCTCACTGAAATGATAGCTTTTGGGCATGATACCACACCGCTATGCGCACCTCGCCCCTGTTCAAGCTGCGCCAGACGCATCTGGTTTTGTGTGCCCATTGAGCGCCTGTTTCTTGCAAGGTGCTCACTCATGAACGTGTTCGTTTCGGTGGCTGGAGCTCGCGAGCCCATGTCACCGACGTATCTCCAGGGCCTCGCGCACCTGAGCCTCGGCGAGTTCGGCGTAGCCCTGGGTGGAGCGCGGGTCGCGGTGGCCGAGGACGCGCTGGACGATCTCCAGCCGCTGGCCCTGCTCAACCAGCTCGGTCGCGCGTGTGGCGAAGCTGGTGGAGCGTGTAGTGAGGCTTGCCATGCTCATCAGCGAGGCCAACGCCGGCACACGCCTGGGCCCACTGGTAGTGCACGGCGTCGTAGCTCAGGCGGGTGCCACGGTTTGAGCGGAAGAGCGGGGCGTGGCCGGGCTCGCCCTTGCGCTCGCGCAGCTGCGCCCGCAGGCTGCGGAGGCTCTTCGGGGTCGCCGTCGGGCCGAGGACGACCATGCGCTCCGTGCGGTTCTTCGGGTCGCGCACGTGGAGCGCTTCACGACCGGCATCGAGCATGACGTCGCCCAGGGGAGGGCGAACACCTCGCCGACCCGCATCCCCGTCTCACGGAGCAGGGTCAGCGCGAGGCGAAACGGCTGCGGGGCGGAGGCGATCGCTCGCTCCGCAGCCTGGCAATCGGCGTCGGCGCGGATTGGCCGAGGCAGGCGACGCGGGCGGCGAGGCGCCTCCAGGGCCAGGGTTGGGTCGCTCGCGATGTGCCGCTCGCGCAGCGCCCAGCCAAACAGCCCGCAGAGCGCAGTCAGCCGGCGTGCGGCGGTGGTTGGCGCCACGTCGGCCACGAGGTAGGTGGTCAGGTTGGCAGCAGTGACCTGCTCCAGCGCGATGGGAAGAACGCTCGCGGCCGCGGCGAGATCCTTCCGATACACTTGCAGCGTCGAGGGCTTCAGCCGCCTGCGGGTGCGCGGGTCGCTGAGGTACATGCTGCACGCCTCTGTAAACATCATCGCCTGCTCCTCGCATGCATGTGCCGGTGCGCGTAGCATAGACGTTACGTTCGCCTCAGTCAAGCGAAGAGTCGCCCGGAAGCAGGCGCCCCGAGTTGGTATAATAGGCCGTGTCGCCGAAGCAAGGATGGAGGCCCGTATGGCTTGGAATGCAGAGACCCAGTGCCACTTCGACAGCTTGCGCGAGCGTCAGCTCAACGGCGAACTGAGCGCAGCAGAGCAGCACGAGCTCGACGCACTCCTCGCCGCGCTCGACGCCGAGGAGGCCAGCTACCTCGCCCCTGCGATCGCGCGCAGAGACCAGGAGCTGCACCAGGCTGAGGCCCGGCTTGCCGCGCTCCAGATTCGCAACGAGGAGCTAGCGGCCCTCGCCCGCCAGCACGAGCAGCTGCTGAGCGAGGCCGCGTCCTAGCTTGAGCAGTTCGACCAGCGCCGCATCGTGCTCCAGGACCGCTATGCGCGCCTCACGGGTGAGCCGCTGCCGACCGAGCGCGGCCGATGAGCGTCTCGCCGGAGCAGCGCGCCCTCGTGCGCGCACGGTTCCGGGGCTGCTGCGGCTACTGTGGCGTGTCGGAGCTCGATGTCGGCAACGCGCTTGAGCTCGATCACCACCGGCCACGCCCACACGACGGTGGCGACGAGCTGGAGAACCTTGTCTACTGCTGCGCGCCCTGCAACAAGTTCAAGGGCGCCTACTGGCGAGGTGACGGTGCGCCAGACGATGTGCGCTTGCTCAACCCGAACCTGGACGTGGTAGAAAACCAGGTCGCCGAGACGGTGAGCGGTCGTCTCGTGGGCCTGACGGCCCGCGGGTGGTTCCATATCGACTGGCTCCACCCCAATCGTCCGCTCCTGGTAGCCTGGCGTCAGCGCCGCCAGCGGGCACGGTTCATCGCCGAGGCGTTGAGCGAGGCGGCGACGACAGCGGCCGCGCTGCAGGAGCGCGTGGCAGCGCTGGAGCGCGAGCTGGCGGCGCTCCAGGCGACCGTCGCGCGCTTGGTGTTGCCGCCCGACGAGCGGCAGAGCTAGCTCAGCGTTTGCCAGGGGAATCCATCAGTTGTAGCGCCAAGGCGACTGGGCCAGCCGCGTCCTCGTGCGGTGGTCTCTGTCGGCTTGCCAGGAAATGCGCGTTTCCTGGCAAGCGCATGGCAATATAACGTTACTCATGGCCTCTCCGGATTGGGGCTGGAGAAGCATTATTCTAACCCTCAGCCTGGAGGCCTTACTGCTTAGTTGGCACACTGCATTCGCACTGATGGAGTGCGTGTGATTGGTCTTCTTCAAACTCCCCAGTAGCCACAAGCTGACCTCCCACTCGCATGCGCCTCAGCCGCGGTTCGGTGGATGCACGGCTCGTAGCCCTGTGCTAGCGTTCGGACTGTTGACCGGCGCGCCGCGTAGTCGAAGTAGCCGGCCAGCGCCCAGGTCGCCACGTCCACCAGGGCGGTCATGGCCAGGGCGGCGCCCATGGCAGTATCACCAGCTGCTCGCCGCACTCGACCACTGCGAGGCCACCGGGCAGGTGCGCGAGGGACGCGATCGGCCTGCCGTTGAGCGTGGCGCCGCCGCCGGCGTCGGGCGCGAGCACCACCTGGTCGGCGGAGGCGGCCTGGGCGCGCAGGCCAACCACGACGATCAGCCGGCTCATTGTGACCCCCTTTGCGCCGCGCCCGCTCGTCGAAAGCACGTAGCGCCACCCCTCTGATCCTCTTCTAGAGAGAGAAGATCTCTCATGTCCCAACTTGATTCCATGGGGCAACTTCGGCGTTTTGCCGCCCTGTCGGGGGTGGGGCAAGTGGGGCAACTTCGGGGCAACTTTTTTTGGCGAAGTTGCCCCACCGCCGATGGCGTCCTGATGCGCTGCGTTGACCACTGGCCCAAGTGGGGCAACATTTGGCGAAGCTGGCTGCTCTGGATATTCATTCGTCGAGCACCTCCGCCGGCAAATGCCAGCACCAGCAGCGGGTGCCGTTGATGCGCCGCTTCACCAGCAGGGTCGGCGGCTCGACGCTCTGGAGCATGCCGTCTTGCTGGAAGAGCTGCGACAGCGCCTTCTTCGAGAAGCCTACCAGCCGCCCGGCGCCCTTCAAGTGTCGGCAGACCTCGTCGTAGGAGGCCTGGGCGATCAGGTAGGTACCCCGGCTGTCCTTCGCACCCAGGAGCAGCTGGCCCGGTCGGAGCTCGGGCGCCCCACTACCCAGGTCGTATACCAAGGCCTTGCCGCTGACCACCAGCCCGCGCACGGTCTCCAGAAAGAGCTGGCTGTGGCGATCCTGCACCGTGAGATTGAGCTGCCCTCGTGCGAGGCCGAGCAGCTCGCGCTTGCAGGTGAGCAGCCACTCGCCCAGGCGCTCCGCCGGCCAGTGGCCGCGCTCCCCGAGGAAGCGCGCGAAGAGCTCCCAGGCGACGTAGAGCACCGCCACGTTGCTCGCGATCCGCCCCGGGTTAGTGGCGTTGTCAACCGAGTCCTCCAGCCGGCTGAGGATGGTGGCCCGAATGGCCTGGTGGCGCTGGTTGTTGCCGCGCAGTTCGGCGCCACCGCTGAGCCAGCGCAGGTACTCCACCATCAGCGTCTGGAGTGCCGGCGCCCCGTGCTGGATCGCAGTGAGGCGCTCCCGGTCGACCTCGCGCCGCGCCAGGGGCACGCTGAGGATGCGCGCCAACGTCGAGGCCTCGCCCTCAGGCTGATCCTCGCCGCTGCTGATCAGCACGCAGCGCATTGGGAAGGTGGAGCGCACGTCGCTGTTGGCGTCGAGCCGCCCGCGCGCCATGTTGTCGCCGTAGTTCTGGAGCAGGAAGGTCACGTGTTTGGCTTGCACGTGGGCCGCCTTGTAGTCGTCAAGCAGCATCGGCGCGTCCTTGAGATGCCAGTCGAGCCGCTGGATGTTGTTGGGCGTGCTGGTCCAGCTGTCGGTCGGCTGCGCCGGCAGGAACGCGCCGGCCAGCCCCATCGCCGCGCAGCAGATGCTCGTCTTGTGGCAGCCGGTCGGCCCGTTGATGTGAACCATCGGCGCCGGCGCGTCGATGCTGGCGCTGACCGGTGCGAGCAGCACGCCGCCGAGCAGCGGCACCATCACCCTGGCCGACGCCAGCTCTAGCAGATCGTCGAGGCGCGCCAGGCTGTCGGCCATGCTGCCGCCCGGTGTGAGGCTGTAGCCCTGGAGCCGTCGCGGCATCTGGCAGTCGCTCGCCTCGTGCCAGCCGTCGGCGTCCACATACCCGTTCGCGAAGAGGTAGCGCCCGGCGACCCAGCCGCTGTGGTTGTGGAGCACCCGCTCGATCACGTCGGCCGAGAAGGCTTTGATGGCGTCGAGCACGTACTTGGGCTGCGTGCGCGGGTTGACGCGCGCCCTGGCGCCTAAGGCCGCCACGATGCGGCTCAGGGCCGAGTCGCCCTCGAACTCGGTGCGGCGCAGCTCGATCTCGCGTGTGCGGCCCTGGCAGGTGGCGCGGATGCTGTACCACTCCTCCTGGTGCTCGCCGTCGTCCAGCACGGTTTCCGCGACGATGCGCGCGACGAAGTTGCAGAGCGACAGCGGCGCCTTGGCCGCGCCGTCGCGGTCGCGCTGCTGCATCCAGATGCTGCCGTGCTCCTCGAAATAGGGCCAGGCCTCGCCCTCCTCGTCGAGCTCTCGCACCCGCCCGGCCTCGGTCAGTACCTGCTCCTGGCGCCGCTGCGGGGCAAGCCCCAGCTCGCGCGCGGCCACCCGCACCGCGGCGCGCACGTCGCCAGCGTGCTCCAGGGTGCAGAAGGCGCTGAAGGGCGTGTGGGCGTGATTCCCGCCGCCGGGCGCCTCGCTGTAGAGCACATCGCTCGGGTTGAAGTGGATGGACTTCTCGTTGACGATGATCACGCTGCCGTGATTGCCGCCGGGCCGGATGTAGGACCCGGCCCGCGTGCGTACATAGCCGTGGGCCTCCAGCACAGACTCGATCAAGCGGGCGCTGTTGAACGCGCCGATCACGTCGTTTCCCGGCGCGGCTCCGCCCGTCTTGCCGGCGCTGCTCGCTAGCTTGCTGGCGGGGTGCTCCTGAGCTGGGGCGAGGGCCCGCGCTGCATCGAGCAACGCCTGGGCCTGAGCGGGGTCGAGCAGCGGGATGGCCCCGAGGTCGCCACTGAGCAGCGTGTAGCAAGCGCCAGAGGGATGAACCGTGGGCGGCGCGACCGCACAGCCGCCCTGGCCGCGGGTCTCGGCTAGGAGTTGCTTGCCGTCCATCGCCAGCCTACGGTTGCTGATCGGCTCCGGCATGCGAAAGTAGATGTGGCGGCCCTTGCCAGTGGCGACGACGGGCAACTGGTCGAGCAGGTAGGGGTCGAGCAGGCACGCGGCCAGCTCGCGCCAGCGCTCGTGCAGCTCGACGGCCTCCAGGTCGAGCACGACCAGGCCGCCGCTGACGGCACCGCAGACAATGGCGATGCCGTTGCTCGCGCCGACAAACCACTCCACTAACTCCTCGGGCTCGGGCTGGCGCTCCTGGTACATGCGCCAGCTGGGGCGCTCCTTGCCGCTGACCGCGTCATAGACGCGGGGCAGCAGGTGGCTCGCCGGCTCTTTCGTGCCCCGGGCAACCGGGATGACGCTCAGGCCGCCGGCGACGTAGGCGCGGGCGTGGCGCAGCGGCGCAGAGACCATCGAGGCCTCCTTGCGCCGCCTAGTCGCCCGTAGGAGATAGACGTTCCGCGTCGAAGCGGTATAATGGGTGCGAGCAGTCCCGCCCCGGCATAGCGTGCTGAGCACGCCCCCGGTCGGGGATCGAACGGCTAACCAAAACCATTTACAGTCCAGCCTTTCGGCAGACTGTACAACAAGCTGTTTAGGTCGTCAGGATGCGTCCCTCCCACTACCGGCACCTTGCC
>Ga0163144_10014557_pt1 | contig 16315 bp, 6 predicted proteins | sample OliLak19BULKMAT1_FD_123175 | JGI IMG/M metagenome (GOLD analysis project Ga0163144, IMG submission 123175) | Freshwater microbial mat bacterial communities from Lake Vanda, McMurdo Dry Valleys, Antarctica - Oligotrophic Lake LV.19.BULKMAT1 | ecosystem: Environmental > Aquatic > Freshwater > Lake... | reverse complement strand
TGGGCATCTATTTATGTTAATGTTAAAATTGGACACCTGCTGGGTTACTTAAAACTAGGTAACGCTTTGCAAGGGTTTGGTTCTAAAGGTTTTATGGATGTGCCCTATTACCCTGCCTATAACCGTTATTTTGAGTTTGGCCTTTCATGGACCTTTTTCGACTAAGCCGTATATTGAGCTTGGATTTGAATAAAAACAGATTACCCGCCCTCGGCAGAAATTATAGTATGAAGTTTTGGAAGCTGTTTATGTTTGCCCTGCTGGAGAGCCAAAACGGGCTTCGCCAGTCTAAGGTGCGGGCTGGCCTTACGGTTGCGCTCATAGCTATAGGGCTTATGAGCCTTGTGGGTGTACTCACCGCCATTGATTCTATACAAAATAGCGTATCTACCAATCTGGCAACCCTTGGTGCAGAGTCTTTTGATGTGGTGGATAAACGGCCTGTGCGCCGCAATCCGTTTTTAGAAGAGCCCTTAAAGCGGCCTTTAGATAATAGGATGGCAGATCTTTTTGTGAAGCAATACCCTAAAGCTGGTAAGGTTTGTGTCTCTTTTACTACCGGCTTTGGCACTACGGTGTTAGGCAATCATAGAAAATCTAACCCTAACAATACAATAATAGGGTCTAATGAAAGCTACCTGCCCATTTATGGCTACACGCTGCAAGAGGGCCGCAATTTTTCTAGGTTTGATATAGAACAAAGCCGCCCTGTCTGCATTATAGGAAACGAGATAAAAGAATCGCTTTTTCCGGGTACAAGCGCAGTGGGTAAAAAGATTTTTTTGGGTGGCAAACAGGTACTAGTTATTGGCTATATAAAAAAAATGCCCAGCGTAATGGGTAGTACCAATACCGGCCGTATAGTGCTTATGCCCCTAGATTTTGCCCGTGTATTTAAAAAAACGCCGGGCGGGTACACGCTCAGAGTTTTGTCTACAAAAGATGATATCAATACCGATCAGGCCATTGCTACGCGCATAGTACGCAGGTTAAAAGCTGATAAGGCCGGGAAAGACATATCTTTTGTTGTAGAGCGCAATGAGTCAGCGGTGGAGACCTTGGGCAAAATAGGTACGTCTTTAAAGGTTGGTGGCGGTATCATTGGCTTTATTACCATATTGGGGGCAAGTATTGGGCTGCTCAATATTATGATTGTATCTGTAAAAGAGCGCACCAGAGAGATAGGTGTGCGCAAATCGCTTGGCGCCACCACTATGGCCATCCGGCTGCAATTTTTAATGGAAGCTGTAACTATATGCCTGATAGGGGGCATATTAGGCATTGCACTAGGCTTATTAGTTGGCAATGCGGTGCCGCTAGCCACGGGCACCGGCGGTTTTGTATTCCCACTTAATTGGATAGGGCTTGGTTTTGTTACCTCTCTGGTAGTAGGGGTGCTAAGTGGTTATTTACCAGCCAATAGCGCAGCCAAGGTAGACCCTGTAGAGAGTTTGCGCTATGAGTAACGTTTAGTGACTCTAGCGGGCTCAGGCTAAAATATCTAAGTCTGAAAACACCTCTTGCAAGCCTGTAGCTACAGCAGATGTGTGGCTAAAGGTTATAGCTTGGGGATTATACGCACCAAGGGTGGCGGTTTCCATTAAACCAATGCGCTCAGGATCATAGGCAGTATGCACCTTTAGGTAGTTTTCTGTAAACCCTGCTAGGCCTTCTTCTGCATTACCGCCCTCCCATAATATGGTGTGGGTAGTGTGCTGCTGGCTGGCATAAAAAGCACGCTTAAGTTTATCAGATAGCTGGTGCAGCCGGGTACTTCTGTCTGTTTTTGCAGTGGCAGATACCTTGCCCGGCAGGGTGAGGGCATGGGTATTGGCTCGCTCACTGTAGGTAAATACATGCAGATATGAAGGGGCTAGCTCCACCAAAAACTCGTACGTTTCTATAAAATTTGCCTCGGTTTCACCCGGGAAGCCCACAATAACATCTACGCCTATACAGGCATGGGGCATGAGCTTTTTCACTTCTGCCAGGCGAGAGGCAAATACGTCTCTTTTGTAGCGCCTGCGCATCTTAGCCAAAATAACATCTGAGCCAGACTGTAGCGGAATATGAAAATGTGGCACAAAGCGCTTACTGTCTGCTACAAAATACAGAATTTCATCGGTTAATAAATTGGGCTCTATGCTAGAAATGCGGAAGCGCTCAATGCCATCAACATGGTCTAGGGCTTTAATGAGCTCGTAAAAGCCATCTAGGCGCTGGCGGCCCTCTGCGGTTTGTTGCAGCCCATAATCTCCTATGTTTACGCCTGTAAGCACTATTTCTTGTACTCCGGTTTTGGCTATACCCTCTGCCTGCTGCACCAGCTGGGCAATAGTAGGGCTGCGGCTCTGGCCCCGTGCCAAGGGAATTGTGCAGAAAGCACAGGTATAATCGCAGCCGTCTTGCACTTTCATAAACACCCTTGTACGCTCTGTGCGGGAGTGGCTGGGCACAAATACATTGGCTTGGGCAAGCGGGCGGCTTTGTACCCAGCCGCCTGGCCGGGTGCTTTTTGCAACTTGGTCTATAGAGAATTTATCAGCAGCACCCAGCACGGCATAAACACCAGGTATTGCAGCTATAGTATCTGGTTTTAGCTGGGCGTAGCAGCCCACCACCACCACGCGGGCGCCGGGCGATATGCGCAGTGCCTCGGCAATAACCTTGCGGCAGCGTTTGTCTGCATTTTCTGTTACAGAGCACGTGTTTATAACGGCAATGTCACACTGAGAGCCAAAGGGTACTGTATTATAGCCAGCATTTTCCAGTATGTGGCTAAGTTGGCTGGTTTCAGAAAAGTTGAGCTTGCAACCTAGGGTGTAATATGAGGCCCGGCCTTGCTGCATTATCTGGCGTGTATTTTACAGAAAATAAGAGTGCAAAAATACAACCCATAGGGGGTGGTTGGTACCCCATGCAGGTCTTAGCTGAGCCCATAGTACTTACTGATATTGTGTGATAACTTAAAAAGGCCTCTGTGGCTAGCAAGGGTTGCTAAAAATCAGTTTCAGCCAAAAAAAGAAGCTATTTATTTAAAATAGGTATAAAAAATTAGTACATTTGTTAAAATAACATACTCAAAATGGCAAAATTGCGTTTTTCAGCATTAGACAAACTTGGCAATCGTGAGCCTGCTAAGGTAAAAAAAATACCGGTAAAAGTGTCAGACTATTTTGGTATCAATGTCTTTGGGCCTCAAGCCATGAAAGAGCATTTGCCATCCGATGTTTTTAAAAGTTTGCAACGCAGTGTTGAGTATTCTGAAAAACTAGACGTATCTATTGCCGATGCGGTGGCAAGCGGCATGCGCAATTGGGCCATGGCCAAGGGGGCCACACACTACACGCACTGGTTTCAGCCACTTACGGGCAGCACAGCAGAGAAACATGATGCGTTTTTTGAGGTAGAAGACGATACTGTGTTAGAGAAATTTAAAGGATCTGCCCTAGTGCAGCAAGAGCCCGATGCCAGTTCTTTTCCATCTGGCGGTATACGCAACACCTTTGAGGCCCGCGGCTATACCGCTTGGGACCCTACCTCGCCGGCCTTTATCATAGAAGGTAAGGGCAGCAGCACCCTATGCATACCCACCATTTTTGTAAGCTACACCGGTGAGGCCTTAGATCATAAAACCCCTTTGCTAAAAAGTATCTCTGTCTTAGATAAGGCAGCGGTAGCCGTTTGTGAGTATTTTGATAAAGAGGTAACCCGTGTAAACGCTACACTGGGTGCAGAGCAAGAGTATTTTTTGGTGGATGAGGCCCTGTATATGGCGCGGCCAGATCTGGTAATGTGCGGCCGCACCCTTACTGGGGCCACGCCCGCAAAAGGCCAGCAGCTAGAAGATCACTATTTTGGCTCTATACCCACCCGGGTGCAAGATTATATCTCAGATTTTGAGCAAGAAGTATGGAAGCTGGGCATACCCATCCGCACGCGCCATAATGAGGTAGCCCCCAACCAGTTTGAATGTGCCCCAACATTTACAGAAGTTAACAAAGCAGTAGACCATAACCTGCTGCTGATGGATGTAATGGCAAAAGTAGCCGAGCGGCATAACTACAAGGTGCTTTTTCATGAAAAGCCCTTTGCCGGTATAAATGGCTCTGGCAAACACAACAACTGGAGCATGAGTACTAACACGGGTAAAAACTTGTTGCAACCAGGCAAGCGCCCAAAAGACAACCTGCAGTTTCTTACCTTTTTTGTAAACACTATAAAGGCCGTGCATAACCATGCAGATCTGCTACGTGCCAGCATAGCCTCTGCCGGCAACGACCACCGCCTTGGGGCAAACGAGGCCCCTCCTGCCATTATTTCTGTTTTTATAGGTACGCAATTAACAGAAATGCTAGATGCACTAGAAAAGAAAACAGATGTAATTGAAAAGGGCGACAACGTTTACCTAAAACTAGGTATCAATAAATTGCCAGAAATTTTGCTAGATAATACAGACCGCAACCGTACCTCTCCGTTTGCCTTTACCGGCAACAAGTTTGAGCTACGGGCTGTTGGCTCATCGGCAAACTCTGCGGCGCCCATGGCTATCCTTAACACTATAGTAGCCAAGCAGCTGCGTGATTTTAAAACCGAAGTGGATGCAGAAATAGCTAAGGGTATCCGCAAAGACGCTGCAATAATTAGTGTGCTGCGCGGCTATATAACTGCCAGTAAAAAGATTCTTTTTGAAGGTAACGGCTATGGAGACGAGTGGGTACAGGAGGCCGCTAGGCGCGGCCTTAGCAATATTACATCTACACCAGAAGCCTTAAAAGCATACGTTTCTGCCAAAACATTGCAATTATTTACAGACACCGGCATCTTAAGCCATAGAGAGGCAGAGGCCCGTTACGAGGTTAGCCTAGAGCAGTATGTAAAAAAGGTGCAGATAGAAAGCCGAGTGCTGGGTGAGATTGTAAGCAACCACATAGTGCCGGCAACAACAGAATACCAAAACAGGCTAATTACCAACGCAAAGGGCCTTAAAGAGCTCGGTATTACAGGCGATAACCTCTCACAGGTAATAGCAGCTATAGAAGAAATATCTGGCTATCTAGGCACCCTGCGCGCAAAAACAACCGAGATGATAGATGCCCGCAAGGCATGCAATGCAAAAAATAATGCCGAGGAAATGGCACATGGCTACCGTATACACGTATTTCCTTTTTTAGAAGAGATAAGGTATGCAGCAGACAAGCTAGAGCAATTGGTAGACAATGACTTGTGGCCTATGGTTAAATACCACGAAATGCTTTTTGGCAATTAGGCCCATACAAGCCTACTAAATTTCACCGCTAACCCGCTTTTAAAGGGCTCTGCTGATTATATGGCAATGGGCAAGGCTTTTCTAAAGCTAATGGGGTAGTTTTGTGTATAGATTGTTGCGCTACGTGAAAGGAAACTGGTTGGTTATTTGGGTACTGTGTTGGGTACCCTTTGCAGGGGCTTGGGCCCAAAATGCAGAGGTAAAAGGATTCTTGTACGACAAAGGATCGGGTGAGCCGCTCATTTACACCAATGTTTATTTAAAGGGTACAAAATATGGCGCTGCTACAGATGCCAACGGTTATTTCGCGCTCATAAAAGTGCCGCCAGGCTCTTACACGCTAATGGCTACCCAAATAGGTTACGATACAATAGCAGAACCTATTAGCTTGCTGTCTAACCAGATTTTAACAAAAAAACTCTACTTACCAGAGCAAACCAAAGAGCTTAAAACAGTAGAGATAGAGGGCAGCCGAAGTGCTTACAGGCGAGATAATACCGTAAACGTAGGTCTTACCCAAATAACCCCAAAGGATATAAAGATGACAGCCAGCGTGGGAGGAGAAAGCGACCTTGCCCAGTACATACAAACAGTGCCAGGGGTAGTGAGCAGTGGAGACCAAGGCGGCCAAGTATTTATACGGGGCGGCACCCTTACCCAAAACCTTACCCTACTAGATGGCATGGTGGTATACAATCCTTTTCATAGCATAGGCATGTATTCCATTTTTGACTCTGATCTGCTTAAAACGGTAGATTTTTACACCGCTGGCTTTAATGCCCAATACGGTGGGCGCACCAGCTCTGTAATAGATGCCAAAACCATAGATGGGAATAAAAACCGGGTTGCTGCGCGCGGGTCTGTAACTACTATAGCTACTAAAATAAACGTAGAGGGGCCCATTCTAAAAAAAGATAATGGCCTCACGCTTACCTATCTAGGCAGTGTGCGCCACAGCTATTTAGACAGGCTTGGCCCAAAAATTTACCCATATGCAACAGAAAATGGCAGCAAGCTGGGGTTTGGCTTTACAGACCTTTTTGGCAAGCTTGTGCTTAGTGCCCCTAACGGAAGCAAGGTATCAGTATCAGCCTTAAATTTTTCAGACATTGCAGATATAGGCAGCCCTAATCAGTTTAAGTGGCAGAACTCGGGCTTAGGTGTAAATTTTTTGTTAATACCAGAGGGCAGCACCACGCTTATTAGTGGGCAGTTTGCTTTTAGCAACTACAACACCAAAACCAGCACTACCTCTAGCCCCCCGCGCAACAGTGGCATTAGCTCTTTTAATGGCGAGTTTGACTTTACCTATTACCTAAACAAGAGCGAGCTTAAGTATGGGCTGGGCTTAGTGCGCAATAGCACCAGCTATGCTAGTACATTTTTATCTGGCACGGGCTATGAGTTTTCTGCTAACAATACAGAGTTTTTTGGGTACTTTAAGTACAGAATAAACCTGCCTAAGTTAATTATAGACCCAGGCTTTCACATGCACTATTATGGCTCTCTGGGGCAAGCCAGCCCAGAGCCTCGCCTTGGTGCAAAGTATTTTGTGTTGCCTAACTTAAAGCTTAAGGGATCTGCCGGGCGCTACAGCCAAAATTTGATTACTACCCGCTCAGATCAAGATGTGGTAAATCTGTTTAACGGGTATATATCTAGCCCAGACCAAGTATACTACCCAGAGGGCGGCCTTACGGCCTCTAGGCTACAGTTTGCTAACCACGGGGTGGTAGGGCTAGAATGGGAGCCAATTAAGAATCTAGAGCTGGATATAGAGGGGTATGTTAAAAACTTTACCCAGCTTATAAACACCAATGTGGCCCGCACAAATAATGACCCCAAAGAGTTTATAGCAGAAAAGGGCATTGCAAAGGGTGTAGATATCAGCTTTAAGTATACCCGCCCCCGCTACCAATTGCGCGGCAGCTACAGCCTGGCCAAAGTAACAAGGCAGTATGGCAACCTAGGCACGTATGCCCCCTTTTATGATAGACGCCACAATATCAATCTATTGGCAAGCATATATCCTGTAAAAGACAGAAAAGATTGGGAGATAGATATACGCTTTAACTTAGGCTCCGGCCTGCCCTTTACGCAAACCCAAGCCCTATATGAGAGCCTGCCTTTAAGTGGGGGCATAGCCACAAATTATATAAAAGAAAACGGCGAGCTGGGAGTGTATTATGGCACCTTGGCAGATTACAACAAGGGGCGCTTACCCTATTACCACCGGCTAGATATATCCCTTAAAAAACAGTTTGTGCTAGGTTTGCACAGCTTAGCAGAGGTAAACATTGGGGCTACTAATTTGTATAACCGCAAAAATGTCTTTTACATAGACCGTCTAGATGTTGGCAAAAGGGTGAACCAACTGCCAATTTTACCGTACCTGGCTTTGTCTGCCAGTTTTTAAACGTTTTTTTTCATATGATAAACATTACTCTGCCCGATGGCTCCGTTCGTGAGGTGGCCAAGGGCACTACCCCCGCGCAAATTGCGCTTTCCATTTCTGAGGGCCTGGCCCGCAATGTACTGGCCGCTGCTGTAAACGGTAAAACCGTGGATGCTTCTACCCCCATTGAGCAAGATGCAACGCTTGTGCTCTACACCTGGAAAGACGATGCGGGCAAAGAAGTGTTCTGGCACAGCTCTGCCCATTTGCTTGCAGAGGCCATTGAGGCCCGTTTTCCAGAAACACGTTTTGCCATTGGCCCACCCATAGACAATGGCTTTTACTATGATATTGACTTGGGTGAGCAGATCCTTACCCCGGCAGACTTAGAGGCATTAGAGAAAGATATGCTGCAACTAGCAGCCAAGGCTAGTGTATACACCCGCATACCCATGCCCAAAGCAGATGCCATTGCATACTTTACACAGAAAGAAGACCCCTACAAACTAGAGTTGCTAGAAGGGCTAGAGGATGGCACCATCACGTTTTATAAACAAGGCAATTTTACAGATTTATGCCGGGGCCCCCACATACCTAACACCAGCTTTATAAAGGCTGCTAAGATTACAAACATAGCCGGTGCATACTGGCGGGGCGATTCGTCTCGCAAGCAACTTACCCGTATATACGGTATCACGTTTCCTAAGGCTGCAGAGCTTAAAGAATACTTAGAGCGGGTAGAGGAGGCTAAAAAGCGGGATCACCGCAAGCTTGGCCGTGAGTTAGAACTGTTTACATTCTCTGAAAAGGTGGGCATGGGCCTGCCCCTCTGGCTGCCAAAGGGCGCCGCCTTGCGTGAGCGTTTAGAAAACTTTTTACGCGCTGCGCAGCGCAAAGCGGGCTACCAACAGGTAATTACTCCACACATAGGCAGTAAGCAGCTCTATATAACAAGTGGCCACTATGAGAAATATAAAAACGACTCTTTTAGGCCCATAGAAACACCTAATGAAGGGGAGGAGTTTATGCTTAAACCCATGAACTGCCCCCACCACTGTGAGATATATGCCAGCAAACCCCGCAGCTACAAAGATCTGCCCCTGCGCCTGGCCGAGTTTGGGACAGTATATCGCTACGAGCAAAGCGGCGAGCTGCATGGGCTTACCCGCGTACGCGGCTTTACCCAAGACGATGCCCACATTTTTTGCCGCCCAGACCAAGTGTTGGATGAGTTTAAAAAAGTTATAGACCTTGTTTTTTATGTCTTTACTTCGCTAGGTTTTGATGATTATACAGCACAGATAAGCCTGCGAGATCCAGAGAACAAAACCAAATATATAGGCAATGATGAAGACTGGGTAAAAGCAGAAAGTGCCATTATCCAGGCAACATCTGAGCGGGGCATGAAAACCATAACCGCACTGGGTGAGGCAGCCTTTTATGGCCCCAAGCTAGATTTTATGGTAAAAGACGCCCTTGGCAGAAGCTGGCAGTTAGGCACCATACAAGTAGACTACCAGCTGCCCCAGCGTTTTGAGCTAGAGTATGTGGGCGCAGATAACCAGCGCCACCGCCCAATAATGATTCATAGGGCGCCTTTTGGCTCTATGGAGCGTTTTGTTGCGGTGTTGCTTGAACACACCGGCGGCAATTTGCCGGCATGGCTTGCGCCTGAGCAAGCAATTGTTTTGCCAGTATCAGAAAAATATAATGACTATGCCGCGCAGGTGCAAAAAACCCTAGAGGCTGGTGGCGTGCGTACCGTAGTAGATGACAGAGACGAAAAAGTGGGCCGCAAGATATTGGATGCTGAAAAAGCACGTTACCCCTATATGCTAGTGGTGGGTGCAAAAGAGCAAGATGAAAATGCGGTGAGCGTGCGTATTAAAGGCAGCGGAGATACCGGCATGGTGCATATTAGTGACTTTGTAAAAAAGGTATGGGCAGAAACGGCCATGCCAGAGTTTGACACTAAATAACGGCTCACCTTTATCTGTTTAGTACCAAAGGCGCGCTCAGAGCTATTATAATGAGTCTCTGAGCGCGGCTTGTTGATCTTGTCTGCGCTGGCGGGCTTGCAGGGTTTCTAACCGGGCTAAGCCCCCTTTGCTATCTTTAATGTAGCCCTTATTTTGGGCTATAACCGCTTTATATTGGTTTTCTGCCTCTGGGTAGTTGCCCATAAACTCTCTGCTAAGGGCGAGAAAAAACCGTGCCTCTGTAAGGTCTGGGGCATATTGCAGGGCAGCCTCTAGGCGGTTTGTTGCATCTAGATAGTTGCGCTGGGTATAACTTATCATACCCAGCTTGTAGTTAGCTAAGTACATAGAGGGCTCGTAAAAGGTGGCCTTGGCAAAATAGGCTTTGGCGCTGTCATTAAACCCTTGCCGCTCAAAGTATATACCTAGATTAAAATTTACAAAGGCATCTGTTGGGGCAAACCTGAGCCCACTGCGCAAGTGCTCTGCTGCCATGGGCCAGTTGCCCTTTCTCATATAAAGAGATGCTAGCTTGTTGTGCCCATCGGCGTACTCTGGGTTTAAGGTTAAAGATTGTTGCAGGTTGCGGATGGCAGCGGCTGTATCGCCTTTTTCTTCATACACTAGCCCTTTGTAAAAATAGGCTTTGGCGTTGTCTGGGGCAAGATCTAAGGCTTTATCTAACTCCTTTAGTGCCTCTTTATAGCGGCGGGTAATGAGCAGAATTTCTCCCCCTATTACATACAACCCTGGCGAAACATACCCGTTTGCTTTTGCCTTGTAAATGCAATAAGCCGCAGAGTCTAGCCTTAAGCTGGCCTTGTAAGCAGTTGCCAGCAATACATATGACTCTGGCCGGGTACTGTCTAGCCTCCAGGCAGTGCGGGCATCGGCAAGTGCTGCTATTTTATCTCCTTGTTCTAGCAATAGTTGGCTGCGTTTTGCCCAAGGAATGGGGTTGGTAGGATCCTTACGGATTTCTTCTGCCATGGCTTTTAGCCTAATATTGGCTGTATAGGTATTAGGCATGGGCAGGTTTGTAATGGTTTCAGACCCTGGGCTAGCCTTTTGCTGGCAACCTGGCGTAGCCACCCACACAACAATCCATAACAATGCCGTTAATAGGCCTTGTGGGTATTTCGTAACATTCTTCAATTCTATATTCAATAGGATTGCAAAATTACATAAAACAAGCGTGTAGCTGGTTTAAAAGTCTAGATAAAGTACGCGGTGTTCTTTATTAAAAAGCCTTAGTTTTTAAGAATAAGGCTATGCTAGATGTGTTAAGTGCCATAGCTATGGTGTCTTAATGACCCAAAAACCCTACTTGTAATAAACCAGGTAGGTAACCATTACTATTATCTAGCAATGATTCTCATTTTTGATGCTGATAAATTAGGCGTTGGCAAACTCCATGAGATTTCCCAGACAAACAACAAAAACATATTGGAAAGTACTGGGCACCTTAGTACTTGCGCTTGGCCTCTACTTGGCTGGTGCATCATCTGTAATGGGGCAATGCGTACGGATGAAAGACCCGCGCAACCTTAACCTACCCACTTTTACACCGCGTAAGAATTTTTCTTGCCTAACTGTTAGTGCCCCCCTAAATCAGACGCTATTCCGTATAGATTTTGAGAGCAACGTTACAAACTTTACCATAAACTGGGGAGACAACACCCCTTTGCAAGTTGTGGCTGGGCCCGTAAATACCGTCTCACATGTTTTTCCTGATACGGGCAGCTTTACCTACACCATAACCCAGCAAACGTGCACCACCGTAATAAGGGGCAAGTTTATAAATGCAGTTAATAATTCTACGCCAGGTGTGGGTTTTGTTTTTCCGCCAGCGGGTACAGACAACAAGCGGTGTTTGCCTACGCTTATCAGCTTAAGGAACCTAAGCCCTAAAATGAATGACTATACAGAGTTTATAGTAGACTGGGGTGGACAAGAAAAAAAGGACACAGTAGATAAAAGTAGCTACGATAAACTGGTAGAGCACGTATACAAACCAGGCTCTAAAATATGCCGAACCCGGATGACGGTAACCTACAACAATGTTTGCGGAGCAGTAGCTGGGCAAGTACCCTTAACCCAGTCTGCAGGTGATTATTACTTTCTTGAGCGTGACTCTGCAATTGTAACCCCGGCTAAAATTATAATTTGTACCCCCATACAACTAAACCTGGTTGATGGTTCTATACTTAATTGCCTAGATACCAGCGGGCGGCAGCTAAGGTGGGTATCAGACTCTGGCTGGGCAGCGCCACTTACGGTGCCCGGCGGTGGCAACTGGGTAACCTATAATAAGACAATTAATAAGACACTTATTATCCCGGCCTCAGCATTTAGCCCTACCCCGGCAGATTCTACCTACAAAGTGAATCTGATGATACGCAACCAATGCGGCGCAGATACGGCCTTTGCCAAGATTTTTTTAGCACAGCCTAAAACGCCAGTTTTTAGCAACGTAAACAATAACATCTGCCCAGGCGATGTGATGACCTTTCGTAACGATACACAAAACAACTACCCAGCTGGTTTTATTAGCTTTTTGTGGGACTTTGGCGACGGAACACCTATTGTAACCAGCAATGCGCCAGTGGTAGAACACACTTATGCCATTGGTGGAAGCTACACCGTAAGGCTAACCTGCAGGGTAGTTACCACCGTTACAACCCAAATATGCACAAAGTTTAGAACGATAGTGGTAAACGTACGCCGAAACGTAACCCCATTAATAGGCATTACACCCTTACCGCTTTGCTTGCCTGGTGAGGTAGTTATAAGAAACACATCTGTAAATACCCAAAGTGCAGTGTGGAAAGGGTGGACCTTAAACAACAGACCTCTCTGGAGCGCCGGAGCTGGGGTTTTGCCTGCCACCCTGCCTGGCCAGGATACCAGCCTAGTTTCTATCCGGGGCAGATCATTAACAGATAGTTCTGTGCGGGTAGCCTTTAAGCGCTATGGCAGATACGTACTTTCTTTAAAGGCGCAGTCTACTGGCTGCCCAGAGTACACAACCACAGATACGATTGACATCTTACCAAGGCCTACGCTGCGGTGGCGGCTCTCTAGCCGTAAGGTTTGCGTGGGTGTGCCGTTGCAAATACGAGACAGCTCTGTAATTTTTGCCCTAGACAGCAATGGGCTGCCGGGTGCTACATTCCGCAACCTTACTTGGCAGCTACACATGGGCGATACCAGCCGCATACGATCACTGGCGCCAGTAACAAGAAATTTTGATAGCCCGGGCCAGTCTAACCGTATTTCTTCTTATATCTACAAAAAGCCTGGTATTTATAAAATAGCGCTTACCGTATGGGTGGGTAAAAAAGTTTGCCCTTCTACAGATACGCTAGTGGTACAGGTATTACCCAATCCTGCACCCAGCTACACCTTTACAAAAAACCGGTGTGAAAACCAGCGCGTTACTTTTAGAAATACTACCGTAGACTCTGCCTCTTATTATATGTATGAGGTGCGCCGAGGCAACATTCTTGCGGGCCAGTACCGCAGAGATGACAGGCAACCCTTAGACATTCTGCTACCCTATGTACCACCCGGCGATAGCACCTTCTATCAGGTAACGCTAAAAGCCTTCACATTATCAGGAACAGATACCTGTGTAAGCTCCAGTATTTCTCGCCGGGTTTCTGTTGCTCCCACACCCGTGGCAGCTATGGTAGCCTCACAAACAGATGGGTGTAGCCCCATGCTAGGGGTGCGGTTTACAAATGCCTCTTTTAACCTAGCATCTGATACGTCTAACCGTTTTTCTTGGAACTTTGGCAATGGGCAGATCAGCTCGCAAGAGAACCCACCGGTGCAGAGTTATATAAACAACACCTTAGTTCTATCTAAAGACACCGTAGTTTTTAGAATTATTAGAAAAGACGGGTGTGTATTTACCACCAGCCGAGACATACTCATTTTCCCTGCACCCAATATTGCCATTGCGGCAGTGGATAGTGTTTGTAGTGGGGTGCCAGTAGATTTAGCTGCTACGGGTAATAACATAGCTCAGTATACTTGGACTTTTACCGATTTTGACCAGAGCACAACCTATGCTGCCACCCCCAGCAAAACATTTACCAACTATACTAACACCGCCAAGACGTACACTATAGACTTGCTAGCGCGCACAATTTATAACTGCCCACAGCAGGTAAGCCGCTCTATAAAGATTTTTGCCCAGCCCCAAGTAAATATAAACACTACAAGCACGGCAGATAACCATTGCAGCCCAGTACAGGTGCGGTTTTCGTATCAAAACTTGCTGGGTGCCACCATTTTTAAATGGTATTTTGGCACAGCAGATTCTGTTACATTCTTGGCAGATTCGGCCTTTACGCGTTCATTTTCTAACAGCACAGCTGCACCTGTAAACACACCTATGCGGCTGGTAGCCAGCAATGGTGGCCGCTGTTCTACAACAGTAACTAGGTCTGTTACTATTAATCCAGAGGTGCGGGCCAAGTTCTCAATTTCTGATAGTGTACGCTGTAACCCCATCAATCTGCTGGCCATTAATCAATCTTCTATTGGCAGCGATGTGCTTACCTGGCAGGTGGGTGGCAACACCGTGCAAAACCAGCCTACAGTGCGGCAGGTGCTTAACAACCCATCTAACGATAGAGATACACTTATAACTGTTAAACTAATAGCGCGCAATGGCCTTGCGCCCGGCTGTAGAGATACGGCTACAAAACAGATTCGCATACATCCTAAACCTAGGATTAATGGCATAAATGTACCTGCCACCACGGGGTGTAGTCCGTTTTTAGCCGCCTTACGCTCATCGGGTATTGGTGTGGGTTTTTACCGGTGGAGTTTTGGAGATGGAGATACTGCACGCAATACACAAGGCGTACAAAACCACACGTACGAGAATTATAACCCCACGGCTATACGATCGTATCTGGCGCGTGTAATAGGGCAAAACAGTGCCGGCTGTACAGATACAGCTACTCTTACACTATCTGTAAAACCGTTTTCACAAGCTGGTATTGTTACAATAGACACGGCGGGTTGCTCGCCGTATGTGGCAAGATTTAGCTCTGCAGGTAGTGTAAACTCAGACCGCTTTACGTGGACGTTTGGCGGGCAACAGACTACTAATACTACCAACCCCAACCTCACTTTTGTGAATAGCTCTGATACGGTGCAGGTGTTGCCTGTGCGGCTAATAGCAGAAAAGCAGGCCGTGGGTGGCTGCCCAGATACCACCTACAAAACCGTGCGGGTTTACCCAAAACCACTTGCAGATTTTACCACCTCTGCCAAGATTGGGTGCGGCCCGCTGCAAGTTACACTTACAAATACCAGCCGCCTGGCGCAGTCTTTTTACTGGATCATAAGCAGCGGCGGTGTAAGTGATACTCTCAGAAACCGTATCCAAGTAGACACTGTTTTCTCTAACCCTAATCTTGTAAATAAAACAGTGCAGATTGATTTGGTTGTAACTAGCGCCAATGGCTGCGTAAATACCAAGCGTGATTTTGCAACGGTTTATGCAGATGTAAGTGCCAAGTTTACCCTTGATACCGTGGGCTGCAGCCCACATATCATTACCATAAATAACCAAAGCTCTAACAATGGTGGCACATGGCTTTGGAATTTTGGCGATGGCAACACAGACAATAGCCGCAACCCGCTGCATGAGTTTAACTATACAAATGGGGCTGCAGACACCACGTATCTAGTAAAATTAACCAGCTTTAGCTCTGTGGGCGGCTGCCAAAAAACAGACAGCGTGCGGGTACGGGTGCATGGCCGCCCTATAAATAGATTTACCATTAAAGACCCTGTGAGCCGCAGGCTGCAATTGCCTGCAAACATTATTACCATAGAGAACAACACAGCCTACCATAGCCAATGGCGCTACCAATGGCTGTTTATGGACGGTAATAATGACACCTCCCGGGCTAAAATATTTACCCATCGGTACAATTTTAACAACCAAGATTTTACCGATACAAACTTTGTAATTACACAAATAGCCAGCAACGCTTTTGGCTGTACAGATACGCTGCGGATCCCGATCATTATCCAGCCAGAGCCGCCTATACCAAACTTTACCTACTCAGACTCTGTAGGTTGTAGCCCGCTTTCTATTGCGTTTTACAATAAGTCTACATATGGCAGAGAATATCTATGGGACTTTGGCAACAGGGGAATCTCTGACGAGCGCAACCCAGTGCACGTGTTCTCTAAAGCTGGTAAATACACAATTAAGCTCACCGTTAAGGGTTTTGGCGGGGTGCGCTCCATTACCAAAGACACCATTATAGAGGTGCAGCCCTTTGGCTCTGCGCTTTTTAACACTAACCCGCTACCGGGCCAAGAGGTAATAATACCAGAACAAAAAGTGGAGTTTAGGCCCTTATTCTCTTGCCCCAGCTGTACCTATCTCTGGACCTTTGGCGATGGGGCCGTCTCTACAGAAATGAACCCTAGGCACTTATATGCCGATACAGGCTGGTACGATGTATCACTCACGGTTTCTAGCGCAAATGGTTGCAAAAGTGTAGACACTGTAAAAAATGCTGTCCGCACGGTGTATAAGCGCTTGATTAGTATCCCTACTGCCTTTGTACCCAGTAAAGCAGGATCTAGTGGTGGGTACATAACCAGGGGAGAAGAAAACAAAGTATTCTATCCCTA
>Ga0163144_10014555_pt1 | contig 16316 bp, 17 predicted proteins | sample OliLak19BULKMAT1_FD_123175 | JGI IMG/M metagenome (GOLD analysis project Ga0163144, IMG submission 123175) | Freshwater microbial mat bacterial communities from Lake Vanda, McMurdo Dry Valleys, Antarctica - Oligotrophic Lake LV.19.BULKMAT1 | ecosystem: Environmental > Aquatic > Freshwater >... | reverse complement strand
TTAATTGTCTGCGGTAGTCAGCTTTCGTAACCATTTCAGGTGAGGCAGATGGATTGCAAATGATTTGTGCACCGCGAGCTATCAACGATTCTGAAGGTGGTCGCGCGACCCATACGTCTTCGCAGATTTCGATACCAATATTTACACCATCTAGTGCAAATAGTACGGACCCAAATGGTATTACCTGATTGCCTATTTTGGTAGTTGTGGGCTGTTCATCCCAAATTTGAAACCAGCGTTTTTCATAGAATTCCTTGTAAGTTGGTAAGTTCATCTTTGGTACGATACCTTTGACTTCACCGTCTGCCAAGAATGCCGAGCAGTTGTATAACGCGTTATTCATGCGCAGCGGTAGGCCGACAATCATAGCGCTGTTGGCGTCATTGGTAAGCGACGCTAAGTGCATAAGGGCATCTTCTGTGCGGTTCAGAAGAGATGACGATTGGAGAAGGTCACCGATGCTATAGCCGGTTATGCAGAGTTCTGGAAAAACGACCAACGATGTATTATTTTTAATGGCTTTATTGTACAGACTAGCTATGGCGTCTCGGTTTGCTTCGATATTGCCCAGTTGGATTAGCGGGGTGCCGATGGCAACTCTTATATAGCTTTTCGATGGAGTAAATTGTTTCATTGGGTTGACCTTCTTTCTGCATAAATAGTACGCTTGATTTTAGTTAGTGTCAACAGTACAATAATTACGTAAACAAAGGATTAGTATGAGCCAAGTCATTATTTACGGCGGAGCATTTAACCCACCAACCGTTGCCCACCATGCCATCCTTAGAGCCTGTGTGGTGTATGCGGAAACTGTTGGCGCTGAAGTATGGTTGATGCCGAGTGGTTCACGGCGAGACAAGTCTATAGCTACAGATATCGAAGCACGGTTGTTACTTGTAGACTCTCTGATAAAAGACGTCGCAGATGCTGGGAGGGTTGAGGTATGCGAATATGAGATCGACACAGGTGGGTTGGTCGAAACGCGTAAAACCCACGCTTACTTGCAAAAAGCCCACCCTGATACGCAGTTCATATGGGTGTTTGGGTCGGACTCAATAAAGATGCTCAAGTCATGGGGAGGTGGCGAACAATTATGGAACGAGCTCCATATGCTTGTTGTGCCAAGAGTTGGGTATGAGCTCGCAGAAATGCCACCACATACCGTAAATCTCATTGTGGATGTGCCAGTTGTGAGTTCTACGCAGGTACGAGATGCACAACGAACCGGTACTGACTTTAGGCACATGGTCACCCCTAGTGTTTACCAGCACATGCGAAAAATTGCCCCTATTGCCAGCTAGGTAATGACGACAAAATTCTGCTATAAGGCGCTTCGGGTGTTTAACGATCGTATGCACTACGCCCGTACAAAAACCAAAGCTTAAATATCCAAGCTCATTTACGGGTTATGACCGTAGATTTTTCCAGGACATCACAAAAACAGATAGCTAAACTCAAATTTCCATTAAATGCCAGTTAAAAAAAGAATATATCTGTTTATAGATAACCCGGAAGCGCCACAACTACGAAACCACAGACTCAAGGGAAACCATATAAATAATAAATGAGGGTGGCTGTGGAGCTGCGGGGCGCAATAAATAAAGCAAAATAAACGATAAATGAGTAGCACGGGGACAGTCATGATGAGGTTTGAGGTTGGTTATTTGGCATTTATTATTTCTTATACCTTGCCTCTGCGTTAGTATAGTGGTAATGGTTAAATATAATCGAAGATCAATGGTACAGTTTCTGAAGTATAACTTCGGAGGACTTTTGTACTTTTGGAGTGCTTGGGTAGTTATTACCTTTGGTACGGCGAAAATAGGTCTGTTTTGGGCAAATTTAATCGGAAATGCTGTCGGTATTGTGCTTAACTATCTAGTCCAAAAACTTTGGACTTTTAAAGACGGAGATAAGACCCTGTTTAATTCTGGGTGGAAGTTTGCAGTGTTAACAATTGTTAACCTTGGGATTAGCTATTTGATATTAAGGGGGCTTACCGGCGTTGGTGTTGAGCTATGGTTGGCGCAATTTATAAGTGCGGGGTTCTTTACTGGATGGAACTGGGCTTGGTATAAATACTGGGTTTTCTCAGAGAAACCAATAAATAATAAAAGATAAATAATAAATAAGGTGGTTGCATGAGCGCGAATACAGTACAGAACTTTGAGGATACGACTATCTGGAAGGATGCTATAGGGCTAGCTGTAATGGTTTACGAAGTAACGAGGAAGTTTCGTAAAGACGAACTATTTGGAATGATGTCGCAACTTCGGAGGGCTTCAAGTTCTGTCTCTGCGAATTTAGCTGAAGGCTATGGCAGATATGGCTCAAAAGAAAAGCACCAATTTTATGCTATTGCTTACGGATCACTATTAGAAACAAAATCTTTTTTGTTGCTTGCAGTAAGGCTCAAATACGTAGATGATATAAGCATGATGGTTTTACTTATCACATCGCTACAAAAACAGATAAACGATATAAAGAAATCACTGCGATGAGAACCTTATTTATTATTTCTTACAGATTTAGGAGCTAATCGTGCCTACTAAATCTGTGCGTCCAACGATGAAGCAGTATCATATGATGAACTACATAGCAGAGTTTGTGGCTATGCACGGGTATGGGCCGAGTTACCGAGAGATAATGATGGGCTGTGGTTATAGTTCGGTTGCGACGGTAGCTGAGCATATAAATAACCTTATTGCGCGGGGACATCTGCGAAAGCGTGAACGATCTGCAAGGTCGCTTGAAGTTGTGAGCATGCCAGAACTTGATAAGATAGTTGTGAAGCAAGTCAATGAGTCTGAAGAAAAATGGCTTGTCGATAAGGTCGAACTGTTTTTTAAAGAGCTGGAAGATTCGGATACTATTGATGGATCGAGAATAGATGAGCTCTATGTACTAGTTGGAGCGCTAAAGGTTCTGGGGCTCGACGGAGCAGCTTATATGTTTATACGTCGGCTCACTGAGTTAAAAGACAAGTATGAAGCTAAAAAGAAAAATAGGGCGAACACGACATATGCACAATAAAAAATATGAAAAAATAGATGGTTTGTATCGGAAGCCACGAGTTACGGCCCATACTAGAGTACCGTTTTTGATATGGTTACCGTTGTTGTTGATAGTTATGGCAACATTGATTGCCATGTCGCTGCGCACAGTCATACTGCAGAACGAACCCGGTCCTACGCTTGATCTTGCACGAAAGCACTCTTGGAAGGTCGTTGCTGTAGGTGGCTTGGCCTGTGAGACCACCAACATCAATTATAACGAGGGCAATGGTGTGATTGGTGGTTGTGGGCAAAAAGCAGTTGGCAAGGCACTAGAGCGTGAACACGCTGATGCCGTACTCTTGCTCGGTGATCTGCAGTACCAGACTGGTACTTTTGAAGATTTTGAGCGATCTTTTGTACCGTATTTTCGTGATATAAAGGTACCGATTTACACAGTTATGGGGAACCATGATTATGGCAATGGCACGATACCGGGCGGCGATTTGACCGGTTATAAAAAAGCGCTTGATTTGTATTTTCCTCAGGCTACCTACCAAAAAGAAGGGAAGAGCTATTATGACTTTAACCTTGGCCCGTGGAAATTCTATGCGCTCGATAGCAACTGTGAATATATTGGTGGCTGTGCGAAGGAGTCGGATCAGTATGATTGGCTAACAAGTAAAGTAATCGATGCGCCGATTTGTAGTGTTGGGCTGTGGCATCATCCGGTATTTACGTCGGGTTTGCATAAGGACGAAGCCGACACGTCACGTGGCCGCGAATTTTGGTCTGTTTTGCAAGAATCTGGCGCCGACATTGTGCTGAATGGTCATGATCATCACTATGAAAACTTTGCACCAAAACTTAGCGACGGATCTGTTTCGGATGAAGGAATTCGACAGTTTGTTTCTGGTGCAGGTGGTTATTCGTTACGCAAAGTGAGTGCGCCTATCCCAGGCGGTCAAGAAAAAGTAATAGATGATCAGTTTGGGTATCTATATTTGGAACTGTTTCCGGGCAGGTATGAATGGCAGTACAAAGATGTCTATGGAAATACACTAGATAGTGGAAGCGACGACTGTCGATAGCCATGGACAAACACCTACTTGATATTAATGTTTCGCACCCAATACAGGTGAGTGTTATGGAGACTTTACGACACAAGGAGCAAATTAGTTATAGCAGTTTATCTCCTGATGGTATGAGTGGCAATGAATTTGGATATCATCTCAACAAGCTTACAAAGGCAGGGTTAATAATTAAAAATGTAGATTTCTATATGCTTACACCGCTAGGTTTATTGGTAGCGGATAGTGCATCTTACGATTCAAACAAATTAAAACTACGACCTGTTGTGGGTTGCTGGTTGTATGTAACAAATACTAACGCCCAGTTGCTCCATTACTATTCTAAACGAGCTCCATTATTTGACAAGGTATGCTTGCCGTTTGGTAAATTACGTATCGGCGAATCAGTAGAAACGACCGTACATCGCATGCTTGCCAAGCGTGGGTTTGAGCCTAGCAGTGTTGTTATAGTAAACCGTTATCTAGCTAATGTGCGGTACGTATTAGAAAGTGAAATAGTAGCACACCGATTCGGTGAAGTTATAGTAGCGGAATTCAAAGGAATCGATAGCCCAAAAGTGAGTACCAAAAATGGCGATTCTTATTTTGCAGATCAATCATTACCGTATTTAGAAAATGCTTTTGATTCAAATAATACTGTAGATTATGAAGTTACAGTAGTAAAATCTTAAGGTAAAAACTGTTACTCAACTTAACATGGCGATGAGAACATACTCCTTTTATTAATTTAATAGGAGAGCAATATGTCAGATAAAACAGCAGTATTTGTAGATTACTCGGGCGTTTATGAGCTCTACGGCGAACGCTACAACGAAATGGGCGAATGGCCAAGTGAGTGGGGTGCGAGGTCCATGATAGAAGGAAAGTACTTACCTAACTCAGACATGTATGCGCGGGTTAAAAAATGGAGAAATAGTGGAGCGTTTGTAACGATACTTACTGGCGGTAATGACGTGTCGTCATCGTATTGGTGGCCAGATTTGGCACAACCAGAGAATGTGTTTGATGCGGTAATGTACGGCCACAAACAGTACCGCGATTGTTATGATTCGATAGATAGGAGGCTTGCCTATATGTGGCCGGATGAAAAAGTTAGAAAAATTTTAATCGACGACTCGATGACTAATTTAGTAGTAGCTAGTAGTGCCGGCTGGGACGCATATTACTATGACGGCCCTGCGAGCCCTACATTTTGTAGGCCTGACCCCTGCCAGTTTACTAAGGTTATGACTCAAGTAGATATTGAGCTAACATAATGGCCTGCGCCTAGGTAGATTAGCTATTAGTATTTGTTAAGTATTCCAACTTGAGTGAAGGGGTGTGCCTTCGTGATAGCCGGAACTGGTTTGTATGCCGATGACAGCTTTTTCGTGAAATTCGTTTATTGTGCGTGCCCCAGAGTATGTGCAGGATGAGCGTACGCCGGCAACAATGTCGTCAATGATGTCTTCGACACCGGGATTCTTTGGGTCAAGGTATAATCTTGAGCTACTGATTCCCTCTTCAAAAAGTTCTTTTTTAGCTCTTGCAAATGAATCTTCGGTTTTTATTCTGCCTTTGACGGCCCGATTGCTCGCCATGCCGTAGTTTTCTTTGTACATATTACCTTTTTCGTCGAATAGTACATCTGTTGCGGCTTCAAAAGTACCGCCAAACCACGAACCTATCATCACACTCGATGCTCCAGCGGCAAGGGCGAGCGCAATGTCTCGAGGGTGTCGAACTCCGCCGTCGGCCCAAATATGTTTGCCTAGTTTTCGGGCCATAGCTGCACACTCCATAACGGCCGAAAATTGTGGTCGCCCGACGCCTGTCATCATACGGGTTGTGCACATTGCACCAGGGCCGACGCCAACTTTTACGATGTCTGCTCCTGCTTTGATGAGGTCTGCCGTTGCCTGTGCAGTTACGACATTGCCTGCTACTATCGGGACCTTTGGTCCTGCTACTAAACGAACAGCTTTTAGGGCATCGATCATTTTTTGTTGGTGGCCATGCGCGGTATCGACGACTAAAACATCTACTCCTAGGCTGAGTAGCCACTTAGCCCGGGTAGATGGATCGCCATTTATACCGATTGCGGCTGCGATCATTAGTCGGCCTTTTTTATCTACGGCGGGTTTGTAGATACTGGAACGAAGCGCGCCCTTTGCCGTCATAACTCCGACTAGTTTGCCGTCTTTGACTACCGGAGCAACGCTGAGGCGCTGTGACTCGAGCTCATGATACATCTGTTCTGGTGTTAGTTCTGAATCCAGACTCACTACGCCGTGAGTCATAACACTTTCAAGTTTTGCAAATGAATCTTTGCCGTCTGCATCGCTAGAGGTAAAAATGCCGAGAGGTTCTTTGTCGCCATTTACGATGATTACCGCTCCGTGTGAGCGTTTGTTGGTAAGTGCCATAGCCTTGTAGATTGTTTCGTTTGGCTCGAGTGAAAGTGGTGTGTCAAAAACCACATGGGATGCCTTGACGCGTTGAACGCATTTTTCGATCTCGTCATTTGGGAGATCTTGCGGGAGGACTGCGATTCCACCACGCCGCGCGACTGTCTCGGCCATGCGCCTACCTGAAACGGCGTTCATGTTTGAGACGACTAGAGGAAGTGTCATTCCAGTTGCTTCTGGTGCGGTTAGGTCAACATCAAATCTTGACTTTACTGTACTCATAGATGGGACCATAAAGACATCACTGTACGTCAGATCGTATTTGGGCAAGTGCCCATCAATAAATTTCATTTTAGGAGACTCCCGTATTACGAGCTGATTATAGCAGATAGCTAGTTAGACCGTAGGGTCGTCGTGGATCCAATGGGGCTCTAAGCCAATATCTCTGAGATGGTCACAGGCTTCCTCTATGCGTTCTTTTATAATTTCCTCTGAGAGTATGGGTGCCTCACTGTCACCGGCTACTACCCTAACGGCTGAGATTGGGGCCGACATAACGTCACCTTCTATGTTTTCGATACAAGTGTACGGTAACGCATGATCGAGGATAAATTGTAGTTCACCGGCATACCTACAAGCGCGTGCCAACTTCTTTTCTTCAGAAATTGTAGTGTCGGGTCTCTCGAGAATTTGACTAATTAGTTGAGCCATTTTTTGTTGCACGATATAGATTGCAATAACATTTTGTCTAAATATTTCTGCTTGTGGGTGCTTGTTGCGAAGTGCTGTTCTAAACCCTCGTGTTTCTATCTCTATAAGCACAGGATCTTTGCCTACGGGTGTCGGGGTACCATAAAATTCACCGGCATGGAAATCCGTTTCTAGGAGTAAACCTTTTTCGTATGCATCTATGAAATATGAGTGCGGTATCTCGAAGTCATAATGAACACCATCTACTTCTCCCGGTCGGGCAACCCTAGACGTTTTGGAAACAGAAAAATGCCGATACTTGCCATACGCCAGTCGGTCATATGGATCTAGAAAGTCAATAATTGTATTGTTCGTTTTAGATTTATTGCCACCCATTGGGGCAGAAACAAGTACGCATAGGGGGGCTGCATCACGTAGTAGCTTCTCGTGGATGTTTTCTGGGGGAAGCCAAATAGCATGCGAAGATTCGAAGCTGCTCATAAATATATTATAGCATTTCTATGTACATAATGCAATTCCTAACGAATGTTTTGTATCCGTTATTTTGAGCCGAGCATCTGTGACAGCTAATCTCGCACCGGGGAGTGCTGGGTTGTCGTAGTCGTCTATGAGGACTACACCACTCGTCACCATTAGTGGCATCACAAGTGCGAGGCTTGAGCGGATAGATTTGTAGTAGTCTCCATCCAAAAAAGCAAAGCATATTTTGCTAGGAAGTTCATGACCTTCTACTTCGTGGAACCACTTTTTGTAGATAATTGGGAGCGACAGGTTTGCTCTACGAAAGTTGTGTATAAAATCTGCTTTGGTGGAACGTAGTTCGCCACGTTTAAAATCGACACCGAGTGGAGATTCGTCTTCCTTTGATTTATCTGGTAGACCGTCAAATGAGTCGTAGACATAGAATTTTTTTGGGCTGTTTTTTATCTGCAGTAGCCTTGCAATAAAGAGAGACGTTGTGCCCTTAAAGCAACCAAACTCAACCACGTCGCCTTGTATGTCGGAATCCAGGGACTTTTCTAGCACGGTAAGTATGACTCGTAGTTCATCGGACTCTATTTGGTCCGATATGATTGGGTATTTTTTGAGTAGACCGTCGACGATTTTAGACATATGATCTTTTGACTGCTATCCGAAATGCAATATAGCCTGGGATGATCGGAAGCCAGTAACTAACTAATCGAAACAGCACGACAGATGCAAGCGCAAGCGATGGGTCTACGCCTGCGCTGATAATTACTGCAGTGATAGCGGCTTCTACTGCGCCAATCCCGCCTGGTGTTGGGCTGACACTAAGAGCAGTATTACCCGCAATAAAGGCTATGAATAAATCGAGGAGCGACAGGTCTACGCCGACACTTTTGGACGTAGCCCATAATACGATTACAAAACTGGCTGTAATGCCCATGCTAGATAGTATTGCCAGAGTGAGTCGTTTAGGATGACGAATTATTGTGAGTATAACGCCAAATAGATGCCCCACAAAATCGATTAATTTTTTTTGGACTTTTTTTATGGTAAGTGAAATAAGCGAAGCAACAAGCAGTAGTGCTCCAAGCACAAGGAATATATTTTTGAGAGGAAGATCTGTTTCTATATTTGAATCTGTTACTAGGGTAGATAGGCCGACACATATAAAAAAAGCGATAAACCCGATAAGATTGTTTGCTGTTGCATATACTGCTGATTCTGTACGGCTAAGTGAAGCCTGCTTCGTCAAATATAAGGTGTTAAAGCCGATGCCGCCAAGACCGCTTGGAAGTAAGCGGTTAGTAAAAAAAGTCGCCATTTGGATAAGTGATGTTCGTCTGAACGGGAGGTTATGAGGAATGAGCGTCACGTACACTAAGGTTGCAAAAACTAACGAAAACACCATACCGATTAGCGAAAGCACGAGCCATGAGAGCTTCGCATCTGTGATGAACTTCCAGCTATTGGTGAATTCATCAAATTGTGGAACGAGAACGATGATCGCTAGGGCGAGCGCAACAAGCTGTAAGATAGTACTCTTTTTGAGCCGGAACAACTGTAAATGATGTTCCGGGGCTTTTTTGATCATGACACTATAGTACATAGTACGTAGTTGTTAGTACATAGGGTACAATAAGCGTATGCATAATGAACCTGAGAATGTAGGAACACGGAAGCTACGAGAACCTATCAGCGGTGCAAAACATTTTTGGCTGAGTTTTCTCGCTGTTGTGACTGGTGTGCCCGTATCGCTTGCCGTATTTTCTGCAGTTATGTTTGTTGTTGGGCTTGTGTTCATGATAATGATTTCTCTTGCGACAATGTCGAGCGTACCAACAAATGACCTTATGCTTCAGTATGCCTATGGCGATGAGAGCTCTTCGCATACTCTTGTGTCTGTGCCTGTCCGGGGTGTGATTTTGTCTGGCTCGGCGGCTGATCCACTACAGTCATTGTTTGGGCAAAGCTATGCAGATGGTGAACAAATCAAAGAGCAGTTGAGGACACTTTCTGAAGATTCGACTGTTGACGGTGTGATACTCGAAATAGATAGCCCTGGCGGAATGATTACGGCAAGTAAGGCCATTGCAGACGGTATCCAGTACTATAAAACGAAAACAGGAAAGCCGATAATATCGCATATAAATGGTACCGGAGCGTCCGGTGCTTACTGGGCAGCGGCTAGTACTGATACGATATATGCCGAGCAGGGTAGTGAGGCCGGAAGTATTGGAGTCATCATGGGCCCACTCGTGACGCTTACGGGTGTAGTATCGTACGGAGATATTTCGACTAATCAGCCAATAGGATTTAAATATTACACTGCAGGTCGCTCTAAAGATTTGGGCAATCCATTTCGACCAGTGACACCCGAGGAAGACGCTTTTTTGAATCAACAAATTCAGGCAGAATATGAGAAGTTTGTCTCACATGTTGCACTTGAGCGAGATATCACTGCAGAATCAATCAAGGGTGAAATAGGTGCACTTGCATACGGTACTGGGGATGCCTTGAGGCTGAAACTCATTGATGGAGTGTCGAGTAAAGAGGACGCATATGATGCGCTGGCGAAAGAGGCAGGAGTTGAAAATGACTTTAAAATTATGCAGGTAGATACGACGGCTGATTTTTTTGGAAGTTTATTTGGGGTAAAGAAATTTATCGAATCTGCACGTATGAGTGCGAGTGATAAGTCTGCGGGCAGAATGAGATTTTGTGAAACTAATTTAGCAGATAAGCCACTTGTGCTGAGCGGTAATATACAAGCTATTTGTCGTTAGAGCGGCCGGATTCACAAAAAGAATTTCAAAGTATGGAGAGGTCAGGGGACTATAGAAAAAGTCGCAGACAAAAATAACCCCTCGATACTTTATACTTTGCTGATTTCTTTCTACTCGCGTGACCGTGGTTAAATTGTGGCAGTTTGGAAGGCTTTTTCCCAGTGCTGTTTTGCTAGGTCTTTTGAAAGAAAGCTTTCGTAGATGTATAAGTCTGCATCTCGGCGGATTTTCCAGCCTTCATCCCCTGAGCTGATAGTTTCCCCAACTTGAGCGACTGCCCACTCGTGGCCGACGGGTACGACATAGATTGGTAGTTTTGGACTATACTGGGTTATATTCTCGCCAGATGCGAACTTTTTGAAATTGTCTGCAAGTTGAACTGCATCCGTAATAGCAGTTTGAGCCATCCCGGAATACTTTGTTGAGGCTGAGTCACCTATGACATAAATATCGGGACTGTTCGCCTGCATGTACTCGTTGACGACAACACGTTTCCTTGGGTCGAGGGAGAATATATCTGGGTATCTTTCGTAGAAAGAACTAGCTCTACTGCCAGCCGACCAGATTACGACATCTGCAGGAAGGGGATCGCCCGTTTTGAGACATAGGTGCTTTGAAGTACAGTGATCGACTTCTACGCCAAGCAACGTGTTTACCCCTAATTCCTGTAGTCGTTTTGATGCTAGGTCTGAGACTGTGGATGTGAGAGTTGGCAGAACTCGTGGAGCCCTGTCGACAATGGTCACTTTTGGAAGCGCTGGCGCAACATGATATTTCACAGCCACAATACTTGCAAATAGGTCAATATCGCTAGCGACCTCAATGCCTGTTGGGCCAGCCCCAACCATAACGATACTGCACTCTTTCCCGGCATTTTGGATAAGTTTGTCTCTGAGTTTGTTGCGCAGGGATATTGTGTCAAATATGGTGTAGATTGACTGGGCGTGTTCGCGCATGCCCCGTATGCCAAAGTACTCAATTTCGTAACCAAGACCTAATACTAGGGCATCGTATGAGTAGACTCGACCACTTTGACATTTGATTTCTTTGGTTTGTGCACGGAGTTCAGTTGCGAAGTCGTTGATAATTGTAATCGAAGAGTTTTCGTCAAAAATTTCACGAAATGGCAGAACTACTTCGAGTGGAGAGCGGCCCGTGGCACTTCTGTAGAGTGCTCCATGGTATTCGAGTTGGTCGTGTGGCGAGATAAGTGTAATGTCAAAGAGGGGATTGTTGTTTAGCTCAAGGGCTAACTTGACGCTGGCAAAACCGCCACCGACGATAACAATATGTTTCTTTTGGGTTTGTTCGTTATTCATATCAGTAGTAGAATACTACCATAAGCATAATGAAATGTGGGGAATAATGGACGATCTGAAAAAAGTTATCCGGGGCGATGTAGACGTGTCGACTGCTGCACGAAGGGCGTATAGCCATGATGCGAGCATATTTCAAGTTACACCAACGGCAATAATATATCCGAAAAGCACTACTGATCTAAAAAGACTAGTTCACTACATTACCGAACGTAAGCTTGAGGGAGCGGACGTATCGATTGCTCCGCGTAACGGAGGCACATGTATGTCCGGGGGTTCGCTCACCGAAGGTTATATGGTGGACATGTCTCGTTATTTTAACCATGTTGGTGCTGTTGATGTAGCAGGAAAGAAGCTTTGGGTTCAGGGTGGTGTGATGCACATAGACGCAGAGAAACGTGCTTATCAAAGCGGGTTGTTTTTTGCACCATATACTTCGTCTCGAGATATCTGTGGTATTGGTGGAATGATCGGCAACAATGCATCTGGCGAAAAGTCAGTGAAGTATGGTCCGACAAGTGCTAACATTGATAATCTCAAAGTGGTCTTGAGCGACGGCGAAGAGTATGAGTTTGGTCCGCTTACCGCGCGAGAAGTTGAGCAAAAAAAGCAACTTCCGACATTTGAAGGAAAGCTGTATCGAGAGATTACGTCTTTAATCGACGATAACTGGAACCTGATTGATCATAATCACCCACACACCATCAAAAATGCTGCTGGCTATGCTCTATGGGAGTTGTGGGATAAACAAAGGTCTCATTTTAACCTTGCAAGATTATTTATTGGTTCTCAGGGGACACTCGGCTTTGTGACTGAGGCAGAGCTCAAATTAGTGCCGTTACCTACGGCCAGCAGAATGATTGTCATACCGATTACTGAGCTCAATCAACTGACTGATGTCGTTAAAACAATTATGAAGTTTCACCCAGTAACCTGTGAGACCTTTGATCATCATACTTATGAACTAGCAGAGAAGTATCATCCTGAGGATGCAGAACGAGCCCACCTAGCAAGAGGAAAGCACATGGTGGTGCTTGCGGTGTTTGATGGAGACAGCCAAGAAGCTGCTGATAAGGTAACAGCCGACGCAAAACAGGCAATTGAGAAGCTCGAGAGGGAAGTCTTGTGGGTTGACGATCAGCAGGTACTAGAGAGCTTCCTGCTTATTCGCCGAAAGAGTTTTCGTATGTTGCTCGAGCACCCTCACGATGATATGCGAGCAATGGCATTTTTGGAAGATACGATTGTACCACTTGAGCATTATGGCCAATTTTTGGCTGCGCTTGAGGCTATTCTGACAGAATATAAGCTTATCTATACCTACGCAGGACACATCGGCGATGGAAGCATCCGGCTCGTACCGCTTATCAATATGGAAAAAGATGGGGCTGACGAGCTTGTCATGGAGCTCGAGACAAAAGTCAATGATCTTGTCATGGCGTTTGGCGGATCGATTAGTGTTGATCATAACGACGGACTCATCCGTACGCCGTATCTTGAGCAATTCTTTGGGCCTGAAATGTATACGTTGTTTGCAAGTGTAAAGGACCTATTTGATCCGTTAAATATATTTAATCCTGGCAAAAAACTTGGCGGTAGTTTTGAATACACAAAAGCACACATAGTTCGGTCTAATCAGTAGTTTTATGTTTGCTGGTGCGGTTGTGCACGGGTTATGTGGGCACGTCAAGATTATAAAGCCAGATACGTCAATGAGTGCTGAATTTGTCTCTCGACCTGCACTATATAAGTGCGGGAAGTCGACTGAGCAGTTTCGGTTTGGCAGGCTTTACCTGAACAACTAATCATTGAAGTTGCTAATGTAAAAATCCAGGATGCAGAGCGTAGAAAAAAGTAATGTAACTAGATTTTTACAATGTCGGTGTAATAATTATTATTTGGAGTAGCCGTCAATGACGGTTTGAGGCTCAGTAGATAGTGAAGGGCTTTAGCTTTTGTTGATTCGTACCTTCGGTCTAAGTACTTACTTGTCGGTAAAGAGTTTTTCGTCGTCAGTCGAGTAGTCACGATAGACTTCGAGGAAGACTTTTATAGTGGTGACCACTAAGATCATAAATGTAGGGCCTATAATAATACCCGCAAAGCCAAAGATGCGGATTCCTGCAAATACTGAAATGAGCATAAGTGCGGAATCTAGCCGTGCTTCTTTTGGTACAAGAATTGGCCGTAAAATGTTGTCGACGTTTGAGTTAATAAGAAAGTGCTGAAGAAGAACAACTATACCACCGACTAGGTTGCCAGTAACAGCCATGATAATACCCAGAGGAATTATGAAAATTCCGGCACCGAGTGGGATGATCGACATAACGGTAAATATGACAAAAAGTACGAAGAATAGATCTGCATAACCCACGAGCGCAAATGTGGTTGCCGCAAACAAGCCCTGAACGACGGCGATAATAAACTGCCCTTGAACTGTGCCCCTGACCATCGCTGATGCTCGAGCAAGATATATATCTGATATTTTTGTACCTAGAGGGTTTAGCTGCCTAAACATCTCAATTAGTTTGCCGCCATGTGTCAAAAATGACATGAATAGGTAGACATATATGATGAGGCTAGACACAAGACCTGTAACGCTATTTACCGCGCCACTCAAAGAATCGACTAAGAAGTTGCCGACTGCCTGTAGCGCATCCTGGATACCGCCTAGGAGAGAGTCCTGAGAAACAGAATAATTGCCGAATGGTATGTTTTTTAGAACGTTATTAATCAAATCAACTAGTTTGCCACTTGCTTCGCCAATATCAAAAGTCTTCATGAACGAGGCAACATCTCCTACGACTGTTTTTAGCTGTGTCGTTGCAAAAATGGCGATCAAAGTAAGGGGCACTAGAACCACGAATATACTTACAAGTAACGTAAGGGCCGCCGCACTACCCTTTTTCATTTTGTGTCTTTGTAACCAGCGGTGGATCGGGCTAAAAAGATAGGCGAGTACGCCAGCAAATACTATCAGTATAAAGAAACTTCTTAAAAACCATCCCGCAAATACAATTGAGACAATGGTCGCGACAGCTATGGATCTACGTTGGGTCAAAGTAAAGCTACTTAATTTGCTCATTTGGCATGATTATACTACCTTTTGTAGTCGATGTGTATGGTTCTTTAGTAAGGGTCTAATTGTCTACTAGGGCTTTTGCTATCGCTACGATATCTAATGGTTCATTAAAACCTGAGTTTAGTTCATTATCTTCTGTTGGTTTTCTAATTCTTGCAAGGAAAAAACCCTCCATATAATCAGACGGGTATATACGCAGAACACCTTCCGATACATGAGAAGGCAAGTGTTTTCCTTGCCAGCTTTTTATTTTGCGTATCTTTTTCTCTGGAGCAAAGATGAGTGGCTGTATAACTGCGTCAGGTCGTCTTTCTAGCAGCGATGAGATGACTGCTTCATTTTCTTCTGGTGCAAATGTGCACGTAGAGTATATGAGTACACCGCCAGGTTTGAGTAAGTCGTAGCCGGCAGAAATAAGCTGTTTTTGGAGTACGCTGAGGCCTAAGATTCGTTCTTCTGACCAACCAATGAGCGGTGATCTCGATAGAAAATTAATTCCTGCTTCCGTTGAGCACTCTGCATCAATGATGACCCGATCGAAGGCTTTATTTAATAGCTCTGGCAAATGACGACCATCTTCGGAAACGATAGTCGCATCTGATGCTCCTTGCATAACGAGGACTTCTTTAAGCTTATCGACTCTTGCAGATTTTGGTTCGTTGAGTGTTAGATTATGTGGTTTACCTGTCAGGCTTGCGATCATGGTAGCTTTGCCTCCGGGGGCGCTACACATATCAAGTATTGTGTCTGAGTGTCCTGCTTCAAGCGCCAAGACAGGTAAATAGCTTGATGGATTTTGAATAAAGATGTAGCCTTTTTGGGCATATTCTGATGCCTGAATAGTTGCCGTGTCTTCGCTATTGAATATGAAGGCACTACTTAACCACTTGAGTGGCCAAATTTGTACGCCCAGATTCTCGATTTTTGTAATTAGTTCGTTATGAGGCCCATTGTATTTTAGTGAGTTAATACGAAAAGATTTAAAGGTGTGGTTTATTAAAATGTTCTTAATTTCTGACTCGTGGACGCCAAGAATATTTGCAGTTCTTTTTAAAAATACACTGTAATGTGAAGATGAAGATACGTTGCGCCTATGTGAAATTTTGTCTCGTTTCATTGATTTTATAGTAGCAGGTTTGGACCTACAGACTCAATTTAGCGGTGTATGCATCCGGCCCAACAACAGGGTCTGCGCATCCCGGAGTTTAGTTTTGAGTGACTAATAGTGATACGCCGATTTCTTGTTTCTTGTTTTTTGGCAGAGGTGACCCAACAAATCCATTCGTTGCGAGCAAGAGGTGTTATGTCTTCCCAGATTGCCAAAATCTTGGGATCAGTAACTATAGATATTCGTAAATCTTCAGGCAGTTTGTGTACTGTACCGTCTGATAGTTTTTTACTCATGAAACTAATTATATAATTTATAGTATTTAACTACTGCAATATATGGACACGCAGTTATTGAGCTAATGTGCCTGCAAATAT
>Ga0163144_10014554_pt1 | contig 16317 bp, 16 predicted proteins | sample OliLak19BULKMAT1_FD_123175 | JGI IMG/M metagenome (GOLD analysis project Ga0163144, IMG submission 123175) | Freshwater microbial mat bacterial communities from Lake Vanda, McMurdo Dry Valleys, Antarctica - Oligotrophic Lake LV.19.BULKMAT1 | ecosystem: Environmental > Aquatic > Freshwater >... | reverse complement strand
TTCCCCGTCAAACCGCCGACCAATGAAATCGGCGTGGTCATAGCCAAAGACCAGCAGGGTCGCTCGCTTCTCATCGAAGTGCTCCGCTATGTGCACGGCGTGAGCAACGAGGAGCTACGCGAGCCGGCTTACACCGTCGGGTTGGGCGAGACCCATGTTCAAGTGCCGAGCCCGATTGCATTGTTGCAAGGGAAAATCGCCAACGTCGCCGACATCGCCCAGACCGGCCGGCAAGATGCCCGGCACGTCGTGATTCTCGCCCGAGTGCTCCCGGCCTACCTTGAAGATATCCAGAAAGCTGCCGTCGAAGGGCGCTTGGAGGAGCGAAAATTGATCGAGTTCCTAGAGCGCCTGCTCGCCGTCGTGACAGCGGCGAAAGCCCGGAAGGTGTTTAAGCAATTGCAGCTCGACGCGCGTTCTCTCTTCGCCGGGATCGGTCACGACAAGCTGTCGAAGCTTCAGGCATTCCTAGATAAACGCTTACCGCGCGGCCTCTCATCCTGATTCGCACAAGAAACCGCGGTTCGGGACTCTTGAACGGCCCGTCGGAATTCCGCGAATGAAGCTGACGTTGCTTCCAACGATGAGCATCATGCGGTCGCGAATACGGTGACGCGTCAGGAGGTGAGATTCGAGGAGGGCAAGTTCGACGGGAGTGAAGGGGCGAGCGGACATGCCCCAAGATGGGCTGCCATTGCAGCCTTCCATCGCCTGGGCGAACCAGCCCGACACGTCTGCATCGCCGACGTGGATAAGGGCAAAATCTTCTGCATCGACGTGCCCCAGGACTACACCACCGAGCGGCAGTATGTTTTCACGGTCGCAAAACTTCTCATCTACCGCCACGCCCTCCGGCGCTACGCGCTCTCACCGTGGCAGAAATACGCTCTGAACCAGCTCATCTTTGTCGGCGACGAGTTTTAAAACGTCATCACCGCCAGCCACGACGGCACCAGCGATTTCAATGTGATCGATCGGTTGCGCGACTGCATGCTCATGCTGATTGTATCCGCGCAGGCCTTCGAGCCGCTCATCCCGCCGCAGACCAAAGAACAGGCCGAGGTGCTCGCGCTGAACCTGAAAAATCTAGTCATGTATCGCGCCGCATCGGAATCGGACGCACTCCGTTGTGCGAATGCACTCGGCAATCATTGGGTGGAGCGAGCAACGCGCACTATGCATCCGGATCACACCGCCCGCACCTACAGCCGAGTGGAGGAATTTCGAATAAAACCCCACGAGTTCCGCAACCTTCCCGATCACACCGCTGTCGTCCGCCATTGCACGAACAGCTTCAAAAAGGTCAGCCTTCGCCCTGCTTAAACCCCAACGTCACCTCCACAGACGATGAATCCGAACGAAAGCTCCGATCTTACCGCGGGTAAACTCGTCGCGCTCCGCAATCTTCCCGACGCTCTGAAAATCATCACCGAGCGTTTGAACGTAAAACAAATGGGACCCGCTGACCACATTCGCACGAAGCATGAGGTCAAAGCATTCATTGAATCGGCCGGCGATCTAAAGGGAGCGGAGGCGATTATTGGTCGTGCACGTGTACGCCGCGCTCTTCAGGAAACACATGAGACCACGATGAAAGTGGCCGAGGATCAGCGACAGGGAATGAGGCAGTAGAACCGATGAAATTTCACCCACGATTTGGGTAGAAGGTTCGATTGATGTGGGATGCAAGGACCGGGATCTGTGACCGTCCGGGGCCCGCTCTTCAGCATCTGGACGATGTCCGCTTTAACTGGACTGCGCGCCCGCTTCGTGGCGCTCAATGAACATCGAGTGTCTGGTGCTCCAAGCCTGTCATGACTTTCGTTGACTAACTAGACCGCAAAACGGACACCACTTAGAAAGTTTGCCACATGGTCATCGCTAACGCATCAACAAAGCAAAATGGAATATAGGGACTGGCTTCCAGCAGAGTGCCCCTCAGAGGATGCAGAGGAAATCACGACCGCAACCGAGCTGTATCGCGTGGTGCGCGTTTCGCCGCCCACTGCGGAAGACTTCAAGAGTCACAAAGCGCTCCGCCCTCTGAAGAAATACGAAAAGGGCATGTGCAAGGCGTGCGGACTCTCGGTCGCGCGGACGCACAGCGACTGCGTATTGATGTCGAAGCTGCCCACTCTCGTCGGCGGACTCATTTGCCGGATACGGGTCAATGCCGGCGGGGGGAAGATTCAGCAGAACGGTCAGCCGATTCACCATACTTGGTGGCCGCATCGCGGGTTCGATCACACGACGACGTGCACGGTCGTCGCCGAATGAACGACAAGTCGCTAACGTTCCGCCGCCCGCTGTTCTACTACGACGGCATCCAAGTCCTCGAGGGCGTGGATGACAACGGGTCCTCCTACATTGGGGTGCTGGTCGAGGCCTCGGGCAATCACGACGTGTATGTCGTCGTCAGAATATCGACCGGTTCCCTCCTTCGGTTCCGCCACGGGCAAATGGATCTGCGCAGCCTGCTCCTCCAGGAACCCGACGGCGAATGGTACATCGGTAACCTCCCGGACGACTCAGAGGAACCGATGGCGCTCGTGTCGCAGACGGGCAAGCTGGCCGACTTCCCCCGATTACCGGAACCCGGGTTTATCCTTCCCCAGCCGAAGGAAGCCATCGCCCGTCCAACGCTGCGACGGGACCCCGCTACCGAATACTTCAAGAAATGCCTCAAGGGTGGACAGACGCCCGACGAGGCATTCGGCGATACGCTCTCACTCTTCGGACCGAGCGACGCCAAGACCGCCCGGATGAACGCAAAGGCCGAAATCCACCGGATCTACATACTCCGCGATCCGCCGATCCTCGCGGACAACGATCTCGTCAAGTGGTACACGGGCCCCACCGCGGAGGACAAGTTCTGGCCTTCGCTCGCAAAGTTTCTTCGCACGGAACGGCAATGGGATGACAATGCGGTGGAAGAGCTGAATCAGGCATCGACACAGATCGTCTCCCGACTGTCGCCGCCCGGAATGCCGCAGATCAGAACGCGCGGCCTCGTGGTCGGATACGTCCAGAGTGGAAAGACCGCCAACTTCACCGCCGTCGTCGCCAAGGCGGCCGACGTCAACTACCGCCTGTTCGTCGTCCTGTCGGGGCTCACGAACTCCCTGCGCAACCAGACCCAGCAGCGACTCGATCGCGAACTCGTCTCCCTCGCGCCGGGCGGCTGGCTGACGCTCACCACTGCCGAGAGCGATTTCAGTGGCAGCATCCCTTTCAAGGCCGACGCGGTCCTGAGCCAAGGCAACGGCCCGCGCGTCCTAGCGGTCTTGAAAAAGAACGGAAACCGCCTCCGCCGATTTGTGCAATGGCTGGAAGGCGCCCATCCCGACATCAAGCGCAACTGCCCGATCCTGATCATCGATGACGAGGCCGACCAGGCTTCGATCAACACGTCAAAGAACGAACTCGAGCGCTCGAGGATCAACAAGCTGATTGTCCGGCTCCTGAATAACATGCCAAAGGCCGCGTATATCGGCTACACGGCGACCCCCTTCGCGAACGTTCTCAACGAGCCACCTGGCCCGAACAGCCTCTACCCAAGCCATTTCATCGTCACCCTGCCCCGGCCCAAAACGTACTTCGGCCCGGAGAGGATCTTCGGGCGCGAACGACTCGACGCGAACGAGGAGGATGCCGACATCGATGGTCTCGACATGGTTCGCTCAATCCCGGACGAGGAGGCATTGACGCTCCATGGCGCTCCAGGAGGAGCCGCGTTCGAGGTCACGCCGAGTCTAGACTCTGCCCTGCGGTATTTCCTTATGGCGACGGCCGCTCGCCTGCACCGCGAACAGAAAATCGATTTCTCCACAATGATGATCCACACGACCCAGCGAGTCGTGGGTCATGACGTGGTCCGGCAAGTGGTCGCGGCGCATGGCGCTGCTCTTTCCGGGCGAATCTTCGCCGGCGATGCCGCCTTCACCGCGGAGCTCCGGTCACAGTGGGAGTCCGAACTGACACGGGTCACGTCCGCGGATGCGGGCGCGAACCATTCGGCGGTCACGTTCGATGACCTCATGTCGCGGCTGCCCGACGTGATGAAGCGGACGGAATTTATCGTCGACAACTACATCAGCCCGGCGCGGCTCGATTTCTCGCAGACCGGCCGTATCTTGGTCGTCACCGGCGGCAACACCCTCGCGCGCGGACTGACCGTCGAGGGCCTAGTCACCAGCTATTTTATCCGGACCTCCACCGCCTACGACACGCTGATGCAGATGGGACGCTGGTTCGGCTACCGACCTAACTACGAGGATCTCCCACGCATCTGGATGACGGATGAACTTCGCGACTACTTCTTCGACCTTGCCACGATCGAGGAGGAGTTCCGTTCGGAAGTTCGCCGCTACACGCTGGGACTGACACCGCGGCAGTTCGGGCCACGCATTCGGACGCATCCTGCGCTCATGATCACATCGCGTCTCAAGATGCAGGCGGCTATCGATGCCTACGTTTCATACGGTGGAATGCGGTGCCAGACGATCCTCTTCCATTATCGCGACAAGAAATGGCTCCAGGAGAACCTCGACGCAGGCCGCGATCTGATCGCCGCAGCCGCAAGGAACACCGCGAATGCGTCGGCACCACAGGAAGGCCGCCTGCGGTTCATCGACGTCCCCGTCTCCGATGTCGTCGCATTCTTCGAACGCTATGAATTCCACCCAGACAGCCGCGAAATGACTCGTGAACTCGTGCTTAAATATATCCGGGCGCAGAACGGCAAGAAGTCGCTCCTGAAGTGGAACGTGGTGGTCGTCGGCCAAAGGGATGAAACGAAGCTCGGGGCTTGGGACACCGGACTGGGATCGATCGGACTCATCAACCGTTCTAGAATGAGAGAGGCCAGCGGCAACAACAGCAACACCGCCAACATCAAGACACTCATGTCCAAGGCCGACATCGTCGCCGACTTCGAGGCGGAAACCGATGTGACGAAGTCGAGCCACGAGGATCTGCTGAACCTTCGCAACGAACGACTCCCCCGGCAGGGCCTCCTGCTGCTCTATCCGATTTCGAAGGACTCGGTGCCGGCGCTGAAGAAGAACGGCCTGCCGAACGAGCAACGCCAGGATCTTAACGCCCTTGAGCACGTGCTCGGCGTCGCCATCGTGCTGCCCGAGGCCGTTACCGATACACCCCAGTCCTACAAGACCGTCAACATGGAGAACTCTCCAAGGGAGGAGCCGGAGTATTCAAAGCTCGAAGAGAAGGAAGATTCCGAATGACGCCTATCACAGCCGAGGAAATCACCGCCCTCTGGCAGCGCACGGCCGTTCCGAACGAGCAAGGGGCTACCACCGTCTGTGCCACCGGCGTCACTGCCGCGGATTCGGACGTCGTGGTGGGCGTCGACTACCTAGCGCGCCGGCATCTCATGGTGCCGCTGTCGAACGCCAGAGCGCTCAGCGTCACGATGCGCGCCTCCGGCATCCGCGTGACGGCCCCGCGCGAACTCCTGCTTGAGGGCCGCAGCGTGTATTTCTTGGACGTCTTCTGCACGCGTCACGAACTCTCAAACGCGTTTGCGCGTCTCGCGGCTGACCTCATCAACGAGGCTGCGAAGTCCCTATCCGACCCGGCAGGACGTTGCGTCGCCATACTCGAAAGCTGGAAAGGACTATTCGGCGCCGGCTCCGGTACGTTCGGAAGGGATCAGGCAGTCGGACTCATCGGCGAACTCTGGCTCCTCGGCCTACTGGCTGCGATTGACCCGGCCGCGGTCGAACTCTGGACCGGACCGCTCGGCGGTATTCACGACTTCCGCAACAACGCCCTCGCCGTTGAGGTGAAGACCTCGGTCCGCCGCCACGGCCGCTTCCACACAGTCAACAGCGTCGACCAGCTCGACATCCCCGCGAAGGGACGCCTCGCGCTCCTTTCCCTCCAGCTTGAAGCCGTGCCGAATGGCCCACTCTCGCTCACGGATCAGCTCGCCGGTCTCGCTACCGCCGGCGTCTCCGCCCAAGCGCTCGAAAAGCGTCTCACGGAACTGGGATGCACTCCCGGGCAACTGCTAGGACTTGAAAACGAGCGATATCAGATGCGGGAGGTACGATTCTACGAGGTCGACGCTGACTTTCCGCGCATCACGAGAGGGGACTTCACCGATGGCGATCTTCCGAACGGCGTACTGAGCCTCCGGTACGATATTGATATTTCCGGGGAGCCGCCCGCACCTCTCACACAGGCCGCGATGGAAGAATGGCTTACTGCATTCACATGTCCTCCCCAACGCTGAAGATTCATGAGGAGAGAGTCTCTCCGACCGGGGGTCCGAAGGCAGAAGGGGTCAAGCGGGTTCTCGGGACGCCTTCTATGGGAGCCCTGACAGTGGTTCTACGTGAAGCCGTGCAGAACTCGTGGGACGCGAAGGTCGGCGACCACATCCGGTTCGCCTTGGACTACTACCGACCTTCGCCGGAACAGCGGAAATGCCTGCTCGAACAGGTGATTTCCGAGCAGCCGGAGAACGCCCGCATCCATGAGAAGGTCACAGCGGACGATTTCGCCGTTCTGGTTTTCTCCGACCGTGGCACATCGGGGCTCAACGGCCCGGTCACCGCCAATACGCCGACCGAGGAACCGAACCAGCGGAGGAACTTCGTCGATTTTATGTTCGAGATCGGCCGCGACGCGGCCAAGGGAATCGCGGGCGGTACGTATGGCTTCGGCAAATCCTCCTTCTTTCTGCTCAGTCGCGTAAGCACCGTGTGCGTGCACACGCGCTGCCTCCACAACGGGAAATACGAGGAGCGCCTAATGGCCGCCCACCTCGGAACGAGCGTCGCGGGGCGCACCACGGGGAGAGTATGGTGGGGCCGCGCGGGACGGGACTTCCCCGAACCACTTATCGGCAAGGATGCCGGGGAACTCGCCGAAAGACTTGGATTCAGGCCGTTCGTCGGCGACGAACTGGGGACATCCATCATGGTCTTCGCGCCCCGCCTCACCATCGACGGTGACAATCGACCGGCGGAGGAACAGGCCACAACCAAGGACGTGATCGGCAGCCTTCGGACTTCGATCATTCAATGGTTCTGGCCGAAGATGAAGCCCGCCAAGGATGGCAGGCCGCCAATCACCTTCTCAATCACGCACGGCGGGAACGAAATCTCAATTCCGGCCATCGACGACTATGCACCATACGGGTTCTACTCGGAGGCGCTTTCCGCGATCGAGGATTTCCGTGCGAGTGGGACGAAGCCGCCAGCCGGCGAGATCGTCGTCATCGAGAGCCAGAGTCCCAAGGCGGTGCTCGGCTATCTTTGTCTGCTGCGCCGGCCGAAGAAGCCGCGGAATCAGGTGCCCGGTGACTTCGAGGAGGAGTCGGCCCGCGAGCTGGCGGATCAGTCGCACCACGTGGCGTTGCTGCGCGAGCCCCGGCTCGTCGTGAAATACCTTGCTGGTCCAAACCCGCCTTCCGAAGGCGTGGATGTGGCAGGAGTCTTCATCGTCGATGAACGCTCCGCCGGCGGACAGGTGGAGAACGCGTTCGCTCTTTCGGAACCACCAGTGCACGACGACTGGGTACCCGCAGCGCTCGAAAATCGAACGCACAAAGTCTACGTGAACGGCGCACTGCGACGCATCCGCGAGCGCGTTGGCGAGTTCGTCCAGCCCTTCACCGACAACCCGTCGGGCGAAGCGGCCCAGCCCGGTCTCGGCGCGTTCTCGGAGATGATGGGCGGACTGCTCGTGAAGACCACGGGCACCAGTGCCCGCGTTCAAGCGCCCTCCGGCGGCTCAGGGGGCGGCGGAGGCGGAGCAAACCAAAGCGCGGCAAAGGTAAATGTCGCGGCGGGCAGGCTCGAGCGAAACCCCGAATTCGGTCTCGTGCTTGCCGTGCCGTTCACCGTCGAAGCGCCGCCGGAGATATCGGAACTGCGGATCGCGGCGCACGCGGTCGTCCTGCTCGACGGGGGAACCGAGCGCGAACCGCCGCCGGGCGCGGATTCCGCCGAGATCAAGGCGTTCGTCCATCGCACGCCGGACGGAACGGTGACGGACCGACGCGAGGGGCCGTCGGCGACCATCCCACGCTCGGCAAGCCCCGGCTCGTGGTATGCACTCGCCGGAATTCCCGACGACGCACGTGTCCGCGTCACCATCGCGGTGCAGGAGACCTGACATGCCGTCCGTCGATACACGGCCCTTTCTCTCATGCTCACAGGACATCGTCCGGTTCGAGCCGTGGATTCAGGAGCGGAGCGGTCTGCCCGAGATTTTGCCTCCGCAGCTGGTGGACTGGGACCCGGTCCAGAATCTTGGATTGAAGCGGACGCTGCGCGTGGACCTTCCGAGGCTCCGCAGCGAGTGCGGACTCGGCCGCGATGCCGAGGTGTGTCTGGTCGCGTCGTGGAGATCGCCCGGATCGGGTCAGCGGGGCGTGGCGTATCAGCGGACGCTTGACGCGAGCGATGTGGAAATCGCCTGCAGCATTGAAGCGACAATCCCCGGCCCGGAACTCGCTGGATCAGTGCGGCTCATCACGCGCATCGTGCTGCAGCGAAACGGCGCAGCCGATGATCCGCTCGCGGCTCGCCGCCCCGGCTCGGTGCTGTGGGAGGAGCAGGTTCAGCTGCTGTTGGAGGGCATCGGCTCGCGATTCCCGATGGAGGTGGTAGCGTTCACGTCAATAGGTCTGCCGGGACGGGCCGCGTGGCATCTTCACTGGAATCGCGACGACCTGAACGCCCAAGCGATGGGCTGCCTCTGCCTGCTGCTGAACAAGAGTCACCGCCGGATCACGATTGCAGCTTCACGGACCGCTCCCGACGCCGAGGCGAAGGCAATCTGGTCGGCGATCAATTTGGGTGTCGCCCGCGAGATCATTTCCGGCGCACTGGCCGAGCCGACCTTCGTCGAACCCGGGGCGACCTTTGACGACAATTCCGTCGGCGATGTCGCCCTCACATTGATCGCGCGAGGGTTCCCCGGCGCGACCCCGGCGGCGGTCCTCGACCGCCAGCGCACGGCACCGGATCGGTTCGAGTGCGAACTTCAAGCGGCCTTCAACCTGTTCGATCCGGCTCCCGAGCCATGATTCTTCTCCCGCAAATTCCGAAGTTCGCCGCGACAGATCTCGCCGAGACGAGAGGCCGGATGACCATATCCGAAGCGCGGGCGGTGCGTGCTTTGGACCATCCGCTGAAAGTCTTCAGCCCGACCGGAGGCTCGCACTTCTCCGAACGAGGACTGGAACAGCTGCGCGACCAGATGGAGGAGACCGTCCGCCGCCACGGCTACCCGACCGTACGTCCCTCCGATTGGGCCGCATTTGATCGAGAGTCGGCCGAGCTGCTTCATCGCACGCTGCGTATCACGTTCAACGAGGCGTCGAAACCGGGCCCTTGGCAGTTCCTTGCCTGCATACTGATGCCGGACGTCGTAATCTGGCGGCAGCGCCGGGCGGATGGCGCGGCCGTGAAGGCGGATAACTTCCTTGATTCGACGAACAACTTGTTCCGCCGGCTATGGTGGCGAGCGGCGATCTTCAGCGATCCGCACCGCGCCGGCGAACCGCTCTGGCTTCTGGACCATCTGCTGGAGGACGCGATTCAGACATTCTTCGAGCGACGCTCTCTTTCGGGCCAGCCCCGCATGGGTCTCGTCTTCGGCCGGGTCTATCACGCGGCGACCCAGCTGCTCCCTTCGCGATTCAACATGGAGCCCGTGGAACGGACCGCCCAGAAGTGGCTCGTTAGGATCGGGGAGAACGTCGCTTTCGACTCCCTTGGGGACCAGGCGCTGGTCGGCGTCGTCGCCGAGGCCTTTCATCGTTCGCTACCGGACCCGCACCGGTCCGCCATCCGGCTCGAAAGCCTCGTCGAAAGGGCGAAGCTCCCGGCCGCACCGAGATCCGCCGCCGGCCAGGCATCGCCGGAGGCGGCCGCTATCGCGCCCGCTCCGGCACCGGCGCCGAACGCACCGGCCGTCGTATTCACGGAAAGCCTCCTGCGCCACTTCTCGGCGGACCGCGGCACATTCTCGATCGTGACGGCCCGGGAGGCGGATGCGTCGGAGATCAATCTCACAGGGCCGGAAGCGAAAATCGTGGAAGCCTTCTTCGGCCGGGAAAGGATTCACGTCGGTCCAGTCCGTACGAACCCCGAGAACGCGCGCCAGCGCTTTCGAACCTATCCGTCCGGCGAACTCATCTACCTAAATCTGGTGTATCCAAAGCACGACCGCAGCGAAATGCGGCTGTACCTTTCGACGCAGAAGGGATTCAAGCCGCCCGGCGCGTCGATTTGGTTCCTTTTTCAGCGGAAACGTGACCTATTCATCGGTTTCATGGATCACAACGAGTGGGAAAAGCACGTCAGCGAAGAGCCATAGCACCGTGCCGATACCGATCATCGACATCTTTGCCGGCCCCGGAGGTCTCAACGAGGGTTTCAGCCAGATCCGCGACGTCCGAGGTCGCCCCGTTTTCTGCACGGTTGCATCGATTGAGTGCGAGGAATGGGCGCACCGGACGCTTGAACTGCGGGCGCTGTTCCGCCGGCTCCGCAACGAGGGCGACACCGCCAACTACTATCGGTACGTGCGCGAGGAGATAACGCGCGAAGAATTGTTCGCGAAGTCACTCGATCACGGAAAGGCGGCGAAGGAAGAGGCGGTGCTCGCGACGTTGGGGGAATCCGATGCTCGCAATCTCGAAATCGAGAAGAAGATCGCGTCCGCGCTGGCCGCGAGCGGTTCCGACGAATGCATTCTAATCGGCGGACCTCCATGTCAGGCTTACTCGCTCGTTGGCCGCGCGCGCCGGGCGCGTGAGGACATCGAGGTGTTCGAAAGTGACCACAAGCACTTCCTCTATCGCGAATACCTACGGATTGTCCGCCGGTTTCGGCCGGCCGTCTTTCTGATGGAGAACGTGACAGGCCTGCTTTCAGCGAAGCACGGCGGTTCGAAGATGTTCGAGATGATCTGCGCCGACCTCCGGGGCGCAGGCTATACGCTCCATTCCGTGAACACGCCGGAGGCGCGGCTGGAACTCGACGACCCACGGCACTTCGTCGTCCACTCCGAGGAGTTCAACGTGCCGCAGTCGCGGGCTCGCGTGTTCATTCTTGGCCTACGGGCCGACCTAGGCCTGAAGGCCTCGACGCTGATTCGGCCGAAGGGCGATCCCGTCACTGTGGCAAACGTGCTCGGCGACCTGCCGAAGATCCGCAGCCGGCTGTCGAAGGAGGAGGACTCCATGGAAAACTGGCGTGCAGCCATCGGACAACTGCGAACCTACCAGTTCGACGGTCTCGAAGAGCGATTCAGGGAATCGCTCTTCGACAGGCTAGATTCGCTGCCGTGGAGCTATGCCCTCGGTCGCCGTCAGCTGGCGAAAGGAAAGGAACTGCCCGAACGGCTTTCGGAATGGTATTCCGATCCGGACTGCCCGGTACTGATGAACCACAACAGCAGGGGTCACATGAAGAAGGACCTCATGCGTTACTTCTTCTGGTCGCACTATGCCTCGCATTACGGCCGCTCGCCGACGCTGTCGGACGTGCCGCATTTCATGCGGCCAGCGCACGAAAACGTCACGGGCGACGCGAAGAACCTGCCGTTCGGCGACCGCTTCCGGGTGCAGTTGCGAAGCAAACCAGCAACGACCGTCGTTTCCCATATCGCCAAGGACGGCCACTACTATATCCACTACGAGCCGAAGCAGTGCCGGAGTCTGAGCGTCCGCGAGGCGGCCCGTCTCCAGACATTTCCTGACAACTATTTCTTCGAGGGCGCGGTCACCGATCAATACCGACAGGTGGGAAATGCCGTACCTCCGTACCTCGCATCGCAGATAGCGAAGGTCGTTCATTCGGTTCTCTCCGGATCGACAAAGCAGGCCTCGGCGGTTTAGTCCGCGGCGCAAATTTTTTCAGCGTACGCCCGCGGGTGCAGCGGCGACTGAATTCCCAGCCAGTTTGCGCGCGAGCTGCCGCAGTCCCTTCTCGCCGACGTGGCACTCCCAGATCGTGAGTACCCGCCAGCCGAGGCGCCGCAGTCGGGCGGAATTCCGTGCGTCGCGCGCCGAATTTGCTTCGAGCTTCTTCGACCAGAACGAAACATTGGTCTTCGGCATCACGGCGAACCTGCAATCCCGATGCTGGTGCCAGAAGCAACCATGCACGAAAATCACTGTCCGGAGTCGCGGGAGGACGATGTCCGGGCGTCCCGGCATTTCCGAGCCGTGCAGCCGGAACCGGTAGCCGAGAGAATGCAGAAATCGGCGCACGGTAAGCTCGGGCTTCGTGTCCTTCCCCTTGATCGCCGCCATCACGGCGCTTCGCTTGGTTCGATCAAAGACGTCAGCCACGGCGAAGTGTCCGAAACCGGATGACATGATGGAAGTCGAATCAAAGGTAAGCGTCGGGGAACCATTTGGCGGCACCGCAAATTTGTTCGTAACGAGGGGCTCTGCTCCGCCCGCCCCCTCCCGTTCTTCCGCAATGAGCCCGGTTCGCTCCGGCGAACCGCTACAGTTGGTCGCAGCGAAACACGGCGCCCGACCACCTCAACCGTCTCGCATCTCCTTCCGAACCGGCGACTGTGCCTTCTATGTCGGGCCGAAAAAATCATTTCATCCAGCGCCTTCTACTCAAGGGATTCGCGGTCGATCCTTCAGCAAGAATTCCTCAGCTGTGGGTCTATCCTCGTGGACGCAAGCCGTTCAAGACGGCCCTCGAAGGATACGGCGCGGAGCGGGATTTCTACGGAGACCCGGAACTCGACGCGGGAATAACGGCTGTCGAATCGAAGCAGTCCAACGGATTAATTCATGATCTGCGGACCGGAACCGATCGCGAGGTCGATGCGCGCACGGCTGCGGCGTTTGCGGTGCAGGTCTTTGCCCGATCAAAGAATCTCCGACGGATGGTCGCCGATGGAATCGAACCGATGATGTCGCGTGCGTCCGCCAAGATGCAGGAACCGGAGTTCCAAGTGCGGATGCTTCTCGCCGAGATCGGCCGCAACCCGACGCTGATGGCGCAGGCGATGCTCTCGGGAATGGGGACGGAAGAGTTTGCACGAAGCAGGGTGCGTAAGTCGCTTCCAGCAGCACTCGGCATGCTGAAGGGCTCGCTCGCGAACGTTCGCGACGCGGTGGCGGAACAGCAGAACCGCACGCTTCGGGAACGACTCGATTTCCGGGGCAGTCGGCGGGACGAGCTTGAGTCGCTCCACTGGTTCCGGATCAGCCTAGACGAGGTGCTCATCCTTGGCGATTCGGTCGTGTTCGCAGAACTCGCCGATGGCCGGTTCAAGCCGGCGACCGAGCCCGGCGACCGGCTGGGCACGATCTGGCTGCCGATGGGGACGCATGTACTCCTCGCTGGTACCCGTGCAACATCCGCACCGACCATCGACGCAGCAAGCGTGAACCAAGGCGCGGCCTCCTGCAGTTACGACGCATTCTGCTCTGACGACGGACCTGACGCACATAGTGAGCTAACGTCCCTGATACGAACCCAGACGTTTTCGCTGGAGCGTGAACAGATGGAACGGATCGTGGCAGAGTCGTTGGCGCGTCTGGTGTGAAGGCGCAAGTCGGAGCGTCTCCTGCACCGGCGGCGCCGGCGATTTACTTCGTTCGCCTGCAAAGTCAGGGAAGAGGAATTTCCGCTTTTATCCTGGGCAAACCCGATTCACGGGATAGTCTATAGCCATGAATTCCCTCATGGAACGAACACTCGAAAGCGAATGTCGCGATACGATCCCAGGCTCGAAGAAGCGGATGGATGCACTCACCCGTGTTCGCTGGATCCTCGCGACGGACGAGGGTCGCTTCGTCAAGGTCGACAGCCAGCTTCGTGTCGTTCTCACTCGCGATCCCGGTGACGCAACGGTCTACGACGGACGGGACAACGAGGAATTGAAATGCCGGTTCATGGAGGCGTTGCTGAAGGTTCCCCTCACCGTCGTGTTGCTCGACTAGACCGGTGGCCTTCGGCAACGGAATCAAACGAAGACACCATGGGTCTGACCTACCACTTCAAGTTTGCGGCGCCGTCCTCGACCCGCTCAGCCGAGCTGGCCGGATTCCTCCGCGAAGTCGAAGCCGACGCGCGCGAGATGGGGTTCGGACCGACCATCGTTATGGATGGCCCGTTCGACACCGAGGAGCGGCGCCAGTTCGCCCGCCGGTTGACGACCGGACTGGCGATTGAAGACCGGCGGCTGAAACGCCCTAGGCTGCCGGACACGGCCTGTGTGTGGTCCCACGATCCGGTCAACGGGAGCTGCCGGGTCATGCCGGAACACGGCGTCATCCTTGTCGTCACGGATGCGCGCGGAATCGAATGCGTGTTCGGATTCCTTCGCTACCCTCGCGCAATCCGGGACGAGCGCGCCAACGAAATCATGAAGATCGAGTTGGGAGGCGGCTGGGTGTTTTCCGAGTTCCTCAAGTCCGGCGATCCGCGCTACCGGAAAATCGTGAAGCGCTTCGATGAAGCGGGGTATCTGGTGCTCGAACAGGACGACTACACGTCGGTCGCCAATACTCCCAATGGGCTTTGAAGACTCCACGCGGGATCACTACATCGAGCGGCCGGATCTCTCGCCCTTCATCATCCACCTGACCAAACGGTCGCCGAAGCGAACCGCGTTTGAGAACCTCGTCAGAATTCTGCGGTCGGGACGTCTGGTCGGATCGACTTCGAGCGAAGGCTACATCAAGGGCAGTACACCGGCGACGTGTTTCATGGACGTGCCCCTCGGCTCGCTCAAATACGTCCTCAAAAAGGCCAACACCCGAAGGCGAGGAAGAAAAGGACCGCGCTACGAAGCTTACGGCATACTGATTTCGAAGTCATGGGCATACGCCGCCGGCGCTCGGCCCGTGCTGTACCTCTCGGACGCGGAAATTGTCGCCCTTCGCATTCCTGATGCGCACAAGTGGCGCGTCGTGAAATTCGAGGGCGTTTCGTCGAAAGACTTTGGATGGCTGCACGAACGCGAGTGGCGCGCCGAGGGAGGTTTCAAGTTGCCGAGCCGAATGCTCTCCGTGCTCGTGAAGACATCGAAAGAGGCCGAGCGGCTTCATTCCAAATTGCTCAAGGCACCCAAGAAGTTCAAGGCGCGCCCCAGATCAATTCTTCCGATTCGAATCGTGAGCCAAGGTCTGCCCTATTGAATTTCCAGTGCAGCGTTACGGCCGGCGTCGCGGAACGGGCGATTCGCCCGAAGACGCCGACAGAAATCGAAATTGCCCGCGCTTGGTTAAGAGCGGAAAATCGCCGAGCAATGAACGACGAAATCAGGATGGCCATTGTTGATCGCCGCACGGGGGAAGTGGTTAAAGTGTCGCGACCATTGCCGGACGTGGCGAAGCTGTTCAATCTTCCTCCGCCTCAAACGATCCTCTGGCAATTCGGTGATTATCGGAAATTCGTTCAGCTATTTGTCGAACGAACGCTTTACCTCCGACGCGCCGATCAGCTTCCCGACATTTTTGAAGGAAGATTCACCGTCGCAAATCAGGAGCGCCGAAGTGACATGTTTGCAGGGGCGTTTGCAGATTTAGGTCTGGGTAGTGCGGCGCACATTCTTCCGATTCAGGAATCCAGTCGGAATCGGACGTTCCTCCATTGCTGGCACAAAAACGAGCAGGAGAACGTGCGAATGTGGAAAGAATATACCACCACGGCCGATTCGATCGCGCTGGTCACCAATCTGACCTCGTTGTTCAAGGCGACACCTGAACAATGCAAGGGAGCGGAAGTTCACTACGTGAACGAGGACCAGCCGTTGCCTGAGCTGCATTCGCTTGCCGCGTTGGTCCACAAACGCCGCGAACCCTATGCCTTCGAGAATGAGTTCCGTTTACTCTACCAGTTGCCGCCAAGTGAAAGCATCTACCTCGACTGCGCTGAAGACTATTTCCGTTTGATTCCCGCCGATCCGGGAATCCTGGTTCACCAAGTGATTTTCCACCCTGGGGCCTCGCCAGAATTCAAAGCACGAGTTCGGGCAGATGTCGCCAACGCCGGATTGGACATTCCCGGGAACGACTCCCGATTCGCATCGCTCTGATTGGGCACTACGGGGTAACCCGGCCTTATGATAGCTGAAGTGGCCCCCATCCGTTGGACAGGTGGGACGGGAAATTAAGTTATGGGAGACGAGTGCAGAAAAGATGCCTTGGCCGGCTCCGAGGACAGGAGCATTTGCTTGCCGCAGGAGCCGGCCAGAACACGAAGGCAGTGGCTCAGATTTACGGTTGAGTGGCGAGCGGCAAATCAAGCGGCGTGAGCTTGGGCAGGCTTCAGACCGCCGAGTGACGAGTGTGGC
>Ga0163144_10014552_pt1 | contig 16319 bp, 12 predicted proteins | sample OliLak19BULKMAT1_FD_123175 | JGI IMG/M metagenome (GOLD analysis project Ga0163144, IMG submission 123175) | Freshwater microbial mat bacterial communities from Lake Vanda, McMurdo Dry Valleys, Antarctica - Oligotrophic Lake LV.19.BULKMAT1 | ecosystem: Environmental > Aquatic > Freshwater >... | reverse complement strand
TGAACATCCGTTGTAATAAAGGCACCGTCATTTAACTTTCCAGCAATACCACCTTGATCACCACGATCACGTTTAAAGTTTGCCATCATGTTCCCTCTGTCTTTTTCCTTATGACCTTGATTACGGGTTGTTAAACCACCCCAAGGATAAATTTTCTTCGCATTTACGTTTTCATACAAGGATTGTCCAAGATTAGAATAGGAAGCAAATTCCCATTCAGCTTCCGTAGGTAATCGATAGTCAGGAAGAAGAATTCCATCTTCTTTGCGCACTTTACGTGTGGTTCCTTTCTGCATGATATTTGGAATCTCATTTTTACCTTTTTTGCCTTCAAATTGGCCAGCCAAATATGAATTTGTATTAAAATTTTCTTCATTAACTTGCTGAACATCTGGAACTAAAATCCCTTCTCTTATTAGGATATACTCATTTACTCTGTCTGTACGCCAAGCAGCATAAGCAGTAGCTTGTAGCCAATTTACACCCACAACTGGGTAATCTTTATAGGCTGGATGTCTAAAGTAATCTTCCACATAAGGCTCATTGTAAGCCAATTTATCACGCCAGCAAAGTGAATCTGGCAATGCTTGTTTATAAACTTGAGGATAATCAACATAAACGCGGGTTAACCAATGTAGATATTCAAGATAATGAAGATTGCTTACTTCGGTTTCATCCATGTAAAATGAAGCTACCGTAACACGACGCTCAATGTTATTGTGTTCGTAGGTTACATCTTGTTCACTTGAACCCATTGTAAAGTTACCACCCTCTACAAGCACTAAGCCCGGACCAGTTTCTTGGCCGGCATAATCATGGGTTTCAAACCCCCCCCATTTAGCATCATTATATTTCCATCCTGTGGTTGATGAACTCTGTTTTTTACTACACGATGTGGGCAGTAAAAAAGCTGTAGCTAATGCGGCTAAGGTTATACTTCTCTTTAAACTCATACGACTATTTTGTGTATTTTAACGTTATTTGTGCAATAATATTGTATTTTTTGTTAATAGAAAACTATTTTTTTCTAAAACTAAAAATCAGGACAACTTAATTTTTTGTATTTAATAGAAGGTTTTGCAGCACACCATTCAATAGATGCTGATACTTCGTGGCTACCAGGAGCGGCCTGACGAGCAGATGAAACAGTAAGATCATAGCTATAACCAAATTTAAATTTATCTTTTCTAAATCCTACCAAAATCATAAGTGCATCCGAGTTTACATATTTACCAAAAGTTTGACGGTACCATAGACCAGTTACTAAAGGACCTTTATTAAAATAGAATCCCATGTTGAGCTGTGTAAACTTATTTTGCATCATAAAAAGTAAATTTGGAGAAATGGTAACATCTGGGTCTGTTTTATTATCTAAAGGAATAACTAAGCCTGAGTGAAAGGTATAACGCCTTGGCAGTTTAGAATCTTGTGTTCCTAAGAAAGACTGTATTGGTTCAATCATGTTGTGCACAGCAATACCTGCATAAAAACGCTCAGAATAGCCTAAAATACCACCACTAAAATTGGGGTAGCTTATACGGTTTGGATTGATAGGTTCTCCTGTAGGTAGGGTAAATCCTTTTGTTGGGTCTATTTGATCAGGAAAACGAAGTTTTCTCCAATCTAAGGATCGGTTAACGTATTGAGCCTCTAAACCAAAACGCATTGTAAAAGTGCGGCTTACCTGAAGTTGGTATGAATAAATACCTGCAAGGGTTGTTGAGGTTAATTTTCCCTCACCAGCAACATCATTCATTGCTATGATACCTATACCACCTCCAATTTTATCAAAATGTTGGTCATAAGACGCCATTGTTGTCACAAACGTTCCCGGCAGACTAGGCCATTGGTTGCGATAGTTAATATTAATTCTTCCGCCTCCATTGCAACTGCCTGTACCTGCCATTGCAGGATTGGTGTAAATAGGGGCCGCATAATACTGGGTCATTTCAGGATCTTGAGCCTTAGCAAGGCCAAAACTAAGAAATGCTATAAAACCTAATAAGTAGTGTCTGGTCATGATTGTATATTTGGTTAAAACTTGTTACCTAAAATAATTATTGTGCAATCTTTTTAAATATTTTTACAAACATTCAACTTTTTATTCGAATTACATAATAAAATTAAGATATTTTTGTTCTCGATATAACTATGACACTGAACAGAATCAAAAGGTTGCTTGGGTTGCTAATTATTATTTTTTTAATTCCTAACGTTTTTTCTCAAGCCAAACACTATTCAATCTCTTGGGATTCTAAAGGGTCTGCTTTCCCAGGTAACTTTATTGGAGCTCAATCTTTAAACTTTAAAAATGGTGATTATTACCCAATATGGGTATTTTCAGAATTAACCGGCTTAAACCAATTTGAAGCGGTTTTAAGCAATGAAGTTTATGAGAATATTAAAGTTTCTGCCAAAGTAATTGAAAACTTTAAACAAGTAAATTTCTTTGAATTTTTTAATGCTACAGAAAGAGGAGTAAATAGATTTAAAGTAAAAGTTGTCCCGTTCAGAATAAATAATCAAGGATTAGAGAGGCTTATCAGTTTTGATATGACACTAAAACAAATTGGAAAACTAATAACACCCCTTAATAAGAAGGGAAATAAAACCAATTCAGTTCTTTCATTAGGTGAGTGGTACAAGATTAAACTCAAAGATGATGGTGTATATAAAATTGATAAATCATTTCTAAATAAAAATGGAATCAATACAGATAATTTGGATTTGTCAACTTTCAAAATCTATGGAAATGGAATTGGCATGTTGCCAGAAGTTATTGCTGAATCCAGAGCTGATGATTTAATTGAAAATAAAGTTAAACGACATGATGCCAATGGCAACAACCGTTTGGATGATGGAGATTTTATCTCCTTTTACGGTAAAGGTCCTGATATCTGGAAGGAGCAAACCACAGATTATGTTCATGTAAAGAATATATATTCTGATTTTTCCTTCTATTTTTTTACTTGGGGAAATACGCCTGGTAAGAGGATTGATAGTGTATCAGGTAATTCAGGCGTTACATTTCAAAAAACTATCAGTGAGTCTGATTACTTGTACCTGCATGAACAGGAAATATTTAACCTAAGAAACAGCGGAAGAGAATGGTTTGGCGAAGCATTGACAATTGACAGTTATTCATTTGATATCAATCTGCCAGATGTTATTGCTTCTTCAAGTAATTTTATTCGTTCTGAAACTGCCATACGAACTGCCATTGAAACAGGTGTTAGTCTTTCATTAAATGGAAATCCTTTCATTAACCATTATGGCTATCCTGTAAATTTTGAAGCGGATGATTTATTCGCATCCATCAGTAATGAAAAAAAATCCTTTAGCAATACTTCCCCATTTAGCTTAAAGTTTGAATTTTACAGGCCACAATTAAGTTCAGAGGCTTGGCTTAATTATTTTGAGGTTCAATGTAAAAGAGCGTTAAAGCCGATAAATGGTCAAATTCATTTATTTAATCTTGAATCTAAAAACAGTGGTAAGGTCAAATTTGAAATTGATAATTTAACGACCGATTATAATTTGTGGGACGTAACCAATCCAACCGATGTAAGCATTCAGAGTACTTTTAATGATGGTGGTAAGTCAGCGTTTATTTTCAATTCTAACAATATATTAAATCGTTATTTAGTATATAAAGATGGCAGCGAAATGTTGCCACAAATGGTTGGTAAAATTGAAAACCAAAATTTACACAGTCTGGCTGCTGTTGATTATATCATCATAACCCGGGCTGATTTTAAATCTCAAGCTGAATTACTAGGTAAATTTCATCAAGAAAGAGAAGGGTATTCATATTTAATAGCCTATCCTGATAAAATTTACAATGAATTTTCAGGAGGAGCACTCGATATAACAGCCATCAGAGATTTTGTTAAAATGCTATACGATAGAGCTGATGCCAATCATAAACCCAAAGCACTGTTGCTCTTAGGCGATGCCTGTTTTGATTTTAAAGATAGAGTAAGTGGTAATACCAATATTGTTCCAACTTTTGAAAGTTATGAGTATAACAATTCAGTGAGCAGTTATTGTTCTGATGATTACTACACCATTCTGGATGAAACAGAGGGATACTGGCCTGTGAAATTAGTTGCCACTGAAGGGATGGATATGGGTGTTGGCCGTTTGCCTGCCAAAACTTTATATGAAGCCGCAGTTATGGTAGATAAGTGTATTCACTACAAAACCGCTTCCGACAAAGGGGACTGGCGTAGTTCAATAACATTTTTAGGCGATGATGAAGATGGTGATGTACATTTAATTGATTCTGAGAAACTAACTGATAGTGTTGAAAATGAGTTTCCCCCACTTAATATTAATAAAATTTATCTTGATGCCTATAAACAAGTTTCTTTAGGAAATGGTAACTCATACCCTGATGTGAACGAAGCGATTGATAATGCTATTGCAAAAGGAACTTTGGTATTTAATTATCTTGGCCATGGCGGTGGAAGTGGTATGGCTCACGAAAGAGTGGTTACACGACCTCAGATTGTTGCTTGGAAAAATTATGATAAATTGGTGTTTTTTGTTACAGGAACTTGTGATTTAGCTCAATATGATAATCCTGTTGAAGAGTCACCAGGTGAGCTGATGATGGCCAATCCTGAAGGTGGTGCAATAGGTATGATGACAACAACCCGAAAAGTGTACATAGGACTTAATACAGCCTTTTCAGAAAATCTCTTTAAGAGTAATCTTTTCGCACGTTCGGAAGGTGGATTTACAAAATTCGGGGAATCTTACGCAATAGTTAAAAATAAAATGTGGGGTTCAGAAAATGTAAGAAATTATGTCATGTTTGGAGACCCCTTGCTTGATCTTAATTTACCAATTCAAAAAACGCTTATTACCAAAATTAATGGTAAAAGTGTATTTAGTAATTCCCACGATACACTCAAAGCCTTGTCGAAAGTAGAAATTGAAGGCATTGTAACAAACCTTCGAGATAGTGTTCTTACTGGTTTTGATGGAAATATTTCTGTTACACTTTTTGATAAGAAGCAAACTTATAAAACATTAGCCAACGATCCAGACAGCGATACCATGCCGTTTCAAGTAAGAAACAATGTTCTATACCGTGGTAAGGCATCCGTTGACAAGGGGCAATTCAAAGTGACTTTTATATTGCCCAAAGATATTGATTATGAAATGGGCAAGGGTAGAATTTTTACTTATGCATACAATGATAAAACGGATGCAGTTGGTATCTATGACAGTGCTTTCGTTGGAGGAACAAGCAATAATTTGGCTTACGATAAAACTGGTCCTGAAATAGAAGTATTTCTTGAAGATGAAAAGTTTGTGAATGGAGGAATTGTTAGTAAAACACCTTTACTGATCGTAAGGCTTTTTGATAGCAGCGGAATAAACACAGCAGGTAATGGCGTAGGGAGAGAAATTTTGGGAACACTTGACAAGGACCAAGAAAATAAGAAAAATTATGTACTCAATGACTTTTACATTACTAAACTAAACAGTTATCAGGCAGGAGAAGTAAGAATTCGTTTGACAGATCTAAAAGCAGGCCATCATACAATAACGGTGAGGGCTTGGGATGTTTATAACAATAGCAATGAAAATCAGGTTGAATTTTTGGTAGCCGAAAATGAAGAAATGGCCATCAGGAATCTACTTAATTACCCAAATCCTTTTTTTAATAAAACTCAAATTCTTTTCGATCACAACAAAGCTGGTCAAGAACTGTCAATTGCTATCAATATTATGTCGCTTTCTGGCAAAGTTGTAAAAACTATTTATACAAGAATACCCAATGCAGCCTCTCATATTGATGAAATTGAATGGGATGGCAGAGATGAATACGGGCAAAACCTGGCTCGGGGTGTTTATATGTACAGAGTTGAAGTGAAATCTGAGGATGGAAAATCAGCAAAAGAAATTCAAAAAATGGTTTTATTAAAATAATTGAATATTAAAAATAATTTATATTTTTGCTGACCGCATTAGTAAAACTATAAAATGGGTAGACGATTACTTAAACTTTTAAATCATGCTTAAAAATAACCTTTTCATACTTGTTACCTGTATTTTTTCAGGAACTGCATTTGGACAATCCGTTACATTGACTCCCAGTCAATTAGCAGGTCAAAGAAATGTAATTACCACATCAGTTCCATTTTTAACAATAACGCCAGATTCAAGAAGTGCAGGTATGGGAGATGCCGGAGTTGCACGTGACCCAGATGCAAACTCAGTACATTGGAACATTTCCTCCATGGCTTTTATTAAAACACAGGCTGGATTATCGCTGAATGCTGCACCATGGCTAAGACAATTGGTACCGGATGTTTGGTTTTATCATCTAGCTGGTTATAATAAGGTAGGTGCAAAAAAGAAAAGTGTTGTGGCAGGTTCACTCCGCTACTTTTCACTCGGTGAAATACAGTTTACAGATGAAACAGGTGCATCTCTTGGTAACGGAAATCCATACGAATTGGCAGTTGATTTAGGTTATGCAACTCAATTATCTGAAAACTTCTCAATAGGTGGTGCCATGCGTTATGTTAATTCATGTCTCGCTTGTGGTTCAACAGGCACTGGTGGAACACCACTTAAAGCTGGTCAAGCTTTAGCAGGTGATCTTACCATTTATTACAAAAAGCAAATTAAAATTGCGAAGAAGGATGTTCAATGGGCTTTTGGTACTGCTATTACCAACATTGGAAATAAAATTACATACTCTACTTCTGCCCAAAAAGATTTTATACCTACCAATCTTCGCTTTGGTACCAGCTTTGGAACAAAAATAGATGAGCATAATGAAATAAGCTTTAATTTTGATATTAACAAATTGCTTGTGCCAACTTATCCTGTTTATTTTAAGACATCTTCCGGATCAGATAGTCTGAATGCGGCTGGTGATAGAGTCGTTCAATACGGTAAAGACAGCAAAGACGTACCGGTAATTGCAGGTATGTTTAGCTCTTTTGTTGACGCACCTGGCGGATTTAAAGAAGAACTTAAAGAATATATAATTGCAACAGGTTTAGAATATTGGTATGATAAACAATTTGCTGTTAGAGTTGGTTATTTTAATGAATCTAGCACTAAAGGTGGACGTAAGTATGCTACTTTTGGTATTGGTTTAAGATACAACGTTATTGGAATTGATATTGCCTATCTGCAGCCTTTTGCACAGCGCCACCCCCTTCAAAATACGATTCGTTTTTCTTTACTATTCAACATAGACGCATCTAAGAAGAAGGAAGCAAAGTAATCTCCAATTTTAATTCAACTTCCAATACTTGCTTTCACAAATGCATGCATTTTAATCGAATCCGAATTTTCTAATGCTATTTTGGGTTAAATTTGAAGGCATTATATGATCCGTTCAAATTTAATTCTATTATTCTTCATTCTTTTCTCAAATTCAGTAATATCGCAAACTATTGCATTGCGAAAAGTGGTTTCATTGCCAACGCTTGTAAAGGAAACTTCTGGAGTTACAACCACTGTCCAGGCTTGGTTTTGGACGCATAATGATAGCGGAAATGATCCTGCCATATACAAAATTGATACTTTTGGAACGGTATTGAAAACCATAACCATAAAAAATTCAACGAATGTAGATTGGGAAGAAATAACAAGGGATGATAATAATAACTTATATATAGGTGATTTTGGTAATGCTTTTAACAACCGCAAAGACCTGAAAATTTATAAAATCTCTGACCCAGATAAAATAACTGGCGATACAATTTCGGCAGAAGTTATTGATTTCTCATATTCCAATCAGCATCAATTTCCTCCTTCCACCGCAAATCTGATGTTTGATGAAGAAGCCATGTTCTACTTTAATGACTTTCTTTATCTGTTTACTAAAAACCGAACAAATCCATATAATGGTTATACATATCTTTTTAAAATCCCAACAATTCCCGGGAATTATTCCGCATTACTTTTGGATAGTTTCAAAATAGGAGAGGGTGGCTTTAAGGAAATGTGGTGGATAACCTCTGCATCAATAACACCTGATCATAAGAAAATAGCCCTCCTTTCCTCTGGACAAATGTTTATCTTTAGTGATTTTACAGATGATAATTTTTTAAAAGGTAAAATGAAACAAGTTGATTTAAATTCTTTTAGTCAAAAGGAAGCCATTGTTTTTTTTAACAACACTGATTTTTACATAACTGATGAATATAATAACATGCTCCAAAATGGAATGAATCTTTATGCTGGAAGTATAAAAGAATTGTATTCTGTTGGATTGAAGCCGGTTAAAAAAAAAACTAAACACCAATTATTAGGATATATCTCCTCAACAAATGGAAATAAAATATCCCTGCTCGATGGAATTCAAGAAGTGAGGGTAACAGTGACTGATTTGAGTGGTAGAGAGGTTGAGAAAATAATGTTAAATAAATCTGAAGCATCTGCCTACCTAAAAGTGGCACAGGGACGTTACGTGCTCAATATTACAGATGGAAAAGTAAATCAGGTTTTGCTAATTTGGGCAAGATAAAGATGGTAAGTTATTAAAATGAATGGTTCCAGAATTTCTTTAAACTTACTTCAAATATTTAGTAAGAATGTCTAAAGGGGTTAGAAGCATCATCATAGCGACCTTACTTTTTGCAGGTATGAATGTTTTTGTTAAACATTTAGCGCATATTCCACCTGTTGAACTAGTAATGTTTCGTTCGTTTTTTACATTTTTTGCTTGTGTTGCTATCGTAAAACACAAGGGAATTTCGCTCCTAGGTAGTAAAAGGTTTGTTTTGGTACTTCGCGGGGTTTTTGGAACACTTTCACTTATCCTGTTTTTTACAAGCTTGCATCTTCTACCATTGGCTACAGCTACCTTGGTGCATTATATAACTCCCTTTTTTACTACTTTTTTTGGGTATTGTTTTCTAAAAGAAAAGTTTTACAAAATTCAGTGGTTATTCTTAATAGTATGCTTTACAGGTATAATAGTAGCTCAAAGCGGAAACAGGTCTTTTTCAACCTTTAATACACAAAATACAGGTATTCTTTATGGCCTTGCAGCCACGGTAGCTGCCGCAGCGGCTTATAATTGTATACGAAAAATTGGAATCACTGATGATCCAACTGTTATTCTGTTTTATTTCCCTCTTATGAGTATTCCGGCCTCAATCATTATACTATTTTTTAACGGAGATTTCGTTTGGCCAATAGGATGGGATTGGTTTTATCTCCTTTTAATGGGCGCCATTACCCAAGGTGCTCAATACTTTATGACCGTAGCATATCAAAACGAAAAGGTTGGAAATATTGCCATTTTTACTAATCTAGGGATTGTGTATGCCATCATCAATGGATTTCTTTTTTTTAATGAAATACCTACATTGGTTGCATGGCTTGGAATGGTGATTGTAATTGTTGGAATAATATTAAATGTTTTTTCAGCAAAAATTCTTCGTTTCTTTGCATCCGATAAAAACGATTCAGGCATTCCACTTGTTTGATCTTGAATTGGATTACCAAATATATTGAATGAATATACTTAAAAGCTATTTGAAATTCCATTGGAAACTCTTGTTATTGGCACTTACACTTGCTGCAATTAACATCACATTTTCATTGATGGACCCATATATAACTGGGCGTGTGGTCGATGAAGTTATAAACAAACACAACCTTTTAACCAAGGAGAAATATATTCATCTTGCTCTGTTTTGGATTGGTTGCTCTGTAGGTGTTTCAATGATTAGCCGCATTGCTAAAAATTTCCAAGATTATTTTACCAATGTAATTATTCAAAAATTGGGCGCACAGGTTTATGCCGATGGACTGAAACATAGTCTTGAATTGCCTTTTCAGGTTTTTGAAGACCAACGAAGCGGTGAGACTTTGTCGGTTTTACAAAAGGTAAGAATTGATATTGAGAAATTGTTGACATCCTTTATTGGCGTTCTTTTTACAAGTGCCGTTGGAATAATTTTCGTAATGGTTTATGCTTTTAGTATTACGTGGACCGTTGGTGTTGTGTATATTTTCGCCATCAGTGTTATAGGTTTATTGAGCAGTTATTTCAGCAAGCGTATTAAAATTATGCAGAAAAAGATTGTTGGTGCAACAACTGCGCTTGCAGGAAGTACGACTGAATCTCTTAGAAATATCGAGTTGGTAAAGAGCTTAGGTTTAGCAAATCAGGAAATTGAGCGTCTTAATAAAACAACCTTTCAAATTCTTGAATTAGAATTAAAAAAGGTAAAATTTATAAGAAGCTTAGGCTTTTTGCAAGGTACAACCGTTCAATTTGTGAGAAGCTCCATGATTTTAATTTTACTTCTTCTTATATTCGGATCTGTGATATCGCCAGGACAATACTTTATGTTTTTGTTTTATTCTTTCTTTATATTCAATCCATTGCAGGAATTGGGTAATATTATAATGATATACAGAGAAGCCGAAGTTTCTTTAGAGAATTTCGGAACCATCATGGCAAAACCAAAAGAGGAGAAACCATTAAGGCCTAAAGCCCTCACAAAATTGGATAGTTTTGAGTTTAAAAATGTAACATTTAAACATCAGTCTGCCAGAAATCCTGCCTTAAAAAACATTGATTTTAATGTAAGTAAAGGAGAAACCATTGCGTTTGTTGGCCCAAGCGGATCAGGGAAAACAACCTTGGTGAAGTTGCTTGTAGGCTTATACCAGCCTCTTGAGGGTAATATTTTTTATGACGGTATTGATGGACGTGAAATTGATTTAGATAATTTACGTGAACAAATTGGTTTTGTAACTCAGGATACCCAGTTGTTCTCGGGATCTATTAAGGAGAATTTGTTGTTTGTAAAACCTACTGCCAGTGACGAGCAAATTATAGATGTACTTAACAAGGCTAGCTGTCAAAAATTATTAGAAAGGGCAGAAAATGGAATTGATACTGTAATTGGTGAAGGCGGTGTTAAGGTATCAGGTGGTGAAAAGCAACGATTATCCATTGCCAGGGCCTTGTTGCGCCGTCCAAATTTGCTGGTTTTTGACGAGGCGACATCATCCCTAGATAGTATTACCGAGGACGAAATTACACAAACCATTAGAGGTATAAACCTTGAAAAAGATATAGTTACTATTATAATTGCACACCGTTTGAGCACTATCATGCACGCCAACAGAATATTTGTGCTTGAAAAGGGTAGAATTACTGAAGAAGGAAATCACTATGATTTGTTGGAAACCAAAGGGCTTTACTACGCCATGTGGAGGCAACAGGTTGGTGAAGGCAGGGAAGTAGAGGTGTGAAATTGAAGAATGGATTTTAACTCGAGAGAGATATTTTGCCATAATATCTCAATCCTTTGAATTTTTCTTCATAGAATTATTTATCCTAATTAGATTGGCACTTTGATAGGTTTTTATTTAATCTGGCTATTTGTTTGTAAATATTGCGTTTGAGTTGCTTTTATATTTGATAAAAGGTATTGAAACAAGACCAACGGCTGACACATGTTTCCCAATTGATTAAACTCATTCTTTCAAATGATACTCATCATGTAACACAAGCAAAGGGATTCTTGTATGGAATGCCATTTTTTTTGTAAATGGTTCTCTGAAAAGCATTTGAAGATAGGTGTGTGTTTTAGGGAGCGTTACTACCATATCAATTTGCATTTCATCAACAAAATCATTGATGCCCTTTAGCGCATTTTTATTTTTAATGTAATGAATGCTGTGCTCAAATTCATCGAGGGTATGTTCATGTCTAAATCCAGATATAGTTTTACTTACTGCTTGCGAAGTTTCAACTTCCAATGTCACATTAACCAAGTAAATATGTGATTTATATATTTTTGCAAACACCTTTAATGGATCCAATAACAATTTATTGGTCGTTTCTAACTGATCGCAGGCTAAAAGTATTTTTTGAATATTTTTAAACTTCACATTGATATCAATGGATAAAATTGGACATTTTACCGTATTGATAAGGTTTGTTGTAATATTGCCAATCAATTTTTCGGTTAAAAAATCAGCTCCTTCCATTCCCATCACAATCAATTCAACATCATTTTCTTCGACGTAGTGCTTGATTTCTTCTAAAGGAAAGCCACAGCGACATATGCACTCAACATCTATTTCATTTCCGTACCTCTTGTAAATCTTTTTTCGAATTATTTCTAATTTTCGAAGGTTCTCAAGACCTATTTCATCCTTAGGCAAGCTGTATTTACTCTCAGCATCCATTCCAGCTGAAAAGTAAACATGAAATAAAACAAGTTTTGATTGCTGAAGTTTGGCTAATTCAATTGCATAATTTACTGCATTTTGTGCAATCTCGCTAAAGTTTGTTGGTACAAGAATGGTTTGCATTTTTATGAATTTGTTTAAGTGGTAGAAATAGGTTTGTCAATCTCAATATTATTACTTGATTTAGATTCATTGGGTTTATCTGCATGAAGAATCAACACAGGAATTGATGTGTGGTGAGACATTTTGTTGGTCCAACTATGTTCACCCGTTGATTTTGGGAAAGATTTATTATGAAGTGTTATCATTGAAAGAATATCAGGTTTATTCAGGCGTACAAAAGCGTTTAGACCATTAATAATATCTAAATCTTTACAGATATGGTAAAAAATTTTCAGATATTCGGTTTGTCTTTTTAGCTTAACAACCATTTTGTAAAGCACATCCTCCAAATAATTCAATTCCAAATCTTCAACATGCACCAAGGTAATTTCGGCCTTGAGTTGTTTTGCGAGTATAACTGCTTCATTAATTGCAAGTAATCCACCTTCTTCAAGACCAATTGCAATGGCAACTTTATGTATTCCGATAAACTTGGCCTTTGGTGGTATAGCAATAATAGTGCATGGCGTTTCGGCAATAATTTTTTCTGTAGTACTGCCAATTAAATTGTCTTTATCAGCGCCCTTTCCTTGGGTGCCAATGATAAGAAGCTGAATGTTTCTTTGTTTAATAAAATCAACAATGGTATCAGATGCATTTCCCTGAACTATTGCACATTCGCACGCTACATGAGGAAATAATAGTTTTAGGGAATCCACTAATGTAAGCATTTCTTTTTCAGCTTTCGTGGCTTTATCGGAAGGTGAAATAGATAATTGTAAACTATCTAAGGCATGGAGTAGAATTATTTTTGAGTTGGTAATTTCTGAAAATGCAAAGGCGTACTTTATAGCATTCAAAGCATTCACTGAAAAATCAGTTGTTACAAGAATTTCTTTTCTTACAATTGGTGTCATTTCCGGTTTAATGTTTTATAATTATTATTTTAAAAATTTTTGAGTTCAACAGTGATTAAAGTAATACGGAATCTATTTACTTAATTTTCAATATTAACTTATGAATCCTTAAAATGGAAACGAAGATAATCTTATTTTTAAATATTGGAATATGAAAATTTAGAAGGATAAACTTTATCTGGCATTAAAATGGGCAAATGGAATTCCAACGAATATGGCATTCTTTAAAAAATGCCAAATTCCACCAAGCGAGAGCAGAGAAGCGAACAAACAATTTTGAATATACTTTCTAGGAAACTTGTAGCTTATTGTTGCTTAATAAACGCACTAAATCTTACTTTTAAATTTATAAAATCTTTCAATAAGTTAAACCTTTCAAAAGGTATTTTTGCAGAAAGAATCCATGTACCCAATTCTCAAATCAATTCTCTTTTTATTTTCTCCAGAAAAAGCACATGGGATAACCATGAGCGCATTGACGTTCGTTTACAAATTTCCGGGAGGAAAATGGCTATTAAGGAAACTTTTTTGTTATACTGGAAAAGATGCAGCGGTTGAATTTGCAGGAATTAAATTTCCTAACCCAGTTGGTTTGGCCGCAGGATTTGATAAAGATGCAAAGCATATTGACGTGCTAGCGGCTTTAGGTTTCGGATTTATAGAAATTGGAACCCTTACTCCCAAAGCACAACCTGGAAATGATAAACCTCGCCTTTTCAGACTCCCGACTGACAGTGCTTTAATTAATAGAATGGGCTTTAATAACGGCGGTGTAGATTCAGCCGTTGAGCGATTAAAAAAAGTAAAATCAAAAATTATCATCGGCGGCAATATTGGAAAAAATAAATTAACGCCAAATGAAAATGCCTTTGAAGATTATATAATTTGTTTCGAAAAGCTTTACGACCATGTTCATTATTTTGTTGTAAATGTTAGTTCACCAAACACACCTGGCTTAAGAGAATTGCAAGAAAAACCAGCATTAACAAAAATTCTGACAGGATTACAGAATTTAAGAACTCAGTATGTAAGTGCTGGAAGAGCGTCGAAACCAATATTTCTAAAAATCGCTCCAGACCTTACACATTCTCAGCTAGATGACATCATTGATTTAGCCTTAGAAATTAACCTTGATGGCGTGGTAGCAACCAATACAACGATTGATCGGTCAGGTTTAAAAACGCCAGAAGATTTATTAACTGCCATTGGAAATGGTGGCCTAAGTGGCAAACCGCTAAAGGAGACTTCGGATGATGTAGTTAGATATTTAAGCAGCAGACTTAAAAACAAGGTGCCAATTATTGGTGTTGGAGGAATTCACTCGCCGCAGGATGCCCTTGCAAAAATGCAAAGTGGTGCAGTGGCAGTTCAGCTATATACGGGTTTTATTTATGAGGGGCCAGGTTTAATTAAGAGAATTGTAACTCTAATATAACACGATTAGAAAGTTGAAAGGATGAACATGATTAATATAATTGTAAGAAGTGTTACCCGAAATTTTTTAATTTATGCACACTGCAACCCTTTTTGAAAATGCTTCGTCTAGAGATTTAGGCATCATCACTTAAATATGAAAAATTTATACATGTTTATTTTAATTTGCTTTGGAACGATATTCTAACTTAGTCAAACAAGTTTTACTGCTAAAGCAGCAACCTGCAACTGGAAGATCAGAAATGCATATACGAGCTTTTGGGATTCTTGTTCCTCCACACCTTCCGTTAACGCCTACATTGTTTACAAATAAAGTACTACTTGTCTTAAATATTAATGGACAGTTAATGGAAAAAATGCTGGCACAGGATATATTATGAATTATCCTATCCATGCTAATGGCACTTACACTATTTGTGTAAAAGTGACTGATAGTTGTAACACCTGTGATACAACCTACTGCGGTACAAGAACGATTTCTTGTATAAAGAGTACATGTAACTGGAAAAACAGGTCAGCATCTACCAACTACTGGGATAGTTGCAATACAACCAATGGCAAATATGCCCTCAATGGCTATATTTCGTTTAGCAGTAAATCCTGCTTTAAATACCAGTGGACAGTAAACGGAGCCGCGGCAGGTGCTCATTACATCATGAATTACCCAATCACAGCCAATGAAAAATATGTGATTTGTGTAAAGGTAACGGATACTTGCAATAATTGCGACACAAGCTAATGCACCACAAGAACAATTACTTGTGTAAAAGGAGGCAGTCATTGCAATTGGAAAAGCCGTTCACCACATACATCTTTCTTGGATTCTTGCAATACTGCAAAAAACAGATATTCACTCAATGCTTATGTTTATTTCAGTAACAAGTCATGTTTTAAATATCAATGGACAGTAAATGGCGTTAGAGCCGGAACCGCTAATATTATGAGCTATCCAATTTCTGCCAACGGAAAGTATACCATTTGTGTGAAAGTGCTGGATACCTGCAACCATTGCGATACAACCTTTTGTGAAACCAGAACCATTGCATGTGTTGGGAAAAACTTCTGCAATTGGAAAGCGCGATCTGGTATGCTTCTTTCTGGGATAGTTGTGATGCCACGCATAATAAATATACCTTAAATGGCTATATTTCTTTCAACAGCAAATCGTGTTTTAAATACCTATGGATGGTAAATGGAAATAAAGCTGGGAACAGTCCTACTATGAATTATCCAATCACCGCCTATGGCAAGTATTCTGTTTGTGTATTGGTAACCGATACTTGCCATAATTGTGATACTACTTATTGCAACTCTACTACCATTACATGTATAAAAAACAATAAATGTAATTGGAAACAACAAGGCCCTTATTTGGTGTATTGGGATAGTTGTTCTGGCAAAAAAAATAAATATTCTCTTAATGCCTATAGTACTTTTACAACCGGAAGAAGTTGTCATACCTATCAATGGACTGTAAACAGCAGCACTGCAGGAACACATCAATACATGAATTATAGTATTTCACAGAATGGTAACTACGTAATCTGTGTTAAAGTGAAAGATACCCGCAACAAGTGCGATACAACCTATTGCAGAACGATTCAAGTCCATTGTGTTCCTGCCGGAATTAATAAAATAAATTTAGACAGAAGTTTCTTAAAGGTGTAT
>Ga0163144_10014549_pt1 | contig 16320 bp, 17 predicted proteins | sample OliLak19BULKMAT1_FD_123175 | JGI IMG/M metagenome (GOLD analysis project Ga0163144, IMG submission 123175) | Freshwater microbial mat bacterial communities from Lake Vanda, McMurdo Dry Valleys, Antarctica - Oligotrophic Lake LV.19.BULKMAT1 | ecosystem: Environmental > Aquatic > Freshwater >... | reverse complement strand
TCCGCCGCGAGCGCCGCGGATCTGTTCCTCGTGGACGTGCAGCCCGCGCAGCTCGCCGCCGCGCGCGCCGCCGCGACGCGCCGCGCGCGCGAGGTCCCGGACTTTTCCCCGCTCGTGCGCGCGCGCCTCCTCCTCATCGACGGCCGGCCCGTCAAGCGCGGCGATCCCGCGAAGGCCGGCGACAAGGAGCGCGAGCGCGGCCGCCTGCGCGCGCGCGAGTACAACCTGACCTACGCGGACGCCTTGAACCCGTCGGAAAAAGTCATCGCCGGTAAATTTTGGGAACGCGGCGCCGCAGGCGCCGAGGCCAGCGTCGAGAAGGTCTTCCTCAAGAACGCGGGACTCAAGCTGGGCTCGGTGCTCACCTTCGACGTCCAGGGCCGCGAGGTCTCGGCGACGGTCACCTCCGTGCGCGAGGTCGAATGGGCCGCGATGCGTCCGAATTTCTTCGTGACGTTGACGCCGTCTCTTCTGTCGGGCGCGCCCCAGACCTTCATCGGCTCGCTGCGCTCGAAGAGCCCGGCGGACGCCGCCGCGCTGCGATCCGACCTCGCCGAGACGCTCGCGAACGTCTCCGTCATCGACGCGGCCGCGATGCTCTCGCGCATGCGCGAGACGCTCGACCTTCTGCTCGCCGCGATCGGCGCGCTCGCGGGCTTCTGCGTGCTCACGGGCGCGCTCGTCGTGGGCGGGCTCGTCGCGCTGGGCGCCGAGGAGCGCGCCGCGGACGCCGCGCTCGAGCGCGCGCTGGGCTGGACCGCGCGCGAGACGATGCTCGCGGACGCCGCCGAGCTCGGCGCGCTCGGGGTCCTCGCGGGCGCAGCGGCGGCCGCGACGGCCGCCGGCCTCGGCTGGGCCGTAGCGGACCGGCTCTCCGTCCCTTTCGCCGCCGATCCGCGCGAGGCGGCGCTGCTCTTCGCCGCGTCGGCCCTGCTGCCCGTGCTCGTCGGGCTGCTCGCGGGCGCGAACGGACGCCGCGCGGCCGTGATGGACGCGCTCCGCAGGGACGCCTGAAGTCCCACGGCCGTCATGGGCCGAAAGGCCTGTTTTGTGCTAGGCTTGCCGCATGAAGAACTTGATCGCCGCCCTCGTCCTGGTCCTCTCGCCGCTCGCCGCGTCCGCCGAGACGCGCGGCCTGCCCGCCTTCGACTTCACCGGCGCCGCCGCCCTTCGCGCGGGCCAGCCGCTGGTCCCTTTCCTGCCGCCCCAGGCCCGCCCGGCCGACGTCATCACCCAGGGCCACATGCTCATCCAGGCCGGCAGGGAAGTCCTGGTCGGCCACACCGCCACTCCCGAGGAGTTCGCCGAGGCCTCGGCCTACTGGTCCCAGGTCCTGCGCGAAGCGGGCATCGAACCGGGCCAGGCTTCCGTCAATAGCGGCGTGTTCACCCTCCCCTACAAGACGACCGACGGCCGGGTCCTGCGCTCCTTCCTCGCCGAGACCCGCCAGTTCCCGCCGAAGGACGAGCAGGGCCTTCGCGACAACATGGCGCTCGCGCTGAAGGCGCTGAACGCCGCGGGCCTGACGCCCGTGTCGGCGCGCGTGGTCGCGCTCGATAGCGGCTCGCTGCTGCCCACCTACTCGCTCCTGTACCTCACGAACCCCCTGGAGGCCCGGGAGCGCGAGGTCCAGCTCCGCGTGCTCAAGCCCGGCGACGACGTCCCCGTCGAGCTGATCCGGACCGTTCCCGAGATCACGATCGTGCAGGTGCCCGAGCCTTGGCTGCTCGTCTATGTCGGCCCTCAGCTCGGCTACGTCGGCCTTTGGGCTCAGACTCCCGAGGAGCTGGCCCTCCGGCTCGCGAAGCGCAAGGAGTTCCTCGCGGGCCTCGGCAAGCGCGTCATCGCCGAGAAGTTCACGTCGATCGACCACCCGGTCTACAAGTTCGGGGTCGAGATCCTTTTCTTCCAGTAAACGCTTCGAAGTCCTTACCGCTTGCCGAGTTTGCCGCCCAGGAAGCGGTCGCGATCGAGCGAATAGGTCTTCCGCCGCGACAGCGCGTACCAAACGAGCGCGCAGATCGAGGCCAGCGCGAGGCGGCCGGGCGTGGCGCCCTTGAGCAGCACGACCAGCAGCGCGACGGCGGCCACCGGCAGCAAGGTCCAGCGCAGGCGGTCGAGCTTCATCCGCCGATTATAATAGATAGAATGGGCCAGGATGGACGATCTCGCGGCTCCCATAACGACTCCCCCCTCGGCGGACTCGATGACGGCGCGCTACCAGCGCCTAGTCCTGCTCAACCGCATGTCGATCGCCCTCTTCGGCGACAAGCCGTTCGCGACGTCCGTGCCCGAGGCCTGCCATGCCGCGATGGCGCTCATGGCCGCGCAGTCGGTCGCCGTATACCTCGTCGATGAGGCCGGCCGGCCCGTGCTCGCGTATGGGCACCGCGACAAGCGGCTGAGCGGTCCCGCGGAGCTCGAAGCCGAGCGGGACATCCTCGAGCGCGCGTTCGCCGACAAGCGCATCGTCACGAGCGCCGTGGACGGAAGATCGTGGGAAGCCGCGCCGCTGCTGCGCCTCACCGCGGAGGCGGCGCTGCTGACCGGCTGCGTCGTCTTCGGCCGCGTGAAGCCCGAGCCGCTCGACTCGGAGCGCGAGGGCTCTCTCGTCGAGATCGCGCGCCACCTGCGCAACGCGCGCCTGATCCAGCAGACGCTCCAACATCAGAAGATCTCCGCCGCCGTCGTCGACCAGGCGTCGGACGCGATCTTCGTGACGGATCTCGACCGCAGGATCCTCGCCTGGAACGCGGGCGCGACCGCCCTCTTTCAATGGCGGGTCGACGAGGTGCTCGGCCGCGACGCCTCCTTTCTCGTGCCCGCGGACAGGGAGGAACAGATTCATGCCGTCGTCGCCGAGGTCATGGCGAAGGGGCACAAGAGCTCCGTCGAGACCGAACGACTGCGCAAGGACGGGACCGCGGTCTCGATCGAGGGCTCCTTTACCCTCCTGAAGGACGACGCGAATCATCCCTTCGCGATCATGCGCTCCTACCGGGACATCACGAAGCGCAAGCAGGTCGAGCGCATGAAGTCCGAGTTCACGGCCCTGGTGAGCCATGAGCTGCGCACGCCGCTCACCGCGATCCGCGGCTTCGCCGAGACCCTGCGGGACTTCGGCGACGAGCTCGACGCCTCGAAGCGCGGCCACTATCTCCAGATCATCCTCGACGAGGCCACGCGGCTCGGCCACATGGTCGGCGACTTCCTCGACATCGCGCGCATCGAAGCCGGCGGCATCGAGATGGCGCCGACGAAGGTCGCGGCCGCCGCGCTGTTCGGCCGGATCGCGAACCTCTTCAAGCAGCACCCGTCGAAGGCCGTCTTCGCGCTCGAGATCGGCGCGGGCGCGGAGTCCCTGCGCGGCGACGAGGAGCAGCTGTATCGCCTGCTCGTCAACCTCGGGGGCAACGCGCTCAAGTACACCCCCGAGGGCGGGACCGTGACCCTGAAAGCGGAGGCGCGCGGCGAGGACGTGGAGCTCAGCGTCGAGGATCAGGGCCCCGGCGTCTCGAAGGCCGACCAGGAGCGCCTCTTCGAGAAGTTTTTCCGCGCGGGCGACGCGATCACGCGCAAGACGCCCGGCACGGGGCTCGGCCTCGCCATCTGCAAGGGCATCGTCGAGGCGCACGGCGGCTCGATCCGCGTCGAGAGCGCGCCGGGGAAGGGCGCCCGCTTCATCGCGCGCCTTCCGAAGAAAGGCCTCTAGGCCGCGCTAGAGCGCGTCGGCCTCGGATTTTCTCTCGGCGCAGCTGTCTTCAGAGCCGCAGCCTTCCGCCATCGAGCCCACCTCGGGCGGCTCCGATCGCTTCTTCTTTTTCTTCGCGGCCGCTTTCTTGTCGCCCGGCCGGATGGGCTCGCCCGCGGCGTTGAACTTGTACGTCGGCGTCTGCGATTGCTCCTTGGCCTTATACTTCGACTTTTCGTAGTCGAAGCCCTTCTTCTTCGCGCCGGCCTTCTTCTTCGGCTTGGGCGGAGGCTCGGGTTTGGTGTCCTCGTCCGGAAGGCTCTTGGTGTCCTCGTCCCTGACGGGCTCGTCTTCGGCGCGCGCGGAGAGCACGGGGCTGGAGAACGCGAGAATAGCGGCAAAAAGGGCGAAAATCAGTCGTCGCGATGTCATGCGCTTAGTATAGCCCCGGCGGCGCGCGGTTTCAAGACGCGCGCTCGCCGACGAGGGTCAGCTCCTCGCGGTCATGAAAGAGGTGCCGCGCCCGCAGCAAGGCGCACTTGGAGCGAAGCGTCTCCGCGTTCGCCAGCACGCGAAGCGGGTCGTTGCGTCCGAACTTCAAGTTGACGATGAAGCGCCGGCACCAGCCTTTGTCGAGCCATTGCCCGAGAAGGTCCGTGATGCGGTCGGGGTCCTCGACCATGTCGCAATAGAGCCAGTCGACGGGAGCCTCGGGCGCGAACTTGAACGCGTCCTCGGCGCGGTGCGCGATGCCGGGATGCAGCGCCCCGCCCTTGAGGGGGCCGTTGTCCACGGCGACGACGAGCGCCCCGCGCTTGGCCGCGCTGTAGCTCCAGCCGCCGGGAGCGGCGCCGAGGTCCACGACGGTCTCGTTCGCCTGCGGCTCACGAGTCAATATGCCGTAAGCCTCCTCGACCTTCAAGTACGAGCGCGACGGCGCCTGCGGATCGTCGGCCATGCGCCGCTGCCCGCCCGCGACCGCCTCTCGCGCGACGTACGCGCGGTCGAACGTCGGCAGGTACGCGAAGAAGCCGCGCGCGGGACCCGGCGCGGGCCGCCCCTGGACCGCGAGCTTGGCCACGCGCGACATGCGCCCCTTCACCGCGGCGAAGCACTCCTCGGCCGCCGTCTTCGCGCGGCGCGAAAGCCCGGGATCGCCGGCGGACTCCACGCAGAAGGGCCACGGGCCCTCGAAGCGCTCGCCCTTGGTCGACGAAGTGAAGCTGTCCGCCATCGCGCCCGCGAGCGCGTTGAGGGACTTTCCCTCGACCAGCGCGGGCGCCTTGAGAGACAGGTGCGCGAAGCACGATTCGCCGTTCGCATCGGGGCCGAGCACCCAGCCGGGGCCCGTCTTCTCGACGGCGCCGCCGAGCTCTTTTATCAAGAAGGCCTCGTAGCCCGCCTGGCAGAGGTGAAGCGTCATTTACCCGCGGCCCGGCGCCAGCGATTGATCGCGACGCGGACGGAGGCGAGGCCGACGGCGTCGTAGGCCTCGAGCGCCTCCCTAAGGGCCTCCACCTCGCCGGTGCCGCGGAGCAGGAAGGCCGTCCTCACGAGCGCCCCGCTGTAGCGCCGGCCGCCGAGGACGGCGTACGGCCCGTCGGGCGGCGCCTTGAGCGCCGCAATCTCCCGCGAGCGCAGCGCGTACAGGTCCTCGAGCTCGGAGAGCCGCGCTGAACCGCGCGGCCAGGACGTGCCCGCCTCGACCGTCCAATAGAAGCGCTCCGGATCGCGCTCCAAGTGGTAAAGCAGCAGCCCCGCGCGCGCGAGCGGGCGGTCCGGAAGCCTTCTCGAAGGCGTCTCCGACGGCTCCCACGGAGTGCGCGGCGGGAGCGCGGACCGGTCGAGCGCGTCGCTGCTCGCGCCCGCCTCGCGCACAGCCTTCGCCAGCCGCGCCCCGAAGACCGGATCTTCCGCGCCGCGCTCGACGGCGAACAGCAGCGTCCGCTGCCACGCGGCCTGCTCGGCCTCGACGACGGGGATCGGGAACGCGAGCGCCGCGCGCGAAAGCCCCAGCACGAGCAGCAGTTCCGCCTCGGTCTCGCTCAATTCCGCCACGCGCGGCGCGTCGAATACGAGCTCGGGCTTCGCCCCTCCGCGCACTCCGATCGCGTCGGCCAGGCCCGAGCCGCGCATCTCCCGCCGCGGAACCGCGCGCGTCGCGGAGAACAGCCGCCTCGCGGCCGGGCTCGCGGCGGCCTGCGCCTCGATGCGCGCCATCTCCTTCTCCAGCTGGATCGACGGCGCCGTCTCCGGAGAACGCGCCGCGCACGGAAGGGCGAGCAGGATCAAGAAGCCGGGGACGAGGCGCATGCGTGATTCTATCAACTATCGCGCGCCGAGGGCCTTCAGCGCCGGGCCCGCGTCCGGGTTGCCCGGATCAAGCTGCAGCACGCGGCTCCAGAGCGCGGCCGCCTCTTTTTCATGGCCAGTCCTGGAGTACAGCAGCCCCAGGTTGTAGAGCGCGTCGGTGTAGTCCGGGTAGAGCGCGAGCTCACGACGGAATTCGACCTCCGCTTCCATTGCCTTGCCCTGGTTCATGTAGACCAAGCCCAGGTTGTTGTGTGCCATCGCCTCCGAAGGGTTGAGCTCGATCGCCTTGCGGAACTCGGCGACCGCCTCGTCGAGCTTTCCGTCGAGGAACAGCATCGCCCCCAGGTTCCGGTGCGCGAGCGGGAAGTTCGGCGCGGTCCGCGCCGCGTTCCTCCAGAAAGGGATGCGGTCGCGGAAATGCCTCGAGTGCGAGAACGCCAGGACCGCGAAGAGCGCCGCCGCCGCGAACCCCGCGCGCGGCGCGAGCTCGGGGATCCACGAGAGCAGCGCGACGAGAAGCCCCGCGATGGGAACATAGAGCCTCTGCTCCATCATGAGATCGGCGAGGGTCGTCGAGTGCAGGATCAGGGTAGGCGCGAGGAACAGGACGAACCAGGCGAGCCCGAAGGCCGCGACGCGGGGCTTCGCCGGCCGGCGGACGGCGAACGCCGCGAGCAGGATCGCGACGGCGCCGCAGCCGAAGACTACGCGCGTGTCCGCGATCGTCGGCAGGACCGAGAGGTCGAACGGGAGCATCGCCTTGCCGAAGTACTGCAGCAGCCCCGTCTTCCCGATCCACAGCGATTTAAGGACCTCGGCCGCGTCGAGCCGGATCGGATTCCGCAGCGCGGCCGTCCGAAGCGCCCACCAGCCCGCGACGACCGCCGCCGCGCCCAGCAGAGCCGTCCAGCGCCGGCCGCGAGCGCGCGCCGGCTCGAGCAGCGCCCAGCCCGCGCAGGCGGCGGGAAGGGCGATCGCGGTCTCCTTCGTGAGCAAGGCGAGAGCGAAGCACGCGAGCAGCGCCGCGAGCTCGATCCTCGACCCGTCCTTCAGCCAGCGCGCGAACGCCGTGAACGCGGCGAACGCGAAGACCCCGAAGAGAGCGTCGTTGCGCGCGGGGATCCAGCAGACGGCCTGCGCGAGGGCGGGATGCACGGCGAAGAGCAGCGCGCCGAGGAACGACGAGGCCGCGGAGAACTCCAGCGCCAGCAGCAGGCGGTACAGCAGCGCGCAGCCCGCGGCGTGGACCGCGACGCTCATCAGGTGATAGCCCGCCGGCACGGCGCCGAACAGATGCGCGTCGAGCATCAGCGACAGCGTGAAGACCGGCCGGTAGTAGGCGGTCCCCGTGCCCGGCGTATGGAACGTATCCCGGCGGAAGACCTCGAGCAGGTTGCGCCAGTCGCTCAGGAACGGCAGGTCGTTGAGGATCAGGACGTGGTCGTCGAGGTAGGTGAAGCCGAAAAACAGCGACCGGCCGTAGAGGGCCGCGACTGCGAGCGTGAGCCAGAGGTAGGGCCGTTTGACGAGCATGCCCGTCAGCCGAAGAGATACTGCTTCATGCAGTACACGCTGCCGCCCGACTTCACGAACTCGGAGGTGTCCACCTCGACCACCTCGAGGCCCATCGCGCGCATGTGGCCGGCGGCCGCGTTCGCGCCTTTCTGGATGATCGCGGTCTTCGAGCGCCACACGGACGCGTTGCACGCCATGCGCGAGACCGCGTCGGCCTCGGACGAGGTCACGACGATCGGGAAGATCTTGAGGATCAGCTCCAGGCTCGACGCGTCGAACGCCGACGGGTAAATGAGCACCGCCTCAGGCGTCAACGGACAGAAGCACGTGTCGAGATGGTAGAAGCGCTCGTTCACGAGCTTGAGCTGGATCACGGGCGTCTTGAAGACGTCCGCCACCTGCTCGAACATCGCGGGATCCGTGCGGAAGCCGTGCCCGCCCCAGAGCAGCCGCTTGCCCGGATGCCAGACGGCGTCGCCGGAGCCCTCGAAGGTCTCATGCCCGCCCGGCTTCGTGCGGACCACCCGATAGCCGTTCGCTTCGTACCACGCTCCGAACGCGTCCGTCTCCTTGCGGCGCGACGTATGCCGCATCGCCGACAAGAGCGCCACCTTCTCGCCGTTGGGCCGGGTCCCCGCGAGCGAGGAGTTCGCCGCGAAGACCATGTCCTCGAGCCCGGGCGTCGCGGGGATGATCGACACGGGACAGCCGACCGCCGTGAACGCGGCCGCGAGGTCCTCCCACTGCTTCTGCGCCTTCGCGACGTCCACCGCGCCGACGTGCCGGCTCATATAAGGATTTTTAACGGACAGCACCTGGAAGTGGTCCGGCGGGCACATCAGCACGCCCGACGGCTCTGGCATCGGCGGGCAGTTGCGGAGCGAGAACCCCTTGAGATCCCCGATGCTGCGGTATAAGTTGGCGCTCACGCGAAATTCTCCTGGGTGAAGCTTTCCGCCAGTTCCTCGTACGTCATGACCGACGACGCGGACCCGCGCGTCACGCGGGCCCGTCCGGTCCCTTCCCACGTCACGCCCCACGCCGCGCGCTCCTCGACGCCAAGCGGCGACGTGCGATGAACGACCGGCAAAAGTACGAGCGGCCGGCGCCGGACGACGCGGCCCACGAGCAGGCGGAACAGGCGGCGCCGAGCCGGAGTTTCACGCGCCATATCCACGGAGAGCTCCGCGAGCAGCGCGGCGCGCGAGGCATCCGGGACCTTCAGGCACGCGAGGACGGCGCGAGCCGCCGAGTCCGCCGTTTCGCCCGGAAGCAGGCCCGCGGCCGCCGTCATGAGCCACGCATCGAGCAGGCGCCACGGCTGTTTCGGCAGCGAGATCAAGGAGGACGCGGCCTGCTCGAAACGGGAGTAGGACACGTCGCCGCGCAGGCACGCGAGCGCGCGCGAAGGCTCCGAGCGCAGCGCGCTCGCGGCCAGCGCGCGGCGAGCCCACTCGCGCGCGGCGTAGAGCACGCGTCCGGTCGACGGCACGCCGCCGGAGAGCACGATGCCGACCTCGCCGCCTTCGGCCAGGGTCCTCATGAGCCGCAGCGGCATGCGGTCCCAGCGCGTCTGCGGCGACATGCGCGGCCCCGGATGGCCGCGGCCGAGGGCCAAACGGTCTATGCCCAGATGGAAGGAGCCCATGAAGCCGGCGTACAGACCCTCCTCCAGGACGCTGATCGTGTCCAGCGCGAAGGGGTCGACCGCGACCACGAGGCGCGGGCGGCACGGGCGGCCGCGGGTCGCGCGCAGCGCCAGGAGCGCGTGACGCACGAGCTCGAAATTGAGGTGGGCGAGGTCTCCCATGACCGGCGGATGCGAGATCGCGGCGAGCAGGGCGGGCGCCTTGCCCGACTCGCGCTCGAGGCGGGCGGCCAGCGCGCGCGCGTCCGCGATCACGGCCGAACCCGCGTCGAACGGATACGCGCGCCCAGCGGACAGATGGAGGAACAGCATGTCGTGGAAAGCGACCGACCAGTCGGCGGGCAGGCGCTCCATGACCGCCGCGAGGATCATGCCGGCCGCGCGCGAGAAGGGTTCGAGCAGGGCGCGCTGCGCCTCGGATTTCGCCGGAAGGACCGTTCCGTCCGCGTCCAGGCTCCTTTCGTAGGCCGTCGTCACGACCCGCATCAGGTCCTGGGCGGTGCCGGTGCACGCGGACGGATACCCTTGGGCCACGACGGCGATTCTACAAAAAAAATATGATAGCCTTAAGAAATGCTCAAACTCGCTTTCGCGTCGTTATTCGCGCTTTCCTCCCCCGCTTTCGCCGCCGCGCCCGCCAAAGGCTACGTCGTGAAAACCGACGGCGCGCAGGTCTGGCTCGACCTCACCGCCGTTGACGGCGCCGCGCCGGGACGCGGCTTCCAGATCTACGCCGAGGGCGAGGACATCAAGCACCCGGTGACCGGAGAGCAGCTCGGAAAGGCCGAGAAGAAGCTCGCCGAGGGAAAAATCGAGGACGTCGCAGAGAAGTTCTCGGTCGGCCGCATGACCGACGCCTCGCCGCTCATCAAGGCCGGGCAGCGGGCCCGCTTGACCGCGGCCGCGGCCGCGGCCGCGCCCGTTTCCGTTCCGGCCGCTCCGGCCGCCGCGCGCCATCCGGGCGACACCGAGCTGCGCGGCCCGCGCACGCGCGGAGCTTCGCTGCCTTTCGTCGCGACCGGAATGGCCGTCGGCGATTTCGACGGCGCCGGCAAGCCGCAGGTCGTCTTGTCCGACGAGAAGATCTTCAGGCTCTACGCCTACCCCGCGGCCGAAAACAAGATCCTCGCCCAGGGCGAGCTTATCGGAACCACCCAGCGCGTCCTCTCGCTCGAGTCCGCCGACCTCGATAAAAACGGTAAAGCGGAGCTTTTCGTAACGGCTTATAACGAAGGCTTTCGCCGGCTCGAAACGTCGGTGTATCACCTCGACGGGGGAAAATGGGCGAAGATCGCCGATCTTCCGTTTCTGGTTCATTCGCACCAAAACGCCAAGGGCGCGCGAGTGCTCGCTTCGCAGCAGATCCAGGACGATAAGACGTTTCCGTTCGCGGCCGTCTATCCCGTCGTCTACGCCGACGGCAAATACGCGCAGGGGCGCCCGAGCCTCAACCCGAAGCGCGCGGACTGGCTGTACAGCTTCACGTACGCCCAACTCGACGAGGCCGGGGAGCCCGCGTCGCTCTACCTGACGAGCGTGAACAGCCTGAAGGCGCAGTTCCCGAACGGCCAGTGGCGCTCGTCCGAGAGCTTCGGCCAAAGCCCGATCCGCGTGCGCTGGTACGACCACCTGCTGGAGTTCCACCCTCCCATGATCGCGTCTTACGGCGCGAAGGGCTTCGAAAGACTCTATATCGTCCGCAACCTCGCCATGCTGGGCGGCCTCGCGAACCCGTTCGGGCTGTTCAACGGCGGCGAGCTGCACGCGAAGAGCTGGACGGGCGTCGCCTTCGAGACCGCGTGGAAGGCGGAGCTCGGAGGCTCCTCTCCGGGGGTCGTGCTCGTCGAGACCGAAGGCCGCAGGGAGCTGATCGTCGCGGTGGCGGGCTCGACCGGGAAGTCCGCCGTTTGGACTTTCGATCCTTAAATGAGCGGCCGCAAGATCCTGGTCGTCGACGACGACCCCTCGATCCGGGAGATCCTCACCATCCAGCTCGCGAGGCTCGGCTATGAGGTCGTCACGGCCTCCGACGGCATCGAGGCGGTGTCACAGTTCAAGGCGGATCCGCCCGACGTGATCCTCATGGACCTCATGATGCCGCGCTTGGACGGCCTCGCGTCGTGCCAGCAGATCCGCGCCGTCGAGAAGAAGACGGGCGCGAAGCGAACGCCGGTCCTCTTCCTCACCGCGCGCGACTCCACGCACGACAAGACGAGCGCCGCGCTGTCGGGCGGCGACGAGTTCGTCGCGAAGCCCGTGAGCATGCAGGAGCTCCGCGAGCGCCTCGAGAGCATCCTCCTAAGAAAGGGCAAGACGTGATCGCGGCGGCGCTCGCGCTCGCGTTGACGGCCGCGCCGGCGAGCGCGGCCGGCTTCGGGAACACCTCGATGGGCAAGAAGCCGTACGGCGTGCTGCTGCTCGCCTACGACACGGGCGGAGCCTGGAAGACGGAGCTCGGCGCGATCCGCGCCCAGATGCGCGGGATCGCCGTCGAAAGCGTGGAGTCCGCGGGCGACGGCGTCGCGATCCAGAAGGGGCTCGACCGCCTTCGGAGCCAGCATGTCGACAAGGTCGTCGCGATCCCGCTCGAGCTCGTCAACGAATCGCCGGTCATGGACCAGCTGCGCTTCCTCTTCGGCGTGCGGGAGCAGCCCGCCGCGGACAAGCCCGACGCGCTGCGCCCGGGCATGACCGCCGTCAAGCCCCGGAACCAGAGCGCGATAGTGCTCGGGAGCAAGGCGCCCAAGCGCCTGAAGAGCGAGGCCGAGCTCGTGCTGTCCGAGACGATCGATCAATCCCCCGTGCTCGGCGAGATCCTCGCCGACCGCGCGAAGACGCTCGCGCGCGACCCCGCGAAGGAGGCGGTCGTGCTCGTCGGGCTCGCCCCCCGCTCGGACAAGGAGCTCGAGGCCTGGAAGACGGCCGCCGCGGCGATCGCCGAGTCCGTGCGTGTGAAGGGCGGATTCCGCGAGGCCGCCGTCATCGGCGTCCGAGACGGCACGCGCGCCGGCCAGCAGGACAAGGACCGCGCCGACAATAAGGCGACCCTGCGCGCGCTCACGACGCAAGGCGGCGTCGTCGCCGTCCCGCTCGCGCCCGACGGCCGCCGCGTGGGCCAGCTGCTCCAACGCCAGCTCGGCAGCGGGGGCTACCGATGGAACGGCAAGGGCCTCATCGGCGACCCGCGCCTCGTCGAATGGATTTTGGCGGCCTCGAAGGCCGCGTCCGCGCTGCCCGACGGCCGGCAATTCAAAGACACCACCGGAGGATTCCGATGAACAAGACCGATATCAACCAAGAGCCCGTTAAGGTGCTCGACAAGGGCTTCGTGCGCCTCGTGGATTTCATGGGCGGCGACCAGGGCGTCGTCGACGCCGCGCGCGTCTCCTATGGAGGCGTCTCCAAGGGCGCCGACGCCGATAAGAAATTGATCGGCTACCTTCTCAAGCATTCGCACATGACCCCGTTCGAGCATTCGGTGTTCAAGTTCCACGTGTCCGCGCCGATCTTCGTCGCGCGGCAATGGTTCCGGCATCGGTTCGCGGCCTATAACGAGGTCTCGTTCCGGTATACCGAGGTCAAAGATTACTTCTACATGCCGGAGAAGTGGCGCGGGCAAGATAAGAAAAACAAGCAGGCATCGAACGCCGATATCCAGCTCGACCAAGCGAAGCTGCACGACATGTTCGCGAAGCAGGTGGACGCGTCGCTCAAGACCTATAAAGAGATGATTGAAATGGGCGTCGCCCGCGAGATGGCGCGCATGGTCCTTCCCGTCAACCTGTATACCGAGTTCTACTGGACCGTGAACGCCCGGAGCCTCATGAACTTCGTGGCGCTGCGCGCCGACATGCACGCGCAGCTCGAGATCCAGGCGTACGGCGAGGCGCTCGCGAAGCAGTTCAAGAGCCTGATGCCCTGGACCTACGAGGCGTTCCTGCGCGACGGCTGGAAGGGCGAGAACCCGATCATCGCCGCCGAGAAGGCCGCGTTGCCCGCGCTGCAGACCGCCGCGAAGTAGCGGTGCCTCGTTACGAGGTCGTGCTCGTGCGGCCCGATATCGCGGGCAACACGGGCCAGATCGGGCGCAGCTGCATGGCCATGGGCTGCCGCCTGCACCTCGTGCATCCGCTCGGCTACAAGATCACCGACGCGAACCTCAAGCGCGCGGGGCTCGACTACTGGCCGAACCTCGACCTGAAGGAGCACGGCGACGTGAGCGCGTGGATGGCGTCGGTCCCGTCCGAGCGCGAGGTCTGGCTGCTGTCCACGAAGGCCTCCCAGGACTGGGATCCGGCCGAGGTCTCACCCGGCGCGATCCTGGCGTTCGGCTCAGAGACCGGGGGCCTGCCCGCCGAGGTTCACGCGCGCTGGGCCGGGCGAGAGCGCAAGATCCCCATCGATCCGCGGGCCCGAAGCCTGAACCTGTCCGCCTGCGTGGCGATGGTCCTGGGAAGCCTTCTTCTCCGCAAATAGGGAATTTTCCGGATAGCGCCGGGCGCGGATTTCACCTAAACTCACGGCACGAGATGAAATTCTTACTCATACTTTGCGCGCTCGCGACCATCCTTATGGCCGGCTGCGGCCACAGCAAGACGCCGCCCGAGAAGACGACCGACCTCGCGGCGACGCCGAACGGGCCCTGCCGCGAAGATGAGAACTTCGAGAACGGCAAATGCGCGCCGCGAATCCCGGGAATCCCGAAGCGCTGACGTGATCATTTTCCGCGGCAAGCCGGCATTGCGCAACCCCGATTTTCCCCTTACAATTCAGAGTCACTGATCCGTATTTAGGAAGTCCCGGCCCGTCCATATCGCTTCGGCGTCAATTTGCTAACTTTACAACCCATGAAGGCCCTTTTCGCCGCGACCCTCCTCCTGCTCGCCGTCCGCGCGGACGCGCTGACCGCGACGCGGGTCAAGCGCGGCGACCTCGAGATCAAGATCAGGGTGACGGGCAACGTCATCGCCGACGACGTCTTCCGCATCAAGGCCACGATCGACGGCCGCGTCGAGAGCCTGCTGGCGTCGACCTACACTTGGCGCGGCGCCGACCAGCCTCTCGCGTTCCTCGCGCACAAGGAGCTCGCCGCCATGCTGGACTCCAAAGGCACGCAGAACGTGGACATCCTCGAGGACCGGTGGCAGCGCGTCTACCGGCCGACCCCCGCGCGGTGCCCCAACACGTGCTTCATCCTCAAGAACTTCCTGAAGGTGAAGTCGTGGGTCAAGCCCGAGTCCGTGATGTTCGAGGCCGCGTCGACGCTCAAGATGATCGGCCGCGTGCGCCCCGAGGACGTGACCTGGGTCCGCGACGGACAGGAGTTCACGTTCTGGTCCCTGAAGGACCCGAAGAAGATCCTCAAGGGACGCGTCACGAAGTTCATCCTGGACATCCAGGGCGAGAAGGTCACCCCGGGCGCCACGTTCACGCTGACCATGTCGCCCGACCGGTACTTCGACCCGGGGACCGAGTGGGAAGGCCTGATCATTCCGCTGAACAAACGCGACGTGACGTACGTTCCGACCGACGCGCTGATCCACGCCGCCGACGGGATTTACCTTCCCGTGCGCGTCTCGACGGGGATCACGACGCAGGGCCTGACGATCTTGACGTCCGGCGCCGACGTTCACAGGGAGATCCTCATCCTCGACGACTCCCAGCTGCACGGCGCCGACCGCCACAAGCAGTCGGCCGAATCGATCGCCCCCAAGGACCGCGCCGCCGTCCGCCGCGACGACGGCGAGCCCGCCGTGATCCCGGCCGGGCCGACCCCGGCGGAAAAGAAGCGGCGCAAGCACGCGCAAGTCCTCGAGGACAGCGTCGATTACGGGGAGGATCCCTATGCCGAGCCCCAGTAGGCTTTCGATCGCGCCCACGCGGCGCGTGCTCGCGATCGTGCTCGCCGGCGGCAAGGGCGAGCGGCTGCATCCGCTCACGCACGAGCGTTCGAAGCCGGCCGTTCCGTTCGCCGGGAAATACCGGATCGTGGACTTCGTCCTCTCGAACCTCGTCAACTCGGGCGTGCTCTCGATCTACGTGCTCGTGCAGTACATGTCGCAGAGCCTCATCGAGCATCTGCGCTCCAACTGGCGGACCGCCGGCCTCACGCGCGAGCACTTCATAACGGTCGTTCCCCCCCAGATGCGGCTCGGCACGATGTGGTACCGAGGCACGGCGGACGCCGTGCGCCAGAACCTGAACCTCATCCACGACTTCGACCCCGATCTCGTCGTCGTCTTCGGGGCCGATCACATCTATCGCATGGACGTCGGCCAGATGGTGCAATGGCACATCGAGAAAGGCGCGGACGTCTCGATCGCGACGATCCCCGTTCCGCTCAAGAGCGTTCCGTCGTTCGGGATCGTCTCGACCGACAGCAAGGGCCGGGTCGCCGAGTTCATCGAAAAGCCTTTGACGGCGGATCCGATGCCCGGCTCGACGACCCACGCGTTGGCGTCGATGGGCAACTACGTCTTCACGAAGGACGTTCTGGTCGATCTGCTGAAAAATCATCACAAAGAAGACAGTGATCTGGATTTCGGGAAGAACGTCCTGCCGGCCATCTTGAAGAGCCACAAATTGTACGCCTACGATTTCTCGACGAACGTGCTGCCCGGCCTCAAGGCGTACGAGGAGCAGGCCTACTGGCGCGACGTGGGGACCATCGGCCAGTTCTACCAGTCCAACATGGACATTCTGGGCGCGCGCCCGCGCCTGAATCTCAATAACCGGCGCTGGTTCATCCACTCCGGACGATACGACGGGCCGCCCGCGAAGGTGCTCGACGGCAAGCTCACGAACTGCATCATCAGCGACGGCTGCTTCGTGCGCAACGCGACGATCCGAAACTCGATCATCGGACGCGGCGTGCATATCCACGACGGCGCCGTGATCGAGGATTCGATCATCATGGACTTCTGCAAGATCAGGTCCGAAGCCCACCTCAAGCGCGTGATCGTCGACCGTTTCAATGAGATCCCCTCCAAGCTCAAGCTCGGCTTCAACGCCGAGGAGGACGCGAAGCGCTACTTCGTCGATCCGAGCGGCATCGTGATCGTGCCGAGAGGCACGACGGTCCAGCGGTGAGCCACCGGCACCTCTGCGTCCACGGGCATTTCTATCAGCCCCCCCGCGAAAATCCGTGGACGGG
>Ga0163144_10014548_pt1 | contig 16320 bp, 12 predicted proteins | sample OliLak19BULKMAT1_FD_123175 | JGI IMG/M metagenome (GOLD analysis project Ga0163144, IMG submission 123175) | Freshwater microbial mat bacterial communities from Lake Vanda, McMurdo Dry Valleys, Antarctica - Oligotrophic Lake LV.19.BULKMAT1 | ecosystem: Environmental > Aquatic > Freshwater >... | reverse complement strand
TCAAACTCCACATCTACCAGGACACGGGCGCCGTGACCGCAGCCACGACGACAAGCATCCCGGAGTGGCCAGGCTCCGGCCGAAATCAACGCGGCGTTTGCCATCAGCCCCTTGCCCAGTGAAGTCGGCGATCCCTGACGAGCCAGGGCTAGCCATCAGAGTTCGGTCGAGGTCTCTGCCTCGTGAGCCGTTTGGGCGCCGAGCCCGGGAGCGAGTGGCTTGAGCAAGAAGGCGCCCAAGCCGAGGCTCAACACCCCTGCGACCCCGCTCCCACAGAGCACGCCGAGCTTGGCTGCGCCCAGCAGGGCCGCGTCTGCGAACGCCAGCTGGGCGACGAACAACGCCATGGTGAAGCCGATGCCTGCCACGACGCCGAGCACGATGATGTGCCGCGCTCCAATGCCCTTGGGTAGCGTCGCCAGGCCCAGCTTCAACATCAGCATGCAGACCAAGCAGATGCCAAGCGGTTTGCCGACCACCAAGCCCACGCCAGCGCCGACGGCTGCCGCCGTCGAGATCGGATTCAAATCGAGGCCGCCCAGGGAAACGCCCGCATTGGCCAAGGCAAAAAGCGGCATGATACCGTAGGCGACCCAGGGGTGCAGCGTGGCGACCAACGAGTCGACGGGAGACAAAACCTCGCGCTGCGCGCTCGTTACTTTGCGCAAGCTTTCGGCCACGCCGTGCGTTGACGTCCGGCCATCGGCCAGTTGCTGAATGGGTTCCGCGACCTCTTGTGCGAAGCCTTCGGTTCCAAGCCAGGCCCGCACTGGCGTGCACAGACCGATGATCACGCCGGCAATGGTCGGATGCACACCCGCGGCATAGGTCCCGGCCCAGGCAACGAAGCCAGGAATTATGTAAACGAGCTTGTTGCGCACCCCAAACTTCTGGAGGGCGAACACACCAGCAATACCGGCGCCCGCAACCACGAAACCCATGGCGTGCACGCCCGAGGAATAGAAGATGGCAATGACGACGATCGCTCCAAGATCGTCGATGACCGCCAGGGCCAAGAGCAGCACACGAAGAGCAGGTGGCACGCGATTACCGAGCAACGCCAGTACACCAACGGCAAAGGCGATGTCGGTCGCCATCGGCACGCCCCAGCCGCTGCGCGCGGCTCCGGCACCGCCGATGAGCAGGTAGACGCCCGCAGGGGCAATCATGCCGCCCAGCGCTGCCGCCGCGGGCAAGAGGGCGCGCCGCCATTCCGACAGTTCGCCCGAATGCATTTCGCGGCGGATCTCCATACCGACCACGAAGAAGAACACCACCATCAGTGCGTCGTTGACGAACCACTCCAGGTTGCGAGCGAAACGAAAACTCCCAATCTCGATCGCCAGAGTGCTCTGCCACAGCTCGTGGTAGCCGTGAGCCCATGACGAATTGGCCCAGAGCAGCGCAGCAGCCGCGGCCAGGAGCAGCACGACGCCGCTGGCCGCCTCGATCTGCAAGAAGCGATCGACCGGTCGGGCCGTCCATGCCGCCAGGCGCACGAGCGGCGTCCAGGCTTCGGGTGGCTTGGGGGGAAACTGAGAAGGCGAAGGAGACGGCTGAGAGTCGGACACGGCAGACAAAACTCCAAGATGGGCGGGTTGTTCCCACAATTGGGCCCCGGATAAAAGTGTACCCCGGGACGGACGAGCCATCCCAGGGTACTGCGTCGGCATTGCGTGCGGAGTTCCAGCCCCTCACGCGCTGCCGTTTGCTTGTTATTCTGCGGCCGACACCTGGGGGCTCAGCGCAGCCATGGCGGCCGGAGTCGACTCCGGCGGTAGGCCGTGGGTGGTAGGCGACAAGAAGTCGTAGGCGTGCATGCCGTGCTCGCCCCCATCGAGACCTTCGATTTCTTCCTCCGCAGAAACGCGAAGCCCCATCGTCATCTTGACAAGGTAAAAGAACAGAGTGGCCGTGGCGAGGGCGAATGCGCCGATCGCGCCAGCACCGATCAGCTGCTTGACCATGGTGTGCTCGGGGTTGGTCGAGAAGATGCCGACGGCCAAGGTTCCCCAGACGCCGCAAACCAAGTGAACGGACACGGCGCCGACGGGATCGTCGATCTTCACCTTGTCGAGCAGAACGACTGAGCCCACGACCACGACGCCCGCGACGCCGCCGATGATGATCGCGGTGAGCGGAGTGATGACGTCCGCGCCAGCCGTGATGCCCACAAGGCCAGCCAAAATGCCGTTCAGCATCATGGACAGGTCGGGCTTCTTCGAGATGGCCAACGTGTAGGTGACCATGGCCGCCATTCCGCCGGCTGCAGCGCCGAGGCAGGTGGTGACCAGAACGAGGCTGGTGAGACCGGGATCGGCGTTGAGCACCGAGCCGCCGTTGAAGCCGAACCAACCCAGCCACAGCAAGAACACACCGAGCACTGCCGACGGCATGCTGCTACCGGGCATGGGGTTCACGGTGCCGTCCTTGCTGTACTTACCGATGCGAGGCCCGAGGATCATCGCACCGACCAGCGCGCCCCAGCCGCCGACCGAGTGCACGATGGTCGAACCCGCGAAGTCGTAGAAGCCAGCCGCCTGGAGCCAGCCGCCGCCCCATTTCCACGAGCCTGCGATCGTGTACGTGAGCGACACGAACAAGGTGGAAAAGGCGATGAAGCTCCAGAGCTTGATGCGCTCGGCCACAGCGCCCGACACGATGGTCGCGCAGGTTGCAGCGAACATGCCTTGGAACAAAAAGTCGGTCCAGTAGGTGTAGCCGTGCGAGGCTGCGTACTCGGGCGTCAGGCCATTTTCAGGCGAAGCAATGCCGAAACCCGCGAAACCGAGGTAGCCGTTGAACTCACCCGGGTACATCAGGTTGAAGCCGATGATGCAGTAGGTGAGCAGGCCCAACATGGGGATGACGGTGTTTTTGAACAGGATGTTCACGGTGTTCTTGCTGCGCGACAGCCCCGATTCCACGGCTGCAAAGCCCAGGTGCATGATGAACACCAGACCTGTGCACAGCATCATCCACACGTTGTTGGCCGTGAATTCTCCTTTGGAGATGGTTTCGTCGGCCGCACTGGCCAAAGTTGGCGCCAAAAGCACCATCGCGCCGAGCGCGCCTGCGCAATATTTTTTCATGAGTGTCTCCTTCAAGACGGGGCCCAAGGACCTCGAGTCAGTGATGGAGAACGCATAGCGGTTCGCTCGTTTCGACTTCGTTTCCACGCATGGGCCTCACGGTTTAATGAACGCCGTGTGTCGAAGTGAACGCAGATTTGCTTCGCATGGGAGCGGATCGTTCAGGTTCAGAGCAAAGTGCAGCGGGCTGGCTGTACCGCTAGGTACTCGCCCCAATCGCGGCGGGCTTCTCAGTGCATCCCCTGAACCTGCAGGCTGCCCAGTAGGACGGGGGCGCCTATCCCGTGCTCCCGGAAGGCCTCGAGGACCCGAAAGTGCACGTCCGTCTCGAACGGCTTCTCGTACTTGCTGTCAAATACGTAGGGTCTAACCTTGAGGTGAAAGGCGACGAAGCCGCTCAGCAACACCTGTTTGGCTAGAACGGGAATGGGCTGAGCGAGGTAGACGTAGGGGCTGGTCAGGCACGCCTCGCGTATGATGCGCGCTGCCGTTTTGGCATCTTGATCGAGGCCAATGTAGAAATCCATCGGCACCTGCATCTCCAGAGCGCCGTAGTTCCCGCTGGAAGTGACGTCCGTGAACACCTTGTTGTTGGGAATCGTGATGATGTTGTGATCCAGCGTGCTCATTCGCACGCTGCGCAGCCCGATCTTGATGATGTCGCCGTACTCGCCTCCGTAGGCGACCCGATCCCCAACTTGAAAGGGCCGATCGAACATGATGGTGATGCCAGCAATGAACGAGGCCACCAGATCGCGGAGCGCAAACCCGAACGCGAAGGCCAGCGCGCCGCCAAGGACAGTCAGCGCGGTCGGATCCAGGCGTACACTCAAGGTCCCGACCAGCCCGACTGTCGCCACGTAGATGAAGAAGCGCGCCGTCGTCTGGACCTTCTGGATGGTCGGCCGCCGATTGGAGAATCTTGCGGACAAGCCATCGCCCGCGTTTTCGATCAGCCGCAACAAAAAGATGGCACCGAGGATCAGCGGCACCGACGCCGCCACTCCGCCCCAACGCACGAACTCGGTCAGCCTGGAAAAGTCCTGCGCCTCTTGGCCGAGCGCAGGCGCGGGCGACAGCAAGCCAAAAACCCAAACCCAGCGCGCAGTTCGTCGAGTCGAGTGCATCATTGGGGTAATACCAAGTGGCGGCGTTCGAGCAGTAGGCTGATCGGCAGAAGCCAAGACCAGCTGATCCGCACGGCGTTGTCGGTGGTCTCGATGTAACCGTGATCGAGACTGTAGCGCAGCGTTGCCTCGACGTCTTGGCTGCCCAGACGGGTCGCGTCGCCGATGTCGACACTGCTAGCCGAGCCGAGCTGGAGGATCGCCCGCAGCACGAAGAGCGCTGGATCGGGCAGCGCCTCGAGTTCGCTGGCGACGGGTACGCGCAGCATCCTCACCTTGGCTTGGCCGGTTCGTTCCAACGCTAGCGAGCTGCGCCAAACCTCGAGAGCGATACCCGGGTTACCGCGCACATGGTCCCAGAGCATTCGAAAATAAGCCTTGCGACGTTCCGCTAGCGCGTCCTCTCGCTCGATTTGATCGCGAGGAGGATGCAGTGCGTCGAGGAGGCCCTCGAACGAATTCTCGAGCCCGGCGTCGCGACTGCGCACGGTCAACAGATTATCCAGTTGTTCTTCGTCCCAAGGTTCGAGCCGAATGACCTCGTCGAACGAAGGGTGGGAGTCGTGGGCGCGTCGGAGTAGGGGCCACAGCACGCGATCGATGGCAAACACCCAGAGACACGAGTTCGCCCGCGACCGCGCCCAGGTCAACGCATCGTCGAAGTCGTGCATGCCCCCAATGACGGGCTTGAGCAGACGCTGAGTGTCGTCGAAAAGCACCACGCTCGGCTCCGCCCAAGCCGAGTCTTCCAGTTCGACCCGGAGCTTCGCAATTTCGCTTGGATCCTGGCACAGTCGCGCGCCTTCGACGCGGCGCTCGAGCTCACGGAGGAGCGACGACTTGCCCATACCGCGCGGGCCCACCACGGCTACCACGCCGCCGCGTCCGGCCCGCGCGCGCTCGAGCAGCCGGGTGAGCGAAGTGTTGGCTGGACAGTTGGTCCAGCCGGCATGGACGCGATCGGGTGCCAGCTGGGAGCGCGAGGCTTCATCGAGTGGAGACAGCTCAATCTCGTCGACCTTGCGACGCGCGAGTTCGCGCCGATAGAGATAGGCGTGAACCCGACGCGCCAAGGAAAATCCGGTGATCCAGTCGCGCCCGACCCGCCAGGCGCCGAAGACGAAGAGCCGCACGGCTCCTACGGTTGCCGCAGGAAAGCTGCGCCAGCCGCTCCGTTGGGCCAGGACCCAGTGGTCCACCCCGGTCTTGCGACGTAGCGACGCGACACGTTCGAAGACGACGTCTCGCCACCAGCCCACAAGAACCAGGAACACGAGACAGCTGGCTACCCAGCCGAGCGACATGATCCAGCTGTGAATTGTGCCTTCGCCGACAAGGCGCGCCCCGAGCCCAAGCAAGAGCACAAAGGCCACCGTCACGCGGCCGACGAAACGCAGCGACCGCAAACGCAAAGGTCCCACCTCGTCGTGCCGGCGCGGATCGGCGAAGGAAGAGCCAGAAGCCAACGCATTGACACTGTGAATGACCAAAGAACCGACGAGGGTCCAGGTGGCGATCGAGAACGCGATCTGAACTTCGAGCAGCTCACGAGAGCTCGGCGAGAGCAGCCAGAACGCCAGCGCGCCAAAGACGAGCCATTCGAGCGGCCGATGAATGCTCTTGAGCAAGTGGATGAGGCGTTCGGCGATGCTGGCCTCTGCAAAGCCTAGGCCGGGGCGCGGTAGCAGTCGCAAGAGTTCTTCGCTGCGGCGCCGCCACCACCAGAAGCAGGCGATCAGCAGCAGCCAGTACAGAAGGTTCAGCGCGATCTTCCATGCAGGGACGCCCAGCGTCCGACTGGAGCGCAGGGTGCGGAGCCATTCGCTCGTCGCATGCCGATGGTAGCGAAGGATGAGCATCAGGTGGCGCGCTTCAGAACGCGCCTGATCCCACCCGTGGGCGGTAAAACCAGTGATCGATCTGCGCTTGTCAGCCGAGAGGTAAGGCAACAGGCCCAGGCGTTCCTGGTTGAGCGTCGATATCTGTTCCAAACCGGTCGCGGCGCGACGCTCGGCAAGGTCGAGTTCGCGTCGGCGTAGGCTTTCGATGCGCGCCGCCGCTGTACGGCGCTCGCGCTTCAGCACTTCGAGTGGGATGTCGGGCGGAACCGCGTCGGTAGCATCGTCGCCTAGCTCCGGTACCAGCGAACGTGGGGAGCCAACGTTCGAGAGAGCCGCGTCCAGCTCGCTCCGCGAGGCGCGCAGCGCCTGGCGGAGCGAGCCGTAGAGGAGGTCGGCGTCGTCGCTCGTTCCGCCCTTGGCCTCATGCACGCGTCGTTGCCACACGAACGTGAGGTCGCGCCGAGCCGCCAAATCCGCGAGCCGGAGAGAGAAGCTGCTGTCCAGGCGGTCGAGCGTCGCGCGGAGCTGCCGCAGGCGTGAGAGCTCGTCGCGCACTAGCTTTTCCGCTTCGGTGTGGGCCGCCTCGCTGGCGGCGCGAGCGCTCTCGCGAGCTCGTTCCGCCTCGAGGACCAAGAGCTGGTCGGTCGTCTGGGCCGGTTGAGCCTCGGCCTGACGCCGCCGGTGCGTCTCCAACAAGATCTGCAGTTCGTCCGGGCTGCTGTCGTAGGCATGAAGCCGTGCTCGATCGAGCGCGAGGCGCGCTTTCAGCTCGGCCGGGGTCGGGCCGGTCCCGAGCTTTGGGCTCGGAGCAGGTGTGGGTTTGTCGCCCTTCTGTGCCGAATCCAGCGCGTCGAGCAACGCATGCAGGCGAATTCGCTCGAGCGCGACGGCCGCTCGGTCGTCCAATGCCACATCGAAAAGGGACTGGGGCTCCACTGCGACATCGAGCCGGCTTTTGACGAAGTCTTCGATACGCGGGGTGCGCGGGTCGCCCGAATTCGCAGACGGCGGGGGCTCGACCGGCTTCGCGGCCTCATGCAGCAAAGCCGGCTGGGCGTCAGCTGTGGGATTTTGAGCCTGACTCGCCGCCGGATGAATCAGGCTCGAAACGGCCAGCCCCACGAGGCTCAGGCTCAATCGACCAAGCCGAATTCGTGCCATTGCCCTATCCCTAGGCGACGTCCGCCGGCCCAGCAAGCCGGGTGTTGCCCAGCCGTCGAACTGCATGTGGCGATTCGATACAGGTGTGTCGAATCGCAGCGGAGGCGCGCGGGCCAGTGCCCTCGAACACTCGGAATCCTTCGGTTTTGCACCGAAACGCACCTCGCCGCTGCACGAGATCCTGGCACGAGCCCTGCAAACCAAGGCGCGAAACCATCGCCCACTTCCAGGAATTTCGATTACGCCATGTTGCTCTTCCTTCTCGCCCCATTCCAAATCGATCGCATCTCGGTGCCGTTCCTCTCGGAGACCAATTGGGCTGGAAACTCGCTGCTGGAGTGGTTGATCGCCGCCGGCGTCTTTCTGGGCGTGGCTCTGTTGGTGCGTGTGACGGTGGCCATCGTCACGCGGCGGCTGCGCAAGCTGGCCCAGGGAACGGCCACGAAGGCCGACGATGCTTGGGTGAAGGTGCTTGCCAGTACGGCCTGGTTTTTTTACTTCGCACTCGCGCTCAGCATCGCGCGAAACCTGGTGACGCTCGAGCCAGGCACCAACCGACTGCTCTCGGCGCTTACCTTCGCGCTCTTGGGCATCCAGGTCGCGCTCTGGGCCCAAGCGGTGCTGGGCGTGCTGCTGGACAGTTGGACGGCCAAGCAAGAGAACGCGAGTTCGACGACGGCGGCCGCAGCCACGCGCTTCATTGCACGCCTGGCCATCTGGAGCCTGCTGGCCCTGGTCGTGCTGTCGAACCTGGGAATCGAGCTGACCACCGTCGTCGCGGGACTCGGCGTGGGCGGGATCGCTGCGGCGCTGGCCGTGCAAAGCCTTTTAGGCGACCTGTTTGCAGGACTCTCGATGTATTTCGATCGGCCCTTCGATATCGGCGAGTTCATCATCGTCGGCGACGTCATGGGCAACGTCACCAAAATCGGACTGCGCACCACGCGCATCGATTCGCTGGGTGGCGAGAAAATCGTCTACCCCAATGGCGAGCTGACGAAGAATTTCATCCGCAACTACGCCCGGATGAAGGAGCGCCGCATCGTATTCGCCTTCGGCATCGAGTACGGGGTCTCGCCCGGGCAAATCAACGCGGCCCAAGCCATCGCGGCGGAGGTCGTGCAAGCGCAGTCCGAGGTGCGCTTCGATCGCGCGCATTTCAAGACCTATGGTGCCTATTCACTCGATTACGAGGTCGTCTATTACGTGTTGAGTCCGGACTACAATCTTTACATGGACAAGCAACATGCCATCAACGTTGGGCTCTACGAGCGCTTTGCGGAAGCCAACATCCCGTTCGCCTTTCCCACACAAACGATCTATTCGCGGAGCGAAACCAAGCCTGACGACGATGGCCAGGCAGATAGCGAGCACGCGCCCCGCCCGGTTGGGTGATCGGGGGTAACGCATCGCCACGCCGTCCTCTGAGCGGCGGCGCCTGATCCTTAGCCGAGGCCGGCGATCGCTGGGCTGACCGTAGCCGGTGACGGCGATGAGCCGGATGGGCTTCGGCGCAAGCTCGGCGACCAAGCGCGTTGCCAGCTCGTAGCCGTCGACGACGGGCAGACCCAGATCGAGCACCGCCACTTCAGGCGCGAACTCCCGGGCCATAGACAGGGCCCTGAGGCTATCGTTGGCGACATGCACAACGTGGCCCCGCGCGGACAGCAGGAGGGCCATCATCTCGGTTGCGTCCTCGTTGTCGTCCACCAACAAGATGCGTTGTCCGGCGGGAGGGTTCGACCTCGGTGCGGGAGCCGGCTCGCCCAGCGGCGTAGCAGCTTGCGGCAAATCGACGACGAAGCGACTGCCTCGACCGAGGCCCTCGCTCTCGGCGACGACCGAGCCACCGTGCAAACCGACCAGAGTGCGCACGAGGGAGAGGCCCAGACCGAGCCCCGACGATGCCAAGGCGCCGGGCGCGCGCTCGGTCTGCGTGAAACTTTCGAAGATGCGCTCGAGCTGATCAACCTCGATGCCGGCGCCCTCGTCGGACACTTCGAGCCTCACCTGGGCGTCGCGCTCCGCTGCCGTTACGCTGATGAGGCCGCGTTCGCCCGTGAACTTGGCCGCATTGATCAGCAAGTTCGACAGCACCTGGCACAGCCGCACCACGTCGACCGAAACCCGCAATTCGTTCGGCACCTCGATGCGGAGTCGCTGGCATTTCGCACACGGCTTGGCAGAGCCGAGGAAACCAGATCGGCCAATACATCGACGTTTTCGGAAGGCCGCCGTCGCTGTCGGATTTTACCAACGCTCACGAAGCTATCTGCTTTTGGCCTCGATTCATTCGTTGTTTCGTCTCGCAGACCGGTGCTGTAGCGGCCAAAACATGAGCAGTTTGAGTCAGACTGACGCGCTGGCGTTCTTGGAGCGTGTGTTTGGCGTGGAGCTGGGGCGGGAGCCTGCACACTGGACTTGGTCGTACTCGCCGGGCGGCGAGGACGAGGCCGCTTGGTTGGACGCGCTCGAGCAGTCGGGTCTCATCGAGCCAGCCAGCGCAATCGGTGCGTGACATGTGAGCTTCTTGCGCCTCGTTCCCAAAAGCGCGGCGTTTTGCCACGCCCTATCCTGCGTGCGCTAGCGATTACAGCGCGCGTTCTCTCATAAGTCGGTCGGCACGAACGTTGCTGAGGGTCGGCATGCCGACCAAGAAGAGCGCCTCCAAACCGTCCACCCCAACCGTGACAGTCGAAGGGGCCGTGGGCACGGGTGGCGAACTGCACCAGCGAGCCAACAAGGGCCAGCCAGTGCTCACGACGAACCAAGGGCTGCCGGTCAGCGACAACCAGAATTCCCTCCGCACTCACGCACGGGGCCCAACTCTCCTCGAAGATTTCATCTTGCGTGAAAAGATCACGCACTTCGATCACGAGCGCATCCCCGAGCGCATCGTGCACGCGCGCGGCACGGGCTTGCACGGCACCTTCACGCTCACCCACTCTCTGGCCAAGTACACGCGCGCTCGCATCTTGAACGAAGTCGGCGTCGAGACGCCGGTGTTCGCGCGCTTCTCGACCGTGGCGGGCGGTTCGGGCTCAATCGACACGCCGCGCGATGTGCGCGGCTTCGCCGTCAAGTTCTACACGCAAGAGGGCAACTGGGACTTGGTGGGCAACAACATTCCCGTGTTCTTCATCCAGGACGCGATCAAATTCCCGGATGTGGTTCACGCTGTGAAAATGGAGCCGGATCGCGGTTTTCCGCAAGCAGCCAGCGCCCACGATACCTTTTGGGACTTCATCTCACTCACCCCCGAATCGATGCACATGATCATGTGGACGATGTCGGACAGGACCATCCCCCGCTCCTTGGCCATGATGGAGGGCTTCGGCGTACACACTTTCCGCCTCGTCAACGACGCGGGCGAGTCGACCTTCGTCAAGTTTCATTGGCGTCCCGAACTCGGCGCGCAATCGACGTGCTGGGACGAAGCGGTCAAGATCGCGGGCGCGGATCCAGATTTTCATCGGCGCGAACTGTTCAATTCGATTGAGCAGGGCAAATTCCCCGCGTGGGGTCTGTTCGTGCAGTTGTTCAGTCAGGCCGAAGCCGACGCGCTCGAGTTCGACGCTCTCGATCCGACGAAGCTGATTCCCGAAGAGATCATCCCGCTCACGCCGGTCGGGCGCATGGAGCTCGACCGTTACCCCGACAACTTCTTCGCCGAGACCGAGCAAGTCGCCTTTTGCCCTTCGCACGTCGTGCCGGGCATCGACTTTTCCGACGATCCGCTGCTGCAAGGGCGCTTGTTCTCGTACCTCGACACGCAACTTTCGCGCCTCGGCACGCCCAACTTCCATCAGTTGCCCATCAACGCGCCCAAGTGCCCGTTCCAAAACCTGCAGCGTGACGGCAAGATGCAGATGAGCGTGCCCAAGGGCCGCGTGGCTTACGAGCCCAACTCGCTCTCACCCGGCGGCAGTGCCCCGCCTGCGCCACGCGAAACGGCCGATGGCTTTCGCTCGTTCGCCGCGGACGTTGGAGTGGGGCAGAAGGCGCGCATCCGAGCCGAAACCTTTGCCGACCACTATAGCCAGGCACGGTTGTTTTACCTGAGCCAGACCCAGACCGAGCAGGCGCACATCGCCTACGCACTCGTGTTCGAATTGTCCAAGGTCGAAACGCCTCATGTCCGTGAGGCCGTCGTGGGGCATTTGATTCACATCGACGACGACTTGGCTCAGCGAGTTGCGGCGGGCCTCGGGCTGGATGAGTTGCCGATGGCCCCGGACGCCGCCGCCGACGTCGTCCCCCTCGATCCGTCGCCGGCGCTATCTCTCCTCAAAAAGGCGATTCCCACGCTGAAGGGGCGCACGGTCGGCATCTTGGTGGCCGACGGATCCGATCGTGCGCTCGTGGAGGCTCTGCAAAAGGAAGTGGAGGCCCAAGGCGCGGGCACGAAGCTGATTGCCCCACGCATCGGCGCAGTGAAGTGGGCCGATGGAAACACAAGCCCGGCGGACGCAAAGCTCGACGGCGCGCCGTCCGTGTTTTTCGACGCCGTGGCGATCGTGCTGTCGAAGGATGGTGCCAACAAACTCGCCAACGAGGCCGCGGCAGTCGACTTCGTCCGCGACGCGTTCAGTCATCTCAAGGCCATCGCTCACAACGCCGAAGCGCAAGTTCTGCTCGACGTCGCCAACGTCAAGGTCGATGCGGGCGTCGTCGACGCCGCCAACGTGGCAAATTTCGTGAGCGCCGCCAAAACACGGCAGTGGGCACGCGAGCCGAGTGTCAGGACGCTGCCATGATTGAACGCCCCTGCGTCGGAGACGTGGGAAAACACTTTCCTGCTTGCACTCGCGCACTCACCGTGTGAGACGATTGATCATGGAAACGCTGCCGCCCTTCGTTCCAGCGCTACCTATTCACTCACAACAGATAGTTCCACTGGTGCTGCTGGCAGTCTTGGGGGCATGCGGGAACGGCTCGGGCCCGAGTGACAGTCCAGACTCCAGCGGCGACGGCAGCGCGTCGGGCGGCGGCATCGGCGTGGGTGGGGCTGCCACCACAACGGGCGGCTCGAGCGGTAGCGGCGGCTCGGGCGGTAGCGGCGGCTCGGGTACCCCGACGGGGGCCCAGCTGCAGGATTTCCTCGAAACATTCACGCCCGGAACCGTGCACGAGGCGATCCCGCACGGCGTCCCGACGGGCTACGACTGGTACTCGAAATCCGGCAATGCGACTCTGGTTCCGTCGAACGGCGAGACAGTGGCCAATTGGTGGGGCCAAATCTACGTCGACGAGTCCGGCGTCATCGCACCCAATGTGCGCGTCGCCGTTCAAGGTGTGACCTTCTTAGCGCTCTACGCGGACAGCGATGCGTGGGTCATGGTCCAAACGGATCCCGTGTTCGGAGGAGGAGCGTGGGCCGAAGACTTTCATTCGAACTGTGACGGTACGGCGTACGACGTACGCGACGAGGGCGATGGCAGCTCCTGGGTGACAGCGCCGGGCTGCAACGCCCACTACTGGCCGAACGTGGGCCAGTCGGAAATCGATGAATCGCAACTGCGAGCAGTGGTCGTCGTCGGCTTCACGCGCCTCGTCCTGGAGGATCCCAAGGGTCAGGATCAGCGGGCGTCGGCTGCATACATCAACGGCCTGGGCGCTGACTGGCGGATTCCGGGCGGCGGCTGCCCCACACCTCCGGACTCCGACGTCGTCGTCTGCAATGGAATCGGCGGGGGTAAGTTCATTCGAGTGACTTCCGAATGGCGAACGATGCTCATGCAAAGCATGAGTCCGGATGAACTGAAAGCCTTGCCTTTGCCGCCCCTCGCGGTGTTCCAACAACCCGATGGGCTCTATTTTCGCTGAAACCAGGCAGAACTTCTATGGGCCCCCCACGCTACCTCCGCGTCTTCGCTCTCTCATCCAGCATCTGGATGTTCTCTCGTTCCGCGCTTGCAGCGGGACCCACGGCGTCGTTCTACTTCGGGGGTAGCGGCGATGACTCAATCGAAGGGGTTGCCTTCGCCGGTGACGGCTCGATTCTCATCAGCGGCAACTCCACTTCAACGGACCTGTTCGACAGTGAGCGCCAAGTCGAGGCGGGGGACGGCTTCGTGGCGCGCCTCGATCGCGGGGGCTCGAAGGTTTTATGGGTCACTCGCGTGAGCAGTCTGAGCACTGGTATTGACCTCACGAGTTCCGGTAACCCGGTGGTAGCCAGCGGCAATCGCCTCATCAATTTAGACCTCGCGGACGGCAACCTGGCGGCCGAAGGGACGTTCGACGGCACAGTCGCCGCGTTCGACGTAGGGCAGGACGATCGGGTAGCAGTCGTCGTAGGTACCACCGTGGTCGTCCGTGCTGCCGATCTGACGGAAGAGTTCTGGCGTACGGAGGTCGGGCGCGACCATCCCTGGAGCGTGGCATTCACGCCCGACGGCCAGACCGTTTATGTGTCGGGCGACACCAATGCCGGCGACTGCAATGGACCCTACCGCTCCCCGTTCCTGTTTGGTTTTGATGCACAGGGCCAAAAGATCTCGACTTTTCTGGATCCCAGCGGTGCCGTCGCGTGCGGTAAGCACCAGCTCCAGGCTGACTCGTTCTTCACTCGGGTGAGTTTCGATGCAACGGGAGCGTTGTGGCTGACCGGCGGAGCTGATGGCGGCAATACCGTGCTGCAACGCGATCCGAGCAATCTGGCGGACGAAAATCCTGCGCTCAGCGGCGCCTGTTATGCTTCCGCCTGCTTCGGATGGAAGGGGGCTGCCGCGCCAGGCTTCGTCGGACGGATGAACGCAGCGCGTGACAGTTTCGACCGCGCGACATTCATCGTCAGCCACTTCAATGTGGAGCACGACCCGTGCTCCTGCGATGTCACCAATCCGAGCGACGGCGCGGTGCGGGCGAACTCGGCGGGTTTGAAGTTCGTCTTCACGACCTCCCAAGGCACGGTCGTCGGCGCGGGCGCTTCAGCTTGGCACTACCCGTCCAAGGCCGCCTGGTACCCGGCGGCAGCGTACACCCCTGGCTACCCTGCCGTCGTGAGCGTCTTCGATTCGCAGCTCACGAAAATGAGTATGGCGACGATGCTTCCGGGAACTGGCAGCACGAATTGGGCAGCTTATCGCGGCGGGCGGCTCGCCGTCGTGGGCGCAGCCGCAGACAATAGCACGTGGACCCCACCGGCCGGTCAAGAAGCCTTTGCACAGGCGACAGTGACTGCGCTGCCGGCAGGAGCGGCGCTCCAGTCCAACTATGGCGGGGGCGCGAAGGACGGGTTCGTCTACATCGCGTGCGTGACGGACGATGCGGAGTGCGACGCGCCTCCTGGCCCTTCGTTGGGCGTGGGAGGCTCGTTGGGCATGGGAGGCTCAGGCAACGGGCCGGCAAACTCGGACGGCGACAGTACGGCCGCCGGCTGTGGCTGCGTCATCTCTGGCCGCTCTGGCGGTGGTTCAGCACTCGGGATGCTAGTCGCGGCGCTGGCGTTGGTTTTCCGCCGTTACAAGCGGATGCCCGTAGGCGGCGCGTGAGTCGGCGTTGCCCGCGGTGAGGCGGCAAATTTTGGACAGTGTGGCAGCAGCCCCCACCACTCGCCGCATTCGTGGGCGCTTCTAAAGATGGCCCGCTACGTGCACTGCACGGAGTTATGCTGTTTGAAGACCTGCAAACCCGTCTGGCCGCTTTCAACCGCCACCGGCTCGAACCACGCCTCGCCGATGATCGCGCCTGCGATTGGCTCGAGCGCCAGTTCGACCAGCAGCGTCTCGAGGTCGACTGGGTCGACCGCGAGCGTGCACAGATCGAGCGCCAGGTCAGTAAAGTGCCGACCGACCCGGAGCGCTTCACCGCTTGGTTCGAAGGTCTGGCAGAACGAGGCCCCGGGCAGAAAGACGCGCTGTTCCCCTGGCTCGAAAGCCAAGCTTCCGAGGCTGAAATGCTTTGGTTCTTGCGCCAAGAAGTTGCCGGCGAGGCTGGTTTCGAGGACCTGGTCGCGCTGACTCAGCTCCAACTCCCCGTGCGCGCCAAGCTCGAACTCGCCCGCAACTATTGGGACGAGATGGGCCGCGGGCAAGCTGGGGGGATGCATGGACCCATGCTTCAGCACCTGGCCCATGAGCTCGAGTTGCCGGACGTCCCCGTAGTGGTCGAATCCGTCGCCCTCGGGAATCTGATGTTGGCGCTGGCGTGCAACCGGCACTTCGCGTTTCAGTCCATCGGGGCCCTCGGCGTGATTGAACTCACGGCGCCGGGGCGCGCCGAGAAGGTCAACGCGGGGTTGAAGCGATTGGGTGTGCGCGCCGACATCCGTCGCTACTTCGCCATCCACTCGACCCTGGACGTCCGTCACTCGGAAGCCTGGAACCGAGAGGTCTTGGCGCCGCTCGTGGCGGAACGCCCCGACACTGCAGCAGCCATCGCGGAGGGCGCTTTGCTGCGCTTGAGCGCCGGACAGCGCTGCTTCCGTCGCTACCGCAACAAACTCTGGGGCGAGGAGCGGGCCGCCGCGGCGCAGTGAGCTAGGTATCCTGGTCTTCTAGCTGGCATTCGCTCAGGAGATTGAGAGTCCTGCTAAATCCTCTCGCAGCCCCATGGACGGGCGGAGCGAGGCACGAAGCCCCAGTATTGACCAAAATGTCACGACGCGGAGGGCGATTTTGGCAAGGAAAGCCCTTCTTCACCTGGCACACCGCTTGCTCTACCAAGAGCAGCGAATCGTCGCTGAAAGGATCCCCCTCATGTTGCGTTGGGCACTCATTTTTCTGGTCGTCGCGCTCGTCGCGGCAGTGTTGGGCTTCGGCGGCATCGCCGGTACCGCTGCAGGCATTGCAAAGATCCTGTTCTTCGTCTTCATCGTGATCGCGGCAATCGCGTTCATCATGAACATGGTGAACGGCAAGCGCGTCTAGTGCGATCAGGGGACGGGGCAACCCGACCCCTGGCAAGCAACCTGGTTGGAGATGGGTCGGTCGGGCGCTCAGGCCCACCAGAAAGCTCCCCATGAAAAAATCGTCCTACGACGCGGCAGAGGTCACCGAACTGGGAGATGTGGTCCGTGTGCACCTTCAGTTCCACTTTCGAAGGTCAGCGCAGCGTCCCGCCCGGAATGGCGCGCGCTTTGCAGAGCGCCACATA
>Ga0163144_10014547_pt1 | contig 16320 bp, 13 predicted proteins | sample OliLak19BULKMAT1_FD_123175 | JGI IMG/M metagenome (GOLD analysis project Ga0163144, IMG submission 123175) | Freshwater microbial mat bacterial communities from Lake Vanda, McMurdo Dry Valleys, Antarctica - Oligotrophic Lake LV.19.BULKMAT1 | ecosystem: Environmental > Aquatic > Freshwater >... | reverse complement strand
GCGCGCTTCGACAGCATCGGCGTGCCCGCCGTGAACTTCGGCCCCGGCACGCAGGCGCAGGCGCATCAGCGCAACGAGTACACGGAGCTGCCGCAGCTCGCCGTCGGCTACGCGATCCTCGAGACGTTTCTGCGCGCCGCGCCTCGGCGCTGAGCGCGTCGCCACACTACGAGCATTTGCGGCGCACGGCGGCCACCCGCACACTGCGCGTCTTCATGCCGGCACCCCGTCCAGAGCTCGTACCGCCGCGCGGACCGATCGAGCGGCTCCCCGAAGAGTGGGCCGACGTGCTCGCTGGCTGGGGACAGCCGCGGTTCCGCGCGCTGCAGGTGTTTCGCTGGATCCACCTGCGCAATGTGTTCGATCCCGAGCAGATGACCGATCTGCCGAAGACGCTGCGTGCGCGCCTCGCAGAAGAAGGCCTGGCTGCGCCGATGGAGGTAGCGCTCTTTCATCGTTCGACCGATGGCACGCGCAAGATGTTGCTGCGCCTCTCTGACGGCAAAGACATCGAGAGCGTGCTGCTGCCGCAGGGCGCGCCGGGTGATCTCGCCCAGACCAACGACGAGCCGGAAGAAGAAGGCGAGCGGCCGCGGCAGATCACGTTCACGCCGATCTCGCAGTGCATCTCGACGCAGGTCGGCTGCGCGATGGGATGCGTGTTCTGCGCGTCCGGCGTCGCTGGGCTCAAGCGTCACCTCAGCGCCGCGGAGATCGTCGGCCAAGTGCTGATCGGACGCGCGAAGGCCGATGCCGGCGAGCAGGTGCGCAACGTCGTGCTGATGGGCATGGGCGAGCCGCTGCACAACTACGACGCCGTTGCCCGCGCGCTCGTCTTGCTCTCGCACCCCGACGGAATCGGGCTCTCGACGCGACGCGTGACGCTCTCGACCAGCGGCCTCGTCCCGCAGATCGACAGGCTCGGCAGCGACTTCGCCGGGCTCGTGCAGCTGGCCGTCTCGCTGCACGCGGTGACGGACGAAAAACGCTCGCTGCTGATGCCGATCAACCGCAAGCACGCGATCGGCGAGCTGATGGAGTGCCTGCGCCGCTATCCGATGCCGCCGCGCCGCCGCATCACGATCGAATACACGCTCATCGCCGGCAAGAACGACGATCCGCGTGACGCCACAGCGCTCGCGAAGCTGCTCGAGGGCATCCCGGTGAAGGTGAACCTAATCCCGATGAACCCCGTCGAGGGCAGCCCGCTCAGCTCGCCGGGCATGCGCTCTGTAGAGGCGTTTCAGAGCCGCTTGCACGCCGCAGGAATCCCCGCCTTCATCCGCCGCACGCGCGGCGACGACATCGCAGCGGCCTGCGGCCAGCTCGCGCTGCACGGCGAGAAGCGCAAGATCCGCGTCGACGTCAGCGCTGGCGGCTGACCGGCGCGAGCGAGCGGACGTTGCGTCCGGCGGCCGTCTTGCCAGCTTCCGACGCGTGAATATACTCGTCGGTATATTCATGCCGACCAGTGTACACATCCCGCCGCTCCTCCTCGCGCGCGCAGACCGGCGCGCTCAGGCGCTCAAGATCAGCCGCAATCGGCTGATCGTGAACGCGCTCGAACACGAGCTTGCAGAGGCGTCGAGCTGGTCGCCTGGCTTCATCGCGTCGCTGACTGAGGTCGACGAGAGCACCGCGAGCGCGGTGGACGAGCTGATGAAAGTCGTCCGCACTGCGCGCCGATCGAAGGGGCCGCCGCGCCTTTGAAATATTTGCTCGATACCAACGCAGTCTCCGCGCTCATGCGCGGGAGCAGTCGCGTCGTCGACCGACTTCAACGTGTCTCGCGGAGCGAGGTCGTCGTGCCGCAGCCGGTCTTCGCCGAGATCGCCTACGGCATCGCTAGGCTTCCACGATCGAAGAAGAAGGACCGTCTGCGCGCGCGACTCGAGCTGCTGAAGGCGGAGCTCGCCAGGGCGGAGTGGACGGACGCGGTCAGCGAGGCGTTTGGCAGGCTCAAGGCGGCGCTCGAGAAGAAGGGCCAGCGTATCGAGGACTTCGACGTGGCGATCGCCGCCCACGCGCTCTGCTGCGACGCCGTGCTCGTGACGGCCGACGTGACGCACATGACGCGGGTGCCGGGGCTCGTCGTCGAGGACTGGTCGCGCGACTGAAGCGCCGTCCGCTCGCCGCGCCTCACTCCGCGTCGCACACCAGCGTCGTCGCCCGTAGTCGCGCCGCGGGGCGCGCTGCTGTGCCGCGCTCGCCGACGACCAAGAGCGGGCCCGCGGAGGTGCAGCGCATGGCGGCGTGCGCAATCGCGATGCCGTCTTCGTAGACCTGCTGTTCGCGGCCGCGCGTGCTGAGGTCGGCGCTGAGGCGGGTGATGCCGACGAGGATGTCGCTCTGGTAGGTGCGTGGTGCGACGGCGAAGACGGAGCCGGCGCACGCGGTGAGGGTTGCGCCGCCGGGGCCGTTGGCGCGCGCGATGCGGCGTGGCGCGCCCATCGGGCGCAGGCGATCGCCGAGCGCGACGACGTACAGGCCGGACTTGTCGCGGTGGCGGGTGGTGTCGCGATAGGCGAGGGCGAGGCCGCCTGCGCCGTTGTCTGCGAGATGTGGCATCGGCAGATCGAAGCCGAGCTCGGTGGCCTCGACGGCGGCGCCGCGATCTCCGTCGACGAGCAGACGCCCCACGGTACCGCCGCTCTCGTCGAAGCCGATCTCTGCCCAGCTCGCGATGGCGTGTCCGTCGTGCAAAACGAGCGCAGGTCCGCTACCGACGAGCGCGTTGACTGACACTGCGCGCGGCTCGATCGCAGCGCTGTGGGGGACAGCGCCAACAGCGCGCGGAATCTCTGCGCGCATGATGTGTACTTGGCCGGGCGTCGCGTCTTGCCAGAGCACGACGAGCTCGCGCGCTTCGGCGACGAGCGCGACGCCGAGCGCCTCGCGGCCCGCTGCGCCGAACTGTGCGTGGAGCCGCGCTGTGCCGTGCGTGAGCCGCCACACGATCACGCCGCCCGCGTCGTCCTTGCTGACGTTGCCGCGGCGCAGGCAGGCGATCCATGTGATTGCATCTGCGGTCTGTGTCGCTCCCACGCCGCCAGCGCAGCTCGGGCCGAGGCGTAGCGCTTCACCGCGTGGCGCGCCGCTCGCGGCGATGGCGCGCGCGTAGGTGCCTTCGCGCGCCGACCAGACGACGTAGCCGCGCTGCGGGAGTCCGTCGCGCGTGGCTTCGAGCGCGACGTCGAGCGACTCGATGCGCGGCGCGGTGGTCGCGAGGACGTACTCGTCGTTGAAGCGGCACGGGGCGGGCGTCCGCGTCTCGGCGCACGACGCGAAGAACAGTGACGCGATCGCGAGCGACGCATGGGCGAGCGAAGCGCGATTTGCGTGAACGTGCGGCCCGCGGCCGATGCTTACAGCGCGCCGTGTGTGCGAGCCGCGCTCGCCGCTCACAGCACGCCGCGTGCGCGCATCAGTGCTTCGATGTCGGGCCGGCGTCGCGCGAGCTCGTCGGGATCTTTCGCTGGCTGAAAGCGGCCCTCGGCGCCGTAGCGCGGCACGCGCAGAAAGGCGCACGGCAACACCGCTGTGAGCTCGCCGACGAGGCGCTCGAATTGCACCGCCTCGCGCCCGCCGACCTTCTTGCGCACCGCAAACCAAGTGAGCGCGAAGTCGCGATCGAGAGCGTCCGCGTCGATCATCAGCGTGTTGGTGTTGAACACCGGGATAGCGTCTTGATCAAAGCCCGCAGGGAAGCGGAACGCCTCGACGATCTGCGGCTTGCCGTCGACGCGCGCCGGTGCGCCGCCTTTCTCGCCGGGCTCTTTCTCGGTGACCTCGGCGGTGATCGCGGCAGAGCTCACGAGGTGCGCGCCGATGATCGCTGGGTCGAGCGTCGCCGCGAGGTTGTCGACGTTGGACATGAAGATCACGCGGCCGCCCGCGGCGCGGAAGCGCTCGAGGATCCCGCTCGCGCGCAGGGCAAAGCCGAGATCGCCGTGGCCGGGCGCGTAGGGGCTCGTGGTGCCGTCGTCTTCGAGAAAGATATCGCCTGCGGGCGTGAGGCGGAGTGACACGTATTGCGCGAATGTCTCGGCGGGCGCCGCCTCGCTCGTGTGTTTGCGCGCGAGCGCGGCGACGGTCTCGTCGGTCGCGAAGCTCGTCATCAGGTAGACCGGGACGCGGCCACCGGCGCGCTCCGCGGCGAGCCGCAGCTCCGCCAATTTCAGATCGAGGAAGGTGCGCCCGGGCAGCGCGTCGACGGCCGCCTTCACCACGCCGCCAAAGCGCGTAGCCATCCCGCCGGCGAGCACCACCGCGCCGACCTGGCCCGCGCGGATGGCCACGTTGCCGCGCGCCTCGAGGGCGGCGTACGCCTCGCTGCCGCGCGCGGGAAGGGCAGTGACGTCGGCCGGCGCAGGCAGCGTGACCTCGCCCGCGATGCGATTCTGCGCGTCGCCCGCGAGATCCTGACGCAGCCGCTCGCGCAGCTCGGCGAACGCGGCGGCGTCGAAGCGAAACCGATGAAGAAGCGCGGCGGTGTCTTCGTCCACGTGCATATGCCGAGAACTCACCACCGATGACGCCTCTTGTCTATGTTCTTCCGCCCGCCCACTCGGCCTCCGCAGGCGTCGGCCCCAACGTTCCGATGGGCGTGACGGCGCGCATGCATGCGGAAGTCGCACGATGCTGGCATGCTGCATGCTCTGTAGTGATGCGCTGTAGAGTCGGCGCCGCTGCGCTCCCCGAGCCGAATCGCTTCTCAAGTTCACGCATGGAGGACCCAATGATTTCGAGACAGTGGACCGCTGCACGCACTCCCCGCATCTTCGTCGCCGCGCTCGGAGTGACGGCAGTTCTCGCGCTCGCCGGCTGTTACGCCCGCGCAGGTTACGGTGGCGGCTACTACGCGAACGGCGCGCACGCGCAGTCCGGCGTCGTCGTCTACCAAGAGCCGCCGCCCGCGCGCATCATGGTGCGTCCCATGGCGCCGCAAGCAGACTACGTGTGGGCAGACGGCTCCTGGAACTGGGACGGTTCACAGTGGATCTGGGCGGATGGGTATTGGACTGCGCCGCGCCAGGGCTACAGCTTCGTTCAGCCGCGATGGGTGCAGCAGGGTCGCGGCTGGACACAAGTGCAGGGCGGCTGGCAGGGCGGTGGTCGCGGCGGCGGCCAGGTCGTCGTCAATCCGGGGTACCAGCAGCGCGGCGGCGGGCAGGTCGTCGTCCAGCCGCGCTATCAGCAGCAGCAGCCGTATCGCGGCGGCGGGACCGTCGTGGTGAATCCGGGGCAGCAGCAGCAGCCGTTCCGCGGCGGTGGGACCGTCGTGGTGAATCCCGGCCAGCAGCAGCAGCCGTATCGCGGCGGCGGGACCGTGGTGGTGAATCCCGGCCAGCAGCCGCAGCAGTTCCGCGGCGGCGGGGCCGTGGTCGTCAACCCTGGTCGGCAGGCACCCCCTCCGCAGCAGCAGCAGTTCCGCGGGCGCGGCGCGGTGCAAGTGAATCCCGGCATGGGCGGCGGCGTTCGCGGCGGCGTTCGCGGCGGCGGGACGGTTCGAGTACGCTGATTCGGTGAGCGTCTATCTGCCGGTCGCACTGGCTCTCGAGGGCGCGCGCGTGCTCGTCCTCGGGGGCGATCTGGAAGCCGCGGACAAGGCAGCACGGTTGGCCAAAGCGGGAGCGCGGGTGACGGTCTTCGCGGAGACCGTCATTCCAGCGCTCTCTGCGCTTGCGCGGTGCGGGGCCCTGCAATGGCATGCGCGCACATACCAGCCGCGCGATGCGCGTGGGGTGCGTGCGGTCGTGCTCGCGCCGCGCGACGAAGAGCTCGCCAAGCAGCTGCGTGCGCAAGCGCGTCGCGACGGCTTCTTGTTCAGCGCGATCGACCAGCCGGCGTATTGCGACTTCGTCTGGACGTCCGTCGTCGAGGCGGGGCGCGTGCAGCTCTCGATGTCGTCGGGGGGCGCGGCGCCGGCGCTGCTCAAGCGGCTGCGAATCGAGCTCGAGCGCGTCTTTGACGCACGCTTCGCCGCGTTCACCGAGCGCGTCGCGCTCGCGCGCGATCGACTCACCGCGTCGACGCTCGAGGCGCGCCGCGCGGAGATGGCCGTGTTGCTCGACGGTTTTGCTCTCGAGGCGAGGCTCGTGTATCCGTCTTGGGAGGCCGCGGGGCATGGCGAAGAGCGCCGCGTGGCCGTAGATCCAACGCCGTGACCGCGACTCCCGCGCCAGCACCCGAGCCGAAGCGCGTAAGGCGCTGGGCCACGCCTGCGCTCGCGGTGTTCGTGCTCGCGCTCGTTGTTTCTGCGGGGATTCACCTGCAGGTATTCGGCGCGCTCGGCGTGCTCGAGACGCTGCAGCCGCGCACGCCGCCCGCGCGGCCGGTCGAGATCGCGTTCGAGATGGCGGAGGGCAGCGCACCCGTCACCGAGACACCGCCGGCGGTGGGCGACGCGCCCGATGTGGTTGCTGGCGAAGCGCAGCAGACGCCGCCCGGGGCGCGGCCGCCGACGCCGACAGCGCCCGAACAGGCCGCACCGCCGCCCGTCGTCGCGCGGGTGACGCCGCCGCCGCCGACGCCGGTCATACCGACGGTCACACCGCCGGCCGTGCAGCCGCCACCGCCTTCGGCCATGGACCGGCGTCAATCGATCACGCAGCGCAGCGAAGATCCGTCCGTGCCTCCGCCGCCGGACGCGCGCTTTCTCGCCGAGCAGAACCGTCACGTCGAGGAAGAGACGGTCGCGTCGATCCGCAATCATCAGCAAGATGACGCTGAGCCGACGCCCGGTCGCGCGCCGAGCAGCAACGATCCGGATCCAGGCAACGCGGACGAGAGCGAGTCGGCCGACATGCGCGATCGTGAGGGCCACGAGGAGCGCACCGCGACGCGCGAAGAGGCCGAGCAGGACCGCCCCCGCGAGGCCGACGATCGCCCGCCGCCGAACGTCGTCGCGCGCGGCAACAACACGAGCACCGGCGACGATCGCAATGGCACCGGCACTGAAGCGGGCACCTCGCGCGAGCGCGAAGGTCAGGCGGCGATCGTCGGCGGCGGCGAGCGCGAAGCGCCGTCGATGATCGTCGTGCACGACGCGATGGGCACGTTCCGCATTCCGGCGCCGTCGCGCACCGCGCAAGGCAGCGGCGCGGGCGCGCTCGGCGGCGTGGCACTGCCGGGCAGCGGTCGTGGCGCGCGTGGCGAGGGTGGTGGCGCGAGCGGCTCACAGGGCGGCGGGGGTCGCGGTCGCGGCACGGGCGCAGAAGGCCCTGATCTGCGCGTCTCGTGGAGCCTGCTCGAGGATACGTACGGCGCGGACGAGCTGCAGCGCGAGCGCGAGGCGTACGCGCGGGAGCGTCGCTCGCGCACGCAGGGCTCGAATCGACAGGAGAACTGGCGGCAGTTCCGCGCGGCGATCGAGAACTACGTGCCCGGCGTTCGCTCCGGCAACCAGACCGCGCTCAACGCGGCCGCGTCGCCGTTCGCGGCGTTCCTCTCCGAGGTGCATCGGCGCATTCATCGGCAGTTCGCCGATCGCTTCTTGCCGAGCTTGCCGGTGAACCTCGGCGACCTCGCCGATCGCTCGCTGCGCACCAAGCTCGAACTCGTCTTCAACGCGGACGGAACCGTGTTCCGCGTCGGCGTGATCGAGACCAGCGGTAACTCGCCGTTCGACTACGGCGCGTTCGAAGCGGTGATGCGCGGTCAGCCGTACCCTGCCGCGCCAGAGTCGATCCGCAGCGGCGATGGTCGCGTTTACGTGCGCTGGGCGTTCTATCGCAACGAGCGACAATGCGGCACGTTCAACGCAGAGCCGTTCATCATCCCGCATCCGCCTGGCACGCCGCAGCGCGGTGGTGGTCCGCTCGTCGATCATCCGGAGGAAGGCGGGGTCATCCCCTCGGGCGCACCCGCCGCGCCGGAGACGCGCAACCTGCGCACGACACCGGACGCGCCGCGCAGCGCCACGGCTGTCGTGACGCCACGGTGACGGAACGCTGACACGCGCCGCAGAAGCAAAGCACTCTGCCGATCGTACGAGTGAGTGACACCGATGGAGCAGACGCACGCCGTCTGCGGGGAGCTGGATGGAGGAATTCTTCTACGGCGCGCTCGGGCTACTCGCCTGCGCGACGCCGGTCGCAGCCCTGGTCGCGTTTGGCATCTACATCTTCCGCAAGCCCGCGACGGACCCGCGCGTCAACGAGCTGGAGCTCGAGATGCTGCGGCTCCGCGGCGATCTGCAGCTGCTCGCAGCGCGCGTGTCGCGGGGAGTGCCCGCGGCAGAGCTCGCGCCGCCCGCGGCGCAGACGGCGATCGGCGTGGCGCTTGCTGCGGGCGGGGGGCGCGTCGAGGAGAGCGTAGCGGCGACGGAGACAGCGGCGGCGACGGCGACGGCGTCCGAGACGGCGACGGCGACGGCGACGGCGGCGGGGACGGCGTCCGAGACGGCGACTGCGACTGCGACCGAGACGGCGACGGCGACGGCGACGGCGACCGCGTCCGGGACCGCACCCACTTTCGACACGGCGAGCGCGCCTGCGAGCGACGACTGGTCGTCGGTGGTCGCGGAGCCGAGTCCGATCGCGTCCGCGAGCGCGATTCCCGCAACGAGCAGCGCGGTGAGCAGCGCGGCGCCGCCCGCATCGCCGCCTCCCAGCGCGCCGCCGTCGTCGCCCGCAGGTGGGCCGCCGCGTGGACCAATCACGCCGCCTCCCGCGGCGATCGAGGGCGGCCTCGAGCGCTGGATCGGCGTGCGCGGTGCGGCGGCGCTCGGCGCGCTGATCCTCGTGCTCGCGGGTTTCTATTTTTTCCAGTATTCGATCGCGCACGTCCGCATCACCGCGGAGATGCGCGTCGTCCTCGGGACGATCGTCGGCGTCTTGGCGATCGGTCTGTCGGAGTGGCCGCTGCGCAAGCGCTCGCCGGTGCTGTCGAACGCGCTCGCCGGCGCCGGTATCGCGATCCTCTACATCACGTTCTGGGCGGCGCATGGCGTGTTCCATCTCGTGCACGTGAGCGTCGCCGGCGGGCTCTTCGTGCTGGTCACGGCGGCGTGCGCGATGTTGGCGATACGACGCGACGCGCTGTCGATCGCCGCGCTCGGACTGCTTGGCGGCTTCGCGACGCCGATCGCGCTGAGCACCGGACAAGACCGGCCGGTCCCGCTGTTCACGTACCTGCTGCTGCTCGACATCGCGCTGCTCGCGCTCGCGCGCAAGAAGCGCTGGCCCTCGCTCGCCGTCGGCTCACTCGCCGCGACGGCGCTCTATCAGCTGCTCTGGCTCTTTGGTCGCATGGACGCAGAGCGCAGCTGGCTCGGCGTCGCCATCGTCGTCGTGTTCGGCGGGCTCTTCGCGCTGTTCCCGATCGCCGCGACGCCGGGCGGTGACAAGTCGAGCGAAGCGAAGACGGCGACGGCGGTGCGCATCGGCGCGGTGCTGCTGCCATTCTTGCTGGCACTTTCATTCGCGGGGCGCGCGAACCTCGGCGAGGAGCTGTGGGAGACGGCGGTGCTCGTCGTCGTGCTCTCGATCGGCGCGGCGTTCGTCGGGCGGCGTGAGAGCGCGGAGTGGATCGGGCTCGGCGCCGTCGGCGGTGCGCTCGGCATCCTCGCGCTGTGGGCGATGCAGCATCGACTCACGCTGAACACGACGTGGCAGCTCGTCGGGACGCTCGCGCTGGTGGCGGCCGCGCATCACGTCACCGTCGAGCTCGGGCGCGGCAAGGCGCTCAGCACTTGGCTCGCGGCGGGCGCGGCGTCGCTCGGCGGCATCGCGCTGCTCGCGCTGATCAGCACCGGCCTGCGCACGACGGAAGGCGCGACACCACTGCTGCGTCTGCTGCCGTATCTGGTCGGCTTCGCTGTTCTCGCGGCGCTCTCGGTGCGCCAAGCCGGCTTTGAGGGCAGAGCGGTGCAGCATCTCGCGCTCGGGCTCGTCTTGCCGATCGCGCTGGCGATACTCGACCTCACGTCCGGCCAGGTCGGCGGATTCCCCGATGGGCTCGCGACTGGGTTCGCGGTCGCCGCGAGCGTCATCCTCACGGCGGTCGCGGTGGTCCGTCGCGCTCCAGAGGCGCGCCCGTATGCGGATCATGGCGCCGCGCTCGCGGCCGTGATCGCGCTGCTCGCGATCACGCCGCACTCGTCGTCGTTCGCTGCGTGGACGTACCTTGCCGCGTGCGCGCTGCTCGCGACGTTGACGCTCCTCGCCGCCGCGCGACGCGCGAGCGGACTCGCGGCGATCGCCGGGCTCGTCGCGGCCGCGATCGCGCTCGGCCTGCGCGTCAGCATCGTCTCGCGGCTCGCGCCGCTCACGCTCGATCTCGCGGTGATGGGCGGGCTGGTGCTGTTGTTCGCGCTGTGGCCGCTCGCCGCGGGGCCACGCTACCGCGCGCGCGCATCCGGCTGGCGCGCCGCCGCGCTGCCCGGGCTCGTCCTGTTCTTGCCGATGCGCGTGGCGTGGATCCGCGTATTCGGTGACGGCTATCTCGGCGCGCTCGCGATCGCGCTCGCTGCGGTCGCGCTCTGCGCTGCGCTGATCGCGCGCAAGTACGGCCCAGAGGATCGAGAGGAGCGGCGCTCGTCGATCGTCTGGCTCGCCGCGGCGACGGCGACGTTCGTGACGCTCGCGATCCCGCTGCAGCTCGACAACGAGTGGCTCACCATCGGCTGGGCGCTCGAGGGCGTCGCGCTGCTCGCGCTCGATCGTCGGCTCGATCACGCGGGCCTCAAGTGGCTGGCGATGGGCCTGTTCGCTGCAGTAGCGACGCGCCTGCTCGTGAACCCCTACGTGCTCGGCTACTACGTGCGCGGCGACCTGCGCATCGTGAACTGGATCGCCTACACGTACCTCGTGCCGGCCGCGTGTCTGCTCGTTGGCTGGTGGCTGCTGCGCACGGACGAGCTCGCGCGACGCCGCGTCTGGGAGCGCTCGCTGCTGCCCGAACGCGCAGTGCTCGCACCGGCGCTCGCCGCCGCAGCGTTCGTCGCCATGTTCGCTTGGCTCAACCTGACGATCATCGACTGGTATGCGAGCGGACCGCAGCTGTCGATCCCGATGGAGCGCATGCCGGCGCGCGATCTCACGATGTCGATCGTCTGGGCGCTCTACGCAATCGGGCTGCTCGGCGTTGGCCTCTGGCGCTCGAGTACGGGGCTGCGCTTCGCCAGCCTCGGCCTGCTGATCGTCACCTGCGGCAAGGTCTTCCTCTACGACCTCGGGCACCTGCGCGATCTGTATCGCGTCGCTGCGCTCCTCGGCCTCGCCTTCTCTCTCCTGTTCGTCAGCCTCGTCTACTCACGACTGCTGTTCCGCCGCGCGGCGGCTGAAAGCGGAGGAACTCCTTGAATCGCACGCTCTACTCCGCCGCGCTGCTCGCGGTCCTCGTGGTCCTCGTGGTCGGCGCGCGGGCGGCCGCACAAGCGCCGGATCTCGCACGTCTCTTCCCGCGTGAGCTCGACGTGACCGTGGAGTCCGGGCCGGCGCGCCTGGCGATTCCTGCAGACCTGCTCGGCACTGCGCGGCCCGATCTCGCCGACGTCCGCTTGTTCGAAGCGAATGGCGATGAGCTGCCGTTCTTCATCGACAGCGGCGCGCGCCCGGCGCCCGCGACCATCCCAGCTCCAACGCCAGCGCCACCGATCGGCGCGACGCGCCGTGCGAGCGGCGCGTACGTCACCGAGTCGTTCGACCTACCGATGCCTCCAAGTTCGTATGCGCGCTACGAGCTCAGTATGGCGATGGGCGCGCCCGACTTCGTGCGCGACCTGCGCATCTTTGCGGTGAATGACCGCGGCGAGACCAGCGCGGTGCCGCTCGTCGACACGACGATTTTTCGCTTTCAGACGCCGCTGCGTCAGCGCGTGCGCTTCGCACTTCCGCCCGTCCCCGCGGGGACGCGCGCGCTGCGCGTGACCATCGAAGGGCAGGGCGGTGGGCTTGGCTGGGGACGCTTCTACGGCGCGCTCGAGCCGGTGTTCACGTATGAGCCGGTGTTCACTCCGCTCGATCCGCCGACGCTCGCGATCGCGCTTCGCGTTCGCGCGACACGCAGGCTCGAAGGGCGCACCGAACTCGATGTGGAGCTGCCGCTCGGCGTTCGGCCAGACCGGCTGCGCATCGCGACGTCGACGCCCAACTTCGTGCGGCGCGTCAGCGCGAGCGACGACACGCAGCTGCTCGGCTCGGGCGACGTCTTTCGCGTCGAGGCGCTGCGCGCACGCGGCGGCGAGTGGCTCGAGGTCCCGCTCGATCGCGCGCGTGGCGACGAGCTCACGATCACCATCGACGACGGCGACTCGCCCGCGCTCGCCGGGCTGCAGCTCAGCGCGATCGTGCGCCAGCCAGCGCTGGTCTTCTTCGCCGATGGCGCGCCGATCACGCTGCGCTACGGCGGTGGCCGCGCGCGCGCGCCGCGCTACGACATCGAGGCGCTTGGCCGCGTCGGGCTCAGCGGCACGCTGATCGAAGGCGATGCGATGAGCGACGCGCGCGCTAGCGCGCCGCGGCGCAATGCGTTGTTCGACGCAGCGCCTGCGCTCGCCTTTCTCGCGCGGCCGGGCGTCGTCGTCGACGCGCAGCGCTACTCGCACGTCGCCGAGATCACCGTGCCCGATGCGCGCGAAGGCATCGTGCGCGTGCGCGTCCCCGCGGCCGCGATGTCGGTCGCACGCGCGGATCTCGGCGACCTCCGCGTCGTCAGCGCCGACGGCAAGCAGTGGCCGTACGTCTTGGCGGAGCGCTCGAAGGTCGAGCTGCCGCTCGTCGTGAGCGCGCCAGTGCGCGAGGGAGACGAGACGCGCTACACGCTGCGCATGACGGTCACCAGCGCGTTCGTCACGGCGCTGCGGCTCGACGTCGACGCGCGCTTCACCGAGCGTCCGTTCCGCGTCGAGGCGCTCGACGATCAGGGCCAGGAGTTCCAAATCCTGAGTGGCTATCTGTCGCGCGGCCCCGATGAGCGCGGCCCGATCGAGCGCGAGGCGCTGCAGACGCGCGCGCGGAACTTGGTGCTCATCGTCGAGGACGGAGACGACGCACCGTTGGTGATCCGCAGCGCGGTCGTCGTCGCGCAGGTGGGCGAGCTCCGCCTCGCCGCGCCGGCCGGCACATATCGCTTGCTCGCAGGCGACCCGAGCGCGGAGGCGCCGCGCTACGAGCTCTCACGCGCGCGAGCGCTCATCGCCGCAGTGCCCTTGGGCGAGGCGCAGACTGCGCGCGCGACGAAGAACCCTGCGTTCCACGAGCCGAGCTTTCTCGAGCGCAGCGGCTGGCAGGCGATCGCGCTGTGGGCTGCGCTGGCGCTCGCCGTGCTCGTGCTCGGCGGCCTGACGCTGCGCCTCGCGCGCATGGAGAGCGACGGCGACGCGAGCCCCGCAGCGGATTCGCCGGCGAGTCCGGTGACTGCCGCCGAGCCGCAGGCAGAGAGCGCGACGGTGGACCCGCCGCCCACCGCGAGCGGCTGACGAAGCGTGTTGCAGCGCACGCTGTTCGTCGCATTATCGCGCGATGAATGACTTCGCAAAATCGCTTCTCCTGAGCTGCGCGCTCGCGTCTCTCACGCTCCTCGGCTGCGGCGACGACGATGAAACCCCGACGCCGATGACGGACCTCGGCGTCGCGCGTGACTTGGGCGGCGGCACGGACGCCGGCACCGACGGCGCCATCGCAATCGACATGGGGGCGCGCGTCGACGCAGCGCGCTTCGACGCTGCCCCGTTCGACGCTGGCCCGCTGACGACGCCAGAGATGGTCGACTGCGCCGGCGCGACCATCGCGCAGACCGTTCACGCGACGGTGGCCGCGGGGTTCGTCGCGGACGACATCACCGTGGCGCCAGGTGCAGTCGTGCAATGGATCAACGACGACACCGACATGGACCACACCGTGTGGGGCGCAGGTCCCGGCGGCGAGGCGTCGTTCGCGTTCAGTCTGAGCATCGGCCAGACGCTCTGCGCACGCTTCTTCAGCGTGTCCGACTATGAGTACGCGTGTTACTTCCACCCGAGCATGACGGGGACCGTTCGCGTTCGCTGAAGCGCGACGAAGCGGACGACACACAGCGAAGGCGCGCGTCGGTTCTGCGATAGGCTGTGTCGATGCGTCCCACCTCGCGCTTTCGCTACCTTCACGTTCTACTGCCGCTGGCGCTGCCGTTCGCGCTGCCATTCACACTGTCGCTCGCCGTCGCCCTGTCGCAGCCGAGCGCCGCGCGCGCGCAGCGCAGCCTCGCGTACGACACGCTGTCGAGCGAGACACCGGGCGCTGTCTCGTGCGGCTTCTGCGGTGGCGAGAAAGCGGCGGTGATCTACTACGAGCTGCCCGGCGGTGGCGGCCTTCGCCCGAGCGAGTTCCCGCTGCTGGTGCGCGAGCTCGTCGTCGCCGTCGCGAGCGCCGCGCCCGGAGCGGGAGGCGCGTGCGTCGCTGGCACCACGCCGCGCGAAGGTCTCTTCGACATCGCCGTCTACGCTGGCACGACGGTCCCGACGGCGGTGAACACTCTGCCCGCCGATGGCGTGTGGCCGGGCGAGGTCGAGGTGACTGCGGCGGTCGAGGTGCCGCTCGCGCTGAGCATCTCGTCGTCGGTGACGGTGCCGATGTTCGACGTGAACCTGCTGACCCTCGAGCTCGACGCCGCAGGGCTGCGCGTCGAGGCGGGCTACACCTATCTGCGCGTCGTGCTCGGCATTCAGCCGGACGCTGCCGTGACCTCTTCGACGTGCCCCGCAGGGCAGGGCCCGAGCGGTCTGCCGATGCGCGACGACGCGCGGATCGGCCCGCGGCGCAACTTGATCTACGCCGGTCCGTCGGCGGGCTGGCTGTGGAACGAAGAGGCGGGCGTCGCCGGCGATTGGGCCATTCGCCTCGACATTCGTCCGATGGGCGCAGGAGCGGACGGCGGCGCACCAGGCGACGCTGGCAGCAGCGACGACGCTGGGTCGGTCAGGGACGCCAGCGTGAAGATGGACGCGAGCGCAGTCGACGCGGGCATCGTGTCGCCGCCCGCCGAGTCCGACGATGGCTGCGGCTGCAGCCTCGTCGGCGCCGCGCGATCGAGGCCGCGCGCGCTCGTGCTCGCCGCGCTGTGTGTCACGCTCGCGCTGTGCCGCCAGCGACGCCGACTCCGCTCGCTCCGCTGAAGGAGCGCCTCATCGCGGAGGCGCGGGCGCTCGGCTTCGCGCGTGTCGGCATCGCGCGCGCAGAGCCGCTCGGCGTCGAGAGCGAGCGCTTGCATGCGTGGCTCGCTGCCGAGCGCCATGGCGTCATGACTTACATGGCGGAGAGCGCCGCGGCGCGCGTCGATCCGACGCTCGCGCTCGACACACCGGGAGGCCCTGGCCTCTTGCCGAGCGCGAAGAGCGTCATCGTCCTCGCGATGCCGTACGCGCGCGGGAGCGAGCGCGTCGGCCCAGCGCCTGGTCGCGTCGCACGTTATGCGCGTGGTCGCGACTATCACAACGTCGCCGGTCGCCGCGCGCGCACGCTCGCGAAGTGGCTGCGTCGCGAGGGCCACAAGTCGCGCGCGACCTGCGACACGATGCCGATCATGGAGCGCGCTTGGGCCGAGCGCGCTGGCCTCGGTTTCATTGGCAAGAACTGCTGCCTCATCGTGCCCGGCCTCGGCTCGCACGTGGTGCTCGCCACCGTGCTCACCAGCGCTGAGCTCACGCCCGATGTGCCGCAGGCCGAGCGCTGCGGCAGCTGCACGCTCTGCCTCGACGGCTGCCCCACGCGCGCGTTCGTCGCGCCGCGCGAGCTCGATGCGCGCAAGTGCATCAGCTACCTCACCATCGAAGAGAGCGCGCCCGCGCCCGAGTTGCTGCGCCCGCAGATTGGCGACTGGCTGTTCGGCTGCGACGTCTGCCAAGACGTGTGCCCGTTCAACCGCACCGCGCTCCCCGCCGAAGAATCGACGCGCGCCTTCGCCCCCGATCCGCGCTGGGACGCGCACGACGCAGAGGCCCTACTGCGCATGGACGAAGCGACGTTCGCGACGTACGCGGCGGGCTCGCCGATTCAGCGTCCCGGCCGCAGCGGCATGGCGCGCAACGCGGCCATCGTGCTCGGCAACAGCGGCGACAAGCGGCATCTGCCGGTGTTGCGCGAGGCGGCGTTGCGTGATGGCGATGATGGCGTGCGCGAGGTGGCGAGGTGGGCTGTTGCGCGGCTTGGCGCGTAGAGCCCTTTGGGAACGGCGCCCCTGCCGGGTGTTGGCCGTGAGCCTCAATCGTTGCGCTCCCGCGCGGGGAACCTCCCCACTCGAGATTCATCACTTCTTTTTGAGTCTCAATCGTTGCGCTCCCGCGCTGGGAACCTCCCCCAGCCCCTCGTTCGAGGGGGGCTTTTCCGATGGCGTCGGTGG
>Ga0163144_10014546_pt1 | contig 16321 bp, 13 predicted proteins | sample OliLak19BULKMAT1_FD_123175 | JGI IMG/M metagenome (GOLD analysis project Ga0163144, IMG submission 123175) | Freshwater microbial mat bacterial communities from Lake Vanda, McMurdo Dry Valleys, Antarctica - Oligotrophic Lake LV.19.BULKMAT1 | ecosystem: Environmental > Aquatic > Freshwater >... | reverse complement strand
TACTTCGCGACTACTTCGCGCTGATGATGAAGTGACCGCGACGGTTCTGCTGCCAGCACGCCTCAGTGCCTTCGGTGCAGAAGGGCGTTTCCTTGCCCTTGCTGACAATCACCACGCGATCGGCCGGCACACCCAGTTCCACCAGATACGCCTTCACCGCTGACGCGCGGCGCTCACCGAGGCCAAGGTTGTACTCGGCGGTGCCACGCTCGTCGCAATGGCCTTCGATGTTGATGCGGGTGTTGGTCCAGCGCTTCAGCCACGTGGCGTTGGTCGACAACGAGGCCTTGGCATCGTCGCGGATCGACGACGCGTCGAGGTCGAAGTAGACATCGCCCAGGGGCCGCTCTGAATTCAGCTGGCTCAGGCTCTTCTGCGCGAATAACTCGTCTTCCGTGAGCGGACGCGGAGCCGGCGCAGCCGGAGGCGGCGGGGGCGGCGGAGGTGGAGGGGGCGGCGCCGCCGGTGCGGCTGCCGGGGGCGGGGGGGGTGGCGCGGGCGCGGGCGCTTTCTTGGCGCAAGCCGCAGCGCCGAAACCCAACGCCACGCAGATTGTGGCAACTCCTGCCGTGCGTCGAATCAAACTGATCGTCATTCGATCTCCTGGATCTGCTAGTTCTGCCTTGGTAGCAGAATTGGTGTCCGCAGATTAACGGGTCACTTCAGCTGGTGTCAACGGGTTAGCGACGTAAACGGCAAGGATGCGCAGTCCAAGTCTCCGATTGTCGGCGACGCCGTCACGCTCGGATGGCACAAACGTCTTGTCGGTCTCGATGGTAAGCAGGCCGCGCGACGCCGCCAAGGCGTCGGCTGGCACCAGGAAGGACCACGTCTCGGTTCCCGACAATGACGTCGCGGCAAGCTCACGGTCACCGGCCTTCACCCGGACGTTTGCCGGTGCACCAAAGTAACGAAGTGGCGACTCGACGATCAGGCTCACGCGAACATCCTGCGGGGGACCGACGATGCGCAGCACGGCCCGCTCACTGGTCCAGCGCCACACGCCGAGCGCCGTGTTGTACTCCGCCTCCATGAAGCCGTCGCCGTAGCCCCACATCAGGGCGTCTGGGTTCTGTAAATCGAACTGCTCGATCGCGGTCTGGATGACGGCGCTCCCCGACACCGCGGTCGACTCAATGGTCAGACGCGCAAGCGGTCCGTCGCCCGTCAGCCGTCCCTCTGGAATGTCGAGGACGCGCAGGAAGAAGCCGGGCGCGGCATCCCACTGCTGAAGCACAGCACCGTCGATGGTCATCGTGAAGCGTGCAGCCGGGTCGCCAGGTCCGGCCAGGTTGCGGCCACCCACCATGACCGTCGCGGCCCCGGGCCGCCGTCGCACGTAAGCAGTGATCGGCCCCAGGTGCGGGGCGCGCCCCATCAGTCCGGACATGCCCGCCGTCTCCGGCGAGAGCGACCAGCCCTCTTCTGCAAACCAGCCGGGTGCGGGCATGCGATACCACCGCACCGCTGAGGGCCGCATGCCGCCAAATGCCGGCCGCGCGACCAGCGTCCAGCGAAACTCGGTTGACGCCGACCGGCTCGCCGGATCGATCAGCGCGAGATCACTGCGGGTAGGATCAGCCAGGAACCACACCGGATCGGTGCGGCCCTCGCGCCAGAACCTGGTCAGTTCCAACCACTCCAGCCGCGGTGGCGACGCCAACACTGGCCGACCGCCCAGGTCCTCGGCTTCGAGCGGACGCTTGAAGGTCTGGTGCATGCCCAGCACAATCGGTGCACCACTCGACGAATCCGCCTGCATGGCCGCGAGCACGCGAACCGTTGGACTCGGCTCCGCGCCATATGCCGCCAGCACCGGGCTCGCGATGACGACTGCGCCAATGGCGATTGCCGTCGCCACGATGGCTACCCCGCGTTCTGAGGCGAACGCGGCGCCGCGCATGGCCAGGAACACCACCGCCGGCACAATCGGCAGGGCATAGCGAATGAACGACGTGTCCTGGAACGCGAGGTGAAAGATCAGGTATGGCGCGCTCATCGCCGTCACGGCCACCAGTGTTCGCCGATCGCGCAACAATAAATGCACGACGCCCGCGGCCGCCAGCACCAGGACGACGGAGCCGAGGACAACCGAATCCCACGGGTCGAGAAAGGTGCGCATCAGCGCAAAGGCCACGGCCCGGCCCGATGGGTTCGTGTAGAGCATCTCGCCGCCGGCGAAGTCTTCACCGGCCTGCGTGCCTAGCGCCGCCAGGTACGGCCCCCATCCGCCGCTCACCACCAGCAGCGGGATGCCCCAGGCCAGTCCGCCGATGATGAACATGATGCCGCCGCCGATCATCGCCCCGACGACGCCGCGGCCGACGCGATCGAGCAACACCAGCATCAGCAATGGCAGGGTGAACCACACCGTTTGCGATCGCATCCCGATGCTGATGGCTGCCAGCAGCGAGCCGATCACGATCATTCGTCCGGAGGCCGCGGTCAGCTCCGGAGTCAGCCGGCGATCGCCGCCGGGTCCTGGTGACTGCCGCGACCACGCCAGCATGAGGCACGCCTGCGCCGCCAGCGCGAAGGCCAGACCCGGCAAGTCGCTCATTGGTCGCGCCGCCAGATACCAGAACAGCGGACACGACACGGTGACGGCGGTCGCCGCGAACGCTTCGAGGTTGAGGACCGCCCATGCTGACGAGGCGCTGGATCGCCGGGACGCGAGGCTGGAGAACACGCCGTAGAGGCACACGACCGCGACCACACCGGCCAGCAACGAGATGCTGGCGAGCGCCCGCGCTTCGACCGCCGAGGCCGGTGCGCCGCCCATCACTGCGCCGGCCACGGCCGTGCCCACCTTGCCGATGGCGATGTAGACCGGATAGCCGGGTGGATGCGGCCGGTGCTCGGCGACGTTGAAGTCGCGGACCCCGAGCGCGAAGTTCACCGAGTCGATGTCTTCGAGAGAGCTGGCGAGAAACGGAAGATGGGCCAGGGCAAAGATCAGCGCCAGTGCGCCCAGTGCCCGCGGCGCCGTCACGACACCGGGCGCAGGCGGAGCGCCTCGTTCAGGCTGCCCAGCCGGTAGCCCTGGAGATCGAGGCTGACATACTGATAGCCCAGCGCCTTGATGCGCTCCACGATCTGGGTATTGACCGTTGGATCCAGCGCGCGCGGCATTTCGCTGCGGGCGATTTCGAGCCGGGCGACGGTGTCGTGATGGCGCACGCGGAAAATGCGGAAGCCGAGATCGCGCAGCACCTGTTCGGCCTGCTCGATCTGCCGCAGGGCAGCGTCGGTCACTTCACTGCCGTAGGGAATGCGTGACGACAGGCAGGCTGAGGCCGGTTCATCCCAACTGGTCAGGCCGGCCTGTTTCGACAGCTCGCGGATCTCGTCCTTGGTGAGGTCGGCTTCGTCGAGCGGGCTGCGCACGCCGTGCTCGCGCGCGGCCTGGCGTCCAGGACGGTAGTCGCCACGGTCGTCGGCATTGTTGCCGTCAACAATCACTGCGAATCCGCGGGCGCGAGCGACTTCGCTCAACTGTCCGTAGAGCTCGTCCTTGCAGAAGTAACAGCGGTTGGCCGGGTTGGCGCGATATTCGGGCCGGTCCAGTTCGGCGGTGTGGATCACCTCGTGGGCCAGGTTGAAGTCGCGGGCAATGGTTAACGCGAGCTGACGATGCGTGTCGGGATAGCTGGGACTGTCAGCGGTCACCGCCAGCGCCTTGGCGCCGAGTGCCTCAGCGGCGGCAATCGCGAGGTAGGCACTGTCCACGCCACCACTGAAGGCGACCAGGACAGAGTCGTAGCCGGCAAGGATCTCGCGCAGGCGCGCGGCCTTGCCGGCGAGGATGCTACTCGTCGTCGTCCTTCTCGTCGTCGTCCTCGTCCTTGTCGTCGGCATCCTCTTCGTCGCCGTCCTTCTCTTCTGCGTCTTCCTCTTCATCGAGCTCGTCTTCGTCAGCGAGTTCGAATTCAAGCGGCGAGTCGCTGGCGACCCGCAAGAACGAACCGCATTCGGAGCACGTCAGCTCGTCGCCGATGTCAACATCGGCCTCGTCAACATCGATGGGCGAATCACACTCGGGACAAATCGCGGACATGCTCGGCGCTCCTTGGCGGCGTTGAAGAACGGTTCAACAAATTATAGCGAGAACCTGACGCCGTCTGCAACGAATCGCCCGCGTTCCTGTGCGCGCGCGTGGTCGTGGCTTACCTGAACTTTCGCAGTCGCACCGCATTCGCGACGACCAGGGCCGATGCGCCGGTATCGGCCAGCACCGCCATCCAGAGCGTGGCGACGCCGAAGATGGCCAGAGCGAGGAAGCCAGCCTTCAATACCAGCGACAGGGCGACGTTGATTCGGATGTTGTTGAGCGTGGCGCGGCTGAGCCGCACCACGTAACGAAGCTGCGACAAGTCGTCGCTCATCAGCGCGACATCTGCGGCCTCGATGGCCACGGCGCTACCCATGGCGCCCATGGCGATGCCGACATCTGAAGCCGCCAGCGCCGGCGCGTCGTTGACGCCATCGCCGACCATGGCCACCGCGCCGAACTCGCGGCGCAGCGATTGAACCGCAGTGACCTTGTCCTGCGGCAACTGCTGCGACCTGACGACATCCACGCGCAGCTCGCTGGCCATGGCGCGGGCCGGCGCCTCGTGGTCGCCGGTGATCATCGCGACCCGCAGGCCTTCGTGCTGCCGCAGGTCAGCAATCACGTGGGCGGCGTTGGCCTTGGGCCGATCACGCAGGCCCAGCACGCCGATGGCGACACCGTCGTTGGCCACCAGGACCGGCGACAGTCCTTGGTCGGTCACCCTGGCGGCCGTGGCCGCGAGCGCCGCGGTTAGCCAGCCGCGTTCGTCGAACAGCCGCGGCGTCCCGCAGACAATGGCCGAGCCGTCGACCACACCTTCGACGCCCAGGCCTGGTAACGCGCGCACGTGAGCTGGGGTGGCGAGGGTCAGGCCCGCGGCACGAGCGTGACTGACGATGGCGGCGGCAATCGGATGCTCGGATTGCGACTCCACCGAGGCAGCGAGGCGGATCAGATCCCCGGGCGCGGCGTCGGCGAGAGGAATCACCGCGTCGAGGCTGAACGTGCCAGTGGTAAGCGTGCCGGTCTTGTCGAAGGCAATCACGCGGATGCCGGCCAGCCGTTCGAGATGGGCGCCACCCTTGACCAGCACGCCGTGGCTGGCGGCGCCGGCGAGGGCCGAGACCACTGAGACTGGCGTCGAGATCACGAGTGCGCACGGACAGGCGACCACGAGCAGGACCAGGGCACGATAGAGCCACAAGTCGAAGGGCTGCGCTGCGAGCAGCACGGGCAGGGTCGCGACCAGGACCGCCAGAATCACCACGGCCGGCGTGTACCAGGCGGCAAAGCGATCGATAAACTGCTGCACCGGCGCCCGCTGGGCCTGGGCGGTTTCCACGAGGTGAACGATCCGGGCCAATGTGGTGTCGGCGCGACGGCGCGTCACGGTGACGGTCAGCGCACCGTGACCATTGATGGTGCCGGCGAACACCTCGTCGCCTTCAGCCTTCTCCACCGGGAGCGATTCGCCGGTGATCGGCGCCTGGTTCACGTCGGAGCGGCCACCCTGCACGATGCCGTCCAGGGCCAGTTTGTCGCCGGGGCGAACAATCATGACGGCGCCCGGCGTGACGGCGTCGAGCACCACGCGGCGTTCGCCACTCGCATCGCGGATCAGGACGTCGACCGGGGTCGAATCGAGCAGTCGCCCGATTGCCTTGCGGGCGCGGTCCAGGCTCTGCGCTTCGAGCCACTGTGCCGCCGCGAACAACGAGACCACCATGGCAGCTTCTTCGAACTCGCGGATCGCGATCGCGCCAGCGACGGCAATCACCATGAGGGCATTGATGTCGAGAGTGCCGCGCCGAAGCGACTGCCACGCGCGTTGCCCTGGGAAGATACTGCCGACGAGAGCGGCGATCACAAACAGCGGGTTGACCCACGACGGGAGGACCGCGAAGAAGGCGAGCGCGCAGCTGACCAGGACAAGACCCGCCGCCAAGGCGGTCGCCCAGCCGCGAATGCGCGCCCCGGTCGGCGCCGGCGCGTCGCCTTCGCAATGGGAACAGCCAATGGCGTGAACCTGCGAGGTTGCGGTCGTGGTGCTCACCGGCGTCTCCCCACCCTGACGGCCGAAGGCTTCACCGGTGAAACATCACCGGCGAGTCCCTGGGGTCTGGCGAGCGCCAGCGAGGCGGCTTCTTCGACGTGCTGCAGTGTCTGCCGGAAGATCGCCATGATGTGCTGATCGTCGAGCGAGTAAAAGACGACGCGGCCGTCGCGTCTCGGGCGAACCAGGCGCATCCCGCGCAACAGCCGCAGCTGGTGCGAGACGGCGGACTGGCTCATGCCCAGCACGGCGGCGAGGTCGCAGACGCACAGGTCGCCGTGGGACAAGACGTCGAGAATGCGGACGCGCGTGGGATCGCCGAGCGCGCTGAACGTCTCAGCCAGCGCCTGCACCGCGTCGGGCGCGGTCAGCAGGGTGCGCAGTGCACGGACGCGAGCCGGATCAATCTGCACGAGGTCGCAGACATCATCAGACGTGAACATATGAACAACTGCTCATACATTACCGCGCCTCCGTGGCCGTCGTCAAATCCATGGCCGCAAACGCCGGACCGAATCTGGCAACCCCGGCTTGCCGCGCTCGGTCGGTTGGAATAGTATCGGGGGCTGGGCGCGGCTAATTCGCGACCGGTCTAGAGCTTACACAGTTTTCACATCGGAGACCTCTTGTGATCGAGGTTCAGCATCTGTCGAAACGCTACGGTCCGTTTACGGCCGTAGACGATGTCAGTTTCCGCGCGGAGTCGGGTGAGATCCTCGGGTTCCTGGGTCCAAACGGCGCGGGTAAAACCACCACCATGCGCATCATCACGGGCTACATGCCGGCCAGCGAAGGCACGGCCACGGTCGCCGGCCATGATGTGTTTACCCAGCCGATCGAGGCGAAGCGGAAAACCGGCTACCTGCCCGAGACGCCGCCCCTCTATCCCGACATGACCGTGCGCGAGTACCTGACCTTCGTCGCCAAGATCAAGGGTGTGCGCAAGGACATCAAGAGCCGCGTCGACGAGGTCATGAAGCGCACCTGGGTGGCCGATATGGCCAACCGCCACTGCGGCAAGCTCTCGAAGGGCTACAAGCAGCGCGTCGGTCTCGCCCAGGCGCTGATCCACAACCCGGAAGTGCTGGTGCTCGACGAGCCGACCGCTGGCCTCGACCCCAAGCAGATCATCGAAACGCGGCAACTCATTCGCGCGCTCGCCGGCAACCACACCATTGTCCTCAGCACCCACATTCTTCCCGAGGTGTCACAGACCTGTCAGAAGGTCGTGATCATCAACAAGGGCAAGGTGGTGGCCATCGACACACCCGATGCGCTGACGGAACGGCTGCGCGGCGCGGTCACCATGTATTTGCAGGCGCAGGGCCCGGTCGACGACATGCAGCGCGCGCTGCAAAGCGTCGCCGGTGTCGCCCGCGTCAACCTCGCCGATCGGAAAGACGACACCGGGATCTTTGAAGTGGATACTGAGACGGGCGCTGATGTTCGCCGCGAGCTGGCGACGACGATCGTTCGCGGCGGCTGGGGGCTGCTGGAACTGCGCCCCGTGCGCGTCAGCCTGGAAGACATCTTCCTCAGCCTGACCACAGAAGAAGTGGCGACCAGCGAGCCGGCTGCGACGGTGGCGGCTGAGACGGAGGTGGCCGGTGCGTAACATTCTCGCCATCGCCCAGCGCGAGCTGAACGCCTACTTCTCCGGCCCCATCGGCTACGTGCTGATCGGGTTCTTCGCCCTGCTGTTCGGGTGGTTCTTCTACGTGCCGCTCGCCTTCTTCGAGCAGCAGAGCATGCAGGCGGGCATGAATCCCGGCCAGTCGCTGAACATCAACCAGATGCTGGTCGGTCCGGCCTTCATGAACACGACCGTGATCATGCTGCTGGTGTTTCCGCTGATCACCATGCGCACCTACTCCGAAGAGAAGCGCTCGGGCACCATCGAGCTGCTGCTCACCTCGCCGCTGACCGATGTCGAGATCATTCTCGGCAAGTTCCTCGGCGCCATGGCGCTCTACACCGCCATGCTGTCGATCACGCTGATTCACATGGCCATCCTGTTCATCTTCGGCGACCCCGAATGGAAGCCGATCGCGACCGGCTACCTCGGCCTGCTGTTGATGGGCGGCTGCTTCCTCTCGCTGGGGTTGTTTATCTCGAGCCTGACCAAGAACCAGATCGTCGCCGCGATGGCGACCTTCGCGGTGTTCCTGATGCTGTGGGTGCTCAACTGGATCAGCACCTTCGTGGGTCCGACGACGCAGGCGGTGCTGGCGCATTTGTCGATCACCGAGCACTTCGATGACTTCGCCAAAGGCATCATCGACACCAAGCACGTGATCTACTACTTGAGCTTCATCGCGTTTGGCCTGTTCCTCACCATGAAGTCGGTCGACAGCGAAAGGTGGCGAGGCTAATCATGGCGACCAAGATTTTCGGCATCATCGGCTGGATTGGCACGGTGCTCGTGTTCGCGGCGGTCGCCGCCCGCCTGTTTACACCGCCGTGGGGCTGGTGGAGCGACCAGTACGCCACCTACATGGCGTGGGCCGGCCTCGCGTCAGTCCTGATCTACATGGCGGGGCAATGGCGTGACGTCGCCACCTTCTACAAGGGGCGCGGCGCTCGCTACGGCACCATGTCGGTGGTCAGCATCGTGGTGTTCCTCGGCATTCTCGTGGCGGTGAACTACCTCTCGATTCGGCAGAACAAGCGCTGGGACTTCACCGCGAACCAGGTCTATAGCCTGTCGGACCAGACTATCAAGGTGCTGCAGACGCTCGATGCGCCGGTCTCGTTCGTGGTGTTCGACCGCGAAGCCAACTTCGATGGCTTCCGCGATCGGCTCGACCAGTTCACGTATCACTCGACCAACGTCAAGACCGAGTACGTGGATCCGGACCGCGAACCGGCGCGCGCGAAAGAAGCGGCCATCCAGTCCTACGGCACCATCCTGATCCAGTACAAGGACCGCACCGAGCGCGTCACGAGTGCTGACGAACAGGCGCTGACCAACGGCCTGATCAAGGCGGTGACCGGCGCCACCCGCAAGGTCTACTTCACGCAGGGTCACGGCGAGAAAGACACTGCCGCCACCGACCGCACCGGGTTCAGCACCATCGCCCAGTCGCTGTCGAGCGACAACTACGCGGTCGAGACGCTCGTGCTGGTGCAGCAGAAGACGGTGCCCGCCGATGCCACCGTGGTCGTGATTGCCGGCCCCAGCACCGACTTTTTTCAGCCCGAGATCGACGCCCTCAACACCTACGTCAACGCCGGCGGCAAGGTGATGGTGTTGCTGGATCCCGAACCCAAGCAGGGCGCGAACACGCATCCCCTGCTGACCCGGTTCCTCGCCGACTGGGGCATCATGGCCGGCAACGACGTGGTGCTCGATGCCAGCGGCATGGGCCAGATGCTCGGCACCGACGCGTCAGTGCCGGTGGCGGCGCAATACCCCGCCCACCCGATCAGCGAAGGCTTCCGCCTGGTCACGGCGTATCCGATGGCGCGCTCGATGACGCCGATCGAGGGCGGCGCGAACAGCCACACAGCACAGCCGCTCGTGAACACCAGTGCCCAGAGCTGGGCCGAGGCCGAACTGTCATCGCTCACCGGCACCGGCGGAGCGCAGGTCGCCTTCAACGCCGATCAGGGCGACAAGATGGGCCCGATCACGCTCGGCGCCGCGGTGTCCGCGGCAGCCACCGTCGCGCCGGCCACTCCGGCCGCCAACGGCACGCCGGCTGCACCCGATGCCGAACGCAAGCCCGAATCGCGGGTCGTCGGCATTGGCGACTCCGACTTCGCCGCCAACTTCGGCCTGGGCATTCAGGGCAACCGCGACTTCTTCATGAACGCGGTCAACTGGCTGGCGCAACAGGAGAACCTGATCGCCATCCGGCCGCGAGAGCCGCAGGATCGCCGCCTGACGCTGACGGCCGATCAGCAGCAGCGCATCATGCTGCTCTGCCTGTTTATCATCCCCGGCATCGTGTTCGCGTCGGGTGTCTATACCTGGTGGCGGAGAAGGTAACGAGCCATGCGCGGCCTCACCTCGACACTATTGCTGGTCGTCGTCCTTGCAGGACTTGGCGGCTACATCTACTTCGTCGATTCGAAGCGGCCCGAACCCGGCATCGACGGCGGGCCGGCGAAAGAGATGGTCTATTCACTGGCGGTTGATGCCGTGGACGAGGTCAAGCTGACCTTCAACGGCGAGACCAGCGTGGTGCGGAAAACCGACAGCGGCTGGAAGATGATTCAGCCGGTTGAAACCGACGCCGACCCGGCCGAAGCCGTGAGCCTGGGGCAGGCACTGGCCAATCTCGAGCTGGTGCGCGTGGTCGAAGAGAATCCCACCGATCTGCAGAAATACAACCTGGCGACGCCGCCAATCGCGGTGGAGTTCAAGGCCGGCAGCACGACCGGGTCGCTGCTGCTTGGCGACAAGAACGCCACGCAGGGTGAGATGTACGCGATGAAGGGCGGCGACCCGAAAGTGTTCCTGGTGTCGTCGTTCCAGGAGACCAACTTCAACCGGACGCCGTTCGACCTGCGTGACAAGAAGATCCTGAAGTTCGATCGCGAGAAGGCCGACACGGTCACGCTGGTGCGCGGCGGCAGCACCATGTCACTGGCGCGAGCCGGCAGCGAATGGAAGGTCGCCGGACCGGTCGCGTCGCGCAGCGACTACAGCACAATCGAGGGATTGCTCACGCGGCTGTCGACTTCGAACATGTCGAAGCTCCTGGAAAACGACGCCAAAGATCTGGCGAAGTATGGCCTCGACCAACCGGTGATGACCATCACCGTCGGCGCCGGCAGCGCCACGACGGTGCTCGAAGTCGGCAAGACCGAAGCCGAACAGACCTACGCCCGCGACGCCTCGCGGCCCCTGGTGTTCACCGTCGACAGCACCTTCCAGGCCGATCTCATCAAGCCCTTCGATGACTATCGCAAGAAGGAGCTGTTTGAAATGCGGGCCTTCTATGTCACCAAGCTGCGCGCGGTACTGGACGCCCCGGGTGGCCCGAAGACCTACGAGTTCGACAAGGTGAAGGGCGCGAACCCGACCGACCCGGAAACTTGGAAGGTCACGCGCGTCGGTGGTGGCTCGCACACCGCTGAGGCGGCGGCGATGGATGACCTGCTGGCCAAGCTGGTCGCCCTCAGGGCGGAATCGTTCGTCGACGCCAAGACCCAGACCGGCCTCGGCAAGCCGGCACTCGTCGTGAGCGCGAGCTTCGACGAAGGCAAGTTCGAGCGCGTGCGTTTCGGCCAGGTTGGCGAAACCGCGTTCGGCTCGCGTGACGGCGAGTCGATCATCGCCAAGGTCGACAATGAGTCGATGCGAGCGGCCATGCAGGCCTTCGATGTGGTGGTGATGCCGCCAGCGCCCGCCGCGCCGGCGGCCGACAAGAAGTGATCAGTCGAGGCGGGCACTGGCTCGTTGCCTCGGCGACGATTACGGTGCTCGCCCTTGGCGCCGCCTGCGCCGCCAGGCCGGCGGCTGGCGTTCGGGCGCCGAGCCTGCAGGGCGTGATCGACCACCCCGACAACTTCGAACAACTGCGGCGCGACCTGCGCGGGATTTTTTCCACCCGCACCGTCGACCACGGCCAGTGGTCGGTCGCGGTGCACTCGCTGCAACACGGCGAAACGCTCTACAGCTCCAACTCGTTTCGTCTCCAGGTTCCAGCCTCCAACCAGAAACTGCTGACCACCGCGGTCGCGGCCGAGCGGCTGGGATGGGACTACCGCTACACGACGCGGCTCTACGCCACCGGCCCGATTGCCGGCGGACAACTCGACGGCGATCTCGTGGTCGTCTCAAACGGCGACCCGACGATTAACCCGCGCCACCCGTTGCGATGGCCGGCGTTTGATGACTGGGCGAAGCAGCTCGCCGCCAAGGGCGTGCGGGTCGTCAACGGGCAACTGATCGGCGACGACAACGCTTTTGCCGAACCAGGATGGGCGCCCGGTTGGTCGTGGGACGACTTCGCCTTCGGTTACGGCGCGCCGGTCAGCGCGTTGCAGTACAACGAGAACCAGGTCGAACTGACGGTGGGCCCTGGTATGGAGTCGGGCCGCCGCGCCGTCATCACGGTGTCGCCAGCCGGTAGTGGTCTGACGCTTGATCAACAGGTCTTCACCGCGCCCACCGGGGCCGACAGCCGCATCACCATCGAACGGGTGCCGGGGACCTCGGTCCTGACCGTCCGTGGCCAAGTCGCCGTGGGTGCCGCGCCCGTGCGTCAAACCGCGGCGGTGCCCAATCCCACGGTGTTCTATCTCAACGCGCTCCGCGAGGCTCTGCTCCGGCACGGCATCGTCGTTGGTGGCGCGCTGGCCGACATCGACGATGTGCGCGTTGCTCCCGACCTGTCGAAGGCAGCGTTGCTGCTGGAAGATCGCTCGGCGTCGCTGTTTGAAATCGTCGACGTCACGAACAAATGGAGCAACAACCTCTACGCTGAAACGCTGCTGCGCTCGCTCTCGCCCGCCGGTCAACCGGCGACCACCGAGGCCGGTCTCACGGTCTTGACCGAGACGCTGCGGCAATGGGGCGTGACCACCGACTACTATCTCGCCCGCGATGGCTCGGGGCTGTCGCGGTACGACTACCTGACGCCCGACGCCCTGATTGGCGTGCTGACCTACACCTGGCTCAATCCCGCGCTCGCCGAGAGCTTCCGGTCGTCACTGCCGGTGTCTGGGGTGAGTGGGTCGCTGGCCAACCGGCTCAAAGGGACGCCGGGCGAGGCTCACGTGTGGGCGAAGACCGGCTCGATGTCACAGGTTCGCTCGCTCGCCGGTTACGCGATCACCACCGAAGGCGAGCCGATTGTGTTCGCGTTCATGGTCAACGGCTTTCGAGTCCCGATGCGCGAGATTGACGCCGCCATGGACCAGGCGCTGCTCAAGATCGTGGAGTTCAAGCGTCCCAGCCGTCTACCGTGAAGCGCGCGATCCTGCTCACGCTGCTGTTCGCGGCGCTGACCGCGATCATGGCAGCACCGTGGTCGTTGCACCCGTCATCACGGGTGCTGGTGGACGCGCCCGATACGCACCTGTTTATCTGGACGCTGGCGTGGGACGCCAGGGCTTTCGTCACTAATCCGCTCGCCATCTTCGACGCCAACATCTACTACCCGCTGCCGAATACCCTGGCGTTCTCCGAGAACCTGATCGGCAGCGCCTTGATCGCGGCGCCGATCATCTGGCTCACCGGCGATGCGGTACTGGCGATGAACCTGGTGGCGCTGTCGGCGTGCCTGCTGTGCGGCCTGGGCGCGTGGCTGCTGGCCCGCCAGCTCGGCATCGGCATGCTCGGGGCGGTGCTGGCCGGCCTGGTCTTCGCGTTTGCGCCGGCGCGATTCTTCCGCATGAGCCAGATCCATCTGGTGGCCATGCAATGGATTCCGTTTGCGCTCGCCTACCTGCACGCGTACTTCGAGACGAAGCGCGCGCGCGACCTGCGATTGGCGATCGCCTTCACCACTCTCCAGGTGCTCTGCGGTGGCCACGGCGCCGTCTTCCTGCTGGTGGCCGGTACCGCTTTAGTCGTCTACCGGATCGTGCTCGGCGAGCCGCTGGCGCTGGTGAACCGGGTTCGCGACGTGGGTATTGCGGGTGTCGCGCTCCTGATGCCGGTGGCGCTGATGGTGCTGCCGTACCGGCGCGTCCAGCAGGAGATGGGCCTGCGGCGCACGCTGGAGAACTGGACGGTCACACCGGCCAGCTACCTGGCCTCGCCGTCGCACGCGCATCAATACCTGCTGTCGTGGTTCTCGGACGTCAAGTTTCACGAACAGGCGAGCGCCTACCTGTTCCCCGGCATTCTGCCAGTGGTCTTGTCGATCATCGCATTGGTACCCGGTCACGATGGCCGCCGCAGCCGGATCCACATGATCTTCTACGGCCTGCTCGCGACCTTGAGTGTGCTGCTGTTCATCGACGGACCGCTCAGCCTGTGGCCGTGGGTCTACTCGTGGCCGGGCATGAACTTCATCCGCGCCCCCTCCCGCTTCATGATCCTGACCATGCTGTGTCTCGCCGTGCTGGCCGGCGCAGGATTCGAGCGGCTGGTGGCGCGATGGACGACGGTGTCCCAGCGGGCGGCGGGCGTCGTCGTGGCGCTGCTGATGCTCGCGGAGTTCAACGCTTATCCGTTCGAGGGCGTCGACTACACCGTGCCGGCACCAGCTGTAGACCGATGGCTGGCGACCCAACCGGCGCCGTTTGTCGTCGCCGAAGTGCCGCTTCCCGATCCGCGCAACTCAGGGCGGTTCGAACGCTTCCAGACCATGGCGATGCTGCACGCCATGTCGCATTGGCAAAAGACGGTGCACGGCTACAGCGGCTTCCGCGCACCATTTCACGATCAGTTGTACTTGGATCTGCGGCGCTTCCCCGACGAGACGAGCATCACGCGATTGCAAGCGGTGGGGGTGAACTACGTGGTGGTGCACCGGAGCCTGGTGGAGCCGGGACAATGGCCCGCGTTCGAGTCGCGTCTCGCGCAGGCGGCCGGCATCCGGATGGTCCACGAACAGGACGGCGACCGTGTCTATTCGTTAACAGGGGATGAGGAGATCAGGACATCAGAACCTTAGGAAACCTTGCTTTTGATCTCTTGATCTCCTGTCAGAGATGTACGTAGCGGCCAAAGATCACCGCCATCAGCATGCCGACGGATCCGACCGCCAGCGCGCCGGCCAGGCCGACGGCGAACGGCTTCATCCCCACGCCCTTGAACACCGCGAAGTTGGTATTCAGGCCGACCGCCGCCATCGCGGTGCCCAGCAGGATCTGCGACGCCCAGTAGTCGCCAAGCTGCCTGGTGATGGTGGCCCATGACGCGGCACTCCAGACACCGAAGGCGGCGCCGTTACTGCCGAGCGTGGCATCACCAATCGATCGCACGACCGCCATGGCCACAAAGCCCACCACGAAACCGGGGATCAGCGACGTCCACCTGGTCTGCTTCCTGACGCCACCAGCCACCTCGGTGGAGCGAATGTGCATCCACGTCAGCAGTGGAATGACCGCTGCCAGGAAAATGTTGCGCGTGAGCTTGGTGACGGTCGCCACTCGCAGCACCACATCATCTTCGTAGACTTGCTTGTAGGTCAGGGCGGCACCCACCACTTGGGAGGTGTCGTGAATCGCCGTCCCCAGGAACAAGCCGATCGTTTCCGAGGACGTGAGCAGCGAATGGGCAAGGTAGGGATAGACGAGCATCCCGAACAATCCGAAAGCGACGACGTTCGCCACGGCGTAGGCGACTTCGCGTTCATCGGCTTCGATGGCCGGAGCAACCGAGACGATGGCGGTGACGCCGCAAATGCTGGTGCCGGCGGCGATCAAGGTGCCGAGCCGCGGCGGCAAGCCGAGCTTCTTGTTGAACCAGGTCACAAACAGCAGGCCGGTGGCAATCGCCGCAAGCACCACGGGCAGGCCGGCAATCCCCAGCTTCACCACATCGAACAGGCTGAGCCGAATGCCGACGAGCACGATGCCCGCGCGAAGCAGGGTGGTGGTCGCGAACTTCAGGCCCGGCGCGAGCGAGGCCGGCAGCGGCAGCGTGTTGCGCAGCAGCAATCCAAGCACAATCGCCACGGGCACGCCCGACACCGGGCTGCTACCGGTCAACCCCTGCGCGGCAAGAATCGCGTGACCGATCTGATCGGCGAGCCAGAAGCCCGCGAGCATCACGGCAAAGGCGGCCAGGACGCCGGGCAGCTGCTTGCCCACCGACTTGTCCACCGAAGCTTTCGCGGAGGTGGAAGCCTGGCCGGAGGTGGGCTTCAATGCCCGACCAGCCAGACACCGCCGACTACCAGCGCAATCGCGGATGTCGCATACAGCAGGCCGGCGTAACTTCGTGAACGGCGGCTCAACCTGGACGACACCAGGCCCACCGCGCTCGAAAACGCCGCCATGCCGGCGATGGCGCCAAGCGCGAAGCCGCCGAGATAGAGCACCGATGACGTGCGCGACGGAAACGCGAGCGCCGGCAAGACGCCGAACAAGTGTGAACTGCCCGCCAGCCCATGAATCGCGCCCATCGAGAACGAGGTGCCGGCGTGGGTGTGCGAATGGCAGTGGGGTTGTTGATGCTGCCGAAAGGCGCGCCACACGCCCCAGCCGCCAATCGCAATCAGTGACGCGCCGACCAGGCGTTCGCTGTAGACGGAGATGGCATCGAGTGGCAGCTGGTCCTTGAGCAGCAGCAGCAACGTCGCAATCAG